>Ga0335070_10002068_pt1 | contig 23354 bp, 24 predicted proteins | sample Lox_Sample_13_FD_206722 | JGI IMG/M metagenome (GOLD analysis project Ga0335070, IMG submission 206722) | Soil microbial communities from Loxahatchee National Wildlife Refuge, Florida, United States - Lox_Sample_1.3 | ecosystem: Environmental > Terrestrial > Soil > Wetlands | place: USA...
CGTTTGAAGATGGATCGGTATCGCTATTTGCCGCAGCACTTTTTGTATTTCAGCCCGCTCCCGCATGGGCATGGATCGTTCCGACCCGCTTTGACCTTGACGGCGACAGCCCGCTCCTGGGCGGGTGGCAGGTGCGAGTGGCCGCCCTGCTGGCCCAACAGGGCCGTTAGCCGAGCCAGGAAAGGGCGGCAGTGATTAAAGAACCGTCTGTAGCCGGCGCAGAGATAGTTCAACCCGGCTTCACCCTCCATGGTACAAAAGAAGCGATCCTTGGGGCACCCACCGTTGCACATTGGGAGGACCTCACAGGCCTGGCAATGTCCGGGCAAACCATCCGACTTGATCTGTCCAAATGCTCGCTGCGCCCGGCTCTCAACGAGTTCGACCAGCGGAGTTTCCCGAATGTTCCCCAGGCGATGTTCATTATCTACAAAGTGATCACATGAAAAAAAGTCTCCGTTATGCTCGATCACGGGAACATCACCGCAGGTCTTCCGGAAGACACAGAGGCTGTGCTCCTGGCCTAAGGCTGTCGCGGCAGCCTCCTCGAATATCTGCACTCTGATCCGCCCGATATCTTCACGCAGCCACTCGTCGAAAATAGTGCAGAGAAAGGAGCCGAAAGCTTCAGCAGGAACGGTGCGGTGGCTTACCCCTGCCTCGACGTCAGGCAGACGCTCGACGAGCGGCAGAAATCCTATGTACCCGGCCCCGATCTGTTTGAAAAACCGGTAGACCTGGGCGGGATATTGCACGTTCTGCTCGTGCACCACGCAGAGTATGTCGCAGGGAACCCGATACTGGCGTAGGAGTGAGTATCCGTGCATAGCACGTTCGTGAGTTGATTCCTGTGACTTGGTGACGCGGTACCGGTCATGCATTTCCTCCGGGCCGTCCAAGCTCAGCCCCACGCCAAAATGTTCCGCCGCAAGAAAACGGCACCAATCCTCATCGAGAAGGGTGCCGTTCGTCTGAATCCCGTTGACGATGCTCGTGCCAGGAGGCTTATGCTTGCGTTGCAAAGCCACGATCTTGCGGAAGTATTCCAGCCCGAGGAGCGTGGGTTCGCCTCCGTGCCAGGAAAAGCCGATCACTCGATTGGGGGAAGCATCGATGTGCTGGGTAATGTATGCTTCGAGAATATCATCCGGCATGCGAATTGGCTCGCTCTTCTGATAAGCTTGTTGCTTGTCCAGATAGTAGCAATAATGACAGCCCAGGTTACAGACCGCGCCAATGGGTTTGGCAAAAACCTGAAAGTCTCTGGACGCTTTAGTCACTGACCGATCCTCAGTTCCGAGTCCTCCATTTGCAAAGGCGAACCCGCGGTGGGAACCATTCTCGTGGAAGGATTATAGGCAAATTATCTCAAGCGGTCAAGCCGCCTTTCCAGGTTGGCATCATTTCTTAGTTGCCTTTCCTTCTGGTACCAAGTAATATGTCGCATATGTACTGCAAATCCCAAATTGCAACACCCGCAAGCGGGTACCCGAAGTTCCAAACAATCTCAAATTTACAAAATGTCAAATGTTCTAAAACCGACCTGACGCCCGAGCCGGGCGGTTTGCTGTGTTTGATTGTTTGAAAATTAGGATTTGTTTGGAATTTCGATATTGAAATTTGGGATTTCGGGGGGGGAATATGTCACAGACAAGCAGGACATCACAGTGCGCGGGTTACGTGACGTCGGTATTTGCTATCGTGCTCTTCTTGACGGTTACTGTATTCTACAGATCGGAACAGACGCTACTGAATTGGTGGCCCGCCGTTACAGCCTCGTGCATGGTGTTAGCCGCTTTTTCAGGAGTAGTCTGCCTCGTGTCGGCGATATTCAGTTCTATTCGGAGCAGGCAGCCTCGTCGCAATAGCTTGGAGCTTTCAAGCCGGGCATTCAAATCTGGCGCATGAACAGTACGGTTCATTGTGTGGCACTGTAACCATCACCCGCTTAAACGGGAGTACTTTCCGGCTCAATGACCAAGCTGAATGATAAGGAGAAGCACATGACTAAACCACAGAATCTTGCCCGACTATTGGAGCCGCTGAGAGAAAAACTGGACTATACGAGAAGATTAATAGCCGAATATGAGGAGACGATGGACTACGCGAGCCACTGCAACCTTCTCGGCTTCGCGGAAGGCATTGAATTCGCGCTGGAAGAGATCGGGAAGTCTCTGAAAGAACAGCCCAAAACACAGGGCAAACCAAAGAGCAAAGGCACGAAGACAGCTGTGGGCTAAAAGTCTATGCCAATATCTTTCTGTTGCGACGCTTCGACCTTCTGTCTGATTCGCAGCTTTCTGTAACCCTCTTTCTTGCGGTATTCAACATACTGAATAATACCGAGGGGTATTGCGAGACAGAGTACGAGCAGCAGGGCCAAAAACAGCCCTGTGGGAGTGATGAGGACTTGGCTTATGTCTGTCCAGAAGAAGCAGACTGTAAAGATAGCAAAGTTAAAGAGCGCCAGACCGAGTAGCCATGCAAGGAGTCTTCTTATCATGGTTTCCTCTCTTTGAGGATCCCAGCCGTAAAAGAGTTCATTTGTCTCCAGTACTGATTAAGAGTATCGGCAAACGGTTAAAAAACATAATGTTTGTGTATGTTGGCTAGCACAAACTATGCCCCTATTATTATCGTTTTAAACGCTCAGGAATTAAGTTTGCCCCCGCGGAGGGTACCGCAATAAAGACGGACCGCCGTACCTTTCAGTGTCTAATACCAATTTGCATTCAATATGGAGACCGAGGCGCTCAAGCTCTGGCGAACCGAGGCATATTAGGCCGGTTAGGGGCCGGTTAAACCTTAATGCCGGTCAATTACGCCAGGGTATCAGGGCATCCCGTCAAAGATCAGATATCTGCCATTCCTCGTAGTGGATGGCCTTCAGTTCTGAGATGAAGCGCGAGGGCTTAAGGATTACCAGACCGACCTGCTTGTCGAAAACAGTGAGCGGATAGCAAAGATAGAGCTGATCCATCGCGCGTGTGCTCGCCACATAAAAGAGTCTGCGCTCCTCTTCCAGAGCCCCTTCTTCCAATGCTTTCGGGTTGGGGAACCTGCCCTCTGCGCACCAGATAATGAAGACCACTTTCCACTCAAGACCCTTAGCCTGATGCACGGTGCTCAACACCACCTTCTCGTCATCGTAGCCCGCAGACACGATCTCTTCTCCTGCTACCCCGCTCACCAACGAGAGCTCGCTCAGAAAAGAGACAAGAGACTGGTATTTGGTGGAAAAATTCATGAGCTGTGTGAGATCCTCGAGGCGAGATTCGTGATTGGGAAAGTTGAGTTTCAGATATTCCGCATAGCCGTGTTTCAGCACAGCGGAGATCATATCTGAGAGCGCTTCCCGGGTTTTGAGCTCATCAAGCTCCTTGAAGAGTTTTGACCAGGCTTCAAGATTCTCCCGCGGTATACTCTTAAGCTGTTCTCCTATCTTCTTCGTGATAAAGAGTTGAACCGGGTCCTCAACCGTCTTCAGATAATCATAGGTGCGATCCGCAGTCTTCTTACCGATGTGGGGAGCCATCTTCAGTATGCGCTTCCAGGAGATCTCATCCGTCGGATTTGCCATGACCCTCATATGCGCAACTACATCCTTGATGTGTGCCTGCTCAAAAAAACGCAGGCCGCTACGCACCTCGAAAGGGATGTCCCGCCGCGTGAGTTCCATTTGCAGTTCCATACAGTGGTAATGGGCCCGGTAGAGCACGGCTATCTGGTCAAGAGGAATCCCCTCGTCTCTGAGCTCAAGTATCCTTTGAGCCACGAATTCAGCCTGTTGCAGAACATCACGCAGAGGCGTAAGCACCGGTGTGGGACCGGGCCTTTTTACCGCCCTCAACTTCTTGCTGAATTGCTTCAGGTTATGAGCGATGGAGTTATTTGCGAGGCCCAGAATTTCGGGAGTACTCCGGTAATTGGTTTCGAGCTTGAAGATTCTGGCGTCGGGATAGCGATTGGGAAATTCCAGAATGTTCTGGAAATTTGCTCCCCTGAAGGAGTAGATGCTCTGCGCATCATCTCCCACGACCGTCACGTTTCGGTTGATGGTGCCCATGAAATCGACAATCTCCGCCTGGATCCTGTTGGTGTCCTGGTACTCATCGACAAGGATGTGGCTGAAGGTCGAAGCGTAAAACTGGCGCAGCGCTTCATCGTCTTTCAGTAGTTTGTGCCAGAGAACAAGGAGGTCATCAAAATCCATCGCATTCATGGCCTGCTTTCTTTCCTGGTAGCGTCTTGCCAGGAGCGTGATCTCATCAAGAATGTCAATGAAGTAAGGGAATCTTTCCCTGACCGAACCCTCGAGCGTATCCATGGTGTTGGCCGCGTAACTGAATACCTCCTTCAGCACCTGCCCTTTTGGAAACCTCCGCTCCTTTCGGTCGATATTCGAATCCCTGGTCACAACTTCTATCAGGTCTTTTGCATCCTCGTTATCAAGAATGGTAAAGTGGCCATGATAACCGATCTTCCTGGCGTTCTGACGCAAAATCATGTTGCCGATGTGGTGGAACGTCCCGCCCCAGATGTAGCGCGTATCTATCTTGACCAAATGCTCTACCCTGTGAAGCATCTCCCGGGCTGCCTTGTTTGTGAAGGTCAGGAGTAGGATGCTGTTTGGAGAGACGCCCTTTTCGAGCAGGCGGGCTACCCTGTATGTCACCACCCTTGTCTTCCCGCTCCCCGCGCCTGCTATGACGAGGATCGGTCCGGGCTCCGCCGTCACCACGCCAAGCTGCTCTTCGTTCAGCTCCTTTTCATAGTCTATGAGCTGCTTGTATGTAGATACGTCACGGTGGAGGCTGTATCGTTTCATGAGGCTAATACCAATCCGCCTTCAAGTGTATACCTTTGTTGTCGCTGCGTCCGGGTACCCGCTTACGGGTGTCTCGACGTACTTCTGAGTACGCCTCCGTCAGCTCCTCGCTGCCGCCTCGGTCTCCAACTTGAATGCAAATGGGTATAAAGTATGCTGTATGCAGTCGGTGGTGTCAAGAGACCTCATCGCAGAACAATTTCGAAATCCCAATCTCTGAATCCCAAACAATGTCTAATCACCGAAACCCAAAAAAGGAGCGGACCGCGGCCCTCTGAGTACCAAGACCCCATACTTCCTATGGGACTTTCCGACGATGTTTTCTGGATACAAAAGCCAGGCCGTCGGCTGGTCCCCTGTTTTGTGCAGAATGGCTCTGGCCGTGGGCCAAAAAACAATTGACAACAAAACGGGCAAGGGTTAGCCTATGGGATATAGTAAAATTTTTCACATAGTGATCGGGGGACCGTATGTGGGAGAGTCTCGACCTCAGTAAGGTGATAGATTACGCGAAGGACCCTTATGCCTCGATACGGGAGTGGAAGAGAGCGAGCGGAAAGAAAGTGGTGGGAAGCACGCTGGCTGATGTGCCCGAGGAAGTGGTTTATGCTTGTGGCGCTTTGCCCGTCACCCTCCTGGGAACACATCGCCCGCTCAAGAAAGCGCCGAGCCTGCTGCCTGACAACGCGTGTTCCCTCGCACGAAGTAACCTGGAGCTTGCGCTCAGCTATGAGGGTGATCTCTTTGACGGGTTCGTCCTGCCGCAGGTCTGCGATACGACGCAGCACATGTGCGATATCTGGAGGATCAATTTTCCCGACAGGTACGTTGAGAGCATCTTGCTGCCGCGCCAAATAGATCGGGAGAGCGCCCGGTATTGGGTGAGGGAGGAGACCGAAAGGCTCATCTCGTCTTTGAGCGACTGGTCGGGCAAGAGGATCACCGACGCGGATCTGAAAGAATCGATCAGGCTCCACAACGAGAATAAGCGGCTCTTGAAAGAGCTTTATGAGATCAAGAGAAAGGCACCTGCAACACTCTCCAACAAAGCCCTTTTTGCCTTAATCAAACTTTCGATGCAGGTGGATAAGAAAGAGTTCAACCAGACCCTCAAGAAGATCAGGGAAAACCTAACCATAAAAGAAGGCAAAGGGTATACGGACGTGGTTCTGACCGGCATTACCTGTGATCCGTTAGAGATATACGATCTGTTCGACGAGATCAAGCTCAACGTGGTTATGGATACCCTGGTTACGGGAATGCGCTACCTTGATGGCATGGTGGACGAGAACCTCAATCCGATTGACGCCATGACAGCGCGTCATTTCAAGCGCGGCTTTTACTCACCTATCCATGACGACGTGTTCAAGAACGTCGAAGGTCTGAAAGCGCTCTACAAGCACTACAACGCCAAGGCTATGATCTATGTGCACATCGAGTTCTGCGAATCCGAAGAGTATGATCTTCCTGACCTGAAGAAAGCAATAAAGCAGGAGGGCATCCCGATCCATGTTCTCGAAACGGAGTATCAGACCTTGTCGCTGTCCCATGTGAGGACCCGGCTCCAGGCATTCTTTGAATCCTTGAAAGGGGGCACCCTATGAGCGAAAAGCCGATCAGCGAGAAGCCGAAATCAAAAGACCTCTCGAAAAAGATAACAAAAGAGTACATGGATGAAGCCTTCCACGCGCATGAGCTTGGCAAACTTGTGGGCTATACTACTGCCATTTCACCCGTCGAGCTGTTCGTCGCCCATGACATCGTCCCTATATATCCGGAGAATCACGCGGTAGCCTGCCTCACGTCGCGCATGGGCACGGAGCTGTCCACAGCCACGGAGAACCTGGGTTATACAAGCCACCTCTGCGCTTACGCCCGCTCCGACCTGGGTTACAGGGAGACCGGAAAAACAGCAACCGGAGGTATCCCTGATCCTGACGTGCTCATGGCCTGCAATGCGCAATGCTTTACCCTGACCAAATGGTTCCAGGTGCTCTCCAGAAGGCGCAACGTGCCCATGTTCGTCTTTGATACACCCGAGTGGATCATGAACAAGAAGGCACGGGAAGAGATAATCAAATATTGCGTGCTGGAGCTGAAAGAGCTGATCAAGTGGATGGAAGGCATCACTAAGAAGAAGTTCGACTATGATCGGCTCAGAGAGGTGATGAAATACTCGGCCCAGGCAAGCGTGCTCTACAAGAAGTTCCTCGACATGGCGCAGTACAAGCCTTCGCCCATCAGCATTTTTGATGCGCTCATCGGCATGGCCATCACCGTCTATCGCAGGGGCACACCCGAATGTGTCGACTACTATCAGACGCTTTGCGATGAGATACAGGCAAAAGTAGATCAGGGTATCGGGGTGCTGCAGAACGAGAAATACCGGCTCTACTGGGAGAACCTTCCGGTCTGGTTCAAATTCAGTGACCACGCCAAGCTTCTCGGTTCTTTCGGCGGTGTGATCCTCACATCGCTTTATGTGCATGCCTGGAGTTTCGATTTCGATCTCAATAAAGACCCGCTCTTGACGCTCGCCGAGAACTACTTGAATCGCTTTTCAAATTCGACGCTTGAGGACAGGGCAGACATGGCCATGGATCTTTTCAAACGGTACGACATGAACGGCATGATCATGTTCATGAACCGGAGTTGCAAAGCTGTGTCGTTTGCAGTCCCCACGTTGAAAGACGTGCTCACCAAGAGGACAGGGCTGCCGGCTCTTGTGTTCGAGAGCGACATGGGCGATCCGAGGTTTTACTCGGAGACCCAAATCAGAACGCGCATCGAAGCGTACTTCGAAACCCTCGACCGGCTGCGCGCATAGGGAACCCAAGTGCTACTTACCCTCGCTGATCCGGGAAATCTTTACACCGGCGTGCTGCATGTGAGAAAGATACTCATCTAGAAGGACTTTCTTCACAAATCCACCCCTCTTCTTCGTACCTGAAGCGTGGATGAGATAGACAGTGCGGCCAAGCCCGTCGTTCCTCCGGTCAACTCTGAGGATACCCATATGCGCAATAAGCCCTCCAACCTCTATCTTGGACGGGTCTCTGACGAAAAAAATAATGTCACCTGTAATGAGCTGGTCCATACTCTTGTGCAATTCGGCGGCGGGGAGAAACTCAATCGTATCCCCGCTGTCCGCTTCTGTGATCTGACGGGTCCTGCCAAGCCGAGCCGTGATCTCCGCGCCGTATTTTCCGCTTCTGATCATATCTATTCCGTCCTGGTATCGATCATCATAGTTGACCACTTTCCCCTCCTTCAAGATACCTCGCGTGTGGAAGCGCATCGTAAGTGCCTCATCGATAGCCTCTTCAGGGTTATGCGCCAGGGCCAGTTCCACGGCCCTGAAGGTGAGATACATGCAGTCAACGCGCTCGTCAGCCGCTATAAGGGCGCGCCTGACATAATCGCCTAACGGGTCTGTGTCGTAAGGCGTCCCGATGAATTGCTCTGCCCAGAAGGCTATCCTGTCACCAACAGGGCTTTCTTTTACGCGCGGCAGTAGAACGTTGATCTCATCGGCTGTGAAAGGTAGTGCGGCTTGAGGAAGAAAACTAAGCAGGAGGAGAAGCGCCCCGACTACGAACCTCATCACGAGGCCTTTTTCGTCTCCACCCGATTACGTAATATTCCGATCTTCTCCACTTCAATCTCCACCACATCTCCCGGGTATATCGGCGCTATCCCCTCGGGAGTACCTGTGGAAATCACGTCTCCGGGTTCCAGAACCATGAGTGCCGATATTGTCGAAATGAGGGAGGATATCTTGAAGACAAGGTACTTTGTGGACGAGTTTTGCCTTACCTCCCCATTCACGCTGAGGCTGAGTTTTAAGGACTCGTCCGGAAGAATTTCATTGGCAGTAACAATCCACGGCCCCATGGGGCAGAAAGTATCAAGGCTTTTGCTACGAAACCATGGGTGTTTATTTTGAATGTCCTTGGCTTGCAGGTCTCGGGCAGTCACGTCATTGAGAATCGTGTATCCGCCGATGTAGGCCGGGGCCTCTTCCTCGGTGACTTCCTTTGCCCGCCTGCCTATAATCACGGCCAGCTCCGCCTCAGGGTCAATCCGTCCCAACCCATCAGGATAGACGATCGGCTGCTCGTGTGCGATGACTGAGGAGTTGGCTTTGACAAAGTAAATGGGCTCTTTGGGCAAATCGATATTCGTCTCACGCGCATGCTCTGAGTAATTAAGGCCCAGGCAAATGATCTTATCGGGTCTATAGAGTGGAACAAAAGAGATGAACCCCAGGGGGAGCCAGAACTCCTGCCGATACTGCCCGAGCATAAACAGATGGTGAAAAAGCTTGGAGTCAAAGCGTTCCTGCCGGAAGATTGTACCCAGGTCCGGCAGGGCCTCTTTCTCCAACTCCAGCGACGCTGCCGAGAGATCAAAGACCTGCTCGTTAAAGACGCTGCCAATAAAGGTCCGATCCTTATCTGAGAAAACGCCTATCTTCATGGTGATGCTATTCTACCAGATTTTCCTGCAAAAACAACAGGGGGAAATGGGTTAAGTTTGAGGTGCGCCGGCCTGGTCTATTTGGTCTGGCTGTTACAGGTTACCAGAAAGAACTGTTGCAAGTTACGAGCAAATACTGTTACAGGTCGCACGTTTCGAAGAATCCCGTAGGCTTTGGTCTATAACTTGTAACCTGTAACAGGCTTTTGTCCGTGATTTGAGCTTTGCTTGACTTTGTCGGCAGCGTGACCATGTTAAAATAATGGTTGCCTCATGATAAAGGCTCTTGTGCTGGACTTTGGAGGGGTTCTTGCTGACGAAGGATTCCGGGAAGGGCTTAAGGCAATTGCAAGAAATAATGGCCTCGACACTGAAGATTTCTTTGCCGTGGCACGAAATTTGATATACCAAAGTGGGTATGTAACAGGTGAGACTGATGAACATGGCTACTGGGAGGCAATTAGGGTTAAGAGTAACATAAGAAATGGCGATAATGAATTACGGAGAGAAATACTCAGCCGATTTGTGCTGAGACGTCCTATGCTTGAAGAAGTCAAGAGAGTTCGGGCTAAAGGAGTGATTGTGGCGCTATTGACCGACCAGACGAACTGGCTCGACGAGCTGAACCAACAGGAGCCGTTTTATCAGTACTTTGATCATGTCTTTAACTCTTTTGACTTGACAAAAAGCAAAAGGGATGCCAGTCTTTTTAAAGAGATAGCGGGGCAACTCGGGGTAAAACCCCAGGAGATACTTTTCGTGGACGACACGCCTGAGAACTTGGAAAGGGCGCAGGCTCAGGGCTGGAAAACGCTTCGTTTTACGAGTGTAGAGAATTTCAGAAGAGCGATAAAGGAGGAAAATATATGAAGAAACGGATCATTATCGGGTTACTCGTGCTCCTGGCCGTCAGCCTTGTCCAGATACCGGCACATGCGGGTACCACCACCAAGTATGCCGTGTACGAGAAGGGAGACATCCCGGTGGACAACGTGCTCTTTGATCTGCTTATACTTCGACCCATGGGTATTGCGTCGTGTGCTGTCGGTGTCGCGGCCAGTATTGTGGCCTTTCCTTTTGCGCTGACCACCGGAGCAGGCGCTGAGGTCGGCGATCATCTGATCACTGAGCCATTCGAGTATACCTTCCGGCGCCCGATAGGCTACGTGGAATAGGCACAGGCAACAACAGGTAACGACTGAAGCGAAGGTTGAGGTAAAGACTAGAGCGAAGGTTGAGACAGAGACCCAACACGGGGTTTCACGTTTTTCTCTCACCCTTTGTATCTGTTCTTACCTCAACCTTTTCTGTCTTTACCTCTGCCTTCGTTCTTGTCCTTACCTCAACCTGCTTTTTCCTTTACCTTAACCTGTGTTTGCTCGTGGTCCGGATACAGCTGTGCCAGGCGCTGAGGCGATACGCCTAGCAGATAAAGAAGGATCAACATCCAGTTTCTCAAGGTACAGTAAACTACGCCCTCCTTTTCCCATCGCCGTGCAGAGGTCTTAACCTTCCGGGCTATAATGTGGATCTTTTTTCCTGACTGCCGCACACGGCGCATGAGGTCTACGTCCTCCATCAGCGGTAGCTCCCGGAATCCGCCCAGATCGAAGAAAAATTCTCTTCTCAAGAATATACCCTGGTCGCCGTAAGGCATCCTTGTTATCCGCGAGCGCAGCGATGCGGCCCGCTCAATCAGTCTGAAGCAGAGCTTGTCTGAGCCTATTCCCAAATCGAAGCTTCCACCTACACAGTCTTTGTCGCGCATAACCCTATCTATCTGCGCGAGCCCATCCGGCGGGAGTTCCGTATCCACATGGAGAAAGAGCAAAACCTCACCGCTCGCGAGCATCGCCCCCGCGTTCATCTGCTTGCCCCGGCCCTTCTCTGAGCGCGCTTTGATCACACGAGAGTCGCCTATCGCTACCAGTGTTTGTTCTCTCGGGTCTCCGTCCACCACAATAATCTCTAGCCGGCTCTCAAAAGTCAGCCTGTGTAAAGCATCCACAGCTTCATTGATCACCTCCTCTTCATGGAAAACAGGGATGACAATTGAGATATTACACGGGCTACTCATTCCGCATCCCGCCATGCGTTCTCAAATAATCAAGGGCGAGCAGTTGTCCGGCCGGCGTCAGCTCATGGTTGCGCAGGAACGCTATAAGATCATCGTAAGTGTCCATATCACGCCACTGAGGAAGCACGTGCACCGCGTAACCATGCCTGTTCAGCACACCCATGGTCTGTTGGAATACAGTAGACATCCCCCAGTCGATACCTCTAAACACCTCTGTCAGGAATCGATCGGAGTTGAAACCAATCAGATAGTAGCCTCCGTCTAGTGCGGGACCTATTACAGCATCTTTTGATGCAAGCGCGTTGATGGCTTCCTCAAATAGTTCACCCGGCAGATCCGGACTGTCGCTGCCGATGATGAGTACCTTTTGGAAGCCTTCAGCGAAGGCAGCATGAAACGCGTTCTCCATGCGCTCACCCAGGTCTTTCCCTTGTTGAGCATTGCAGACATACCCTTCGCCGAGCCAATCCGCCAGTTTTCTCCCGGCCTCGGCCGGGTAAAAACAGATGCGCAGACCAAAGTTGCCGTGGCTTAATGTCCGAAGAAGGTCAAGCACAAAACGACGGTAGAGCTCGACAACCGTGTCCCCGTCGAGAACCGCTGTCAGGCGCGTTTTTACGCTCCCTTTGTCAGGAGACCTCACGAATATGACGATACATACCTGCTGATTCACTTGCCGTGCGCCAAGACGGCCTGGATATCTTTATGGACCTTTGACCGCGTTCTTATCTTTAACTGACGGTCCATTCCTGTCCGCTGTGGTGGCGTCCGAATGCTTGGCCCTCTTCTTCTTCATACTCTTCTTGAAGCTTGCGCCCATCCACAAAAAACCCATGATCAGCATGCCTGCCAGCACGGCCAGGAATACGACGATCGCGAGCGACGCACTAAAGTGCCACGTGACAAATGAAAGGGTAACGATGGCAAGATTCTGGTAAGAGAAAATGACCGCGGCCGCGACAATAAGGACTGCGAGAAAGAGCATAGCCATGCGACCTCCTTTCGCCTCGATGAGGCCTTACCGGGAACTTTTTAACCAGCCTTGCGCCATTCCTGATCACGATAGAAGCAGGGCCGCAGGTTTATCCATTATAGCACGGAAAAACCCTCACCAAAAAAATATGGCGAGCTGGCCGCGCCTTAGGTATAATGAGCAATCGTGGAAGAATATCTTAAACCCGGTTATTTCGTTGACAGCGGCCACCCATCGATCGTCGATAGAGCTCACTCCCTGACACAAACCTACGAGGGTGACCGGGAAAAGGCTGTCGCGTTGTTCGACTTTGTTCGAGATGCAATCGCTTATAACCCGTACGGACCTGCCAAAGAAAAGGAGCGCTACAAAGCGTCCGCCACGTTAGCGCGGGGTTACGGTTATTGTATCCAGAAGGCTGTACTTCTTACGGCCCTTCTGCGGGCAGTTTCCATCCCTGCAGCCCTGGTATTTGCCGACATACGGAACCCATTGATCCCCGATAACCTCAAGAGGGTCCTGAAGACAAATGATTTCGTCTATCATTGTTACAACAACATATTCGTAAACGGATCGTGGCTCAAGGCGACCTGCGCCTTCGACAGCGCCATGTGCGCGAAGTTGAATATACCTGTAGTCCGGTTTGACGGGACCCGAGATGCTGTTTTCCCGCCCATCACCTCTGACGGACGCCCGTTTGTCGTCTATCTTCGTCACCGGGGCATAAGCGCCGACATTCCCTTTGAAGAGGTCATGCACGAATTTGAGAGCTTTTACGGTGAAGAAGTGCTGTCGGCTCTGGAAAGAGGTAGGTCAGTCTTGGCAGAATTTGACTCACAGGCGTAATACACCGAACCGGCAAGCACGTGCCCTCCTCGTGGGTACGTGGAAAATATATTCGAAGGTGAACCGGTAGATGCGCCAAAGAATAAGGGGAGAGGGGCTACGTCTATGCAAAAGGTGAGGCTCGGCAGGACTGATTTGATCGTAACGAAGATGGGGTGGGGTGGGATTCCCATACAACGTGCCAGTGAGCAGGAGGCGGTCCCCGTTATAAGGGCGGTGGTTGAGATGGGAGTCAATCTCCTGGATACGGCACGAGCCTATACGGACAGCGAGCATAAGATCGGGCTGGCGCTGCGGGAGGTAGATAGGCCTGTCATCCTTTCCTCAAAATCACAGATAAGGACGGCGAAGACCTATGATGACGTGCATGAAAGCCTCAGGCAGCTGCAGAAAAGCAAAGTTCATATTTATCACCTTCATAACATTACCAAACCTGAAGAGTACGAACAGGTCATGGCTCCGGGAGGCGGCTACGAAGGGCTTCAGCGTGCACGAGACGAAGGCCTAATCGATCACATCGCCATCTCCAGCCACAGCCTCGACCTCCTGGAGCGGGTAATCGAAGAGGGTCACTTCGACGTCATCATGGCCTGCTACAGTTTCCTCGAACCGGATGCGGCAAAGAAAGTGTTCCCCATGGCCCGGGAAAAAGATGTCGGGATACTGACCATGAAGGCCTTCTCGGGCGGAGTCATTGAAGAACCCGGGCCCGCGCTCAGATACGTGTTGGGGGAGGAAGATATCGTGCCGATTCCTGGCACCGAGACTTTGGAACGGGCCCGTGAAAACTGGAAAATATTCCAGGAAGGCGGCGCCCTCACCGAGCACGATAAAGAGCGTATTGAAGACATACGAAAGCAATTCGACCGTGTCTTCTGCAGGCGATGCGATTACTGCCAGCCTTGTTCGGAAAAGATTTCCATTCAATTTCTGATAGGGCTGAAAAGCACCATCAAACGGTTCGGCAGCCAGGTACAGGAATTGAAGTGGATGAAGGATATGATAGAAAGGGCGAGGAACTGCTCAGAATGCGGGGAGTGTGTGTCACGCTGCCCTTATCAACTGCCGATTCCTGAGTTGATTAAGAAGAACCTGGAGTGGTACGACAGCCTGTAATACCGATTTGCCTTCAAGCGTATACCTTCGTTGCCCGTCGGCCTGTTCTTACTCGACGTACCATCAGGTACGCCTCCGTAGCCCAGGCTTCGGCAGGCCTCGATCTGCATCTTGAATCCAGATCGATCGGTATACACCATTCGCAGGTCAGTTCTCTCGAGGATGCTAAAATGCAGAACAATGTGCCGAAGGGCCCTTCACCATGGAAACCCTTCGGCACGCGTTAGCTCTCCTGTTCGCCTTTAGCCTTTATCCTTTTAACCGTTGGCCTGCCCTATTTTCCTTTCTTCATCTCTGCTTCGATCGCCTGTTGGAACCCGGGAAAGCTTCGCTGAAGGAGCGGTTTCCCGTTTACGAAAACTGTGGGTGTTCCTTGAACGTTTGCCTGGGCAGCGCTGGCACTATCCCGGTCGATGAGCGCCGCTATCGTCGGGTCTTTGAGATCCTGGTTAAACTTTTCCATTTTCAGGCCAAGACGCTTCGCGATTTCCTCCACCTTCGCATCGCTGAGATCCTTCTGGTTTGCAAATAGCTCGTGATGCATCTCCCAGAACTTTCCCTGTTTCCACGCGGCGAGAGCTGCTATAGCCGCCTTCCTGGCGTAACCATGCATTGGAAGGGGATACTGTTTGATAACGAGTTTGACCTCTTTCGGGAATTTCTCCAGCACCTGCTGGAGGAGGGGCTCAAGCCCCGCGCAGTAAGGTCACTGATAATCGTCATAAACGGCAACGGTGACAGGGGCGTCCCTAGGCCCTTTAAATGGAAGGCCGCTCACATCGATCTTGTAAATATTTTCAAGCAATATAACCTGGAGCAGTTTTTTCTTGCTGCTCGAAATGGAGAGCGTGTCTCCTTTCGGTAGCGAAACGATGCGGTCGAACTCCTTATCCACCGGAATGTGGTCAGTGATTTTACCTTCCGGAATCGAATAGACAAGGATCTCTCCAGGTGTCAGCACAAATAACCGCTGTCCATCCATCGAAGGAGCAACATCGAGTGGCGCAGCCTTCAGATCCAAGCTCTTAAAAACTTTCCACTCGACCTCAGCCTGAACGGCGCCGGGAAAAAAGGCGCAGGCTGCCATCGCAACGATGGCCAGTATAAACGTGACAATCTTTTTCACCATACACACCTCTCCTTTTCTATAAGGTATCGACTCACGCAGCCGATTCTAAAGACTCATTATAGTACCATTATATTGCTTCTGAAGCATCACACCGCCCTTTTTCGCCGATATCTCTCTTGCTCAAGCAAATCTCATGCCAGCAAGCGCGTGCATCTTACTCTCAGAAAGACACCGCCGCACGACCTATGCCCCAGCTTCTGCCTGCATTAGCCATTTTGACTCGTATCTCCTTGACACATCCCGATAGCCTGATTATTGGTAATTAGTACACTGTGCCGCCATGCGGTATCTTCTGAGAGGAGGTAAGAATCATGCCAGAATGCCGTGAAATGAAAAAAGGGGATGTCTACTATTGCAAGGATTGTGGTATAGAAATCACCATCACAAAAGAGTGTGTTGACTGCGGCAAGCCCTCGAGCGCCTGCGAATGTGGGCCTTGCAGTTTTGTATGCTGCAACCAGGAACTGCAGCTCAAAAAGAGCAAAAAACGCTGAGCCGTCAGAGCCAGTTGCCCGAGGTGCCTGTCTGAGAGGGCTGGCTGTATCATTCCTTCGCACCTTCAATCCTTGGCTGAGCCATTGAGGCGGTCTCGCATCGGCCTGGCTTGACAAAATTGCGCATAAGGTTAAGAATAGATAAAGGGGAAAGGAGGGCGTTCGTTTTGCGCCTTTTCTTATATCCGGAAGATCAAATGGCCAGAGTAACATTGCAGAGGTTGTTGTGCGAACATTGTTTTTGAATCCTCCGTCATTTGACGGATTTGATGGCAGTGCAGGTGCCCGCTATCAGGCGCGCCGCGAAATTCGATCGTTCTGGTATCCCACCTGGTTGGCCTATCCAGCGGGAATGCTGGCGCACAGTCGTTTGCTCGATGCCTCGGCCCGAGGGGTCGACCTCGACGAAGTCGTCCGGCTGGCGGGAAACTACGACCTCGTCATCCTTCACACCAGCACCCCTACCCTGGCAAATGACGCCAAAGTTGCCGAGAGCTTAAAGGATCATTTTCCGCAGCTCCTTGTGGGATTCGTCGGGTCACATCCCACGGTCCTGCCCGAAGAGACCCTGCAGCAGTCCAGAGCTGTTGATTTTGTTGCTATCGGCGAATTCGATTACACCGTGGCCGAAATTGCGCACGGCATTCCTCTCGAAAGGGTAGATGGGATAGCGTATCGGTCCAACGGAAGCATACTTCGCACTCCACCGAGGCCTTTCATTGAGAACCTGGATGCACTTCCTTTCGTCACAGAAATTTACGCGAGGGACCTCAGGCCTGAAGATTACTTCATAGGTTATCTGCAGCATCCTTACGTCTCTCTTTATGCGGGCAGAGGCTGCCGGTCACGCTGCACCTTTTGCTTGTGGCCGCAAACCATCTCAGGGCACGTTTACAGGGTCCGAACTCCTCAAAACCTTTACGAGGAGATGCAGGGGGCGAAGCGTATGTTCCCCCACGTGAAGGAGTATTTCTTTGACGATGACACTTTTACAGACAATCCTCACATCCTCGAGATAGCGCGACTTATGGGCCGTCTCGGCATCGTGTGGTCGTGCAATGCGAGGGTCTCGGTTTCGAAGGAGACCCTCAAGGTGCTTAAGGAGAACGGGCTGCGCCTTCTCGTGGTGGGATTTGAGTCAGGTAACCAGAAGATCCTCAACAACATCAGAAAAGGTGTGCACCTCGACCAGGCTCGCGCCTTCGTCAAAGCTGCCAAGGAGTTGGGCATCCTGGTACACGGGACTTTTGTGCTCGGATTGCCCGGTGAGAGTGCCGAGACGATAGAGGAAACCATCCGATTTGCTCGTGAGATTGACCCTTATAGCATGCAGGTTTCTCTTGCCGCACCGTATCCGGGTACAGAGCTTTACGAGCAGGCGAAAAGAGAAGGATGGTTGGTCAAGGAAGGAGATCGGCTCGTACGAGAGGGGATTCAGGATTCAGTGCTCTCTTACGGGAATCTATCATCTGAAGAAATGTTCTGCGCTGTGGATCGTTTTTACCGGGCCTTCTACCTGCGCACCCGACCTGTGTTGAGGATACTCGGGGATATGCTTCGGGACAGGGAGCTCTTCCGTCGAAGGGTACGAGAAGGGAAAGAGTTTTTTTCATTCCTTGCGAAACGAAAAGAGATGACTACCAGATGATGAACCGGTCAGTTCGAAGAGGAAGAGATAGGTATCTCGTTATTGTGGCGGATGATCTTGGCCGCTCAAGCCTCGTGAACCGTGCTATTGCCAGGGCATTTGACCGGGGATTCTTGACGGCCGCGAGCCTCATGGCCGGCGGTGACGCGTTCGAAGAGGCAGTTACGCTGGCTCGCATTCGTCCCGCACTTTCCGTAGGGCTGCACGTTACGTTATGCGATGGCCGGGCGGTTTTAGCGCCTTCTGATGTACCGGGTCTGATCGACCGGGAGAGCTGGTTCGTAAGAAGCCCGTTGCGTGCGGGATTGCGTTACTGGAGATTGAGGCGACAGCTCAAGCGCGAGATCGAGGCAGAGATCGAAGCGCAGTTCGATCGCCTCCAGGAGGCAGGAATCACACCGACCCACGTGGATGGTCATCATCACCTCCACATGCACCCTGCTATCTTCGAACTCGTCTGCAGGGCTGCCGCAAGAAGGCGCGTAGCCTGGGTAAGAATTCCGAGAGAATCTCTCGCAGTACTTGCCCGCGCCACCATGTCGATTGGGGCTCGCAGGTTGGCCGAGTGGGCTGCGTTCCGCATGCTGGCGGTCCATAATCTGAAGATAGCATCTGAATACGGGCTCAAAACCGCCTCCCACATTGTGGGGCTTCCAAGGACAGGTATAAGAGGCAGGGAATCGAAGCTCGATGAGAAATATTTTCTTGACCTCCTTCTCTTGCTCAAGGGCGTTACTAATGAGATTTATGCCCACCCGGATCTTGCGACGGAAGCGGGTCGGCGGGAAACCGAAGCATTGGTCTCCGTGCATATCCGGGAGGGTGCAGCATCTTGCGGTCTGGCATGCACTGGCTATAGCGAGCTTCTCGGGGCTATCGACACGCAAGGCGTCCAGGAGATGAGAAAATGAAGATAGTGCCCATCCGGCCTTCGGCGGTTCGCGAACGCACAGTTCCCTCCCATAGTAGCGATCTGTTCGACCTGATCGTTCAGGCCTGCAGGAGGACTCAAGGCTATTATGTGGCTGAGCAGCAGCCGGATGGATATTGGTGGTATGAGCTGGAGTCGAATGTAACAATAACTGCAGAATACCTTATGCTCTTTCACTTCGTCGGCATCAAGGACGAGGAACGGGACCTAAAAATAGCGCGCTATCTTCTACGCCGTCAGAGAGAAGACGGCACGTGGGCAATACATTATGGCGGAAAGGGCGACCTGAGTACGACGGTCGAGGCGTATTTCGCGCTAAAACTGGCCGGATTCTCAGCCGACGACCCGGCCTTGAAAAAAGCGCGGCAATTTATTCTTGCACAAGGTGGTGTGGAGCGCTCAAGGGTTTTCACAAAAGTCTTTCTCGCCCTCTTTGGCCAGATGGGCTGGCAGGCCGTGCCCTCGGTGCCTGTGGAGATAATGCTTCTTCCCCACTGGGCGCCCCTTAGCATTTACAATATCTCTGCCTGGGCGAGGGGAACACTCGTACCTCTTTCAATACTTTTCGATCTGAGGCCGGTGAAGCCGGTTCCTGAGCATGTGGGCATTCGGGAACTGTACAAGAATCCCTTTGACCGCCGGCCATCACTTACGACCGGGCCGACTCCGTTTTTCTCGTGGAAAAGATTCTTCGTCATCCTTGACAAGTTGATCAAGTTAGTTGAGGCAAGCGGCGTGAGGCCTTTGAGGAGGCGAGCCCTGCAGATCGCCAAAACATGGGTGCTGGAGCATCAGGAGGAGCGCGGTGACTGGCTGGGCATACAGCCCGCAATCGTGAATTCGATGTTGGCGCTCGTCAGCCTGGGCTATAGCGCTATTGGCGGGCCCGCTCACGGACCCGTGCAGAAGGGCTTTGAAGCCCTCAAGAGGTTCACGATCGAAACTGAGGATGAGCTTCTGCTTCAATCCTGCGTATCCCCGGTCTGGGACACGGCTTTGACCGCACTTGCACTGCTGCACTCAGGAGTGGACGAAAATCACGGCTCACTGACAAAAGCCTGCAGATGGCTTTCCTCTAAGCAAATTCTCAGAAAGGGCGACTGGAGCGTGAAGAGACCAAATCTGGAGCCGGGCGGATGGTCGTTTGAGTTTGAAAATGACTGGCAACCCGATGTGGACGACACTGCAGTGGTCATGATGTTCCTGAACCGCTACAGAAAAAGCGGCCTTGTCAGCACGGAAAAGCTCGAGTGGGGATTACGCTGGGTGCTCGGCATGCAGGGAAAAGATGGTGGCTGGGGTGCCTTCGACGCTGACAACAATAAAGAGATTGCCAACCAGATACCTTTTGCAGACCTCCAGGCGATGCTCGACCCCAGTACCCCTGACGTGACAGGAAGGGCTCTGGAATTGCTGGGCATGTTCGGCTACGAGCCAAACGATGCCGAGGTACAACGGGCACTTGCATTCCTGAAAAAGACACAGGAGGAAGACGGTCTCTGGTGGGGAAGATGGGGCGTGAACTACGGCTACGGGACCTGGTCCGTGATCGAAGGTCTTCGCTCAATACGGGAAGAGATGGACGCGCCTTACGTGAGGAAGGCGGTTGCCACACTGAAGCGTCACCAAAATGAAGACGGCGGCTGGGGAGAATGCTGTGAATCCTACGAAGACCCGCGCTTGAGATTGCAGGGAAAGAGCACACCATCGCAAACAGCATGGGTCATCATGGCCTTGCTGGCTGCCGGGGAAGAGGGGTGCGAGGAGGTGACACGAGGTATATCCTTTCTGCTTGAACGGCAAAAGCCGGATGGTACGTGGGATGAACCTGAATTCACCGCAACGGGCTTTCCCAGTTACTTCATGATAAACTACCACAACTACAGAAACTGCTTCCCGCTCATGGCGCTCGGGAAGTTCATATCACGCTTCACCGTTGAGGAAGACGGACGGTGAAAGCTCTCGTGACGGGCGCCACCGGGTTCGTGGGATTTCACGTGGCAAAGACCTTGCGCGAAAAGGGCATTGAAGTCCGCGCACTGGTGAGAGCAGGAAGTGATACTTCTGACCTTTCACGGCTTGACGTGGAACTGGCTACCGGGGATGTGAGGGATTGTGAGTCGGTGCGCAGGGCCCTCAAAGGCTGCACTCGGCTTTTTCATGTGGCCGCCGATTACAGGCTCTGGGTGCCGGACCCCGGGAGTATGTATGAGACAAACGTTCGGGGCACCTTGAACGTGATGGAGGCGGCGCTGGAAGCAGGCACGGAGAAAATTGTCTACACCAGTTCAGCAGGAACCCTGGTTCCGAAAAGGAGCCGAAACGCTGTGTGTCGCGAGGATACACCGGTGGATCTCTCCGATATGGTTGGTCACTACAAGAAGTCCAAGTTCCTTGCCGAGCAGCAAGTGCAGGCATTCGTCAACAAAGGCCTTCCTGTTGTGATTGTCAACCCGACTACACCGGTCGGGTCCATGGACAGAAAACCAACGCCGACGGGAAAAATCATTGTAGACTTTCTCAACGGCAGAATGCCGGCATTCATAGATACAGGTCTCAACTTCGTTGACGTCGGTGAGGTAGGTCTTGGCCATTGGCTCGCGTCACAGCATGGTAAACCCGGCGAACGCTATATTCTGGGTAACCGTAATATGAGTCTGGGTGAATTCTTAGGCATCCTCGGCCGGATTAGCAACCGTAAGCCGCCGCGTGTGAAGCTCCCTTACGTGCCGGTACTCTTGGCTGCTTATGTCGATGAGGCTGTCTCCACATGGATCAGACATGCTGCTCCGACGATTCCTCTGACAGGCGTTAAGATGGCGAAGAATCATATGTACTTCGATTGTTCGAAGGCAGTACAGAGTCTGGGGGTACCACAGACTTCGGTTGAAAAGGCCATGGGACAGGCGATCGACTGGTATTGTGAACGAGGCTACGTGAGGAATCGATTTTCTGGAGGTTCTGATGCCTGACACTCGCGAGGGCAATCTCGCTAAACCTGCGGACAGGAAATTGGGGGACGAGTGGACAGATTGGAGAGGCGATGCCGGGTCGGCCGATACCGAGACAAACGAGTGCAGCGCCACATTTCTCATCCTGTCCGGAGTCATATTTGTCTTCCTGATTGTTTTGCTTAACGTGGGCTGTTATTTGGTAAAGCCAAGAATGGAACAGTTTAGTCCCGCAGTTTCCGTCGCATTGGAATGGTGCGTCGAGGGATTCTCAATTCTCATGCTGGTGATCGTCGTAGCTGAGGCCATTTCTGTTGTTCGATTCGGAAAGTCGTTGCTGCCCTACGTCTGGACAGAAAGGGTCCTGCTTGCACTGCTTCCGAAAAGCGTCTGGCTGGGAAAGAAATTCGGCATAAGCAGGGACAGGGTCTCCAATTCCTTTATCAAGGTACACAATTGTGTGTTGAAAGCTTCCCCTGATCGCCTGAGTGCCGAGAGGCTCCTGGTTCTCCTGCCGCGATGCCTGGAGAGAGCCACGAGGAGCCAGATTCTCGATAGGCTCGGCGAGACCAACGCAAAAACCGTAACAGCGTCAGGTGGAGAAGAGGCCAGGAAGGCAATACAGGAGCACCGGCCAACCGTGATACTTGCGATCGCATGCGAGAGGGACCTCATCAGCGGGCTCAAAGACGTGGCCGAAAGAATACCGGTTCTTGCAATACCGAACAAGCGGCCCCAGGGTCCGTGCAAGAATACCCAGTTGCCGATTGAGGAGCTGGATGCAGCGTTGCGCTTTCTTGCCGAGAGAAAAGAGGCAAGATCGATGGTTGATCGAGTGCCATAGCCCGTTCCGCTATGCGTTTTCCAGCCGGTCTTTACAAGTCGCTTGCGCTTTCCTTTATAAAAAACAGTTTCAGGGGAGGAAAAAGATTCCCTCTGGTGCTGATGCTCGAGCCCACGCACCGGTGCAATCTTGCCTGCGCAGGCTGCGACAGGATAAGGCTCAACGCTGAAAAACACATGCGCGACCTTTCCCTGGACGAGTGCATCGACGCTGCAAGACAGTCAGGCGCCCCTGTAGTTACGGTGACGGGGGGCGAGCCGCTCTTGTATGAGCAGGTTGGTCCGCTCGTTGAGGTGCTGCTGCGTATGCAGCGATACGTCTATCTTTGCACCAACGGTCTTCTGGCGCGGTCGCTCGTCGAAGAACACACCCCGCACCCGCGTCTGAGCCTTAACTTTCATCTCGACGGTATGGAGCAAACGCACGACCGTATAGCTGGCCGGAGCGGGACATTCCAAACAGCCATTGAGGCTATCAGGAAAGCAAAGGAGAAGGGTTTCAGAGTCTGTACCAATACATCGGTCTACAAATACGCGGATGCAGAAGAGTTGGAACAACTCTTTGCGCTGCTCACGAGTATCAATATAGACGGCATCCTGATTTCTCCGGCGTTCAGCTATCAGAGTGTTGCGGAGGACATATTCCTGAGCAGGGAAGAGGCTGCTGAAAAGTTTATACGCATGAAGCATCTGTTCGACAGATACCCTTTCATGAGCACTCCCATGTACATCGATTTCCTGCAAGGCACAAGGCGTATGCCTTGCACGCCGTGGGGCAACCCCACACGGAATCCTCTGGGATGGAAGTCGCCGTGCTATCTGATAACGGATACGTATTGTGAGTCGTTCAAAGAATTGATGGAAAAGACGGACTGGCAGAGGTATGAGTCAGGCGAGGACCCGCGGTGCCGAAACTGCATGGTCCACAGCGGATATGAAGCCACTGCGATGAGAAATGCTTTTTCAAATCCGCGCGATCTCCTCAGACTTGCCCGCTGGAACTTGAGGTGTCCCCGTTGATGCCCTGGATGTCCTCGAC
>Ga0335070_10002069_pt1 | contig 23353 bp, 22 predicted proteins | sample Lox_Sample_13_FD_206722 | JGI IMG/M metagenome (GOLD analysis project Ga0335070, IMG submission 206722) | Soil microbial communities from Loxahatchee National Wildlife Refuge, Florida, United States - Lox_Sample_1.3 | ecosystem: Environmental > Terrestrial > Soil > Wetlands | place: USA...
AAATTGCATACGCCCGGAATCACGGCTTCACCCGGATCGTCACCAATACGCGAAAGAGAAACCTCGCAATGATCAAGCTCAATCGGAAATTTGGATTCCGGGTGATGCGAACCACTCCCCGCTACTACTCGGACCCAACGGACTCCACCGTGGTTATGGAACTCCTGCTTCGAAACAAGCGAAAGTGAACATGCGGATCTACGCCGCCCTCGAATCCGCCGTTCTGCTTCTGCATTTGCTGTGGATCGCGTGGATTCTGCTGGGCTGGATGGTGACGCGCGGCCGCCCCGTGCTCGCATGGACGCACATTGCGTCGCTTGTTTGGGGAATTGCCGTGGAACTGGGCCCCTGGCCGTGTCCTCTCACGTTAGCCGAGCAATGGCTCGAGGTCCGATCCGGCGCAACGCCTTCCCACCAGGGCTTCCTGGTTTACTACCTAGAAAGACTCGTTTACCCCGACTTGCCGGAGGCTGTTGTCGGCTGGACGGGTGCCGCGGTTTGCACGGCAGTCCTCTGCGTCTACTGTTTCCGTGCCACTCGCGGTAAATTCCTTCGATCGTAACTGGCTTCTATCCCTGGCGAAGATGGAAACGGGCGCGTCGGCAGGTTCCATGCGGGAGGCAACGTGGTGGTGATGAACCCCGGTTTGTTCAACCCTCGCGTCGGCAACTTCCGCGCACGCGATGGAAACAGCGAACAAACAGGCGAAGCCGCGTTTGAGCACGACGGGCTTAGTTGTGCGCGCGATTCAGGTGGCTGATGAGAAGTTCGCGGTACGACGAAAGCGGAGCCACGGGGCAGCCGGGGCGCTTGCCGGTTTCATCCCATGAGCGAAGCCTGAGCTTGTCGTCCTTGAGCGGATCGCCTTCGAACACCGCCGCTTGCTCCGCGGTCATGGGGCCTCCTTGCAACTCTAACGTGGCCACGCTGGCCGGCGACAACCTTGCGAAGTACGACGGATTCGTTGTCGTGAGATAGCGCTTGGCCTCGACGTGGCCGCCGACGAGGGCAGCCACGCGGTCTGAAAAACCGCGATCGCGCAGGTAGCGCGCGCCGGCCGCGTCGTGGTCGATCACGCCAACGTTTTCATGACGTTGCAGGCCATCCTCTTCCAGGAGGTGACCGATATCGTGCAGCAGCGCCGCGATGATCATTTCCTCGCCCGCGCCCGAATCCCTGGCAAGCTGGGCGCATTGCAGTGCGTGTTCGACCTGGGTAACGGGCTCGCCAAAGTATGCCGACTGGCCGGCGGTTTCGAGCAGCGCGAAGAGCTGATCGACAATCGCTTCCGAAGGGCCAGGCGCCATCGCTTTATCTTATCCGAGTTTCTAGAACGCTAATGTAACCTTGCTATCATTTGAAGACATCATTATAATAAGGTTAAATTCTTGATTTCTCCCAAGCGATTCGTGTATTTTTCCGTTCCTCCGCTTATCGCGGTGGTCTTGCCCTGGGGCGTTATCGCGCAACAGGCAACCGCCAGCGACGTGGAACAGCAATCGAAACCAGCAACTAGCGGTGACAGCTCGTCGATTTATACGCCGCCGGACAAGCGGGCATACGGGATTCTGCCGAACTACCGGACGGTGGAAGGAACCGAGGGGTTCGAGCCTCTGACCGCGCGGCGGAAATTCTGGATCGCGTCGAGGGATTCCTTTGACTATCCGATCTATTTCATCTCTGCCGGCTTCGCAGGGATTTCGCAGGTTGAGAATACCAATCCCTCGTTCGGTCAGGGGGTAAAGGGTTACGCCATGCGCTATGCGACGGGGTACGGCGATCAACTGATCGGCAACATGATGACGGAAGGAGTTTTTCCCAGCCTTCTGCACGAAGACTTGCGGTACTTCCGCCGCGGCACGGGCAGCACGTGGGCGCGAACATTCTATGCGCTGACGCGGGTGCTGGTGACGCGCACGGATGCCGGGGGGAGCCGTTTCAATTTTTCTGAGGTAGCCGGCAACTCGGTGGCAACGGCGATTTCCAACGCTTACAATCCGGACACCCGGAACGCGCCGCAGAATCTCGAAAAGCTGGGCCTGCAGATCGGCACCGATGCCATCTCCAATGTCCTGAAGGAATTCTGGCCGGACGTCAAGCACAAGCTGCAGCATCGCAACGCCGCCGTTACGCCGTTATTCTGATATCCTCGAACGCATTCATGAGGATTCGAGGGAAATGGCTGTGCGCGCTGGCGGCGCTCACGATTACAGCATCCGCCGAGACCTACGATCAGAAGGTTCAGAGCCAGTTGCAGTCGGTCGACCAGGAGATTGGCAAAGGGCCGTTTCAAGCCTCCTGGGACTCCCTGAAAGCCTACAAGGTTCCGGCGTGGTATCTCGACGCAAAATTCGGCATCTTCCTCCACTGGGGCCTTTACTCGGTACCGGCGTTCGACAGCGAATGGTATCCGCGCAACATGTATATGCAGGGCAGCCCGGTTTTCAAGCACCACGTGGAAACCTACGGGCCGCAATCCAAGTTCGGCTACAAGGACTTCATCCCGCGATTCAAAGCCGAAAAATTTGACGCGAACGCCTGGGCTGAATTATTCCGCAAGGCAGGCGCGAAATACGTTGTGCCCGTGGCCGAGCACCACGACGGATTTCCCATGTACGACTGCGGGTTTACCGACTGGAGCGCCGCGAAGATGGGACCCAAACGCGACGTCGTCGGGGAACTGGCCACGGCGGTGCGCAAGCAGGGGCTTCATTTCGGCGCGTCGTCGCACCGCGCCGAGCACTGGTTCTTCTTTGAAGGCGGAATGAAATTCGATTCCGACGTCAGGGACCCACGCTATTTGAGCTTCTACGGGCCGGCGCAGCCGCAGCGACTTCCCGGCGCCAAGCACGACAACCAGCCCAACCAGGCGCACATGGACGACTGGCTGGCGCGCTCCACGGAGATCGTGGACAAATACCAGCCCGAAATTGTTTGGTTCGATTGGTGGATCGAAGAGCCCGCCTGGAGGCCGTATATCCAGAAGTTTGCGGCTTACTACTACAATCGCGCGGCCGAATGGGATCGCGGCGTGGCCGTCAACTACAAGCATGAGGCCTTCCCCGAGCAGACGGCGGTGCTGGATATCGAGCGCGGCAAGCTGGACACGATGCGGCCGCTGTTCTGGCAGACGGATACGTCGGTGAGCATCAAGTCTTGGGGCTATATTGAGCATGATCAGTTTCGCTCGGCGGCCTCGCTGGTGGATGACTTGGTGGATATCGTGAGCAAAAACGGATGCCTGCTGCTGAACATCGGGCCGAAGCCTGACGGCACCATTCCGGAGGAGGCGCAGAAGATCCTGCTGGAGATGGGCCGCTGGCTTTCGGTGAACGGCGAGGCGATCTACGGCACGCGGCCCTGGAAGATTTACGGCGAGGGGCCGACAAAAGTGATGGGCGGGTCATTCAAAGATACTGCGAGCAAGCCGTTCACGGGCGAAGACATTCGTTTCACAACGAAGGGCGAAACACTCTACGCAATCGCTCTCGCGTGGCCGGCGAATGGCAAGGTCGTCATCAAGTCCTTGGCGAAGGGTTCGCCTTACATGGCGGGTGAAATCAAGAGCGTGGAGTTGCTGGGGTCGAAAAGCAAGCTGAACTGGACCCGTGACGCGGCGGGCCTTCAGATCGTGTTGCCCGCGGAAAAGCCGGGTGACTTCGCATACGCCGTGAAGATCGCGGCCCAGTGACAACGGACCGGGTCCCAACGGTTCTGGCGCTGTCCTCCTGCCTGCTGGCGTGGCCGGCGAGCCTCACCGCGGCTGATTTGAATCCGGCCACGGTGAAGGCGTTCGACGAATACATCCGCCGCAAAGAAGCGCATCTGCGCGCTCAGGTTTCCAGTAGACCGTTCCTGTGGGCGGATCAAGCACCCGGCCGGAAACAGCAGTTGCGGGAGGGAAAGATCCTGACCGAGTCATCAGGTGACCCAGCTACGCTCAAGGTTCCGGACGGCCTGATCCATGACTGGTTGGGCGCGGTCTTCATTCCGGGCGTTACTGTACTACGCACCCTCAACTTGGTGCAGGACTACGAGCATCACGCCGACTTCTACAAGCCCGAAGTCATCGGCTCCAAAATACTCGAGCACAATGGCGTGGATTACAAGATTTTCCTGCGACTCAAGAAGCAGAAGGTGTTGACAGTGGTACTCAACACGGAGCATGCCGTGCACTACGGGCGCATAAATGAGACGACGTGGCGGAGCCGGTCCTACAGCACGCATATCGCTGAAGTGGAGAACCCGGGCAAGGCGGATGAGCACGAATTGCCCGTCGGAAAAGATCACGGCTTCCTGTGGCGTCTTGACTCGTATTGGCGTTTTGAAGAAAAAGACGGCGGAGTCTACGTCGAGTGCGAGGCGGTTTCGCTCACACGCAAAGTTCCCGCCGGCCTCGGCTGGCTCATTGATCCCATCATCCGCGACCTGCCCCGGGAATCCCTGTTCAACACGCTGCAGGCGACACGCAGCCACCTGCTCCGCAAAATAATCGGGTTGCGAGCGGCCATTCGCGCCTATATAGCCATTGACGACATGGGCATCTCCCACGGAGGGCCAGCCGGCTATTCGACCGCCAACACTCACCGTGATCAGACTGCTAGGGGGAGAACGAGACTGACCTAGTCAAAACTCCTGAGCCAGATATCGCGTACAGAGATCTTGCACGGCTGGCTTTCGATCTCGAAGCCGATGAGTCCCGGTTGGTTATTGACTGAGTCTTTATTGTCATCGACGAAGACCGCCATCAGCTGGCCGTTCATGATGTGCATCATCACGCCGCCACGAGCGATGATCTCGTAGTCGTTCCATTCGTTGACCTTCACATAGCCACCTAGCGCCTGCTTGTCGCCGATAGTGGCAACGAGGCGGTTGGTCTGGCCGGGCAGCGCCTGCGTCACCTGGCCGCGATACGCTAGGATGCCCTGCATCGTGTTCTCGGAATACCACTGGCCTGTGTACGACGCAGTTTCTGCACTGACCGGGAACCAGAAGTCTGCCTGCGGGCCGGTCATCATAAACTTGAGGTCATATGGCGGCTGGCCGGCGGGCTGCGGTCGTGTCCACGGTACGCCGGTGACGCTTCGGTACTGTATGCCGCCACCACCGCCTTTTTCGATCTTCATCTGCAGCTTCAGGTCGAAGTCGCGTGTTTTGTCGCCGCGATAGACGATGTAGTTGTTGCCCATTGACTTGCCCTCGAGCGTTTCGCCCACCATGACGCCGTCTTCGACGCGCCAGATGCTGGAGTCGGCGTCCCATCCGGTGAAACTCCTACCGTCGAAGATCTGCTTGTAGCCCGTGTGCTCGTCAATGTTATACGGCGCTGGGTCATGAAACTTCGGCATACCGATCAACTTCTCGCCGTGTGGGCCGGTCTGGGGCGGCTGCGCAGCGGGAGACTCCAGAGCCCGCGGCACGGATTGGGCGACGAGCGCGGCCGGGGGCGCCAGGAAAAAGACACCCAGGGCGGCTGCCGGCCAAAGCGATTGACTAACGAAACGCGCGTAGCGGCGATACGGTGCAGACATGGAGTTTCGTACCTTCCGATTGAGACGATTCAGGACCAATAGGAGTTTAGCGCGATGGAGTGCTTAACGACAGCTTTCTCCTTACGGTATGTTTTTGCTGCGGACAAGCCGGCTTGGGTCCGCGAATAGCATACCCGCCGGCACTTGGTCATATCATGCCCGACTGGTCGACGTGAACCCACGCTGAGCGTGCATTCCGGCTTAAGCCGCTCCATATATAGCCGTTGAAAATATAGCCAGTGTGGATATAATGACCCCATGTCCGATTCCAAACCGCAGGCGGATTCCCTGCTGCCTCTGCCGCCGGCAACCTTTCATATTCTGATGGCGCTCGCTGATGAGGATCGCCACGGGTACGCCGTCATCCAGGACGTGGCCGCGCGCACGGGCGGTGAACTCAAGCTCAGCGCCGGCACGCTGTACCGATCCATCCAGCGCATGCTCGAGCAGGGACTGATCGTGGAAACGCAGGAGCGTCCGGCTCCGGAGCTGGACGATGAGCGGCGCAGGTATTACCGAATCACGGCGTTTGGAACGGCGGTCGCGCGAGCCGAGGCGCGCCGGCTTACCCAACTGGTGAAACTGGCGCGCGCCAGCGGGTTCGCGCCGGGGAGGGCGTGATGCGCTTCTACAAGGCATTGCTGCACTGTATCCCGTGTCATTTCGCGGCGAATTCGGCGAAGAGATGCGCAAGATTTTCGCCTTGCGCAGGCGCGATGCGTCCGGTTTTGTGGCGCTGGCTGCGCTGGGAGCCCGGTCGAGCGACATTCTGGGCATGGTGATGGGGCGGGGCCTTCTGCTGGCGATAACGGGCATTTCGCTTGGCGCGGCGCTCGCATGCGCCGCGGGGATCACCGGCTGGAGGGCGCGTGCGAGGGGGAAGAACATGCGAGCATCCGAGCGGCGGTGCCCGCCGGAGCGGAAGATGCCTGGGAATTGTTGAACCGGGCCATCTCGCTCGAACGGGAAAACAAGCCCGGTGAAGCCATTCCCGTTTTGCGTCAGGCCCTCAGTCTCAATGCTGACATGCCGGTACCACCTCGCGGCCGCGCTGCGCGCAACCGGGGATTTTGCAGGCGCGGAGGCTGCGCTGCGCGAAGCTGTGAAGCGCCTCCCGAATTCCGGACCGGTACACAATTTTCTGGGCATCCTGATATTCAAGCGCGGCGATGGCCCGGGCGCAGTGGCCGAGTTTCGCATCAGCGTCCAGCTCCAGCCCAAGGATGCTACCGCGCATTTCAATCTGGCCCAGGCGCTCGAGAAACTGGGCGATCGGAAGGCCGCGCTGGAGGAGTACCGAACCGCTTCCACGCTGGCGCCCGATAACGCCGGCTTCAAACAACGGTACGAAGAGCTTGAGCGTGCCTCGAGTGTTCCCCCGGCGCCGGCCAAGCGCACGAAACGACGGGAAACAGCAGCACACACGCGCACGTCAGCCTGACTCCCATCCCGACGCCACAACCAGCTTAACACCCACGAATCAGGACGACCTGCTGTGCGACTACCAATACCGGCTAATACAAAGACGATTAGCAGTGAAAACATTGGTCGGGGCGAGAGGATTTGAACCTCCGACCCCCTGCGCCCAAGGGAGCGAAATCGGTTCCAGGCGGTCTATCGGTTTTCGCGAATCCTAATGGTTACAACAATCCGGGGAATCTGCTTTCGCTCAAAGAGCAAGTTCGTCGGATGGAACGGATCGCGTTCGGACACAGTTTTGGCACAGGGGAAAAGCAGGGGCGCTGGGGTCGTTGGTCGATGCTCCGCGATCGTGTTATCCTCCAGCCGTGACGAGTTCGATCGCCGCGCTGTTCAATGGTCCTATGTACGAGCGCGGAGTTCTCCAGGACCGGGCCGCCGTGATCGCATGGTGGGAGAAGCGTCGATTCTTTTACAACAAAGTCCTTGCGGCGGTCGGCACCGTTACTTGCATTTTGATGATCTCGTGTGGCGTGATCTCCGAGCCGCTGATGGGTGAGCCTATCGGTATCCCAGACCCGCCAATTCTGGTGCCCCTAGGAATCATCTTCTATGGCATCATGGCGAACGTCTGCTACACCGGGGGATGGATCGCTGAACTGCTGCTTGCTCGCTTCCGGCCGGGAACCCAAGCGGAGCGCTTTGGAGTTCGCGCCTTTCGCATTGGCGTGAAATTCTCAATTGCGCTCACTATTTTTCCGGCGTTGCTCTGTTGGGGAGTCTTTCTGTTCAGCTTGGTAACAGGAAAGCGAGCCGCACCAGACGCCTCGTAGTCCTTCCCCTTTGACCTATTTGCAGGACGCCAAAGCGGGAGGCGTTTAACGCCAACTTTAAGTCCGGTCAGCGTCTTCACGCCACGACTGTACAACATCTTTCGCGAATAGCCCGACGATTCCGCCGCCCGAGTCCGCGAAAAAGATATACCCATCAGCCTCATCGTCTTGGTCACCGTATTCCGCGTTTATCGGCTGGGTCGAACCGTCCTTGAAGATTACGATGAATCTCTTTTCAGCCACTGATATTGCTCCTGTGTTGTGCGGCACCTAAGGTCGCGCCCCTTCGGGCTCAAAACTGATTTTGAGCCGCGTCCCAGTCGCCTTTGCGTATTTTTCAAGAGTCCGGGTCGAGGGCATGCTTCCGCCGCCTTCCAGACGCGCGATGACGGCCTGCGTGGTCTTCATACGCTGGGCTACCTGCTCTTGCGTGAGACCTGCGCGGGCGCGGGCTTCGATCAGCGCGGCGGCAAGCGAAAACTCCTCCTCCAGCGCCTCGTATTCGCGCCGGTACTTCGGATTCTTCATCCACTTCTTATGAAGATCATCAACCGTCGTGCGTTTCATTGGTCTTGTACCTCCCGGGCTCTCTGCAACGCGATTTCAATTTCTCGGCGGGGCGTCTTCTGCGTCTTCTTGACGAACACGCGGACGACGACAACACGGCTCCGTCTCGCGGTGACGTAGACGGCCCTTGATATTCCGTCCTTACCCTTCATCCGCATTTCCCACAACGGCCCGTCCAGGTGCTTCACGTGCGGCTCATGAACTCGTTCGAGCCCGTATCCCTGAATCAGCTCGACGATCTTGCGAAAGCGGGCCTGCATATCGGGCGGCATCGCATCGAGTTCATCTCGAACTCGATCGTCCAGCAGTTCTACTACCCAGGCCATTCATTCATATTATCGCATTTTTGCAATGTCCCCAAAACGTGGTTAGACTGACCTCAATGGTTTTCACTCCATATGTATTGCATGCCATAATTGTTCGGATGTCCAGGAATGTGAACGACCTCGTCCGTACGCTGAGTGCCGCGCAGCGCAGGAAGGTCGATGCCCGCGCGGCAGAACTGATCGCGGAGGAGATGACCCTGCAGGAACTCCGTCGCGCGCGGAAACTCACGCAGGTAACCGTGGCGAAGGCCCTTGGCATCACCCAGGGACAGCGTTTCGCGCCTCGAGAAGCGCAGCGATATCCTGCTTTCCACCTTGCGCAAGACCGTCCAGGTCATGGGCGGGAATCTTTCGCTCGTGGCCGAATTCCCCGACCGTGCACCGGTAGTCTTGTCCGGCATTGCCGAAGCACGGGCGGAAGCCAAGCCGACCCGCCGCAAGCGTACATGAGCGGGAACCGGACCTTATCGTTCGCTGGTTAGAAGGAGGCATTCGGATGAACGCGGGAAAACTGGAAATGGTTCGCGGTAGCGGGAATGTCTTCCGCGACCTCGGTCGTGAGAAAGCAGACACTGAACAACTGAAAGCACTGTTGGCCGCTGAGATCATCAAGGTACTCGACCGAAAGGAGTTGACGCCCCCTCCCGCCGGCGTGCGGACCGGCTTCGCCGCCGCCGATTTCTCACGCATTCGCAATGCCGATCTTGATGGGTTCACGGCGGATAGATTGATATCGATCCTAAACCGCCTCGGGATTCAAGTCGAGATAGAGATCCGAGTGCGGCCATTTGAACCTGTTCTTGGAACCCGAATCGTGTCCACTGGCAAGTCTGCGGCGCGGAGGATTTGAATGAATGACGGAGACGACTTCATCGCGAACATCACGCAAGACGTCCTGAAGGTGCTTGCGGACAAACGCTTTTTTGAGGCATTAGATGCGCAACTCTGTCCAGTGGAGACGCCGGCGTCGCGACTCGTCTGTGACGGCACATATGCGGTCTCGACTGCCATTTTGTCGCGATTGGGATTTGAGCTGCAGGACACCGAGGAGATCCTTGAGGTTCTCAAATCGCGTGGCGGTTGTTGCGACTGCGAGATTCTCTTCAATGTTGCGGAAGAGAGCCGTCTAAAAGCTGAATATTGGCGGCGCCGCGCCGCAGGTAGCGACTCCGAGGAGCGCTCCATCGGGCACAAGTCCTGATCGAGTTGCTGGAAGCAGCGGGTCTTCCCTCATGGGGTCCGCATTGACCCGAATGCGCCGTTTCAGTCTGGATCGGCTTCCTTATCATCCACGGCCGAAGTGCGATTCGCTCTGAACAAACCTCGCCGCCTCATCGAATGGGCGGGGAAGTCGCTTCGCTTTCTCCTGCCCTTTGGGCGCGCGGAGCAAGGCGAGCCTGGTTTCGGAAAGTTTCAGAAATTTTCAAGTTTCAGAATATTTCAGGAAGTTTCAGAAGTTTCAATCAGCGGTCCGACAGCCCCACCAAACGGCAGCGAAAACCGGTAGTGGAACATAAAGGAAATGTCTGACGCGCGGTCGCACGCGGTGGCGTTTACTGTCGCAGCGCCATCGCGTTAGACGGGCAGACAAAATCGAGGGTGTGTCTGCCATTTGTCCGCCAGGGCAGTCAGGGCGCGGAAGGTTTCCAAGAAGTTTACAGGAAGTTTCCACTTCGGGAGCGCACGCCGCGAGGTTTACAAGAAGTTTCCAAAATGTTTCCAATTCGGCGGCAGTCCCACACCATTCGGAGGCAGCAGAGACCGGTAGTGGAACATAAAAAGATTGCCCGGCATGATGCTCGCCTTTCGAGGCTATCCACTGCACCCTGAGCGCATTGCGATGCCGGGCAAAAACGCGGGTCTGCCCGGCATTTGCCGGGCGCCGTTCCGCCAGGCGCGATCGCGATCAATGTGCAGCCGAAAGGCCGCTGAATCCGCGCCGCTCCGCTGAGAGAAAGTCGCGCGCCGACTTTTCCCATAACGGCGTCCCGAACCAACCTCCACGATTCCCTTAGTAATTAGGGAGACCTGATGGAATCGATGGAAAAGCTGCCAGCCCATCTCCGGGAGGGCGACGAATGAAGACCAAACTCGCGCTGTCCAAACAAGCCGAAATCCCGCTCCGCGTGCGCGAAGCCGCCGTGTTTCTTGGCGTCAGCCCGCAGACGGTGTATCTTTGGGTTGAGCGAAAGCAGATTCCCCATCTCCGCGTGATGGGCCGCAACATCCGATTTCTCAAATCGGAGTTGGAGCCCTTCCGCGCGCAGTTCAAACAGGAGGTGGTGAATTGGCAAGACCAGTGAAGCACGATGGGGGCTTGTACAAGCGCGAGGGTTCGAAGATCTGGTGGATGCGGTACCGCGACAAGGATGGCGTCCGCCAGCGGGAATCGACTCTCACCGAAGACTGGGACGAAGCGCAGAAGCGTCTCAGAGAGCGCCTGCAAGCCCGAGACAACAACACGCTGCCCGCGCTGCGCCGCGGACAGGATCTCACCTTCGGCGAATGGTCGGACTTTTATCTGGAGAACTTCTCCAGGCCGCCCTTCCGTGCGCAGAAGACCCATGAAGTGAATCAGCGCGCCCTGAAGCACCTGAGAAAGATGTTCGAGAGCACCAAACTCGCTGAATTGACCGCCGACGAGATCGAGATGTACCTTCGCAAGCGGCTCAAGCAGCGGGTGCTGGTGAAGACGAAAGATGGATTCGTAGAGAAGCAAGTGCTGAAGGCAACGACAGTGCATCAGGAACTGCGAGTGCTGCGGCGCATGTTGAATGTGGCCGTGCGCAAGAAGTTCCTGTTTGCGAATCCATGCGCGGGCGTCGAGTTTCCGGCGCGGGTCGATGGGCTGTTCCGGCCGCATTACGTGACCTGGTCGGAACAGCAGAAGATCGAGTTCGCGGCGCCGGAGTACCTGCGCAACGTCATCCGCATCGTCACCGAAACCGGACTACGCATCTACAAAGAGCTGACGCCGATGAAGAAGGATCAGCTCGACCTGGTCAACCGGACGGTGTGGATTCCGGACTCGAAGACGCCCAACGGAGTCGCCGAGGTTCCGTTGACGGACATCGCGGTTGCTGCCTTCACAAAGCAACTTGCGATCTCAGGGCCGGGCGAGTACCTTTTCCCGAGCGACGAGAAAGCCAGCGGTCATCAGAAGACGTTCAAGACCGCCTGGCACGCCACGTTGCGGCGGGCGAAGGTGACGTACTTCCGCATCTACGATCTCCGCTCGACGTACGCCACCCGTCTCAGCGCCGGCGGCGTTGCGGACGAGTGGGTCACACAGTTACTCCGCCAGGGCGACGCGAAGGTGTTCAAGAAGTATTCGCAGATGAAGCTGCAGATGAAACGCGAGGCGCTGGCGAAACTCAACCGGCAGGCGAACGAAGTCGGTCCGGGTTTTGGCACAGTACGGGGCCCGGCCGAGCCGGGTTATGGCACAGTTTTGGCACAGTAGAGGCAAAGGAACAGCGAAAGCGATGGAAGCCCGATCGACGATCTCTTTTGGAATCAGCAGGAGGTTTGGTCGGGGCGGGGCGATTTGAACGCCCGACCCCCTGCGCCCAAGGCAGGTGCGCTACCAGGCTGCGCTACGCCCCGACATTTGAAGCTGTCTTGATTTTAAATCACTTCCACAAATTGCAACACTGCCCGGCTCAGAACGTAAATTTCAACGTAAACTGCATCGCGCGCGGATCGGTCTGCACGTTGGTGATCTTGCCGAACTGGCAGCCGAACTGATGTACCAGGTCAGTGGATCCATCCGCATTCGGCGGCAGGCACCATTGCGTGTTCGGGATGCCGAGATTCTGGTGATTCAGAGCGTTGTAGACCTCCCACCGGAAGCTGAAATACCGCTGCTCGGCAAGATGGAATTCTTTGGTCAGTGACATGTCCGTGTTCCAGAAACCGGGCGACCGCACCGCGTCATTACGCAGGCCCATGTTCCCGAATTGCCACCATTCGTTATAAATGGTCGGATCGGGCGCGGTCAGGATGGCGGGATTGGTCTGGAACGCCGCCTGGAATGCGTTCGGATTGAACCATTGATTCTGAGTGTGAGCTCCCTTGTTCGGATCTCCGATGAAATTCGGCCGGCAGACCCCGATTTCGCTTTGGATACCGTCACACGGCCCGGTGATGAGGAGCGGCACGCCGTTCTGGAAATTCCAGTTTTGCGTAAGCGTCCATCCGCCGAAGACCGCGCTACCCAGCCGGCTTCCGGAGAGGAATGGTTTCCCTTTTCCGAACGGCAGCTCGTAGGATCCCGCGATGTTCAGAACGTTCGGAATGTCGTCGGCGGTGAGCGCCACGTCTGCATACCGGTTGTCGGGGTTCTGCGGCCCGGCGCCACCCGCGGTGTTGCCGGAACCGCCCGAAATAGCGCCGGGCACGAGCGACGAGCGGCCCACGGTCCGCCCGATTGTCGTGGGCGTGGCCGTGTTCCCGATAATGCTGCCGGTGTTGGGCGTCCCGATGTTCTTCTGATGCGTGTATGCCACCATGAAGTTCAAGCCGGCCGAATAGCGCTTCTCGAACTTCATTTGCAGGGAATTGTACCGGTTGAACCCGTCCGGATTCGAGTTGATGCTCAGGTTGGTGTACTGCGGATAGGGGCGGTCGAGCAGCGAAGCCGGCATGGTCGATCCGTAAATTGGAACCAGCGCCGCCGGCGTCGTTACACTGTCGTTGATGTGATCCCGCAGCTGTTGGCGCAGCGCGGTGGGAACGCGATCATAGCTGCGGAACTCGTCGCCGTACAGATGCAGACCGTGGGTTCCGACATAACCCACACTAAGGGCCATGTTCTTGGGAAGCTCGCGCTGGACGTACAGGCTCCACTGCTCGACGTAAGGATCCCGGCTCCCTTGCAGGAATCCTTGTGGCCCGGTGCCAAGAAACTGATTGTTGTCCTTCTTCACCTGGTCGAGCGGCGGCAGAGTGAGCGGCGGCGCGCCTTTGCTGAACTGAAACGCGGGCCGTCTGCCGGTGAAGTCTCCGTTGTAGCCAAAGTAATTGGCGTAGGCGGGACCGCTGATGCCACCGTTCTGGTCGCCGAACGCCGCGCTGATTCCATTGCTATAGATGATGTCGTAACCGCCGCGAACCACCCACTTGCGGTCACTCGTCGGAGTCCAGGCGAAGTTTACGCGCGGGCCGAGGGAATTCTTGTGCGCCGGAAAGACATTGGAGCTCGGATGCGCCGACGTGCCAAAGTAATCGATGCGCCCCGCGTACGGCACGTCCGGATTCTGCCCGCTGAAATTGATGTTCGCCAGGTAATTGTGGCGCTCGCGGAACCAGCCGTACAAATCGTAGCGGAGTCCGAGGTTCAGAGTCAGTCTCGAATTGACGCGGTAATCGTCCTGGATGTAGAAGCCCCAGTAATCATTGGTTTGATAGGGATAGTGGAAGGTGCCCGTGCCGCTGCCGGGATCCACCGCGCCCAGCAGGAACTGCGCCAGCCCGTTGCCTCCAAGACCCGTGACCGGATCATTGGTGAGGCCGCCGCCGAATCCCAGATTGTAGCCCCAGCTGGCGTTGTACCAGTTGTGATCGCGCCGCCACATTAAGCCCCCCTTCAGCGTGTGGCTGCCGATGATCTTGGTCACGTTGTCCTGCAGCGTGTAGGCGTCAACGCCTTGCAGCCCGTTCTGCCACTGCTGCGGACCGAAGCCGACGTAACCGCCGACGCCGATCGTGGGAACCGGGCCGAACCGGTCGAGAATGAAATTTAATCCCTGAATCTTCTGCTCAATGCCGGAATTGTCCACCAGGGAACTCGGGTTCTGCTTGGGAATCTGGTTCTGCCGGCTGTAGCTCGCGCGAAACTCATTGATCAGCGTGGAAGCGAACGTCTGGGTGTGGCCGATCGTGAAGATCTGGTTCGCCGTCGTATAGGGCTGTGCTCCCGAGATTCCCTGCGTCTGGGCCGTGGGTCCCGTCCAGGGCAGGCGGAAATTCGCGTAGTAGCTCGGGTTGAACAGGTACTCGACAAAGAGCGCGCTCTTTTCGTTGAAGCGGTGATCCACCTTGACCGACATGTTGTTGGTGGTCAGACTACTGCCAACCGCACCCAGAAAGTTGTTACAGAACTGCCCGCATCCACTGGAGCCTTGCTGCAGCGGGTCAATGAAGTTTGGAGTCGGGAAGCTCGCTGCGTAATAGGCGGATAGCGGATCGATGCGGCTGGCCGGAATGATGTTGCCCGGGAACGCAGTGCGGTGAAACAGCCCGTTGGCATCCGGTCCGGTGGTGGAGTAGGGATCGTAGATCTGACACGTCGCGCAGGCGCCGAGGTCCGGACGGTCGCTGAAATTGCCGGAACTTTCCAGAGCCGTCGGAACCGTGTAGATCTGATTCTTGTTCTCATGGAGGAATGAGGTGTCCCAGGAGAAGAAGAAGAAGGTGCGGTTCTTCAGGATGGGTCCTCCCAGGGTGCCGCCGATATCGTTGTAGTTGACGCGCGGGGAGAGAAACTCCTCGCCGGTGGGCGAACGCCGGTCGAAGGGATTGTTCGCATTGAAATACGAATTCCGGTTGCTCCCGTAGCCGCTGCCGTGAAATTGGTTGGTGCCGGATTTGAGCACCACGTTGACCACCGCGCCGCTGGTCCGGCTCCATTCGGCGGCAAGCCCGTTATCGACGAGGTTAAATTCCGACACGGCGTCGGGCGACGGGTTGACCACCACCGACTCCGGACCCAGCGCCGCGTTGAGCGATCCATCCAGGTACCATGCGTTGGCGCCGCCCTGGCTTCCGTTGACGCTGATCCCGGAGCCGACAATATGAGTGGGATCGGGAAAACCACCGAACTGGCTGTCGAAGCCGAACGTCGCACCCGTAGGTCCGATCGACTGCGTGATGCCGGGCAGCAGTTGGACCAGGTTTTGAATGTCGCGTCCGAGAATAGGCACCTTGTCCAGCATCTGTGCCTGAATGCCGGTGCTGAAGTTCGAGGCCGTGGTCTCGATCAGCGGCGCCTGCGCCGACACGTCCACTGTCTGTGTGAGTTCGCCCACTCTCATCGCGCCATCCACGGTGGCTTTACTGCCCGCTTTCACCTCGATATTTTGCATTTCGAGCGAGCTGAAGCCCTTGGACCGGAATTGCACCGTGTAGATACCGGGCACCAGCTCCGGGACCAGGTAAAAGCCCGCGGTATTGGTGGAAACTTTAGTCGACACCCCGGTTGCGGTGTTGGTCACGGTGACTTCAACCCCCGGAACCGCCGCCGCCTGAGGATCGGTGACCGTACCCTGGATGGCCCCTCGATCCAGCGCCGCCTGCAACGTCGCGACGGCCACCCATACCGTCATCGCGAACCGGAAGAAACGAACAGATTCACGCATACCCACCTCCTCTAGTGATGACCACTCCCGCCAGCGACCCCATACCGAGCCGCGACCAAAGGGAGCGGTTGCCCAGCGCAGTCTTTCAACAAGCGTCTAACCTCGTCTTACTGCTCACAGAATCAACTCGGCGCACCGCTCGCGCTCTCCTGCGAAAGAAACACCACCGCTGCGAGCGCGCACAAGATACCCGCGGCCTGAGTCGCCGTCAACTTTTCTCCCAAAAACAGCCATGCTCCCGCGATCGTCACCAGCGGATACAGATTGATAATCGGGATCACGACCGACGCTTTGCCGCCTTTCTCCAGAGCCGCGAAGCTCGTCAGCGCGCCGAGACCGTTCAACAGGCCGCCCAGCGCGGCCCAACTCACCAGTGCCGGGCGCAATCGCCAATCGACGGGAACCAACACGGCGACCACGACTGAAATCGCGCCCATGGCCACGCAAAACCACAGGAACGACATCTCAAACGAGACATGATTGGTGCTCAGCTTCTGCGTGATGCCGCTGATACCGAAAAATACCAGCGCGACCGCCGCGAACAGGAACCATGGCTGCATGTTCATAAGCTCAGCAGGTAAATCGAAATCAGAGCCAGTACGACTCCCACGATCTGCGCCCGGTTCAGGGATTCGCCAAGCAGAGCCAGCGCGAGAACCACCGTCACAAGAGGCGCCAGGCCGACGAAAGGAATGACGATCGAGGCCTTGCCGCCCCGGGCGAGCGCCAGATACATCGCGATATTCCCGGTGCCCCCAAGCAGGCCGGTGATCATGCCGTAGGTCATGCCTTTCCGCTTGCTGCCCGCGGTTCGCCGCAGATTCCTGGAGAACGCTATCCACAGCACCAGCGGCGCCAGCCCGATCGAAAACAGGACCTGATTCGTCCATGCAGAGATGCGATCTACGATGAACTTCGATTCGAGGCCCCAGCCGCCCCAAAGAACCACAGTCGCGAGCGAGAGGAGCATCCACGGCGCTGTCAGGCGCCTTGCCGGTCTGCGCTCTGACATGTCCGCGATCTGTTCCACTGGCTCTCCCATCAGCGGTACTCAATCTCCAGGTGCATCGTGCCTGGGCGCGATGGAAGTTCGATAGCTTCCCGGGCGGCGTCGAGCTGAGTCCACGGCTGGCCGTCAAGGGTCACGCGCTGGATGTGACCCGAAGGGACCCGCGCCACCAGCCAGTTTTTTTTCGCCGCGTGATCGGACGGCAGTTCGACCGTCACCTCTACCGCTCCCGGCTTTGACCCGGCATGCATTTGATAACTGACGGGACCGAAGAATGTCTGCACTCGGTCCACGCGAATTCCCGCCTTCGATGCCAGCCAGCGGCGCGGCGTGCCAGGCGCGAGCCAGAGCGTGTCTCCGTCTTCCAGCACCAGCGTGTCGCGCACGCGGTTCACGAAGCGCGATTCGTCAGAGATCTTGTAGAACGGCCCGCTGCCGTGGCGCCACTGGTGAAACTCCTCGGTAAACATGGTGACTTCCGGGTAAAGGCAGGCCACGAAGTCGTTGTACAAATTGCGAATCGCGGCGGAAATTTCATGTCTTCGCAGATAGACGGGAATCGGATTCAACAGGTTGGCCTGAAAAACCATGCCTCCCTGGCTGAACCAGTACTTGTCGTTGGTCATCCCGTGTATGTTCAGCCCCATGCCGCTGGAAAGGGTCTCGTTATCCTCCCAGTCATCCAGAATCCAGTTCGAGATGGGTTCCTCCGGCGAGAAAAGGCCGAGGATCAGCCACACCACCGCGCCGCACAGCGTATCCCGGTCGGCGCCCAACCGCATCAGAGGCTTCTCGTCCCGATGATCGTAGCGGTCATAATAATTCATGCGAATCGGCCCAAATATTCGGAAGCGCCGGGTTGGAACTACCGGAGCGTACGGTTCATACGTGCCATCCTGCATGCGAGCTACGGGCGCAGCTTCGACGGACCGCAAAATCGCGGCGCGCAGGTCGGTGCGAAATTCGTCCGCCTCTTTGCGGATGCGCGCGGCCTCCGGATTCCCGATGTCAGCCAGCGCCTGCGCGGTCTGATCCATTCCGGCCCACGCATAGGCATTGATCGAGAACCAGTTCGCCCAGTCCTCGTTGTCTTCCAGTTGAGATGCAGGCAGCAGGCCGTACTCGCGAAGTTTCTGCCCGTCAACGCCATTCTGCTTGGTTGTCGAGCGCTGCGCGATGATCCAGTCGATGGCCTTACGCATGTGCGGCCAGGCGTGCTCCAGCCACTGGCGGTCTCTGGTGTAGAAATAGTGCTGCGCTAACGTCCACAGCACGGTCGGATGGTCGAGCCCGTAACCGTGCGCCGTGTAATCGTAAACGTCGTCGATCTTTGCGCCGTGGAAAATCGCATCGGTAGGTCCTTGGTGAGCGCCAGGGAAGTTCTTGCTTCCCTGCAGGCGCAGCATCGTTTCCAGGTAGCTCGCCGCCGTTTGGAATTGACCCAGCGTGTCGAGCAGCAGCACTTGGTAACAGGCTTCGTTCTCGAACACGTCATACACATAACTGGCGGCCGGAACCATATATAGGCCGGTCTTGGGATCTTTGGTCGTGCTGATGTGAATCTGCGCGATCACTGTGTGCGCCAGCAGGTTGAACTTCGGCTCAGGAACGTTGAAGCGGACGGCGGGTTCCACGATTTGCTTCCAGTAGCCGATGACGCGATCACGTTCGGAGGAATAGCGAAGCGCCTCCAGGTCCTTGCGGTCGGCGGCAGCGAGATCTGATACGCAAGGCAGCTTAAGAACTACCGAGCTTTCGGCGCCCGCCGGAACCGGGAAACGAATGTAGATCCCGCGCGACTCCGCCGCCACCGTGGCGCCGGCCGGGCTCTCCAATTGCGCGCGCACTGCATCGTTTCCAACAACGAATGTCCCTTCGAGCGACAGCGTTTCCGCGGGATCCAGCGACACCCACACGTGAGCGGTACGCGCGGCCTGCGCCGGGTTGTGTGCGGTCAATCGCAGCATGAGAATCGCAGGCGTCTCTTCGCTTCGCGCGGCATCTTCAGGGGACAGCGGCCCGCGAACGAGCGTCGCGAAAGCTTCTTCGCTGTAATTGAGGCCTTCGTTTTGCCAGCGTTGCGTCACTACGGGAAGATAACCGTCGAGCTTGCTGACCGTGACTTTGTGATCCTCGCGCAGGTAAGGCGGCTCGCCGGTTGCGATCTTCCACAGGATGCGGTCGCCCGGCCAGTGCAGGCGCTCCAGTTCCTGTCCCTTGGCCTTGATGCCCGACTTGCTCACGAAGACATTCCCGCCGTATTCGAACGCGAATTTCTGCCAGTTGGAATCCGGAGCCAGAGGCAGATAAACGCGCCCGCCCCACTCCCGCTCCCAGGGATCCAGCGGCGGAATTTCACGACTGGCTCGCTCGTATGTCTGTTCGGGCTCTTTGGGGATGCGCTGGCGGACGCGCAGCTTCTTCGTTCCCGCGGCGGCGTCGTCGGAGCCGTTCAGATCGACCACGCGAACACCGAAATCAGGAATGGCGATAGGGCCGCGCTTGAGATCATCTATGCAAAACGAGAATGTCTGCGCCTGCGTCTTCACAGTCACCACGGTCAGGTCATGCGAGCCGGGAAGAGTGGGCACCGCCTGGATGAGATCCAGCATCGCGCCCTTCGGTGATGCCGAGATTGCCGATGAGCGCAGCCGGCCGTTATAGATCGAGATCGCGGGTGTCGCGCCCAGGTCACCTTCCACTCGCACCAATAGCGGTTTTTCCACGCTGTCGGAATAAGCGGAGAGCGCAGAGACGCGAGGCGGTGCGCCGGAGAAAACCAGCCGCACCTTGAGGGTTCGTCGATAGCGCACGTCCGGCAGTTTCTTGGCGCGCGGATTCTCCGCTTCACCGAGCGCCTCGAAATCGTAGCGGCATTCTGATTTTTCGCAGTGCTCCGATGCCGCAGCCGCCAGCCATTGGCCCTGCCAGGGGTCGTCCATCGGGTCTTCAAACGACGGCATGCGCAGCGGGTCATATGGCCAATTGTGGAACCAGTATTCGACGCGAACTCCCTTCGCCGGCTCGCTTGCGTATTGCACCTTGATTTCGCGGATGTCGCGTTCTTCATCCCACTCGATGCCCAGGTTGGAACTCGCCGCTGCGCCGGCAACCGCGGCCAGCCGCTTGGGCTCACTGCCGTTCCAGGTGGTGAGCGTGCCGTAGGGAGCCAGGTCCAGATAATCGGCTGCATGGATAGTGCACGACGCCGCGAGCAAGGCCCAAGCCAACGTCAGGCGCACGCTCTCTCCCCTTGCGCCACTCGATATCGCTCGATGGCCGCCCGGTTCAAATGCACGCCCAGCCCCGGTGTCTGCGGAACGGCCACCATTCCGTCGTTGTCCACCAGGATGCTCTCTACGGTCGTTTCCCAGCGAAGAGGCGAACGGCTCGTGGAATACTCGAGCAGTTCGGCGTCCCGATGGTTGGCCAGAAAGTGAAGATTGGCAGCGATCTCGATATTCGTCTTGTAGCCGTGAGTGATCACGCGCTTGCCGCGTTGCCGCGCGGCCTCCGCAATCTTGAGGATCCCTGTGAAGCCGCCCACGCTCGTGATATCCGGCTGGCAAATGGAGGCGCCGCCGCGGTCCATGGCTTCGATGAACTCATCCACGTGTGTGAGCCCGAGATCTCCGACGCCGAGCGGAATCCCGGCCTCAGCCATGCGCGCGTGCCCAAAGACATCATCCAACGGCAGCGGCGCTTCGAGAAACAACACGCCGACATCTTTCAAAATCGGCACCAGCTTGAGGCCCTCGTCGGCCGTTTTGTAGGAAAGAGCCGCGTCCACGATCAGCCTGCCGCTCCCCAGGACTTGCCGCGCCGCCCGCAGCAGGCGGTGCGTGAGGTCCAGGTCGTCCATCCACCAGGGATCAGCGGCAAACTTGACGTTGCGCAGCCGCAGCCGCCCGAGCGCGTCTTCCACCTGACGTTTCACACCGTCCTCGGTGGTCGCCATCGGGTAGATAGTACCGTAGGCCTCGATGCGATCGCGTCGCGCGCCGCCGAGCAGTTGGTGGACTGGCACCCCGCGGACCTGGCCCGCAATGTCCCACAGCGCGATATCCACGCCTCCGATCGCGTGCATCATCAGCCCGCGTCGCCCGACATAGCAGGTGGAGTCGTACATCAAATCCCACAAATCTCTTGGATTCGACGGGTCTTTTCCTAACAGTAGCTCTCGCAGCCCCCAGGCTTTGCTGTGCGCCGGGCGTGCATACACTATGCCTTGGACCGCATCCGCCAGCGTCTCCACTTCGCCGATCCCGGTGATGCCCTCGTCGGTCTCGACGCGGATCACGCAGTCGTCGTAGGAACCGTCGAACAGCCCGATATTTGGGTCCTCCACCCGCAGATGGATGGCCTGGATGTCGGTTATCTTCACCTGATCTAGCTATTTTCGAGCAGTCCAACTAGTGGTTTTTCACTATCTTTGCGGGAAATTGGTAAAAGCGTGTAATGCTTCAGCCTTGACCGGCGACAGACTGTGATCCGTGGTAGGCGTCGAGCCCGCAAGTTGATGAAACAACGTGCAAAAATGGCTTACGTTCTTGAAGCCGAGTGCGTAAGCGGCTTCCTTGGTCGTGGATCCTTCTAAGTGTATGAGCCGGCGGGCTTTCAGTACCAAAAGCGCGTTGTAGTAGTTGTGCGGGCTCACCCCGGAGGAGTTCTTGAACAGCGGAATGAACCGGGACGGGCTCAGTCCGACTGCCGCGCAAAGGTCGGTAAGCCGGAACGCGCCTTTGCCGTGACTGTTCATATACTCGGTCGCCCGGTGCATGTGCAGCCAGGGTAACTGGGGCGGCAGATGAAACTCCAGAGGAAGGACAGCATCCGCCGGCCAGGATCTCAACAAATGCACCAGAATCTGCCGGACAAGAGTTTCCGCCATGGTGGCGTAACCACGCTGCTGTTCCTGATACTCGCGAATTAGTTTCGCCACCAAGTCGAAGACCTCGGCATTGCGGAACTGGCCGATGAAACGGAAGTCGCGCGAGAACGCGGAGTACGGCATGGACATGGCGTCGAGCAGGGGACGCAAGGCCGAGCGGCGGAGGATCAGGGTAAATCCGCTGGCATGCGGCGCGTCCACTCCGAACCGGCAGCGGTGAATTTCGCCGGGATTGACGATCAGGATTTCACCGGCATGCAAGAGATCGCGCTGTTGTTCGCGCAGAACCTCCATGGAGCCGGAGAGGCACATGACGACACAGTACTCGCCGTGCATGTGCGCCAGACCGTCATACTGCGTTCGCGAATAATCGAAATGATGAAACCCCAGCCCAAGATCCGGTGTCAGCCAGACGCTGCTTATCGGGCTGGAATCCTGCCCCTGTCGCATGGGAAGCTCCCTGAATGCGTTTGAAGCTAACACAGCCGGCAATGGATGCGCAAGCGCGCCTCCCACTCATTTCGTACTCTTCCAGCCTTGCGTTCCTTCGTGAATGACAACGTGGCGGTTGGCCGGAATGCCGCTGATCCGGTCGAGAGTGCCGCTCGGCCAGCGCACCGTGACCCGGTCCACGCGCGCCGCGTCCCCGAGACCAAAGTGCAGCCGCAGGTCGTTCTGCGAAAGATAGCTGCCGCCGCTTCGGACTTCATCGATCTGGCGTATGCCGCCTGCTTCGATTTCCACACGCGCGCCGATTCCGTCGTGATTTGATTTTGTCCCAACGAGACGCACCCCCAGCCAGTGATTCTTCGCCGGCGCTTCCGGCAGGAGGATTGACGGAGTTTCGTGCAGCTCATTCACCGCAACCGTGAGCCGGCCGTCATTATAAAGATCCGCAGCGGCCGCGCCACGGCTGGAATGGGGCTGGGCGATATCCGGGCCGGCCGCCGCCGTCACGTCCTCAAAGCGGCCATCCCCGAGGTTCCGATACAGCAGTTTGCGCTGGCGATAGGTTGAATCGCTGCGCGCCGTATCGATTTCAGGCGTAAGATGGCCGTTCACGATCAACACATCGGTCCAGCCGTCGTTGTCAAAATCCGCCGCAAGCACGCCCCAGCCAAGATAGTTCCGCTGCCTGCCAAGCCCCGCCTGAAATACGCGATCCGAGAACGTGCCGTCGCCGTTATTGTGATATAGGTTCGGGCTGTCATCGGAAAAGTTGGTCTTCACAACATCCAGAAAACCGTCGTGATCATAGTCGAACGCGGCCACGCCCATACCGGCTTGTGCTTCGCCATCCTCGTTGTATGCCAGCCCAGAAGAGATGCCCGCGTCCTCGAACGTTCCATTCCGGCGGTTGTGATAGAGGATGCTGGCGGCGGAGTCACAAGCCACGTAGATGTCCGGCCAGCCGTCGTT
>Ga0335070_10002072_pt1 | contig 23340 bp, 21 predicted proteins | sample Lox_Sample_13_FD_206722 | JGI IMG/M metagenome (GOLD analysis project Ga0335070, IMG submission 206722) | Soil microbial communities from Loxahatchee National Wildlife Refuge, Florida, United States - Lox_Sample_1.3 | ecosystem: Environmental > Terrestrial > Soil > Wetlands | place: USA...
ATGACGGGACGTCCCGCCAGCGTCTGCAGATGGCTGCAGGGCTCGCACAGACGGATGCCGCGAATCCGCACCTCGCCGATCTGGAATTCCTGTCCCACCAGGTGATTCAGTGGCACGCCGCGCGTGACCAGGTTGCGGCGCGCCTCGCCGGGCGCGAGTTCCACACCGTAGTCACGCTTTAGGGCTTCGATGGCCTCCGCCTCGATCAGGGTGAGTTCAAACGCGGGTTCGGGCTTGAAGAAGGTGCCCTGCTGTAAGGCATAGCGGTCGCCTTCCAGCCCGACTCCCGGAATGGCCTGCGCTTGATCGACGGCCCGTGTGGGCGCCTTGGCGGCGGGGGCCAGGTGGATGGACTCAATGGTTCCGGTCATATGACACCATTCGTTGGTAATGAGCCGCGGACGTTCGAAAATGAAGCGAGACTTGGCCCGCGCCTTGGGTGGCGCAAGCCTTCAGGCTTGCGATTATCTCCTCAAGGAAATTGCCTTCAGGCACTGAGGGGCCCGTTTCGGACTTGCTGGCAAAAGTCCGTCAGCGGCTAAAGCCGGTCTTTGTGCCGCGTCATCGCAGCGCTAAAGCGCTGCGCCACCCAAAGGCTGGGCTTCCGCCAAAATGGGCCCTGGAGGGCGGGTCAGGGACCCGCCTCCACACAGGCCTTGCCAATTAGGCGCTCTTGCTCACGATGGCGATGGACTCCTCGAGGGCGTCGAGGGCCACGTCGGCTTCGTCTTTGGTGACGACCAGCGGTGGTGCGATGCGCAGCGTGCTCGGGCCGCAACCGAGAAAGAGCATACCGCGCTCGAAGGCGAGTCCGACGATGCGGTCTCGCTGTTCGGGAGCGTATTCCTTGGTCTGCTGGTCTTTGACAATCTCGACGCCGACCATCAAACCGCGCCCTCGGACGTCGCCGACCAGCCTGTACTTCCTGGGCCAGTCCGCCATGCGCTTGAGCATGTGGTTGCCCACGTTGGTGGCGTTCTGCATCAGGTTCTCGCGTTCGATCACGTCCAGCGTCGCCATAGCGGCCGCGATGCAGACCGGGTTGCCGCCGAAGGTGGAAGCGTGCGAACCGGGCACCCAGTCCATGATGTCGGCGCGGCTGATCATCACCCCCAACGGCATGCCGGAAGCAATGCCCTTGGCGCTGCAGATGATGTCGGGCTGGACGCCGGTGTGCTCGATGGCCCACCACTTGCCGGTGCGTCCGGCGCCGCTCTGCACTTCGTCGGCTACCAGCAGGATGCCGTGGCGGTCGCAGATGCGGCGCAGTTCCTGCATAAAGATGTTGGGAGCGATCACGTATCCACCCTCGCCCTGGATCGGCTCGACGAAGACGGCGGCCACCTCCTCGGGAGGCAGCATGGTCTTGAACAGCTTGTCTTCGAGGAAGCGGGCGCAGCCCAGTGCGAAAGCTTCCGCTTCCTGCGCACCGCCGGCGCAGCCGCGATACACGTCGGGATAACGGACGTGAGTGACGCCCGGAACCAGCGGAGAGAAGCGGCGTTTCTGCTGCGGCTTGGAGGCGGTCAGCGACAGCGATCCCATGGTGCGTCCGTGGAACGCGCCGAAGAAGGCAATCACGTTCTGCCGCTTAGTGTGGTAGCGGGCCAGCTTGAACGCAGCCTCGACTGCTTCCGTGCCCGAGTTGCCGTAGTAAATCTTGTGCGGGCCGGGCATGGGCGCGATCTTCGACAGCCGCTCGCCGAGCGTGACCATGTTCTCGTAGTAGAAGTCGGTGCCCGACATGTGGATGAGTTCACCCGCCTGCTTCTGGATGGCAGCCACCACGTGGGGATGGCAGTGGCCGGTCGAGGTCACGGCGATGCCGGCGGAGAAATCAAAGAACTCGTTGCCATCCACGTCGGTGATGACGATGCCCTTGCCGGATTTCGCCACCAGCGGATAGGAGCGGGTATAGGACGGAGAAATGTACTGGTCATCGCCGTTGACAATGCGCTTGGCATTGGGGCCGGGGATGGCGGTCTTGAGCTTGGGACCGTTGCTCAGTGTCTTGGTGGTCATGGGATCCTCCAAATTCGGTCGTCAGTCGTTGGTCGTCAGTGGGTAGCACGACTCGATGGGTTCGCGGGAAGCACGAATTCAGCCGTGCCAAATCAAAGTGGAGGATTGGATTTAATCGCTGCCGAAGAGGTTTGGGCGCGCTTGCGAGGGCAAAACTGCCAGATAACGGCGCGGGCACACCAGGCAGTGCAGCCAGCACACCGGCAGATGCGAATTGGCAGTCTGGAAGCGCATATTTACTTCCTTCTTATTATAGCTTGCGGAGCGAGGCCGCGTAACCCCTTTTGCAGCGTTCCGGGAATCAAGGTTTGCCGCCCCGGCCCACGGGGCGAGGCCTAAACGTACTTCTACAGTCGTAGCGTCTGGCGGTTCAGCGTTTCTGACCGGTCGGACGGGCCGAGGAAATCGTCGCAGAGAGGCGGCGGATGCTGTCGCGGACCTTGCTCACGCTTGCGGAGGCCAACCCGAGAGGCCGTTCCTTATCTTCTGCATCGCTAAAACCCGCATTCTCCATTTGCTTGGCGGCGGCAGCGAATCGCTCGGCACTCACGCTGTCCATCGCAAGGAAACGGAAGGCCTGGGCAGCGTGGACCCCATCGGCACCAGTCTGCAGAAATTCGATCTGCGCAGTCACCGTCCCGAACACGGTATTCAGGCCCATCATGCCAAGTGTTCCCTGAGGGATTGGGCCCTTGGTGAGAATCGCAGAACCTCCGGTAAGAGAAAGCCGCTGGATGACCCCGACAAACTTGCAGTCGTCAACGGTGAACAGCGCGCGCTCGTGGTTGGGGACACGGATGCGGGGGGGACGGTTACGCTTGCCGGAACTCTGCCCCTTCTGCGGCATGTGCCAGCATTACAACTGGAGAGGCCGGGGTCAACGTTACTTAGGTGCTCTCAATACGTAACGTAGTAGGTGGCGGGCTAGCGGCGGTAGACAGATCTTCGTCGCAGCAGGAACAGCTCATCCAAATACCGCTGCTCCTTCCGCTTCTCCTGCTGGCGGTAGAGCTGCAGTTGCTGCCGGCGCAATGTGTCGACGACTTCGCGTTGCCGCCGCGCCTGGTGGAATTCCTGGCTGCGGCGGGCCCGAATATCTTCACGCTGCGCCAGCGTCCTTTCCAGTTGGTGGCGATGCTCAACCAGCACCGAGCGGCAATGTTCTTCGAATTGCAGCTCAGCGGCGCTCACTCCACAGTCGAGTGCGCGAGCGCCTTTTGCGGCCATTTCCGCCATGCGACCGTCTACGGCCTCGATCGCGGCCCGTGCCAGGGCCACCTGGTGGTTGGCCTCCTGCAGCAGCAGCTCTTGTTGGCGTTCGACACTCTGGCGGAACCGCAGCAGGGCGTGGAGTGAGAAGCGGAAGGCCATGGTGTCAAGCAGCGATGGCCAGCAACCGGGCCACAGTGTCGGACAACGGTGCGGCTTCCTTGGGCCCTTGTTCGAGGAAGCGATTGATCTCCGGCATGAGGGCCAGGGCTTGATCGAGCGTGGCGTCGCTCCCTTTTTGGTAGGCTCCGATGCGGATCAGATCTTCAGATGCGTAGTACGCCCCAAGCAGCCGCCGCAGAACGTGGGCTTTCTCCAGGTGTTCGGGGCCACACACCATGGGCATCAGCCGGCTGATGCTGTCGAGAATTGCGATGGGGGGATAGTGGGTCTGTGCAGCCAGCCGCCGGTCGAGCATGATGTGGCCATCCAGCAGGGCGCGGGCGCCATCCACCAAGGGGTCCTGCTGATCGTCACCTTCCATCAGCACGGTATAGAAGGCGGTGATGCTGCCGCCGTTGAATTTTCCCGCCCGTTCGAGCAGACGCGCCATCATAGTGAAGACGGAGGGCGTGTAGCCTTTGGCGGTTGGGGGCTCGCCTGCGGCCAGGCCGATCTCTCGCTGTGCCATAGCCAGGCGGGTAAGGGAATCAACGACCAGGAGGACGTTCTGACCTCGGGCGCAGAAATACTCGGCGAGAGCCGTGGCAGCCAGCGCAGCGCGAATGCGCAGGAGCGGCGACTGGTCGGAGGTGGAAACCACCACAACGGCGCGCCGGCGGCCCTCTTCGCCCAAGGCGTCTTCCAGAAAGTGGCGCACCTCGCGGCCGCGCTCTCCAACCAGCGCCAGCACAGTGAGGTCGGCGCTGGTATTGCGCGCCATCATGCCGATCAGCGTGCTCTTGCCGACGCCGCTGCCGCCAAAGATGCCTACGCGCTGGCCCCGTCCGCAGGTCAGAAAGCCATCCACCGCGCGAATGCCGCAGCCCAGCGGCTCGCGGATGATGGCCCGCTCGAGGGGAAGCGGCGCCGCCGCATCCAGTGCCTGATACTCACGCCCCTGGTAGGGTCCAAGGGCGTCCAGCGGTTCGCCCATGCCGTCAATCACCCGGCCCAGCAGATCAGGGCTGACCCGCAGTGTGGGACGCGCCCCCCAGGTCACCACCTGGTCGCCGTAGCGGATCCCCGAGGGTCGCTCCAGAGGCATGGATAACACCGTGGCGCCGCGAAAGCCGACAATCTCGCCGGGATAAACACGCCCGTTGGCGTTGACGACCTCACACAGCTCGCCGACCGAACAGAACGGCCCCTCGGACTCGACCAGTTGCCCAATCAACTGTTTCACCCTGCCGCGCCAGCGCAGGGCGGAGGAGGACTCCAGCCGGGAGAAATAAGGAGACAACAGCCGAGGGGCAGTCACGTGGCGGCCCCCGGCCGGCGCGCCATCAGGTCCGCCAGGCCCTTTTCGATTTCTTTCAGCTGGACTTTCAGTCCCAGTTCGGTTGTGCCCAGCGCGGTTTGCAAGACGCAGCAGTCCCGGGCGATGGCAGCGTCTTCGACGACTTCCGGCACCTCCGCGGGCTCCAACGCACGCGCGAAATAGCTGCGGAAGTCCGACACCTGGTCGGGATGCACCCGCACTGTGACGCTGGTCTCGCTTTCAATCTTCTCCAGCGCCACCCGCACCATGCCGGCGAGCAGCAGGGGATCCACCTGGGCCTCGCGATGCAGAATCTTGTGAGCGATGTTTAGCGCCAGCTGCACGACTTCGGTTTCAACTTGGCGGTAATAGGCGGTACGTTCCGCAGCAAATTCCTGAAGGGCGCCGCGCACGCTCTCTCGTACTTGTGCCAGCTGCTGATCGAAGGTGGCGCGTGCCTGCATTTCTCCTTCGCGCCTACCGGTGTCGCGTGCTATGGCCTCGGCGTCACTGCTCGCCCGGAGCCGCGCGGTCACGCCGCCCCCGCCTACTTCAGCGCCTCCTGCCTCGGGGTAAGGGAAGGACTGCACCTCCGGCTGCGGCGCAGGGTGAAGCGCAGGTTTAGACGACGTACTCATCTTCCTCGTCCGCCCCCAGGCTGATTTTGCCCTCGGCTTCCAGCTTGCGCGCTACGGCGACCGCTTCCTGCTGGGCCTTGATGACATCGCGGGAGCGCACCGGGCCCAGCACTTCCATGTCTTCCTCCAGCATTTCGACCGCCCGCGACGACATGGACTTGAAGATGTAGCTCTTCAGCTCTTCGGTGGCTCCGCGCAAGGCCATGGCCAGAGTCTTCTTGTCCAGTTGCGACAGCAGCTCCCGAATGCCCGCCTCCGGCACACCCAGCAGGTCCTCAAAGGTGAACATCAGGTTGCGGATGTTGAGCGCCAGCTTGGGATCTTCTTTCTCGATGGCTTCGAGAATGGCCTTGCTTGAAACCGGGTCCAGCCGGTTGAGCAGATCGGCCACGCCCTGCACTCCGGCGTAGGCGCGGCGGTGCTGCTCGCCCAGAGCTTCCAGACGCTTGTGCAGCGACATGGAAACCTTTTGCGCGATCTCGGGAGAAAACTGCCGCAACTGCGCCAGCCGCTTGATGGTCTCCGCCCGAAGCGCCTCGGGAAAGCGCATCAGCAGCACGGAAGCCTGCTTGGCGTCGAGGTGCGCCAGAATCAGCGCGATGGTCTGGGGATGCTCGCCCTCCAGAAACTTGGCCAGCTGCTGGGGATCGGCCTTCTGCAGCGAGTCCAGCTTGCCTGCGCTCATCTCCGCCGCGCGCGAAACTTGACCCAGGAGCTGCCGCGCGCCGTCGGCGCCGAAGGCCTTCACCAGCAATTTTTCCGCGTATTCGGTACCGCCCTGGGCCAGGTAATCCTGGGTGAGGGCCAGGCCATAGTACTCTTCCAGCACTGCCAGCGCGCTCTGAGGATCGATGTAGTCCAGGTCGGCGATTTCCTGGGTCAGCTGCTGCAGATCGCGTTCTGGGAGGTTGCGGTAGATTTCGATGGCAATCTCTTCGCCCAGCAGCACCAGCAGAATCGCTGCTTTTCGCAGACCTGCGGTCGGAGTGGTGGCCGCCGGTTTCATTGCGCGCTACCTTCGCGGATCCAGCTCTGCACCAGCCGGCTGGCGGCGGCCGGTTCGGTCTTTACCTTCTCGGCCAGCTGCTTCTTGAGAGTGCTGGCCCGCTTGGCGCCTGCGTTACCCGCGGGCAACTCGATTTCCACGCCGGAAGCCGCGGCCACTGCTCCCTCAGCCAGTTCCTTCGCCGGCTGCGCCACTCGCTTGGGCAGTTCCCGGAAGGCGGCCAGCACCTGCTTCTTCACCGGACGAAGCATCAGGAAGTACACGATCAGGAACAACGCGGCCACGCCTGAGTAGCGCAGCAGGCCAGACCACTCCACCACCAGGCGGCGGGTGGTCTCGATGGCGGTCGGCTTGGCGGGAGGTTCGACGGGCGATTCCTGGAATGACAGGTTCTGGATGGCCAACAGGTCGCCGCGCTGCGTATCCAGCCCCAGGGCCGCGCTCGCCAGCTGCTCGATCTGCTTCATCTCTTCGGGCGTGCGCTTGCGCCGGTTGGCAGTCTTCTCGCCGTCTTTCTCGGTAATGTCCACTGCATCATCCACCAGCACTGCGGCGGCAATGCGCCGAATCCTTCCCGGCGGCTGCACGCTGTGACGTACGCTCTTGCTCACGGCATAAGTGACGCTCTCCGAGCGGGAGGACTGGGTCTCGTTGTTGACCTGCGTCGCGGCGACGGCTCCTCCGGGAAGGTTGCTCGCCGTACCCGGAATCCCGGCGGGCCCGGCTCCGCCCATGTTCTCTTCCGATTTTTGCTGGGTCAGGGCGGCAGTGGCCTTGGGATCGTAGACCTCCTCCGTGTTCTCGCTGGTGCTGGTGTCGTACTCCACGTGCACGCTGGCGCGCACGTGGTCAGCGCCGACGACCGGTTCGAGGGTGCGCACCACGGTCTTGGCCAGTTCCTCGTCCAGGTTGTAGGCCCCGTCGCCACTGCCGGGGCCGCGCGGCCGCAACAGGGGCGTATTGCTGTCCGCGTCGACTACGGTCACATTTTCCGGGCGCAACCCCTCCACCGCGCTGGCCACCAGCTGGGGAATCGCCAACTGCGCCTGCTCCGAGAGCCGCCCGCCACGCATCTTCAGAATCACCGCCGCCTTGGCCTGGCTCTCCTGCTCGCTGTAGAGCGATTGGCGCGGCAGCACCAGGTGCACCCGCACTGCGTCCACCTCGCTGAGCGTCTGCAGAGTTCGCTCCAGTTCACCTTCGAGGGCCCGCTGGTAATTGACTTTCTCGGTGAAATCCGAACCCGCCCAGTTGGGGGTGTCGAACAATTCGAACCCGAGGCGAGCATTGCGGGGGAGTCCTTGCGAGGCGGTCTCCAGCCGGCTGGCATCCAACTTCTCCTGTGGTACCAGCAGGCTGCCGCCGTCAGAAGAGAGTTCGTAGGGAATGTTTTTTGCCGCCAGACGGCTGCCCATGGCCTGGGCGTCGGCGGGCTTCAGCCCGGAGTAGAGCGTCACATAGCGTGGCTTGCCAATCAGCCCGACGAAGACCCACAGGGTGATCCCAACCAGCGCCGCGCCGCCCACCAGCAGCAGGCGCTGCCGCAGGGTCAGCCCCTGCAGCATGTCGCCCACCTGGTTCACCGCCTGGCCGAATGATTTCGTCTCCGCCACCGCCGTCTCCTACACTGGTTCAGAACTGCATGCGCGAGATTTCCTGATACGCTTCCACAATCTTGTTGCGCACCTGCATCATCAGCTGGAACGAGAGATCGGCCTTCTCTACCGCGATCATGGCGCTGTGCACATCCATACCGCTGCCATCAAGCAGGGCCGCGACCTTGCTCTCGGCGCTCGTCTGCAACTGGTCCACCTGGTCCATGGCGCCGCGCAGCGTCTCCAGGAAGTCCCCTTCCTGGGGTTCGGACGGCGATATCGCAGGTGTGTCGATCTCGGCAGGAAGAATCCGCAAACTCGATACCGGACTGGTCACCGCTCAGCCTCCTTGCGCCCGCTCAGCGCAGAATCTCGAACGACTGCTGGATCATGGCCTTGACCGACTGCACCGCCGATGAGTTCAACTCGTAGGCGCGCATCGCCCCCAGCAGGTCGGTCATCTCCTCCACCGGGTCAATGGCGGGATAGGAGACGTAGCCCTGGGCGTCGGCGTCGGGATGTCCCGGCTGAAAGCGCCGGATGGGCGGCGCCGACGAGTCGATGACCTGGTCCACCCGCACGCCGCGCGCGGCCATGCTCTGAAAGCCGGCCAGCACCAGAGAAAACTGCGGCATACGTTGAGCGCGAAACACCACCAGCCGCCGCTTGTAGGGTCCGCCTTCCGGCGTGCGTGTGGTTTCGGCATTGGCCATGTTGCTGGCGACGACTTCGGCCCGCTGCCGCTCGGCTCCCAAGGCCGATCCGCTGAGCTCGAGAACTCCAAACAAATTCATGGTTATTTCCCCTCGTTGATGGCGGTGGACAAGCGGTGGAATTCCACCTTCAGCAGTTGCACGGCGGTCTGAAAGCGCAGCTGGGTCTCGGCCAAGAGCAGGCCTTCACGTTCCATGCTGACGTTGTTGCCGTCGGGACGCTCAAGGAGCCCTTGCACCTGTCGCGCCATGGGCGAGAAATTCGCATACGCGAATTCGCCCGAAGCCCGCTCCAGTTCGCGGCGGAAATCAATGTCGCGAGTGCGGTAGCCGGGGGTGTCGATGTTGGCCAGGTTGGCGGTGATCAGCCCGTGGCGAAACACCGTCAAATCGAGAAAGCGGCTGAGCGCTTCCGTGGTCGGGGTATCAATCATGGACATAACTGCTCCTTGCCGGCAGGCCGTAGTCGCGGATTTTGTTGCGCACCGTGCGCAAGCTGACGCCCAGCATCTCGGCGGCGCGCGAGCGGTTGCCGGCGGTGGCGTCGAGTGTGACCTCGAGTAGTCGGCGTTCCATAGATTCGAGCGAGAGACCAGGACGCAGGCGCTCGCCGCCGGATTCGGTGGCCTCGATCTCAGAAGGTTCCAGCACTTCCAGCCCGATCTCTCCGGGCGAGAGCGCCACGGCGCGCCGCATCAGGTTGGCCAGCTCGCGCACATTGCCCGGCCAGGGATGCTGCTCCAATCGCGCCAGAAACTCAGGGAGCAGTTTGGGGGATGCTCCGGAGGGCGCGTACAGCCGGGCAAAGTGCTCGGCCAGTTCTGGAATATCGTCCAGGCGCTCGCGTAGCGGCGGCAGGGAGAGCGGGATGACGTTCAGGCGGTAGTAAAGATCGGCGCGGAAGCAGCCCTCCCGAATCATGGCTTCCAGCGGACGGTTGGTAGTGGCGATGACGCGAATGTCCACTTTGACGGCGCGGGTGTCACCCAGGCGGTCGAACTCACGCTCCTGCAGGACGCGCAGCAACTTGGGCTGCAGTGCCAACGGCATCTCCCCCACCTCGTCGAGCAAGAGCGTGCCACCGTGCGCCAGCTCGAACTTGCCTGCCTTGGCAGCGAGTGCGCCGGTGAACGCGCCTTTGGTGTGGCCGAACAGCTCGCTCTCGAGCAGGGTTTCCGGAAAGGCCGCGCAGTTCACCGCCACAAACGAGCGATCACGGCGCGGGCTGAGCCGGTGCACCATGCGGGCCAACAGTTCTTTGCCGGTGCCGCTTTCGGCTTGAATCAGAATGTCGGCATCGGTACCGGCGACTTGCCGGGCGCGTTCCAGCGCCCGCAGCAGCGCGGGAGAATGTCCGACCAGCTGCGTGCGTTCGGGCCCAAGCGCCTGCGCGCGTTCCAGAATGCGTTGTGCCGCCCGTTCCAGCTCTTCGAACGCCACTGGCTTGACCAGGTAGTCGCAGGCCCCGCCCTTCATGGCGGCCACCGCGTCGGGCACGCTGCCAAACGCGGTCAGCAGGATCACCGCGGTCTGCGGCGACATGGCCCGCACCTCGCGCATCACCGCGAAGCCATCCCCGTCGGGCATGCGAATGTCGGTGACCACCAGGGGATGCAGCCCGCGCCGGAACTTGGCCACGGCTTCACTCGTGCCGCCTGCGGTTTCCACCTTCCACCCGTTGCGCGCAAAGCTAGCGGCCAGCGCGGCGCGCATGGTGGCTTCATCATCCACTACGAGAACCTGATTCATCGACCCACTCCCGGAAATTGCAAAACGAACTTGGTCCCCCGCCCGGGACGGCTGGTGGCCGTAATGCTGCCGCCATGCTGCTGCATGATGGTCCGGCATACCGCCAGCCCCAGCCCCGGGCTTCCTGTCCGGGTGGTGAATCCGGCGTCGAAGATGCGCACCAGGTTTTCCGGAGCGATCCCCGGCCCGGTGTCGGCGACCACGATTGCGGCGCCGTTCTTTTCCACCCCCCGTCCGGAAATTCGCAGTATTCCTCCACCCGGCATGAAGCGAAATGCGTTGAGGGCCAGGTTGAGCAGCACCTGCTCCAGGCGATGGCGGTCGGCTGCGAGCATCACCCCGTCGAGCGATTGGACCAACTCCATGCGCACGCGTGCCTGCTGAGCCAGCGGACGCAGGAAGTCGTGCAGAGAACGCAGGAACTCTCCCAGATCGAGCGGCGCCATTTCGGGCGCCGCCCCGCTGTGAAAGTGCAGGACGTTGTTCACCGTGGCCGCCAGGCCGCGCAGCCCGGCCTGCATGTGTGCCACCCACTCACGCTGCTCACCTGCCAACTGCGACCCTGCCAGCAGCCCGGCAAACAGCTCGAGGCTACCCAGCGGATTGCGGATCTCGTGCGCCAACACGGCCGACATGTGGGCCAGCGCCTGGCGGCGCTGGAGGGGCTGATTTTCCTGTTCCAGGGCCTTGCGCGCGCTGATGTCCTGCAGAATGAAGATCGAACTCCCACCATCTTCGACAGGCAGCTGCGCGTGCCGAATGGCCACCCACTCCAGATCGCCGTGAGAGCATTGATACTCATGCTCGGCGGAACCGGCGGACGTGCGCTGCAGCAGATCTTTCATCCAGATGTTGACTCGCGCTTCGCCGTCCAGGGCACGCAGCCGGAGTTGTGTCTCCGGGTTCGCGATGGAAACCCGGCCATCGGCCTCGATCACCAGCACTCCGCAGGGTAGTCCTTCGAGAATGCGGTTCAGGTGCAGCCGCATGCGATGGTTTTCTTCCAGGCTGCGGGCCAGGTCGCGGTTGGTCTCTTCCAGCTCTTGGCGCAGGCGCGCCACCTCCGCCTGCAGCTGGCCGTAGGAGCGCTCGAGCGATCCCGCGGCCTCGGTGAACGAGGCGAACGCCCGCGCCAGAGACTGTTCCTCGAGCGCGACGGTTTCGGGCGGAGCACTGCGATGGAGGAGCGATGTCGCCATGGCCGGAATCGACATATGCAAGACCCCTGCCAGCACCCGGGCTGGCAGCTAAGATTTCTCTTAGCGTTTGCTGCACAGGGCAAATTTTTCCGCCTGCCGGGCGCCCGCCGGGAAACCAAGGTGCTCGGGCAGGATGGTGCCGGCGCCATTCGCCAGGATGGCCGCCCGCTCCATGACTTGCTGCAGCTCCCGCACATTGCCTACCCAGGGGTGCGCCTGCAGCATGCGAGCCGCTTCCCGGCTGATGGTCGGCGTCGGGCAGCGGTCGGCGGCGGCCGTTGCCCCGAGAAAATGCCCGGCCAGCGGCAGGATGTCGCGCACACGTTGCGCCAGCGGCGGCAGCTCCAGGGGGAATGCCGACAGGCGGTAGTAGAGGTCCTCACGAAAACTGCCTTGCTCGACCCGCCGCGGCAGGTCGGCATTGGTGGCAGCGACCACGCGCACGTCCACGCGCACGGCTTCGGCGCTGCCCAGGCGCTGCACTTCTTTCTGCTCGAGGAAACGCAGCAATTTGGCTTGCAGACTGAGCGGCAACGCCCCGATTTCGTCGAGAAACAACGTTCCGCCCTGCGCCGCCTGAAATCGCCCGCTGTAGGCCTGCACCGCCCCGGTAAACGCGCCGCGCACGTATCCGAAGAGTTCGGATTCGAGCAGGCTCTCCGGGATGGCCGCGCAGTTCACCACAACGAAGGCACGCCCGGCGCGCGGACTTAACTGGTGAATGGCCCGCGCCACCAGTTCTTTCCCAGCGCCTGTCGGTCCGGTGATCAGCACCGTGGTCGTGCGCGGTGCCACCAGCCGGGCGAGCTGATACAGACGCTCCATCGCATCGCTGCTGCCAATCATGCCCGGCAGGGGTTCAATCTCTGCCCCGGGCTCGGGGCGCGGGGGAACGACTCGCGCTGCTTCAGCCGGACTCGCCACCTTCCGCCACCAATGCGGATGGCTCGCGCCGGGGGCCGGCAGAGGCTGACCGCTGTCGGAGTCGAGCATCACCACTTCGATTCCCGGGAAGCGTTGCCTGATGATCTCGATCAGTTCTTCGGCGTCGAGGTCCGGCAGGCGGCGGTCGAGAAAGAGGACCTGCCAATCACCGCTCTCCAGTTTCACCAGAGCGTCCGCCCCGCCCAACGCTTCCTGTACTGGCCAGCGGCGGTCGGGCAGGCTGTGCAGAATCTGTTCGCGCAAGGAGGAACTGGGGCTGGCCACCAGTACGCCTCCGGAGGGAGAAGGAAGGATCGCCTCGAAAGTCATGTTACCGATTTCATCCCGGAGGGGTTGGAGGGCGATTAGAAGAAGATTAGGAGTTTCTTTGATCGGCAAATCTTTCCCAGTCCTGAGAAGAATGACGGAAATGGGAAAACTTTGCCCGGCTCGCAGGCCGGCTACTCCTGTCCAGCACAACCCTGCTGGCAAGAGCACGGCTTGGCTTGCACGGGAACCTCCGCCAGCACCAGACGAATCTCCAGCGCACACTGTTCTTCGCTGTTGTTCACCACCAGGCTGCCACCCGCGGCTTGGAGGGCGCTGCGCGCGATGGCGAGCGCGAGCCTGCGTTGTACGCGTTCGCCGTGCGCTTCCACTGGATCCGCGGAGACAGCATCCCGGACGCGAGATACGTCCTTTGGTGCGGTCGCGATGCTCAGCAGAGCAGCGCGCTCGTGCGTCCGCAGATCAAACTTGACGGTTGCGCCCGCGGGCGCGACATGCAGCACATATTCCAGCAGGCGGAACAAGGCCTGCCGCAGCCGCTGCGGCTCAAAACGCACCCGGCAAGGGAGCAGGTCCCGGGCAAGCAGCGTGATCTCCGCCGCGTCTGCTGCCGGAGACCAATCCAGCAAAGCTTCCCGCAGCACTCGGTCGAGCGGCACCGCCTGGAGGTCGTCCCCGGGATCGTCGGCTTCCAGCAACTCCCGGATGCCGGCGGTGAGCCGGGCGACGCTTTCGGCTTGCAACAGAGCGGCTTCCATCGTGTGGCTGCACGATTGCTCGCGGTGCGGCTGCTGCAGCCCGAGTTCCAGGGCGCAGCGCAACGTGGTGAGGGGTTGGTTCAGGGCGTGAAACAATTCGGAGAGTAACTCCCGCCGCTCCCTACTGGCTGCAACCTCACGCTCAAGGGTGCGCGAGTTCATTCCCGCGCCTCCGAACGCGTGCTTAATTCGTAGCCCACGCCCCGGATGGTGTGAATCAGCCGCCTATTCGCCCCGTCGTCGATTTTCCGCCGCAAGTAGTTGATGTACACGTCCACCACGTTCGTGCAGGTGTCAAACGACAGGTTCCATACGTGCTCGATGATCATGGCGCGCGTGATCCGCCGCCCGGCATTGCGCATAAGATACTCGAGCAGGGCAAATTCCTTGGAGGTCAGCTCAATGCGCCGCCCGGCGCGTTCTACGCGCCGCTCGACCCGATCGAGTTTCAGATCATCCACTGCCAGCACCGACTCGGCGGGCAAGTGGCAGCGCCGCAACAACGCCCGGATGCGCGCCGACAGCTCCGAAAAGGAAAAAGGCTTGACCAGATAGTCATCCGCCTCCAGGTCGAGACATTGCACCCGGTCCTCCACCCGGCTGCGTGCGGTCAGAACTAGGATAGGAATGCTGGGCTTGCGGGTGCGCACGTGGCGCAGAATCGAGACTCCATCCAGCCGCGGCAAGGTCAGGTCCAGCACGACCAGGTCGTAGTCGAATTCCTCCGCCATGGCCCGGGCCTGTTCTCCGTCGGCAGAGGCGTCCACGGCATAGTGTTCAGCTTCCAGGCCCTTTCGCACGAAACTGGCGAGGGCGGGGTCATCTTCAGCGATCAGAATGCGCATGAGTAAGGTGCCTCTAATGTGACATTCCGATTCTAGGCGGGGCTTGCGAGAGGACAAGAGATTGCGGCCTGCACGAAGGTCTCCCCTTCCGAAAAAGGCACTCCCTGCAAGATTGGGACGAACCTCTGCCGCCACTCACGCCGGTTTGCCACGCCGGGGATAATTGCTCAGCGCCGAGGCTCGGCTTGGCGAGAGGGCCGCGTGGATCTGTGGAGAGAGGGAACACTAAAGTCTCTGTTGCTGCCGGGAGGTGTGCTGCTGCTGCTCGCGGTGGCGCTCCTCCAGGGCGGAATCGTGCCGCTCTCCGCTCCCGCCCTTGATTTCTACTATTACGCCGCCTTTGCTGCCGGGATTGTGCTGGCCTGGCGCTTTCACTCCAGCCGCGTCCTGTTTGCGCTGGTCTTTCTGCTTCTGGCGGATCGCGCGCTAGAGTTCTTCTCGGCTGGCCGGGCCATTTCCACCGGTCCGGGCCGCATCGCATTGGAAGCGATCGCGATTCTTCTGCCCGTCAACTTCATTCTTCTTTCTCTCATTCGCGAGCGCGGTTTGGGCCTGTCGGCGATCACCTCGCGCCTGGGAATCTTGTTTGCCGAGTCCGTGTTGGTCGCGATCATTTGCCGCCCCGGCCAGGTTCATGGTCCGGCTTTGTTCCATTACGCCTTCCTGGATCGCCAACTCGTGAAGTGGACTAGCCTCCCCCAGCCTGCATTGCTGGCCTTCGCCGTGGCCTGCGCCATTCTGCTCTTCCGATTCCTGCTTTACCGCAAGCCGGTGGAGAGTGGGCTGCTGTGGTCGCTGGTGGCTGTATTTCTAGGACTGCAAGCCGGCGGCGCGGGACGAATCCCCGGCGCATATCTGGCCACCGGCGGGCTGATTCTGCTCAGCTCGATCATCGAGACTTCGTATGTCCTGGCTTATCACGACGAACTGACTGGATTACCCTCCCGGCGCGCCTTCAATGACGCGCTGCTGCGCCTGGAAGCAGCGTATGCAGTTGCCGCCGTCGACATCGACCATTTCAAGTCCTTTAACGATACCTACGGCCACGACACCGGCGACCAGGTGCTACGCATGGTGGCGGGCCGGCTGGCGCGGGTGAGCGGCGGAGGCAAGGCCTTTCGCGTGGGCGGTGAAGAATTTGCGATTTTGTTTCCGGGAAAATCAGTAAAAGAGGTAGTGGAACACCTGGACCTCTTGCGGGCTCTGATTCAAACCACAACCTTTCGCGTGCGCGGAGCGGAAGAGCGGCGCGCCGTCGCCCGTGGCCCGGACCGCAGAGCTGCGGCTGGCGCGAAACGTGCCCGCCGGACCCCGTCGCCCAGCCCTGCTGGCGAATTGTCGGTGACTGTCAGTATCGGAGTGGCCGAGCCCACGTCCCGGTTACGCGAAGTCGAGCAGGTTGTGCAGGCCGCCGACAAGGCGCTATACCGCGCCAAGCAAAACGGCCGCAACCGGGTGGAGACCGCCGCTGCCGCCTCCCGTCCGCGCAGTTCTCGCCTCAAACGCAGCATCGCCTGAGGGCTTTCCGCGCATTGTGAATTCCGTATGCAACTCAGCCAGGTGGGATGTGTTGTATCCTGTTCGGGCCCGAATCCGTTTACCAGGCGAGGGCCCAGGCTCAGCGAGGTGGTGTGTCTGGCGGCTGTTTCCCCGGGAGGCTCGGACTGATGCGAAGCCAAGCAATCTTCTTACTATTGATGCTGCTCGCCGCAGGGATTTTGACCGGTTGTGGCGGCAGTGGCGGTGGAGGCGGTTCAAGCCACGCCGCCTACGTGACCGTGCCGCAGGACAACCAGGTGATTGGCTTCCACGTCAATGACAAGTCCGGCAAACTGAACACAATCACTGGATCACCGTTTCCCGCAGGCAGTTCGCCGGCCGCGGTCTGCGTGCATCCTTCCAACCAGTTTGCCTACGTCGCCAACCAAGGCGAGAGGACTGTTTCGCTGTTCACGATCGATTCCAGTGGCGCCCTCGCCGAGGTGATGCCCCGGAACAGCACCGGGTTGAATCCCACCGCCGTGGCCACCGATCCCGCGGGCGCCTTTTTGTTTGTCGCAAACCAGGGGGCCGACACCATCTCCGTGTTCGCCATAAGTTCCTCCAACGGCGCTTTGTCGGAGATCGCCAGCTCACCGTTTAAAGCGGGCTTTGCTCCCAGCAGGCTGGCGGTCTCGCCGTCCGGAAACTTCCTCTATGTTTCCAACCAAAATTCACTTTCCATCTCTATTTTTGCCATTGCGCCGGGCACCGGAACTCTGACCGAAACCCCCAGCTCACCGGTTATTCTGACCTCCGCTCCGCTTGCCATGGTTATCGCTCCTTCCGGGCAGTACCTCTATGTCACCTTGCCGTCGGCCAACGGCTTTACCGGATTCGCGATTGATGCTAATTCCGGGGCCCTGACTTCCATCACCCCAACGCCATTCACGGCCGGTACCAGTCCCAGCGCAGTGGCGGTAGACCCCACCGGCCAATTCCTGTACGTTGCCAACAACGGCTCCAACAATGTTTTTGTCTACACTCTGGATGCCACAACCGGCCTCGCTACCCAGGACACGACATTAACCGTGTCCGCCGGTACCGGTCCGGTATTCCTCGCCATGCACCCCTCCGGGCAGTTTCTTTATGTCGGAAATCAGGGTTCCAAGAACATTTCCGCCTTTATGCGGAACATGACGACCGGCAAACTCACCGTGATTTCGGATTCACCTTTCAGCACCACCAATGCTCCTTCGTCAATGTTCATCACCCAGTGAATGCGTTCGTCCGCAACACCGGTGGGATGGTTTCCAGGTTCCCACTCGAGCCCGGCTGATGTGCGGTTTTTGCACCAGTAACGTTAGTAACTCAGCGCCGAACGCCTACCGAGCTTGGCGGGATTGGTGTGCTAACCTGTCAACACTAACCGCGTGGGAGAGGTGTCCGGGTGGTCGGAGGCGACGGGTCGTGAGTGGCGCTTCGGTCAACCGGTATTCTGTGCGACTGCCTGAAGAGCCTGCTTACCAGAGAAGTCGGATGCTGCGGATTGGGCTATGGGTGTTCCTGCTGGCGTTCTCGATCGGTCTGTTCGGTCAGAGCAATGCGGGCGAGCTGCGACTGAAGGTGAATGATCCGGCCGGGCTGGGCTTGAAGAGCACAGTCGAGCTGGCGAGTGAAGCCAGCCAGTTTCACAAGAGCTTTACTACCGATGACGCCGGCGCTCTGGTGGTGAAGAACCTTCCCTTCGGGCTGTATTACCTGGAGATTCAGCACGAGGGATTCGCCAAACTTTCCGATAGTCTGGAAATTCGCTCCACGATTCCCGCAGAACGCCACTTCACGCTCAGCATCTCCACGCTGAACACCTCGGTGACCGTCAACGATAGCAGCACGTTGATTGATCCGCACCAGACGGGCACCATTAACCGCATCGGATCGGACTTGATTCAGAGCCGCCTGACCTCTCTGCCCGGGCGTTCTTTGCAGGAGCTGGTCAATTCCCAGCCGGGGTGGTTTTACGAAGGCAACGCGGTGCTGCATCCCCGGGGCGCGGAATACCAGACCCAGTTTGTAGTGGACGGAATCCCGCTGACCGACAATCGCTCCCCCAGTTTCGGCTCCGAGATCGAAGCGGCCAGCGTGCAGTCGGTAAGCATTTATACGGCGGGAATTCCGGCGGAATACGGAAGGAAGATGGGCGGCGTGGTGGAAGTCAACACTACCCGCAATTCTCAAGCCGGTCTGCACGGCCAGCTCGATCTGTTCGGAGGCAGCTTCCGTACTGCCAGCGCCTCGGGCGCCCTGCAGTACGGGTGGGGGAAGAACATTCTGGAGACGAGTGCCAGTGGTGGCATGACGGACCACTACCTGAATCCTCCCGTCCTGCAGAACTACACCAACAGCGGAACCACCGGGGACTTTGCCGTGCACTACGGGCGCGATCTGACGGAGCGGGACCGCATCAGCCTGACCATACGCCACGAACTATCCCGCTTCCTGCTCCCGAACGAACTGATTCAGCAGTCAGCCGGGCAGCGGCAAGACCGTGACATTCTTGAAACCATGGGGGTCGTGTCTTACCAGCATGTCTTCTCCCCCAACGTGCTGGGCGATTTTCGTGGCATGATCCGGGATGACTCGCAAGGGCTGCGGTCGAACGCCCTCTCGACGCCGATCATCGCATCGCAAGACAACGGTTTCCGGGACGGGTATTTCAAGGGCACCATTTCTGTTCATCATGGACGGCACGAGTGGAAAGCCGGCCTTGAATCGGACGCCGTTTTTCTTCGTGAAAGATTCAGTTACACCATTACCGACCCCACGCGATTCGATCCTGACACTCCCCTGCAGTTCGACTTCGCCGAAAAGCGTCCTGACCTGGAACAATCCGCCTTTGTGCAGGACCTGGTCCGGCTGGGCAACTGGACCCTCAGTGCGGGCCTGCGGTGGGACCACTACCAGCTGCTGCTGAACCAGAATGCCGTTAGCCCACGCCTGGGAATCGCGCGCTATTTTCCGTCCGCGGGCCTGGTTGTACACGCTTCTTACGACCGCGTGTTCCAAACTCCGGATTTTGAGAACATTCTGCTGTCGAGTTCGTCCGCGGTAGTTTCGCTCAGCTCCCAGATCCTGCGCCTGCCGGTTGCGCCTTCGCACGGCAATTACTACGAGATCGGCATGAACAAAGGCGTTCTGCAAAAGGCCAGCCTGGCGGTGAATTATTACGACCGGAATATGGATAACTATGCCGATGACGACACCTTCCTGAACACTTCTGTGGGTTTCCCCACCGCATTTCGCAGAGCCAGAATCTACGGGATTGAAAGCAAGCTGGAGCTTCCGCGTTGGCGGCATCTGTCCGGATTCATCAGTCACTCCTACATGGTGGGTTCGGCCTATCTGCCGGTGACGGGAGGTCTCTTCCTGGGAGATGAGGCCTCCAATGCGCTGAACAACCTGAGTGGGCGGGTGTGGGTGTCGTCGGAGGAGCGTCACACGGTGCGAACCCGGTTCATGTACCAGATCGTCTCACGGGCATGGGTGGGATTTGGTGGGGCCTACGGAACCGGGCTGCCGGTCGAGTTCAACGCTGCCAACCCGGCAGCTGCCGAGGCGCAGGCCATCGCGCAATATGGTCAAGCCATCGCCGATCGCGTTAATTTTGCCACTGGACGGGTCAAACCTTCACTGTCACTGGATGCGTCCCTGGGATTGGAGCTGTGGAAAAAGGACAAGACGACGGTTCGGCTCCAGGCGGATGCGCAGAACCTCAACAACCGCATCAATCTTATCAATTTCGCTGGACTGTTCTCCGGTAACACAGTGGCTCCGCCGCGCATCTACATGCTGCGGCTGGACACGAGTTTCTAGAAAGCGGCCCTAGTCCGGTTAACATCTACGCCAAATTGCCAGCCTGCGAGGTGCCAAGAGTTGCAGCAGCGCCGCCGATAGGTCGGCACATGCCTGACCAACCGCGAGCGCAACGCGTGTAAGCCCTGCTGATGCACGGTGTTTGCCAATGGACACCGGCATGCAGGACAGACACCATGCCGATCTTGGAAGTCGGCTACTAGGTCAGAAGTCGTCATGGCCGCAACCAGCACGATTGGTGTATTTCTCCTGGCGGAGAACCGCCTGCTGCGAGAAGCCCTCACCAAGATTCTCAGCAAGAGGAATGATGCCTGTGTGGTAGGGGCGGCGTCCCTGTCTCCGCAGGTGGTCGAACAGGTCTGCAACTCCTGCCCCGACATTCTGATCTCCGACTCGGCGGCGGCGACGCTGTCGGGCTTGGAGATCATTCCCGAGATTCGCAAAGTCATTCCTGCGATCAAAGTGATGATGATCGGCATGGACGACAGTCCGGAGACTTTTCTCCGGGCAGTGAAAGCAGGAGTGGTCGGCTACTTGCTTAAGGATGCTTCGGCAACGGAGGTGGCAGCCGCGGTGCGCGCCGTTACCCGCGGCGAGGCGGTCTGTCCCCCGGCTTTGTGTTTGAGATTATTCGAGTATGTCGCCCGGCGCTGGCTGGAGATGCCGGCGGTTCTGGTGGGCGATGACTCCGGATTTACTCGCCGCGAGCAGCAACTGGCACAAATGATCGGGCAGGGACTCACCAACAAGGAAATCGCCACAGAGTTGCATCTTTCCGAGCAAACGGTGAAAAACCACATCCACCGAATGTTGCGGAAAACGGGGATGCGGGACCGGTTGGCAGTGGCGGAAGTCTATCGCGCCGAGAGACTTCTGGCCTGACGTCGGCCGGACATAACGGTCTGCGTGCAACCTCGCCAGCATCAGGATTACTAACCATGGCAGTAAGCCGCTGCTCATGCCGGAGGTGTTTCCAGCCGGCTTCCCGGCCATGAACCGTGCGTCGATTCTGGCGTCGCTTCCGGCGCAGGGTGCGGTCACCGACGAGCAGTTCGCACTGGCCAGCTGGGCGGTCGTTTCGCAGCGCTTCTCGCATTTCTGTTATGCGGGCAACGCTGCTTCAGGGGAAGTCTACGATCCCTTGCGTTTGCTCCGCGGCTACGGATTCGCGTGCTGCGAGCAGGTGGCGCGGGTGCTGGCCTGGCTGTGGGAGGGTGCGGGGTACGAGGCGCGTCTGGCATCCATGAAGAACTTCCACACCGTGCCCGAGATCTATTACCAGGGTGCATGGCACATGTACGATCCAGACCACAAGGTCTACTACCTGGCCCGCGACAACCAGACGGTGGCCGACGTAGCCATGGCGAAGGCCGATCCCTATCTGGTGGCGCGGACCGCGGACGCCAACGGCAACGACCCCGTGGGATACTCTGCCCAATGGATGGCGGACCAGTACGCGGCTGCAGAAATTTCTTACTGGACGCCCCACTACACGACCGACACGCAATACACGTTGCGTCCGTCCGAGAGCTTCACGCTCAGCTCCGAAAACCTCTTCTCTGAGGTCCTGTATGCGCGGTTGACCAATTCGCTAGGGCGGCAGGCGCCGCGTGCGGTCACTTCCGGACAGTACGATTGGGCGCTCGACTTCTCTCAGCCCAACTGGAGCCAGGTCGCCAGTTCCAGCAACGGAGTGACCACCCTGGTCAGCGGGTGGAAGGTTTTTCTCACCAACGCCGGAAGCGGACCGGGATACGTCGTCTACAGCATGTCGAGCGCATTTCCAGTTTTCCACCTGCGGGTGAGCGGGCTCTTCTACCGTGCCGACAGCAGGGCCAGCATCAAGGTCTATTTTTCTGCCGACGGTTCTCAATGGTCGAAAGCATTCCCCGCAACTTCCGCTCCCAGGACTACCACCCAGACCTCGGTAGATCTCAGCAGCGTGGCACAAGGCGCCGATTCCTATTTCGTGAAGATTGAGTTATGCGGGGTGCCAGGTGCTGCTCGGGTCGCCGCTTTGCACATCGCCTCCGATGTGCAGGTCGCCAAGATACTGGTTCCGCCGCTAATTCCAGGCGCCGTCAACCACTTGGTCTATGAGGACTGGGGGTCGGCTCTCGATCGGCGGAACGTCGAAGTCGCCCTCGCGCTGCGGGAATTCCCGGTGACTTCCAGGGGAACGGCAGTACCGCTGGCAATCATGCCGGCCACCAAGACCAGCGGCGCCACGGCCTGGCAGGTGCGGACCCAGGGCGGTTACTTGAAGACCGAGGCCACCTTTCGCTGGTCCCGCAATTCCGATCACCACGATTGGTCGTTCGGCGAACCGGTGTCAGGCTTGCCTTGGGACGTGTCATGGTTTGTCCGAAACCAGCCCATTCCTTCTGCGCCGGCCCGCGTCTCCTTCGTGAGTCCCAGCGACACCTTCTGGGTTTTGAGCCCCCGTGGTTTTGTTCTCGACATGGTTGGCCAGCCCTCCCTCGCCGACGCGCAGGCGGTTTCCTCGGTGGCGGAAAATCCGTCTTTTCTCCCCTGGTATGCTGCCCACCGCCTGGTGGATGGTGACCTCGATACCCTGGCATACCCTGGTTCCAATCATCTCGATTACGTGGTCAGCCTCCGTGCGCCTTCGCACGTCTCGACCGTGTCCATTCGCTGGGGCCACTTCGGGATGCTTCCCGGTTATGTCCAATCGTGGACTCTTTACGGCCGCAACGGCGCTTACGGGGATTGGCAGCCGTTGGCGCAAGGAGACTGGCCCCACTCCGCCACGACCGGCGTGGAGTTGGACCAAGTACTCACCGATCTGCGCATCGTGGCGGACGGCACTTCTTGGATTGGCATCTTCGAGCTGACCGTTGCAGGGGCGCCGGTCCTCTCCGGCTTGACCGCGACTTCCAACATTCTGGAATTGCCTGGCGTGCCCGGCTATCAACCCACGGCCCAGGTGACCGATGGAGACGATTCCACCCTGGCCTATGTGGGCAGTGCCAGCAGCGACTACACGGTCAATCTGCCGCCATCCACCTACGTGGATGCGGCGCGCATTGTATGGGGGAGCTACGGCACCAGTTCGGCCTACGTCAAGCACTGGCGCCTATATGGGTTGAAGCCGGCGAGCAGCGAGTGGCAGGTCATCGCGCGTGGCGGCTTTCCCGGCGCACCGGAGACCAGGGTGCAGGTTCTGGATACCTACGAGAAGCTCCGTATCGCCGCCGAGTCGGACCATGCGTGGATCGGCATCTACGAACTGCAGGTGTTCGGCGTGTCCCGGGACCAGGCTCCGGCCTCAACCCTTCCGTCGCATCCCCGGGATGATATGGACGACCCGATAGAAACCCCAAGCAAAGAAGCGAACCGGGAGGAGCAAAGCAGGAATTAGAGCCGATCCGAGCAGTGACTGGGCACCCAGGGCCCTATCGCAGTCGCAACATCGGAGCGGAAGCTGGTGTGTTAAACTGCGAAAAAGACGCCGCGGAGAGGTGGCCGAGAGGCTGAAGGCGGCGGTTTGCTAAACCGTTATACGGGCCAAAACCTGTATCGAGGGTTCGAATCCCTCCCT
>Ga0335070_10002073_pt1 | contig 23337 bp, 18 predicted proteins | sample Lox_Sample_13_FD_206722 | JGI IMG/M metagenome (GOLD analysis project Ga0335070, IMG submission 206722) | Soil microbial communities from Loxahatchee National Wildlife Refuge, Florida, United States - Lox_Sample_1.3 | ecosystem: Environmental > Terrestrial > Soil > Wetlands | place: USA...
GCGTGCGGCCTTCGAGCTGTGGGACGCGCACCTGCGCGTCGACCCGCAGGATCCCCGCTGGCCGCTGCGCGACCGCTTCGTGCTGTCGAACGGTCACGCCTCGATGCTGCTGTACTCGCTGCTGCACCTGTACGGCTTCGCGCTGCCGATGGAGCAGATCCAGGCCTTCCGGCAGCTCCATTCCATGACGCCCGGGCATCCGGAGTATGGCGAGACGCCCGGCGTCGAGATGACGACGGGTCCGCTGGGACAGGGTTTCGGCCACGGCGTCGGCATGGCGCTGGCCGGGCGCGCGACGCGCGCCCGCTTCGGCAGGCAGGGCGAGGGCCCCGGACACCACTTCGTGTACGGCATCGTGAGCGACGGCGACCTGATGGAGGGCCTCTCCGCCGAGGCGGGCTCGCTGGCGGGTCACCTCGGGCTCGGCAACCTGATCTACCTCTACGACGACAACCACATCACCATCGACGGGCCGACGTCGATCGCCTTCAGCGAGGACGTGCGCCAGCGCTTCGAGGCGCAGCGCTGGCACGTCCAGCAGGTCGACGGCCAGGACCACGAGGGGCTGGCCCGGGCGCTCGCCGCTGCGCGCGCCGAGACGGAGCGCCCCTCGCTGATCCTCATGCGCACGACGATCGGCTACGGCAGCCCGGGCGTGGCCGGCAAGAGCAAGGCCCACGGGTCGCCGCTCGGCGCCGACGAGGTGAAGCGCACGAAGGAGGCGCTCGGCTGGCCGCTCGAGCCCGAGTTCCTGGTGCCCGACGACGTGCGCGCCTACCTCGCGGAGCGCAGCCGCGCGAAGCACGCACAGCGGGAAGAGATGGACGCGCGCCTGGCGGGCTGGCGCCGGGCGCACCCCGATGCGGCTGCGGCCTGGGACGCGGCGCGCGAGCGGCGCATGCCGGCGGACCTCCTGGGCGCGCTGGTCGACGGCATGCAGGGCGTCGACGCCGCCACGCGTCAGCACGGCGCCGTCGCGCTCGGCCGCCTGATCGAGCGCGTGCCGTATCTGCTCGGCGGCTCGGCCGACCTGGCCGGCTCGGAGGCGCCGCCCATCCTGAAGGATCGCGGCTTCATCGGGGAGGGCGAGGGCGAGGCGCGCTTCGCAGGCGTCAACATCCACTTCGGCGTGCGCGAGCACGCGATGGCGGCCATCACCAACGGCATCGCGCTCGACGGCACGCTGCGTCCGTACTGCGGCACCTTCCTGATCTTCAGCGACTACATGCGGCCGTCGCTGCGCCTCGCCGCGCTGATGCGCGCGCCTTCGATCTTCGTGTTCACCCACGACAGCATCTACCTCGGCGAGGACGGTCCCACGCACCAGCCGATCGAGCAGCTCGACGCGCTGCGCGCGATTCCCGGCATCACGCTGTTCCGGCCCGCGGACGGCGTCGAGACGGCGGCCGCCTGGGCCTGGATCGCGAGCCGGCGCGAAGGCCCCGCGTTGCTCGCCCTGTCGCGCCAGAAGCTGAAGGCCCTGGTGCGACCGGCCTCGTTCCGGCCCGAGCAGGTCTGGCAGGGCGGCTATGCGCTGCGCGACCCCGGCGCGGCCACGCAGGTCGTGCTGGTCGCGACGGGCTCGGAGGTGTCGCTCGCCTGTGACGCCGCGGAGAAGCTGGCCGCCGAGCGCGTGCCGGCGCGCGTCGTGTCGCTCCCGTCCCTCGAGCTCTTCCTGGCGCAGCCGGCGGCCTGGCGTCACGCGCTGGTGCCCGAGGAAGGCCCGCCGGTGGTGGTCGTCGAGGCCGGACGCGGCGAGAGCCTGCGCCGCCTCGCGGGCACGCGCGGCCTCGTCTACGGAATCGACCGCTTCGGCGCGTCCGCTCCGTACGCGGACCTGGCTCGCTTCTTCGGGTTCACGCCCGATCAGCTCTGCGCCCGGGTGCTCGAGCACCTGCGGGAGCGGAGTGAGGGCACCCGATGATCGAGACACCCGCCATGCTCACCGCCTTCGAGGTGATCGGCTCCACGGGCCTCGCCGTGCTCGTGCTTGGCTGGCTGATCGTCTCCTTCAGCCGGCCCGGGCTGCGCCGCGAGCGCATCGAGTGGATCGCCGCATGCGGGATGTACCTGGCGCTGCTCTCGCTCTTCTCCCACCTCTCGCTGCGCGCGCTCGCGAGCGGCAGCAAGGGCGCGCTCGTCGCCTTCGGCTTCCTGGTGCTGTTCTTCACGACGGGCTTCATCGTCTGCGTCAACCAGACGGTCACCGCCCTGCGCGGCCACAGCACCAAGGGCGCGGAGAGCCCGACGAACTAACGTCGCACCACGATCTTCGCGACGCCCTTCACGTTGGCGCAGGAGACGGGCTCGGGGCTGGCGTCCTCCGGGATCAGCAGGCGGAACGGACCGCCCTGCTTCTCGGGGAGGGGGGCGCCGTCCAGACTGTGGAGCAGCACCCCTTTGCGCAGCACGGAGAGCGCGACCGGCTCGCTCGCGAATCCGTCGCCCGCCACCACGACCGCGCGGCCCTCGCTGCCCACGCCGAGCCGGTCGAAGAGCGCGCGCAAGCGCGCGGCTGCACCGGCGCGCTTCGGGAACCGGGTCGAGACGTCGGCGATGCCGTCCGGCAGTGCGAGCAGCAGCTCGCGGTCGACCTCGTGGACGGCGCCGTCGGGCATCACGACCTCGATGCGATTCGCGTCGCGCCGAGCCTCGTCGCTCGCCTGGAGCGCCTCCTCGAGCCAGGCGCCGACGAGGTCGAGCGCGGCGGCGTGCTCGGCGCGGACGATGGCGTCGGCGCGGCTGTCGCGGCGGTAGGCGGTGCGCCGGTCGTGCAGCACGCCGCCGGCGATCTCGAGCTGCGCCACGCCCTGCTCGGTGCGGAAGATGCCCTTGAAGCGGGCCAGCGGAGCGCCGGCCTCGCCGCGCGCGATCCGCGCGAGCGCGCTCGCGAGGCGAGCGTGGGAGAACACGGCGTCGACCGGCCAGCGCCACGAGCGCACGGCATGGTTGCGCGTCGAGGCGTGGGCGTGGGCGTGTGCGTGCGCGCGCTCGTACCCGAGCTCCTCGCGCCCGCGCGGCGCCCGCGGGCCCTCGCGCTCCGGCCACTCGAAGAGCTCCGCGGGGATGCGGCCCTGCGTGGTCTCGAGCCGGGCCAGCGGCTCGGGCCAGCGCTGCGCGGCGAAGTCGCGGAAGCGCGCGAGCGCCTCCTCTCCGCACAGGTCGATGCGGTTCGCGACGAGCACGTCCGCGCCTTCGGCCTGCTCGCGCAGCAGCGCCAGCGCGTCGGGGTCGGCGCCGCCCTCGAGCTCGGTCAGCTGCGCGGGGTCGACGAGTACGACCAGCGGTCCCAGCGCCAGGTCGGCGGCGTGCCGGCAGCGCCGGATCGTGTCCACGAGGTCCTGCGCGCGCGCCAGACCGGTCGGCTCGATCAGCACGCGGTCGGGACGCATCGCGAGCACGGCGCCGAGAGCCTCGACGAAGCCCTCGGGCGCCGTGCAGCACACGCAGCCGCCGGGGATGCTCGTGATGCGGAAGGGGGCGTCTTCGCCGAGCGTCTCCGCGTCGAAGGACGCCTCGCCGAAGTCGTTCACGATGATCGCGACCCGCTCGCCGCGGCGCGCCTCGAGCTGCGCGCGCAGCGCCGAGGTCTTCCCGGCTCCGAGGAAGCCCGAAACGATGTGGACGGGCACGCTCACGTTCTGATCTTCGCTCGGCTTCGCCTCGCTGTGCGCCGGACGGCTTGCGGGCTCAGCCCCTTCGCTTGCGCACGGCCTCCGCGAGCTCGCCGAAGAGCGGCTCCGTGCGCTCCCAGCCGAGACACTTGTCGGTGATGCTCTGGCCGTAGACGAGGGGCTGACCCGACTCGTGGTTCTGGCTGCCGTCGACGAGGAAGCTCTCGATCATCACTCCCATCAGGACGCGGCTCCCGCCGGAGAGCTGCCGGCACACGTCCGCGAGGACCTCGGGCTGGCGCGCGTGGTCTTTGCCGCTGTTCGCGTGGCTGCAATCGATCATCGCGTACCCCGGCAGCCCCGCGCGCTCGAGGTCCTGCACGACGCGCGCCACGTGCGCGGCGGAATAGTTCGAACCGCCGGTCCCGCCGCGCAGGATCACATGCGTGTCCTTGTTGCCGCGCGTCGCCACGATCGCTGCGACCCCCTGCTTGGTGACGGACAGGAAATGGTGCGGATGAGCCGCGGAGCGCATGCCGTCGATCGCGATCTGCACGTTGCCGTCGGTGCCGTTCTTGAAACCGACGGGCATGGAGAGGCCCGACGCCAGCTCGCGGTGGACCTGGCTCTCGGAGGTTCGTGCGCCGATCGCACCCCAGGAGACCAGGTCGGCGATGAACTGCGGGCTGATCGGGTCGAGGAACTCCGTGCCCGCCGGCAGACCGAGGGAGAGGACGTCCAGCAGGAAACGGCGCGCCTTCCGCAGACCCTCGTTGATGGCGAAGCTGCCGTCGAGGTGCGGGTCGTTGATCAGGCCCTTCCAGCCCACCGTCGTGCGCGGCTTCTCGAAGTAGACGCGCATCGCGATGCAGAGCTCGTCGCGGAAGCGCTCCGCCACGGGCGCGAGCCGCCGGGCGTAGTCGAGGCCCGCCGCGGGGTCGTGCACCGAGCAGGGGCCGACCACGACGAGGAGGCGGTCGTCCTTGCCGGAGATGATCCGCGCGATCTCGCTGCGGCTCTGCCAGACCACGGTGGAGGCGCGCTCGTCGAGGGGCAGCTCCTCCATCAGGATCGCGGGCGGGATCAGCGGCCGCAGCCCTTCGATGCGCAGGTCGTCGGTGCGGTGGTACATGGCGGGTAGGGGAAACTACACCAGCGCGCCCGCTCCGCCGAACGCGGCCTCGTCTGGTCGATCGGCCCGGGGAGTGGCAGATTTCCGCCCCTTCGCTTCCGCTCCCCATCCCACCCCCGCAAGGAGATTGCCGCGCGATGGATCGCGTGCCCGCGACCGGCTCCTGCATCCGCTGCCAGCGCTCGCTCGGACTGGCCTCGGTCAAGGTCCGTGGCGAGTGGTACGGCATGGCCACCTGCGCCGAGGGTGGCCCCTGTCCGCTCGATCGCGAAGCGCCGGCCGTGCCCGAGGCGGCGCTCTACGCGCGTCCGCGACGCTATTTCCGGCAGCGCACTCCGAAGGAGCTGAAGGCGGCCGCCTGGCACCGCACGCCGGCGGGTGGCAGCGCCGCCGGCACCGAGTAGTCGCTGCGCCTGGGAGCCTGACCCAAGACTGGCGTGGGAAGGTCCGGACGTCGCGTCCAGTCCTGGGGCAGGCTCCTAGTGCGGGATCGCCTGTCCGCCGTTCGCCCGCCAGATCTGGCCCGTGCAGTAGCGCGAGGCGTCCGAGGCCAGGAACAGCACGAGCCAGGCCTGATCGAGCGGCTCCCCGACGAGTCCGAGCGGCGAGCGCGCCTTCATCGCCGCCACGAAGGCCTCGAGGCGCTGCGGATCGAGCGTGCCGTCCGGACGCCGCAGGTGGCGCTCCGTGAACTTCGTGAGCGTCGCGCCGGGGGCCAGCGCGTTGACGCGGATGCCCGCGGGACCCACCTCGGTGGCGAGCGTCTGGGTGAGCTGCGCGACGGCGGCCTTGGTGAGCGCGTAGAGGCCGTAGTTCGGCACGGCGAGGTCGATCGCCGCGGAGGACACGTTGATGATGCTGCCGCCGCGCGGTGTCATCGCGCGCACCCCGGCCTGGCAGCCGAAGAGCGTGCCCTTGACGTTGATGGCGAGCAGGCGGTCGAACTCCGCCTCGGAGACCTGCGCGAGCGGACCGTCGGCGGGCACGCCCGCCACGTTGCAGACCACGTCGAGGCGGCCGAACTCGGCGACGGCGCGGTCGATCAGCGCGTCGACCTGCTCCTTGCGCGACACGTCGACGGCCTGTGCGAGCGCGCGTCCGCCCGCGGCGTCGATCGCCGACGCCGCGGCCTGCGCGCCGGACACGTCGAGATCGCCGAGCACGACCCCGGCGCCGGCCGCGGCCAGCACCTCGGCGACGGAGCGGCCGATCCCGCTGGCCGCGCCCGTCACGACCGCGCCGCGGCCGTCGAGACGGAAGATCTTCTCTACGTCAGGCATGACAGGCTCCCTCGCGGAGGGCGGCGCGGAGCACCGGGCCGAGTGCCCGGGCCAGCGCCGCGTGGCCGCCGTCGTCGGGGTGGATGCCGTCGGGCATCTGCTCGCGGCGGACGAGCGGCAGCCCCGGCACGAGGTGGAGGCGGGCGTCGCCCGCCGCGCAGCGCTCGCGCACGACCGCCTCGAACGCGCCGCGCAGGTCCGCGAGGCTGGCGCCGAGCCGGTTGCGCGTCGCCTCCGCGTCCGCGCGCAGGATCGGGCTCAGCGCCACGATCGGCGTCGCGGCGTGCTTCTCGCGTACCACCGAGAGGAACGCGCGCAGCCCCGCCGCGAACAGCTCCGCGCTGTGCGGGGTGCGGGTCCAGCAGTTCGTGCCGTGGGAGATCGAGATCAGCTCCGCGGGCAGCGCGGCGATCTCCTCCGCGGAGGCGATCTCGCCGCGCGCGGCGCCCGCGTAGCCGAGGTTCACGACGTCGAGCCCCTCCGCGCGCGCCGCGAGGTGCGGCCACGCGCCCGCCGGCTCCGACGCGCACCAGCCCTCGGCGATCGAGTCGCCGTAGCAGAGCCAGCGCGGTCGCGCCGGCGCCGGCCGGATCTCCCCGCCGCGCGCGCGCAGCTCGAGCACCGTCGGACGCATGCCCTCGGGCAGGTAGAGCGTCGCGGGCTCGGGCCCGCGCCCGGCCGCGAGCGACGCCCGGCCCTCGCCGAGCGCCGCGTCGGCCTCGGCGAGCCGCGCGGCGCCGCGGAACAGCACGAACTTCGTCCCTGCGCCGGGACCGCGGTAGCCGAGCTCGCGCGTCTCGGTGCGGTAGGCGATCTCGACGGCTTCGCACTCGCCGGTGAACTCGAAGCGCACGCCGACGGGCAGCGCGGCCGCCGCCCGCGTGTCGGCCGGCAGGCGCAGGCCGGCGGGACCCGGGTCGCAGCGCGGGTAGGGGATGCCCTCGCCCGCGGGCCAGGCGCAGCCGCGCAGGAACGGCTCGGGCTGCGGCGGACGGGACGCCAAGCGCCGGCTCAGTCCACGAACTTGGCGAGCGGATCGGTGCGCGGCGGCAGCGGATCCTTCGGCGTGGGCGGCTTGTAGCGCTCGATCTCCGGGAGCACTTCCTTGCCGATGATCTCGATGCTGCGCATCACCGACTCGTGCGGGTGGTAGCCGAACTGCACGTAGCAGATCAGCTGATCGACCCCGAGATCGGCGTAGTGGCGCATCTTCTCGAAGCAGCGCTCCGCGTCGCCGACGACGATCATGTCGGCGTCGTGGAAGTGCTGGATCGGGATGTTGCCCTCGAGCAGCGGCTTCATCAGCGGGAAGACCTGGTCCTGCTCGGCCTTCGTGAGGTGCACGAGCTCCCAGTCGAGCGTGAACTGGGCGAGGTGCTGGTACCACCACGCCACCGACTTCCAGATGCCGTTCGCCTCGGCCTGCGCCATCGAGTCGGCGCAGTGCACGAGCGTGTAGGCCGCCACCTTGTTGGTGGCGACGTCGGTGAGCGGCTTCGCGCGCTGCTGCGCCCGGCGGTAGGCCTCGATCTGCTGGGCCATGCGCTCGAGCGGCTGCATGATCGAGAAGCTGAGCAGGCCGAGCGCGTTCTCCCCCGCGACCTCCGCCGAGCCGTCCGAGGTGGCGGCCATCCAGCAGGGCGGGTGCGGATCCTGAAAGGGCTTCGGCGTCACCACGCGCTCGGGGAACTGGAAGGTCGGCGAGTCCCACGAGAAGCGCTCCTCGCGCCACATCCCGCACACGATCTGGATCGCCTCGCGCCACTGCTCGCGCGAGTGCTCGCGGTCGACGTGGAAGGCGGTCTGCTCCATCGGCGTCGAGCGCCCGGTGCCCCACTCGACCCGCCCGTGCGACAGGATGTCCACCGTGGCGACCCGCTCGGCGATGCGCGCCGGGTGCGTGAAGCCGAACGGCGTCAGCGTGACGCCGAAGCCGAGGCGGATGCGCTCCGTCACCTGGGAGAGCGCGCCGAGCAGCACCTCGGGCGCGGGGCAGTGCGAGCGGCCCTCGCGGAAGTGGTGCTCGACCGCCCAGATGGTGTGGAAGCCGAGCGAGTCGGCGAGCCTGATCTGCTCGAGCGCCTCGTAGTAGGCGCGGCGCTCGCGCTCGCGTTGACCGTAGGGGTGAGGGGCGCCCCAGGGCTTCGGCGCATCCACTTCGTAGAGCAGGTCGAGCTTCATGGGTCCTCTCCGTGTCGGCAGGCTCAGCCGAGCTGGAACGGGAACTTCGTCGTCGTGCCGCCGTCGACGACCAGACTCTGGCCCGTGACGCGGCGCGCGAGGTCGGAGATCAGGAACAGGGCGGCGTGCGCGACGTCCTCGGGCAGCGCCATGCGCGCCAGCGTCTCCGGCGCCGGGCGGGGGATCGCTCCGGCGTCCCAGGCGGCCTCGATGCGCGGTGTGCGCACGGCGCCCGGCACGACCGCGTTCACGCGGATGCCGTGCGGCCACCACTCCTCGGCGGCCGTGCGGACGAGCGCGAGGAGCCCCGCCTTCGCCGCGCCGTAGGCGCCGTGCCCCGCGGCCGAGAAGACGCCCGAGACCGAGCCGACGACGCAGAGCGACCCCGGGCGCCGCGCGTCGATCCAGGCGCGCGCGGCACTGCGCGCGACATACCAGTGTTGCTTCAGGTTCACGCTGAAGTCGCGCTCCCAGGTCGCCTCGTCGAGCTCGAGCAGCGAGCCCCACGATGCCGAGCCTACGATGTCGACCACGGCATCGAGCCCGCCGAAGGCGCGCGCCGCGCGCGCGACGCCGCGCTGCGCGTCGTCGGGCTTCGTCACGTCCGCACAGAGCGCCTCGGCGTGTCCTCCTTCGCTGCGGAGCTCGGCGGCGACGGCCTCGGCGCGCGTCGCCTCGGCGTCGAGCACGCCGACGCGCGCCCCGCAGCGGGCGAGGGCCAGGGCGGCGGCGCGGCCGATGCCCTGGCCTCCGCCCACCACCAGCGCCGCACGTCCCGCCATGTCGAGCAGCGCCATCGCCCGGTCGTCTCCTTCGGCGAGCTCGCCGCGCGAATCCTACTCCAGCTAGCGGTAGTCGTGGGAGCGGGGCAGGTCCGCGTCCGCGCCGAGCGCGCGCAGCTCGCGCACGCGCACGTGGATCACTCCGTCGACGTGCTGCAGCGGGCCCGCCACCTCGACGAGCGCCGCGGTGTGGAGGGGCACGCGGAAGCGGCGGAACACCGGCGGCGTCAGCACGGCGTTGCACGTGCCGGTCTCGTCCTCGAGCGTGAGGAAGCAGAAGCCCTTCGCAGTGCCGGGGCGCTGCCGGACGATGGCGTGGCCGGCGGTGCGCACGAAGCGGCCGTCCGGCTGGTCGCGCAGCGCCGCGGCGGTGAGCACGCCGCGCTGCGCGAGCGCCGGGCGCAGGTGGCTCATCAGGTGGGGACCGGTGGTGACGCCGCTCTGCCGGTAGTCGGTGAGCGTCTGCTCGACGGGCGTCATCTCGCGCAGCGGCGAGTCCGCCTCCGGCGGCGACACGCCGGCGAAGAGCGAGCGCGGATCCCGCTCGAGCGCCGCGACCTGCCAGAGCGCGGCGCGGCGGCCGCGCGCGCCGGACTCGAGCGAGCCCAGCGCGCCGAGCTCGGCCAGCGCGTCGAGCTCGTCGCGGCGCAGCGCGACGCGCGCGCACAGGTCCGCGACGCTGCGCAGCGGCGCGCGCTCGCGTTCGAGGACGAGAGCAGCGCCCGCTTCGGCGCGCAGTCCGGCGACGTAGCGCAGGCCGAGTCGCACGGCGGGCGCTGCGCTGCGCCGGCCGTCCCGGAGCTTCGGACCGGCCGGGTCCATCCTCTGAGCTTCGCTCGGCTGCGCCTCGCTGCGCGCCCTTCGGGCTTGCGATCGCTGCGCGCGCGGCTCCGCGGCGCTTGCGGCGAGGGGGGGCTCCAGCGTGCACTCCCAGCGCGAGTGCGCGACGTCGATCGGCAGCACGCGGACGCCGTGGCGCTGCGCGTCCTTCACCAGCGTCGCCGGCGCGTAGAAGCCCATCGGCTGCGCGTTGAGCAGGCCCGCCAGGAAGGCCGCCGGGTGATGGCGCTTGAGGTACGCCGAGGCGTAGGCGATCAGCGCGAAGGACGCGGCGTGCGACTCCGGGAAGCCGTAGAGCGCGAACGAGGTGATGCCGCGCAGGATCTCCTCCTGCGCGGCGCCGGTGATGCCGCGCGCGTTCATGCCGTCGACGAGGCGCTGCTCGATCTGGCTCATGCGCTCCACCGAGCGCTTGAAGCCCATGGCGCGTCGCAGCTCCTCGGCCTCGCCGCCGGAGAAGCCCGCCGCCGTCATGGCGATGCGCAGCAGCTGCTCCTGGAAGATCGGGACGCCGAGCGTGCGCGCGAGGATCGGCTCGAGGCTCGGGTGCGGGTAGCGCACCGCCTCGCGCCCCGCGCGCCGGGCGAGATAGGGGTGCACCATCTTTCCCGTGATCGGGCCCGGGCGGATGATGGCGACCTCCACCACCAGGTCGTAGAAGCGCGCGGGCCGCATGCGCGGCAGCGTCGCCATCTGCGCGCGGCTCTCGATCTGGAAGGTTCCGATCGTGTCGGCGCGCCGGATCATCGAGTAGGTCTCGGGGTCGTCGGGCGGGAGGTGCGCCAGGTCGATCTCGCGACCCTCGTACAGGCGGATCTGCTCGAGGCTGTCCTCGAGGGCCGCCAGCATGCCGAGGCCGAGCAGGTCGATCTTGATGATCCCGAGGTCGGCGCAGTCCTCCTTGTCCCACTGGATCACGCGGCGCTCCGGCATGCGCGCCGGCTCGATGGGCACCACCTCGTCGAGGCGTCCCGCGGCGATCACCACGCCGCCGGTGTGCTGGCCCAGGTGGCGCGGCAGGCCGCGCACCTGCGCGACCAGTGCCATGAGCTGCGCGATGCGCGGCGCCTCCGGATCGACGCCGGCCTGGCGCAGCGTCTCGGCGGGCGACTCCAGGTCGTCGCGGTGCTCGAGGCTCGAGAGCAGCTTCGCCAGGCGATCCACGGCGTCGGCGCCGAGGCCGAGCACCTTGCCCATCTCGCGCACGGCGAGCCGCGTGCGGTAGCTGATCACCACGGCGGTCATCGCGGCGCCGCGCGCGCCGTACTTGGCGAAGACGTACTGGATCACCTTCTCGCGCTGCGCGCCGGACGGCAGATCCAGGTCGATGTCAGGCCACTCGCCGCGCTCCTCGGACAGGAAGCGCTCGAAGAGCAGCCCCATCGCCACCGGGTCGACGGCGGTGATGCCGAGCGCGTAGCAGACCGCGCTGTTGGCGGCGGACCCGCGGCCCTGGACGAGGATCCGCTCCTCGCTCGCGAAGCGCACGATGTCGTGCACGATCAGGAAGTAGCCACACAGCTCGAGCTTCTCGATCACCGCGAGCTCGTGCTCGAGCTGGCGGCGCGCTGCGGCCGGCAGCGGATCGCCGTAGCGCGTGCGCGCGCCCCAGGCGGTGAGCAGGCGCAGGAACGAGGCCTGGCTCTCGCCGGGCGGGATCGGGAACTCGGGGAAGCGGTAGCCGAGGTCGCGCAGCGTGAACTCGCAGCGCAGGGCGATCTCGCGCGAGGCGCGGATCCACTCCGGGTGGTCGGCGAAGCGCTGCGCCATCTCCTCGCGCGCGCGCAGGTGGCGCTCCGCGTTGGCCGCGAGCCGGCGTCCCGCGCGGTCGAGGCTCGTCTTGTGGCGCAGGCAGGTGAGGGCGTCGAAGAGCGCGCGGCCTTCGGGCCGCGCGTGGCGCACGTCGTTCGTCGCGACCAGCGGCACGCCCGCCGCATCGGCGAGCGCGGCGGCGCGCCGCGTCGCGAGCTCGCTCTGGCGTGTCGCGTGGCGCGAGACGTCCACCCACAGGCGCTCGCCGAAGATCCCCCGCGTGCGGTCCAGGAGCGCGGCGTCGAGCGTCGCGTCGCCGCGGGCCAGCGCGACGAGGCCGGCGGCGTGCTCCTCGAGCTCGTCCCAGGTCACGAGCGCGTCGTCCTTCCCGGCGCGCGCACGTCCCTCGCTCAGCAGCCGACACAGATTGCGGTAGCCGCGCGGGCTCTCGGCGAGCAGCAGCAGCGCGTGCGCATCCGCGGGGGTCTCGGCCGGCGCCACGCGCAGCTCCGCCCCGACGATCGCGCGCACTCCCGCCGCGGTCGCGGCCTGGTGGAAGCGCGGCGCGCCGTAGAGCCCGCCGCGGTCGGCGAGCGCGAGCGCCGGGTAGCCGAGCTCGGCCGCGCGCGCGATCAGATCCTCGGGGTTCGAAGACGCCTCGAGGAACGAGAACGCGCTGCGGCAGCGCAGCTCGACGTAGTCCGCCGCGGAGCTCATGGGGGTCCGTCGATTTTCGTCTTTGTTTCGCTATCTCGTCAAGCGGCTCCGGGGGTAGGATCCCGCCGGGGGGAGGGGCGTGGCCGACGTCGCCGTGGTGGGAGGCGGGATCGCGGGCCTCGTGTGTGCCTGGCGTCTCGCGCGCTCGGGTCACGAGGTCGAGGTCTTCGAGCGCGCCCCGGCGGCAGGCGGACGCATGCAGAGCGTGCGGCGCGGCGATTTCACGCTCGACGCCGGCGCGCCGTGCTTCGCGAGGAGCGATGCCGCCGTGCAGGTCGCGGCCGAGGCGCTCGGCCTCGCGGCGGCGATCCGCCCCTTCGCGGGCGGACGCGATGCCTGGACGCGCGGCGGCGCGCTGCACCCGCTCGGCCGCGAGGCCGTGCGCAGCGTCGCGGCGGTCGAGCGCGCGCTGCGCCTCGCGAGCGCGCGCCGGAGACCCCTCGAGCAGCGCGTCGACTTCGCGCGCCTGCAGGCGACCCCGCACCCCGAGCTCGCGCGCGAGATCGGCCGCGAGGTGGAGGCCGCCGCGCTCTCGTGGCTGCCGGCTCTGGATCCCGTCGATCTCGAGACGCTGCGCGCCCTGTCGGCGCTGCGCAGCGCGTGGTCGGGCGCGGAGCTCCAGCGCTTCGAGGACGGCACGGGCGTGCTCACCGCCGCGCTCGCCGGGCGCGTGCGCGTGCGCACGGGCTGCGAGGTGCGCCGCGTCGAGACCTTCACGCAGGGCGCGCGCCTCGTGTGGCTGGAGCAGGGGGCGCCGCGCGCGCACGAGGTCGACGCCGCCGTCGTCGCCGTCCCCGGGACCCACGTCACCGCTCTGTGTCCCAAGCTCACGCCCGAGGAGCGCGGCTTCTTCGAGGCCGTGCGCTACGCGCAGGCCCTGGTCGTGTTCCTCGCCTTCGCGCGCGTGCCGGCGTCTCTCGCGGTGCGCAGCGTGTGGATCGCGCCGGAGGCAGGCCTCGAGCTCTCGGGGCTCTTGCTCGAGCCGCAGCGCGGCGCGCGGCACGGCAGCGCGCTCCTGCGGGCCATGCTGACGCCCGAGGCGTGCGCGCGCATGCACCGCGCGCCGGACGCGTCGGTGGCCGACCTCGTCGTCGAGAACCTGGCCTACGGGCGCTTCGGCGCGCCGCGCCCCTGCGATTTCGCCGTGCTGCGCTTCCCCGACGCCTGGCCGACCTTCGAGCCGGGCGACGCGCGCCGCCTCGCGCGCTTCCTGCAACGCTTCGAGCGCTCGCCGCGGCTGGCCTTCGCGGGCGACTACCTGATGGCGCCGTCGGCGGACGCCGCGCTGGCCTCGGGCCTGCGCGCGGCGGCGGAGCTCGAGTCGAACCTCTAGCCGGCCAGCGTCTCCGCCTCCGCCACCATCTCTCCCAGCAGCGCGAGGCCGCCGTCCCAGAAGGCCGGGTCGCCGACGTCGAGGCCGATGCGCGCCAGCAGACGCTCCGGCGTGTCGGACCCGCCCGCGGCGAGCAGCTCGAGGTAGCGCGGCACGAAGGCCGCGCCGTCCCGGTCGTAGCGGCGCAGCAGCGCGAGCACCAGCAGCTCGCCGAAGGCGTAGGCGTAGCAGTAGAAGGGCGAATGGACGAAGTGGGGGATGTAGAGCCACCACCAGGCGTAGTCGTCCCCGAGCTCGACCGAGTCGCCGAACATCGGCCGGTTCGCCTCCATCCACAGCGCGTTGATGCGCGCGAGCGGCAGCTCGCCCTCGGCGCGCCGCGCCGCGTGCAGGCTCTCCTCGAAGCGCGTCATCGCGACCTGGCGGAACACCGTGGCGAAGGCGTCCTCGAGCTTCCCGCACAGAAGCGCGAGGCGGCGCTTCGGATCGCTCTCCTCGCGCAGCAGGCGCCGGAACACGAGCATCTCGCCGAACACGCTGGCCGTCTCCGCCGTGGTGAGCGGCGTGTCCTGCTCGAAGAGCCCGCGCTCGCGCGCCAGATACTGGTGGACGCCGTGCCCGAGCTCGTGGGCCACCGTCATCACGTCGCGCAGGTTGCCCGTGTAGTTGCACAGCACGTACGGGTGCAGGGACGGCAGCGTCGACGCGCAGAAGGCGCCGCCGCGCTTGCCGGGCCGCAGCTCCGCGTCGATCCAGCGGCGCTCGAAGAACTGCTCCGCGATCTCGGCCATGCGCGGCGCGAAGTCGGCGTAGGCCGACAACACGATGCGCCGCGCCTCCGCGAAGCTGCGCTCGCCCGTCTCGCCGGCCACGGGCGCGTAACGGTCGTAGTCGTGCAGGCGCGGCAACCCCAGCAGGCGTGCCTTGAGCCGGTAGTAGCGCGCTACGAGCGGGTAGCCGCGGACGCAGGCCGCGAGCAGCGACTCGACGCTGCGCGGCTCGATCTCGTTGGCGAGATGGCGCGACGCCATCGGCGTCTCGTAGCGGCGCAGGCGGTCGCCCACCGACTTGTCCTGCACCAGCGTGTTGAAGATGAAGCCGAGCACGCGCGAGTTCGCGCGCAGCCCCTCCGAGAGTGCCCGGGCCGCCTCGCGGCGCCGCTCGCGATCGGGCTCGTAGAGGCGCGAGAGCACCTCCTCCTCGGAGAGCGCGAGCTCTCCGCCCCCTTCGCGCACGCGGAAGGTCATCGCTGCGAGGATCTCGTCGAACAGCCGCGAGAAGGCGTGGCGCCCGGTGTTGGCGGTCTCGGCGAGGATCTTCTCCTCGGGCTCGGAGAGCAGGTGCGGCCGGTAGCGGCGCAGCGACTCGAGGAAGTGTCGACGCCGCGCGAGCGACGCGTCGCCGAGCAGCGCCTGCGCGCGCTCGGGCGCGAGCGCCACCCACTCGAGCTCGAAGAACAGCAGCGTGTTGTGGATCTCGGTGCCGCGCTCCTGAATGTGCTGCAGCAGCGCGCCGTGTCGCGGCGCCGCGGTGTCCGCCGCGAACAGGAGCTGCGCGAAGGCCCCCGCCCGCGCGGCCGGCTCCTGCAGGGCCTCGAGCGCGTCGACGGCCGCCGCGAGCTCGTGCGGGGCGAGCTGCGCGACGCGACCGCGGTAGCGGGCGGCGAAGTCCCGCGCCGCGGCGAGGGCGGCGCCGAGGTCCGCGTCGATGCGCGGGTCGTCGGGACCGGCGTAGAGATCGGCGAGATCCCAGCGCACCCCCGCCGCCGGACCGCCCCCCGTCGTCGCCGCCGCTGCCACGCGTCACCCCCGGAAGTCGCGCAGCAGACCGCGCGCACGTCGCCTCGCCGGCAGGATAGACTGGGCCGCTCGCAGGGACGAGAGAGGAGCGCGCGATGAGACTCACGCGAGAAGAGCTGCTCCGCGCCTACCGGCGCATGCGCATGATCCGGGGCTTCGAGGAGAAGCTCGCGGAGCTCGTCGCCGCCGGGAAGATGGGCGGCTTCATGCACCTGTACGCGGGCGAGGAGGCCGTCGCCGTCGGCGTCTGCGAGAACCTCCACGAGACGGACTGGGTGGCTTCCACGCATCGCGGGCACGGCCACTGCATCGCCAAGGGCGTCGATGTCGCCGCGATGATGGCGGAGCTGTTCGGGCGCGCGACGGGCTGCTGCAAGGGCAAGGGCGGCTCGATGCACATCGCCGACATGGACAAGGGCATGCTCGGCGCCAACGGCATCGTGGGCGCCGGGATCCCGCTCACCACCGGCGCCGCGCTGACGGCGAAGCTGAAGCGAACGGGCGCCGTCGCGGTCGCCTTCTTCGGGGACGGCGCCTCGAACCAGGGCCAGTTCCACGAGTCGCTCAACATGGCGGCGCTCTGGAAGCTGCCCGCGGTGTACGTGGTCGAGAACAACGGCTTCGGCGAGTTCACGCCGACGGAGTTCGCGGTGCCGGTGAAGGACATCGCGGTGCGCGCCGGCTCCTACGGCATGCGCAGCCTGATCGCCGACGGCATGGACTTCTTCGACGTCTACGAGAAGGCGGCCGACGCGATCGCGCACGCGCGGCGCGGAGACGGCCCCGTCCTGCTCGAGTGCAAGACCTACCGCTTCCACGGCCACTACGTCGGCGATTCGCTCGCCTACCGCAGCAAGGAGGAGGCGCTGCGCTGGATCCAGACGCGCGACCCCTTGCAGGCCTTCGAGCGCAGCGTCGTCGAGGCGGGCCTCGTCCTCTCGGACGACCTGCGCCGCCTCGACCGCGAGGTCCAGGACGAGCTCGCGCTCGCGGTGGCCGCCGCCGAGGCCGCGCCGCTGCCGGATGCCTCGGAGCTCCTCACCGACGTGTACGTGGGAGACGCCGCATGAGCCGGAAGCTCACCTTCGGCATGGCGATCAACGAGGCGATCCACATCGCCATGCAGACCGATCCCGACGTGATCCTGCTAGGCGAGGACGTCGCGGGCGGCGGCGATCGCAGCCAGGAAGGCACCGACGAGATGGGTGGCGTGCTGGGCACGACGCGCGGTCTCGTGAAGGCCTTCCCGGGGCGCGTGCTCGATACGCCGATCAGCGAGATGGGCCTCCTCGGCACCGCGGTGGGAGCTGCCGCCACCGGGCTGCGGCCGATCGCCGAGCTGATGTTCATGGACTTCATCGGCATCTGCCTCGACCCGCTGCTCAACCAGGCCGCCAAGCTCCGCTACATGTTCGGCGGCAAGGCCCGCGTTCCGCTCACGGTGCGCACCGTCACCGGAGCCGGCATGCAGGCCGCGGCGCAGCACTCGCAGTCGCTGTACTGGATCACGGCCGGCATCCCCGGCCTCAAGACGGTGATCGCGTCGAACCCGCACGATGCCAAGGGCCTCCTGCTGGCGGCGATCCGCGACGGCAACCCGGTGATCTTCTGCGAGCCGAAGAGCCTGCTCTTCACGCAGGGCGAAGTGCCCGAGGGCGACTACACGGTTCCGATCGGAAAGGCGGCGCTCGTCCGCGAGGGCTCCGACGTGTCGCTGATCGCGATGGGCGCGACCGTCCCCATGTGCCTGCAGGCCGCGGACCGGCTCGCCGCCGAGGGCACGCGCGCCGAGGTGCTCGACCTGCGCTCGCTCGCGCCGCTCGACGAGGAGGCCGTCCTGGCGACGCTCGCGAAGACGGGCCACGTGGTGGTCGTCGACGAGGCGACGCCGCGCTGCGGCATCGCGAGCGACGTGGCGGCGCTGTGCGTGGGCCGGGGCTTCGACTTCCTGAACGGGCCGGTCAAGCGCGTGACGGCGCCGCACGCGCCGGTGCCCTTCAGCCGCCCGCTCGAGCAGGCCTACATGCCGAGCGCCGCGCGCATCGTCGCCGCCGTCCGCGAGCTCTCGTAACGGCGGACGATGGCCGCCTTCGCCGTTCGCATGCCCCGGCTCGGGATGACGATGCAGGAGGGCCGCGTCGTCGCGTGGCCGATCGCCGTCGGCGCGCGGGTCGAGAAGGGCCGGACGGTGCTCGTGATCGAGAGCGAGAAGAACGAGGCGGACGTGGAGGCCGTCGCGTCGGGCTTCCTGCGACACATCTACGTGGGGGTCGGCGAGCAGGTTCCGTGCGCGACGCTGCTCGGCGCGATCACCGAGAGCGCGGACGAGCCCTTCGACGCGGACGCCTTCGCGGCGCGCGAGGGCGGACGCGCGTCGAGCGCGCCTGCGCCGTCGCTCGCACCGACGCGCGGCGCCGGCGCGGCATCGACGCCGCCGCCTGGGCCGCGAAGGCCCGTCGCGCCGGCGGCCCGTGCGCGGGCGAAGGAGCTGGGCATCGACGTCGACCGGGTCACCGGCAGCGGGCCCGGCGGTCGCGTCACGAGGCAGGACGTCGAGGCCTTCGCCGCGGCGGGGGAGCGCCGGATCGAGGTCGCTCCCGGCGTCGCGCTGGAGGTGCTGCGCGAGGGCGAAGGGGATCCGGTCTGCTTCCTGCCGGGCTTCGGCAGCGACGCGTCGTCGTTCGCGCTCCCGCTGCGCGCGCTCTCCGCGCGCCACCAGGTGATCGCGATCCACCCGCGCGGCGTCGGTCTCTCCGACGCGCCGGAGCAGGATGGCTACGAGGTGCCGCAGGCGGCCGCCGACGCCGCCGCGGTGCTCTCCCGCCTCGCGTGCGGACCCGCGCACCTGGTCGGCGCGAGCCTCGGCGCCGCGGCGGCGCTCGAGCTGGCGATCGCGCACCCGGAGCGCGTGCGCTCGCTCGTGCTGATCACGCCCTTCGCTGCGGCGAGCGCGCGCCTGCGCGCCGTCGCGAGGGCCTGGTGTCGTGTCGCACGGGAAGCGTCGTCCGAGACGCTCGCGCAGGCGCTGGCGCCGTGGCTCTTCGGCGAGGCGCTGCTCGCCGACGACGCGATGCGCGAACGCACGCTGCGCGGACTGGCGGCGAGCCTGGCGCACGTGCCAGCGGCGACACTCGAGCGCGCCGCCTCCGGCATGGCCACGTGGTCCGGCACGCGCAGCGCGAGCCTTCGCGCGCTGCGCGTGCCGACGCTGGTGCTCGCGGCCGGCGCCGACCTCCTGACCTCCGACGCCGAGAGCCTCGCCCGGGAGATCCCCGGAGCGCGCTGCGTCGTCGTGCGCGGCGCCGGACACGCCCTCGCGGTCGAGGCAGCGGACCGCGTGAGCGAGGCGCTGCTCGAGTTCTTCGGATCCTTCGGCTCACGAGCCGGCGAGACCGGGCGCTAGATTTGCGCGCGCCATGGCCTGGCCGCGCGTGATCCTCCACGCCGACATGGACGCCTTCTACGCGTCCGTCGAGCAGCGCGACGATCCCTCGCTGCGCGGACGGCCGGTGATCGTGGGCGGCACGGGGCCGCGCGGCGTCGTCTCCGCGGCGAGCTACGAGGCGCGCGTGTTCGGCGTCCGCTCGGCCATGCCCTCGGCGCAGGCGCGCAAGCTGTGTCCGCAGGGCGTCTTCCTGGCGGGCTCGATGCAGCGATATGCCGAGGAGTCGGCGCGCATCTTCGAGATCTTCCAGCGCTTCACACCCGCCGTGGAGGGGCTCTCCCTCGACGAGGCGTTCCTCGATCTCAGCGGCACGCAGCGCCTGCTCGGTGCGCCGCGCGAGGCCGCGGCGAAGCTGCGCGCCGCGGTGCGCGCGGAGCGCGGCCTCGCCGTGTCGGTGGGGATCGCGCCGGTCAAGCTCGTGGCGAAGATCGCGAGCGACCTCGCCAAGCCCGACGGGCTGCTCGAAGTGCTGCCGGAGCAGGTGGGCGACTTCCTGGCGCCGTTGCCGGTGGGGCGGCTCTGGGGCGTGGGTCCCGTGGCCGAGCAGCGCCTGCTTCGCGCGGGCTTCTCGCGCATCGGCGATCTGGTCGCGGCCGATCCCGCGCACCTGCAGCGCCTGCTCGGACCGTGGGGTGTGGCGCTCGCGCGCCTCGGACGCGGGCTCGACCTCTCGGAGGTCGAGCCCTACCGCGACGCGGTCTCGTACAGCGAGGAGAACACCTTCGCGAGCGACGTCTCCGAGCTGCGCGTGCTGGAGAGCGCCATCGGTACCCACGCGGACTCCGTGGCGCGGCGCCTGCGCCACGACGAGGTCGCCGCGCGCACCGTGGTGCTGAAGCTCAAGCTCGCGCGGCGCGTCGCCTCCGGGCCGCGCGGCTTTCCGCTGCTGACGCGGCGGGTGACGCTCCCGGAGCCCTGCGACGATGGCCGCGTGATCGCACACGCGGCTCGCGCGCTATTGGCGCGCGCCGCGCTCACGGAGCCGGTGCGCCTCGTCGGCGTCGGCGTCACCGGCATCGAGCGGAAGGACGCGCAGCTCCCGCTCTTCGGGAAGCCTCGCGAGGCGCGGCGTCGCGAGCGCCTGAACCGCGCGCTCGATGCGCTCCACGAGCGCTTCGGCGAGGACGCTGTGGTGCGCGGCGAAGCGCGCCACGCCGAGCGCGCCGGGCTCTCCCTGCAGCGGAAGCGCGGCGAGTCGAGCGAGCCGGGGAAGCCGGCTCCGGCTTCGCCGCGTCCGCGCCCGCGTGCTTGACGGGACGCGACGCCTCGTCAGGCCCGCTTCTCCCACCGATACACGCGCATCGGCGGGACGTTCAGAAGCACCATGTCGGTGCGGGCGCGGCCGAACACCTCGGAGCCGAGGATCTTCACGCGGTCGCGGACCTGATAGGCGACGAAGACCCCACCCGGCTCGAGGGCGTCGTGCACGGCGCGCAGGATCTCGCGCCCGAGCGGACGGGACATGGTCGAGAACGGGATGCCCGAGAGGATCACGTCGGGCGCGCCGAGGTCGTACTTCGCCAGGATGGTGCGCAGGTCGACCGCGCTGCCCTCGTGGACGATCAGGCGCGGATCCTGGTGCACGCGCCGCAGGACGGACACGAAGCCCGGGTCGATCTCGATCGCGAGGAGGCGCGCGTCGGAACGCATCTGGCGCAGCATGGCGCGCGTGGTACCACCGGTGCCGGGGCCGAGTTCGACCACCAGGCGGGCGCGCTCGATGCCCGCGGCGCGCGCGATGCGGCGCTCGAGGAAGCGCGAGCTGGGGATGATCGATCCGACCTGACGCGGCCGCTTCAGGAAGCCCTGGAAGAAGGCGAGGCGGTCGTCGGGCTGGGGGCGCAAGCGATCGATCGAGGGCATCGGGGTCCTCCGGCGATTCGGCGATGTGAGGCGAGTCGAGTGAATGACTCGAGGATGGGTGGGGTGGGTCGGGACTCTAGCCGAAGATTCTGACTGCGGGTCCGGATCGGGTCGGGATTTCGCGGCGGACCTCAGTCGTACACTCCGTCCACCTGCCAGATCCGCGCCAGATGGTCGTAGCGCAGGCGCACCACGGTGCCGTCCTCCGTCTGCACATCGAAGTGGTCGAAGGCAAAACGCCCCTCGCGCGACCACCATCCGCCCGTCGTGCGCCAGGGACCCGCACAGCGCGTCACCGGACCGCTGCTGACCGCGCTGCGGATCCAGCTGGGGTGTCCGGCCCGCAGCCGGACCTCCGCCGTCGCCGGGGGACGCAGCATGCGCAGCGCGAGGGACCGGGCGAGCGGGGCCGCATGTGCCACGGCCTGGGGGACACGAGGGGCGAATTCGTTCATGGCCAGCGCGTCGGGGTGGTGCTGATCGGCGACGGCCGGAGCGCCGACGCGCGTCGCCCCACACAGACCGGTGATCTCCGCGAGGGCGGGGGCGAGGGCGGAGGGCGTCGGACCCGGCGGCCGGAACAGATCGAGCTGGTCCCGGCGCAGCGGCGCTCCGCGGGTCTCGAGGCGAGCGGACGCGACCGGAGCCCGAGGCGGGCTCGACTCCAGGGATCGAGCCACCAGGCGCACGAGCACGCGCAGCTCGCGCGTCGGCGCGGCGACGCCGATGCGCCGCTCGTCGCGGCCGCCGCCCTCGAGCTCGAGCGAGAGATGGAGCGCGTCGCAGGCGAGGTGGCGCAGCTCGAGGCGCGCCAGCAGGCGCGAGAGCAGGCCTTGCAGGGCGAAGAGCAGCGGATCGAGCCGGTCGGCGGGGACCTCGAGGTCGATCGCCTCGGCCGTCCGCGCCTCCGCGGGCGCGCACAGCGGCGGCAGGGCGCACTGCCCGCACGCGAGCGCGACGAGCGCCAGTGCGCCGCTCCCGAGCCGCGTGGCGAGCGCGCGCCGCGGCAGGCGCAGCAGATCGCCCACGTGGTGTACGCCGAAACGCGTCAGCTGCTCGGCGAGCGCGTCGTCGGGATCGAGCGCGTCGATGGGCAGCGGCGCGAGGAACTCCGCCTCGCGGCCCGCGGCGAGCACGCAGGTCCCGCCGTCCTCCGCGATCCGGCGCGCCGCGATGCGCGCCACGCTGCGCGAGGCGGCGATGGCGACCCGGGCCGGCAGCCCCAGCGCGGCGGCGCGTGCGACCAGGGCCGCGGCGAACCCCGCCTCGCTGTGGAAGAGCGTCTCGATGCCGGAGGCATCGACCGAGACGGCGGCCTCGTGCGCGAAGAGGCCCGCGCGGCGCGGCTCGAGCGCGGCGCGCGGCGAGCAGGCGAGGGCGGCGTCGAGCAGCGCCGCGCGCGTCGCCTCCTCGAGTGCGGGCGAGGCGACGTGGATCTCGAGCTCCGCGCAGACGCTGCGCGCGTGCGCGACGCCGACGCCGCGCCGCACGCCGCGCCGCGCGGCCTCGTCCGAGGCGGAAACGAGCTCCGCGCGAGGTCCGTGTCCCGCCGCCACGGCGAAGGGACGTCCCGCGAGCGCAGGAAAGGCGCGCAGCACCGCGGCGCGGGGCAGGTCGGAGACGAGCAGGCAGGCGCTGCGCGAGGGGCCGCGCGGGTCCACGCGTCACGCCGCACGCGAGCTGGCGCACAGGCGCAGCGACGCGACCCGCTGCGCGGGGCCCGCGCGTTGCCGCGCCACGCAGGCCTCGATCTCGATGCCCTCGAGCAGGGCGGGCGCTGCGCTGAAGTGCGCGCGCGAGCGCTTCGTCTCGATCGCCAGCTCGCTCGCGGTTCCCGTGACGCGCTGCTGCGAGAGCACGACGAGCGTCGTCCCGCTGGCGGCGGCGGCGCGCGCGAGCCGCCGCCAGGCGGCCGCAGCGAGGCGCTCCGGCTCGCGCGCCGGCCGCGCCAGGTCGAGCGCGATCAGGGCGAAGCCGCGGACCTCGAGCAGCCGCGCGCAGGCGCGCAGCGCCTCCCGGGGTCCCGGCGGCCGCACCCAGAGCACGCGCTCCAGCGATACGCCCGCGGCCTCCGCGGAGGCGGGATCGAGGGCATCGGCGACGTCGACCCACGCGGTCCACTCGCCGGCGCGGGTCGCCTGCGCCAGCAGGGCGAGCGCGATGGAGGTGCGACCCGACGAGAGCGGACCTGCGATCTCGCACAGGCGCCCGGACGGGAAGCCGCCCTCGAGCAGGGCGTCGAGACTCGCGAGCCCGGTGGGGTGCTGGCGCGTCCCGCCCGACTGGCGCGCGGCCTCGCCGCTGCCGCGCCGCAGCCGGGAGCCGAGGTCGCGCAGCAGCGCCTCGACGCGCGCGTCCGCGTCCGCACGGGAGTGCGCCGGGGGTGAGGGGGACACGAAGAGCGATTTTCGCTCTAGTTTCGTGTCCAGGTCAAGCGGGGTCTGCGCAGCGGGGTGGACCGCTCTGCGCCGGCTCGACTCCTCGTCGACCCTCTCCCCGCCTCTCCTCTACGCCGTCTATGCCGGCTTGATCCGCACCCGCCGCCCCTCGATCACCAGGCGCCCCTCGGCGAACAGGCGGATCGCCTCCGGCACGAGGC
>Ga0335070_10002074_pt1 | contig 23328 bp, 22 predicted proteins | sample Lox_Sample_13_FD_206722 | JGI IMG/M metagenome (GOLD analysis project Ga0335070, IMG submission 206722) | Soil microbial communities from Loxahatchee National Wildlife Refuge, Florida, United States - Lox_Sample_1.3 | ecosystem: Environmental > Terrestrial > Soil > Wetlands | place: USA...
CCGATCAAAAAGTATTTGATGAGGTGGAAGGTGTGGCGGATGGGCTTGGCCCCCTTTACAACGCACAATCTTGCCGCGAGTGTCACCAGAATCCGACATCAGGTGCGGCAAGCCAAATTACGGAATTGCGCGTTGGCCATCTCGGGCCGGACGGGGGTTTCCAAAATCCCAACATCCCCATTGCCCACGGAACCGAGATCATTTCGGGCCGCTCACTTGTGAATGACCGCGCCATCTGTCCCAACGCAGATTTTCCGGACACGGAAATTCAAGAGCGCGTGCCCGTGACGGAAACCATTCGCACAACCCGGATTTCCCTCAATCTTCTCGGTGATGGTTTCGTTGAAGCGGTGTCGGATCAGACACTAGTTGAATTGGCGCGTAAGCAATGCGCGGTGAGCCACGGCAAGATTTGCGGTCAGGTTCTCTACGTTCCTATCGTGGAAGCTCCAGGGGAAACCGGTGTGGGGAGGTTTGGGTGGAAAAATCAGCAAGCGAGCCTGCTTTCGTTTTCTGGCGATGCCTACCTGAATGAAATGGGAATCACGAACCGGTTGTTCCCGGACGAAGTGACCAAGCTGTGCAATACGGCGCCGGAGCCGAACGACAAGCCGGGTCCAGACGGGCTTGCGGACATAGACCGCTTTGCTCGCTTCATACGGGCCACGAAGGCTCCCGCTCGCGACACGGTGCTCGCGGAGACCCCAAGAGCCATGCGCGGCTCCAAACTTTTTGACCAAATCGGCTGCTCGACCTGTCACGTCCGATCCTTGACCACCGCGCCTGCGGGCACAAAGATCAACGGCCGTACATTTACGATCCCAGAGGCCCTGGGCCAGAAGACCTTTCACCCCTTCGGCGATTTCCTGTTGCACAACGTAGGAACCGGCGACGGCATCGTCATGGCCTGGGGAGAACACTACAGTCCGAGTATGTACAAGTTCACCTGGAAGAATCTGTCGGAAGCCGCATTTCAGAAGACGCGGAACAAAGTCCGCACCGCGCCCTTGTGGGGCGTCCGACTACGCCCCCGGCTGCTGCACGACGGCGCTTCGGTGACGTTCCTCGATGCTATTTTGCGTCACCGCGGCGAGGCAAGCCAGGTCACATATTCCTTTAGGAGTCTCTCTCCCAAGGATAAGGAAGCCCTCTTTGAATTCCTAAGATCCTTGTAAAATCCGACGAACGGTATTGGATGAGATTACCAAATGGATCTCCTGAAGACCACCATATTCATCTAAATGGCTTTACCCCATTCTCCCTGAACAAAATTGTACAGCTCATCGTAGGATAATCCATACAAATGATTTTGGATTACTTGAAATCGGATTTTAAAGAAAACTTTATAATTCTGAGTAGTTCTATGAATGAAAGACTATAACCTTACTTTTGGTACACTAATTGCGAGATAACTCCATTGGCTATTCCCTTTGTCCATTTCGATACTGATTGCTCATACATCGGAGACACCGTATCCGCCTTTGCTCATATTTACAAATGAACCGTAGACCGTGCCTGTGAGCAGTTTATGGAGAGAGGGAGAAAGAAACAAGAAGGTATTAAGTGGCATTGTTGGGTTAATCAGGTTTCCACCTTCATTATGCTATTCTAAATAGGGAGTTTTTTAAAAACCCAATTTGGACAAGGGTGGATGGAAGCAATAGAAAAATATACCAAGCCACGGATTGAAGTTATTGATTTTGAGAACAGAAAGTATCCCAGGTATGATGTCCATCTCCCGATAGAATATTATCAAAGCAAGTCATCCATCACTCACATTGGCAATATCAGCGAGGGTGGGTTGCTGATTTATTTCCCCGAAGAAATGGATGTAAGTCAATATTTAAGGTTGAAACTCTTTTTCTCCTTAGGTTCTGAATTGAATACAATTGAATTGCTGGCTGAGGTAGTTTGGACGGATAATCATTTCAGTAAGGCCGGCGAGTATTATCCGTACGGGGTAAAATTTGTTGATATCTCCCCAGAAGATGGGACCAAGTTGAAAAACTTTTTAGGAAGTCTTTCTTCTCCTTTAGATGACGCCCTTTGACTGCTTAATTCTCCAACATGAGACTTTGGATATGGAAGCTTATGAATTTTACTGGCGTGATAGCTACAGAAAAGATCATTTAATCGGTATTCTTCCAGAAAGAAGAAAAGACCCAAAAAGAATCACCAATAAGTCGATTATGAATTGGGGAAGACAGATTTTAGGTGAGATTATCGATTTTAATGACATCTTTTTTATCGCTGTAACGATATTATCCGTCGATGGGGAAAGAGCGGAGGGCAGAAGGAAGCTTTCGTGAAATATAGGGGAAACCTGGGATAAAGATTCGACCCCGGAGCCCTAGCCAATGGGAATCAACAAGGAAAAATTAAATTGCAAAAGAGAATGAACGGATAAAAAAATGGGGAGAACCTTCCCCATTCTAAGTTGAAAATTGCCATACTGCAGACAATACTCTCTGAAAGGATTATTCCACTTTCTTCCAGGTCTTGTCTGGATCATATTTCTTCATGGCCGCTGCGATCTTCTCAGTATCTTCACCCAGATTCTTTTCGTACACCACACCCTCCTGGTTCACGATAAAGGTCATGACTCCAGAGTTACCATATTCTGCCGGATAGGCAACCAAGGCAAACCCACCAATCATCCTGTCATTCACCACGTAATCGTATTCGCCTCCTGGTGCATTCTTGCCCTGGGACTTCAGAATTCTGTAGTAATACCCATGATAAGGGCTTCGTCTTCCAACGGGCCTCTTCCCAGTGTATCCCTCCACGGCAGCCTTGGCGATTAAGGGTCCAAGGGGGCTTTGTTCTTCTCCCTCTTTCGCCTCCCAGTAAAGGCCGTTCTTTTCTCCGTCTCTACTGATAAGCCTCCGGGCGTATTCCAGTAACTTGTCTTCATCCCGGTCCCTCAGTATGTATTCACGCTGTGCATCCACATAGGCCAGGCACACCTTGATGGCATTGAGTTCGTTGCGGCCGATTCTGCGGTTGAGGATCTCTTCCTTCCCTGCCTCCGTATCGAAAAACCACTTCTCACCCTTCTTAACGACAGGAATTGGATAAGGCCAATCTCCGTTTCCTACATGGAGGATGATTTTCGTCTCATTCTCACCCACCAGTTTGTTCATTTCCTCATAAGCCTTAACAAATCGATCTCTCCACTCCTTATCGGCAACCTCATCACCAGAAAAAATAAGCTCTTTCCCTGCAGGACCAAAGATCGCCAGTAATTCCTTGGTATCACTTCCTTTGACCGCATCGATCAGTGCCTTAACAGCCTCTTCGGGAGATTTGAAACTTTTCTGCTTAGCAGCTGCTGCAAAAGCAATCTGATAAAATGCAGCTAACGTCATCACTGCTGCTATGATTGCAAAACCAAAACGGCACACCGAACGCTTCTTTTGATTCCATGTGTTGATAAACATCGCTTATCCTCCATCGAACTATGATGTTTAAATACTTTGCTCAACCTTTAACGGGGACGGCCAACGTTGCCCCTACCCGGACCGCCTCCCGTTCTTGAAGACATGCTCTGACGGCTTTGGAAACCCCGGTTGCTCTGGATTCGTGCATCGCTTCCTCGGTACGTACCTGCAAAGGAACTTCTATTCCTACTAAGATCAGGACCTTGTCGAGTTGGTTCTCGGCCCTGTCCGAAGCCTCGGAAGTCTCGACGGGTCTCCACTCCGTGACGGTAGCTGCCAGTAGTGCCCCGATTCTGTTGATTCCTCCAATACCCGCTACTTTGCCAACTTCTCCAGTTGGTCCGAACATCATGATAAGGTACTGACCGGTAGTCCCATCTGTGGCCTCCCCACATGTGGTTGCGGTAGTTTTCTCTCCAGTGGGGATACACTCCACCATACCATCCTGGCACACCATTGTAAAACTCCCATCCTGAATCATAGTTTAATGATCGATACCATCGCCCCCCCCAGGGTCTCCACCACCAGCCTCCATAGAAATAAATGTCTTGATCGTAGTCAGGGGCCACATAAACATCTGTATCAGGCAGGACTACCAACGGAGGTGGTGCTAAGAATGGAATAGGTGGCGGAAGAGGAAAAGTAATGCGTATATCTACCCGTGCATGAGCCAAACAAGGGACAATAATAAACGTCATCACTATAGCCATCATGATACACGACTTTTTCATCTTACTCCTCCTTTTTAAAAATGTATTACGAACCCTCCCTTCTGTCAAGACAAGAAAGCCGGTTGTATTTGGTGCATGGTCTGAGAACCCTGTCCCGGATTTAGAGGGATCGGTTCCTTGAAATAGACCTCATATGGGTCGCACATCAAGGCAGGGAATCTACAGCTTGGAGTTCCAAATCTTCACCGCCAATAATTCGACCCATGCCCTGAATCCTGACTACGGTCATCCTGGTTACCCCGATAGTGATCTCTATAAGCATATCCATGACTGTAATCATAGCCATGAACATTACCATAACCAGAGCCGTAACCACCAACCGAAACGCAGGCGGGGAGCATCAAGCTAACCAGAAGTAGAATCCCAAGAAAAACCCATTTATCTTTCATACCATCACCTCCTCTTCTTTCGCTCTTATCTATTTGGACGGATTCCAGTCTATTTTATTCGAATTCTTAATGGCAGAAGGAATCCCTCACCCCCAAGAACTCTCTCATCCCACTCTCCTTCACGCTTCTTTCCCGAAATCATGATTCCCTAAATCTGCCCTTCCGTGGAAGATTTCAACCGCAATCCTTAACTTCCTCTTTTTATGAAATCGTTTAGTTATGGGTGTGGAGCCCCACGGGCAAAGCCCGTGCCACCTAACGAACGCCCAAGCGGGGCGACATCCCGGCCAAGAGCTGGCGCATTCATCCACGGCCAAAGGCCGTGGCTTTCTGCTGCCGGGGTAACAAAGAGCCCACTTCTTTGACTCTTTCTTTCTGAAAGTTTCGGTTGACCCATTTTCGCAAAATAGATATACTCCCATCAGGAATCCGTAGGGGAGGGACCGAAAATATTTCTTCGTTTTCAGGAAGAAAAGCCTGGGGGCAGAAGGAAATGTTCGTGAAATATAGGCAAAGTTAAGGATAAGTTTCGAACCCAGAGCCCCTCCCTCTCCCCCTCCAATCCAGGTTTCAACCGGATATCTTCAGTTTGGGCAAAGTGCAGGTGTTGGCAAGATATGTTCATCCTTTGAACGACCGATCCCATCAATATCCCATAATGTTTCCTCAGATTGCCAGGTCTCATCGCATGCAGCCAAAATTAATATTTACAAAATTCCGCCTCCCTCTATATCTTTGGTTTTCATGTAGCGGCTTTTTGAAAAAAGAGGTGTTGGGGTTTTTTTTCTTGACAAAATAATTTCTCTCTTATATGAAATAATTGGATTTCAGGTATCTAAAAGCTTGACGTCCGGTATGCTCAAACATAAAAACTTCCCATAATACTCCGACCAGAAAGATAATCGATGCTATTTCTCAAATTTATTTACAAAAAATGGATATCACGGGACCCCAATTTCACAAATTTCAAAAGTAATTTAAAAAGGAGCAATCTACTTTCACTTTGAAGGCGAATATGCGCTTCTTGAAGGTGTTTGATACTCTATGACAGGCGGTAGCAATTGAAAACGAGGAAAATTGCCAAAAGGAAGCTTCAGGCTGTTCGTAATCATGAAAAGCATACTATCAACCTCATGGTGAATGGGCAACTCTATAGGCTAGAGGTCGGTAATAAATCCGGAGATATTGGCCCATCGGATACTCTGGCTTATACCCTTAGGGAGACATTAGGACTCACAGGAACAAAGATTGGGTGCGATCATGGAGCGTGCGGAGCATGCACGGTCCTCATGGATGGGAAACCGATTCTGTCTTGCATGGTCTTGACCATTGAAACCGATGGAAGAAGCATCACGACCATCGAGGGGTTGAGAGATCCCAGTACGGGGAGATTAGATCCCCTCCAGCAGGCCTTTATCGATCATACCGCGTTTCAATGTGGGTTCTGCACCCCGGGAATCCTGATGAGCGCAAAAGCCCTGCTCGCTGGAAACTCCTCTCCAACGGAGCAAGAAGTGAAGGAGGCGCTTTCGGGGAACTATTGCCGGTGCATCAGTCACTATCATGTTCTGGATGCAGTGATGGCAGTGACACGACAAAGGGGTGAAAAATGACCCAGCCGTATAGATTCATAGGGAAGGCAACGCCCCGGAAGGATGGAGTGGAAATTGTTACCGGCGAGGCAAAATTTATTGCCGATATAAAGCTTCCGAAAATGCTATTTGGAAAGGTCTTAAGGAGCCCACTTCCTCATGCAAACATTAGGAACATCGATACTAGTAAAGCAAAGAGATTAGATAGCGTCAAGGCCGTGCTCACCTACCAGGATGTGCCCGAGTGGAAAGGAGGCATGCCTGCTCATGTATGCATCCTCGACAGAAAAGTACGTTTTGTAGGGGACGCGGTTGCTCTGGTAGCTGCGGAGACTGAAGATATAGCTCTTGAGGCCTTGGATAGAATCGATGTCGAGTACGAACCACTACCGCCTGTTTATGATATGGAAGAGGCGACGGGGCCCGATGCTCCGCAGTTATACACCCAATTTCCTGGTAATGTTCTTCCGAACCGATGCCCTGTGTTTGGACCTAAATCACTTGAAGAGATTGCCATGGGTAACGTAGAGCAAGGATTCAAGGAGGCCGACATCGTCGCTGAAGGAACCTACGCCTATGAAAATATCCCGAACCCTCTGACTGCCGAACCGCCCGGTGCAATCGCTGCGTGGGAAGGGCCGGATCATTTGACCGTCTGGTCATCCACTCAAAACCCTTATTGGGAGGGAGTCCTGTTGTATCTGAGGATGGGAAGAAAAGTTCATGTGCGATATATTGGAACCCATTGCGGTGGAAGCTATGGAACAAGGGGCATGTCATGGCAACTAATTTTCTATGCCGCTTTGCTTGCTAAGGCGACCAATCGACCCGTGAAAGTTTGCTATAGCAGGGAAGAACATTTTGCCGCATACGGGTTACGATTGGGGTCCCGTATTCACGGGAAAGTGGGAATGAAGAAGGAGGGAACGATAACGGCCATTTCAGGTGAATGGTTGATTAATACCGGGTTCTATTCACACATCACACAGGGCCAGCTTGCCGTCGGTTGCGGTGAGGTGCAATTGGCGGTGAGATGTCCTAACTGGAACCTGAAGCCCAAGATCGTTTGTACCAATCGGGCTGCATCAGGGATCGTGAGAGGTTTTGGCGGTCAGGAGCTTAAGTCTGCGTTTCTGCCCCTATTGACAGAGGCGATGGAAAAAGCCGATCTTGATCCAATGGAGTTCTTTAAGAAAAACTACGTGAAACCTGGTGACGGGTATTATTGGCGGGATGGGAATTGGTGGGTTTGTCGAGGAGTGGATTATACAAAGGCCATGGAGAAGGGGGCTCAGGTCTTTGGATGGAAAGAAAAATGGAAGGGGTGGCTTAAACCAACATGGGTGAACGGGACCAAGAGGATCGGAGTGGGTGTCGGCGTTCATGGAAATGCGGATGTTGGTGAGGATGTTTCTGAGGCTTATGTGCGAGTTGACCCAAATGCTACAGCTACAATCTATTCCTGCCTCAGCGAACACGGGACGGGACAAAGGAGCAGTCTGTGTAAGATGGTCGCTGAGATATTGCAACTTCCTCTTGAAAACATCTCCATGACACCTCCAGATTCACTCCTCCATCCTTATGAAATTGGACCTTTTGGGTCCCGAGGGACCTATGCGATTGGTAGCGCCATCATCGCAGCTGCTGAAGAGGCCAAGAAGAAACTCTTTGAGCGGTGTGCTCCAATGCTGAAGGCAAACCCGGAAGATTTAGAGACAGAAGATGGATGGGTCTATCGAAGGGAAAAACCTGAGGTAAGAATTCCATGGAGAGCAGGAATGGGCGTTGATCGAACACTATTAGGCTACGGACGTTTCGAGCCTGATTTCACTGTTCCGAACTTTATGATGTTATTTGTTGAGGTCGAAGTGGATCTAGAGACCGGGAAAGTGGAATTAGGTTATGTCGTAAGTGCTACGGACGTCGGTCAAATTATCGATCCCTTGAACCTGAAGAATCAACTCCACGGTAGCCTTGGGTCCGCAGGAGTTGACAGCGCTTTGTTTGAGGAATCCATACTGGATAAGAAATCAGGGCGTCTTCTGAATATCAATCTGGTGGACTATAAATGGCGGACATTTCTTGAACTTCCTGTTTTTCGAACGGTGACTCTGGAGACACCTTTTCTAACCCATCGTTTCAAGGCAATCGGTGTCGGGGAGATCACGACCGCACCCGGCCCTCCTGCAATCCTGATGGCCGTATCCAATGCCATCGGCAGGAGAGTATATGAGTATCCGATCACCCCGGAAAAGATCCTCAGAGCATTGGTAAGACGAAGAGAGGTGTGAAGTGAGATTCTTCAAACACATCAATGTGAAGACCGTGAACGAAGCCTGCGGACTGCTGGGGAAACACAAAGGAAAGGCCAGGGTGATCGCCGGGGGAACAGACCTCCTCGGAATCCTCAAGGATAAAATTCTGCCATCCTATCCTGAGGTCGTTATTAATATTAAGGCCATTCCTAAATTGGGCTATATTAAAGAGGATAAACGCGGCTTGAGGATAGGTGCTTTAACAACGCTTTCGGATATAGCCAGATCCCCTGTGATTAAAGAAGAATATAAAGTACTCGCAGAAGCGGCTTATGCCGTTGGCTCACTCCAAATAAGGAACATGGCAACACTTGCCGGAAACCTTTGTCAGGATGTGCGCTGTTGGTATTATAGGTATCCCCACCACATCGGAGGACGAATCCTCTGTTTGCGGAAGGGTGGTGGTCCATGTTTGGCTCTTTCCGGGGATAATCGTTACCACGCCATATTAGAGGGGAAGCGGTGTTTTGCGGTCTGCCCATCCGATACGGCAATAGCATTAACCGCCCTCGATGCGAAGATAACTATTGCAGGGATAAGGAAAAGCAGAATAGTTCCTGTTAAAGATTTCTTTACCACCCTCGGTAACGTCCTCAAGCTAGGAGAGATTATAACAGAGATTCAAGTTCCCAAGCCCTTAGAAAAAACTAAACAGACATTCCTCAAATCCACATTGAGGAAACCAATTGACTTTGCTGTCGTCAGTGTCGCGTCAGTTCTTTATCTCGAAGACGGAATCTGTGCGAAAGCAAACATTGCCATTGGAGCCGTTGCACCGGTACCTATTAAGGCCGTAACGGCCGAGCAGATAATCAAAGGGAGAGCCATTACCCCAGAAGCGGCAGCAGGAGCGGCGGAGGTAGCAGTGGCCAGGGCAAAACCGCTTAGCATGAATGCATATAAAGTGGAGATTACAAAAACACTCGTAAAGAGAGCTATACTCTCTCAGTAGGGTTTGCTGGATAACTCAGGCATAATATCAGGAGTTAGGAATACCGTAGGGAAAACGCAAGAATAAGGAACGTGATCTGGAGCTATATTAACCTCTTCAATCTCATACTCATGAGGTTCCGCCACTTACCTAAATCTGTTACCCTTTCTTTAATCGCTAATCAACGAACTCTATAATCAATTATCTCTCACTCTTCGTGGAGCCCCACGGGCAAAGCCCGTGGCACCTAACGAACGCCCAAGCGGGGCGACATCCCGGCCAAGAGCTGGCGCATTCATCCACGGCCAAAGGCCGTGGCTTTCTGCTGCCGGAGTAAAATTACCATTCTTTGAAAGTATGGATTTCTGCTATCTATCATCTGTTTGCGATACTTCGAAAAAGGCACGATCTGATTTTCATATATTCAGCTGTGATACGTGATTTCTGCGAGTAACCCTCAGATCCAGATGGGATCGTTGAGTGATGACCTGTAGGTGGAACAAACAGCCCACTTTTTTGACTATTCCTTTCTGAAAGTTTCGGTTGACCCATTTTCGCAAAATAGATATACTCCCATCAGGAGTCCGTAGGGGAGGGACCGAAAATATTTCTTCGCTTCAGGAAGAAAAGCCGGGGCGGAAGGAAATGTTCATGAAACATAGGCAAAGTCAAGGATAAAGATTCGACGCCCATGCACCCCGGCATAGAGCAGAGGCGGGACGATTCCCCTAAACCTTCCCCTCAATCACGGTAGCAATATGTCGCACCATCTGGCGATACACGTCGAGAAAGATTTCAGGAGAGAGGAAGTAGTAAGGGTTTTCTTCATAAAAGGAAGAGATCAGTTTCTGGGCCGCGACATCAATGTCTCGAACGGAGCAATAAACCTCCTCCATCCGGGTGCGGTTTTTCTTTGCCACCTCGATCGTTTTCAAGATGAATTCTCTGGCTTCCTCTCCTGTCACGTATCCATAGTGATCAGCACAGTAGTAATCCACCCCAAGATTCTTTAACTTCTCAAGACTTTGCTGATACTTAGTGTAGTTGGAATTTCCTGAGGTGACAATCATCTGATCAAAAGGAATACCCCCTCCGTCTGTAGGAAACAGAGCCTTAAACTCGGGAACATAAGCAGCAATACAGCAAGAGGAATGGCCTGGAGTCTCCAGGATCGAGACCTCCAGATCTCCTAAATCAATTCGGTCACCTTCATGGACGGTTTTGCCATTGACATCATTTCTCCAATCTAAATCGTATGTAGAATAGACATCCTCCTTTTTCATCCTCTTTGTCACGTTTCGGCTGAACTCATTGATTGTCAGGATGGCTTTATCCATCCGAAGGACCCCCCAACCCCTTTCCGAGGCATAGACTTCGATCTCCGGATGACGACGCTTCAAGAAAGGGACAATCCCCACATGATCGAAGTGGGAGTGGAGGATGAGGAGTTTTTTGATCCGGTTTTCATCAATGCCAAATTCCTCGAATTGCTGGAGCAGGTCAGAAACGATGTAGCTCATGCCTCCGCTCACGATCATGAAGCCATTGTTTCCCTCTAGAAGATAGACCCCGGATTCCTCCCTGCCCAAAAACCAAATTCCCTCATTTACTCTCCCCGGTTTTCGAATTCTCATCTAATATGTTCCTCCGGATTTATTATCTTAACCTCCCTCTCATATAAAATATTAACCTATAATCTGGCAGTTAGCCCAGGGGGATCTTTAACTGGGCTCTGGAAGGTTACAATTGATTAAAGAAAAATGGCTTCAGCCAGCGGGCAATTGACTGCGTTATTCTCTATTCCAATTGGAAATCATCAGATCAGATAGAAAGCCCATCCTCACTCTTTGTAGATAACAAACGGCCCACTTCTTTGACTCTTCCTTTCTGAAAGTTTCGGTTGACCAATTTTCGTAGATTTTGTATATTCCTTTCACCATTCACCAGTCACGAATCACCAATTACAGGGTGGCGGTGTAGATATTTCTTCGTTTTCAGGGAAAAGCCTGGGGTCAGAAGGAAATGTTCGTAAAATATAGGGACGTCAAAAAAACGCAGATCTGCGGCGAGACCAACATAGTAGTTTGTATCTAATTCTTATTGGCCGGAACGTGCCCCGTCCCGCTCCCCGCGGGATAGGCGGGGTTAAGGGGCACAATATGAATAATATTGTACAATGCCGGGAAGCCCCGACGTGCCTGCCCCGTCCTAACGGGGTGGGCGGGGAGCTTCAATGCGAATATAAGAGCCGTCCCCAAGATTCTTTCCTTCATTTTCCCCTTCCAAACATTCCCAAAAGGGTGTATAGTACAACCCATCATCCACAATTTACAAATCTAACAGGGGTTAAACAAATCCTCAGTAAGATAGAGGTAGGGACAGCGTTGAATGTTGCGCTCTGACCCGTTTAATTTGTTCAGGACTCTAAGCCAAAGGGCGTTGAGAATAAATAAGGAGGAGAAATACAATGATGATGTTTGAAATGATTGGATGGACTGCTTCAATTATCGCCGCTTTTATTCTTCTGGTGCTTATTCTTCGCGGCTTTTGTTTGATCAGGGCCAGTCAAGTCGGCATCCTAACTAAAAACATGTTCGGCAAAAAAATGCCCGAAGGACAAATCGTAGCGCGTCACGGGGAAATAGGGGTTCAGGCGAAGACGTTGATGCCGGGGCTCTACTGGAGGCTGCCTATCGTTTGGTCATTTGCAAAAGTTCCGGTAGTGACGGTAGATATTGCCAGTATCGGTATCATCGAATCGATTGACGGCGAACCACTGCCCAAAGGTAGAGTGTTAGCCGACGAAGTCGAGTGTAACCAATTTCAAGATGCAGAAATGTTCTTCGCCAACCATGGAAAGAAGGGACCCCAAGTCGGAATTCTACGTCCGGGCACCTACCGGATCAATACGATACTGTTCAGTATTGCCAAAGCTCCTGCGGTAAAAATACCTGCCAACAGCATTGGTATCGCCATCGCCAAAGATGGGATTCCCCTACCGACCGGCTATATCGTCGCCCCGAAGGCTCAGAATGTTGACGGTATCGAAGCAGACCACAAATCCTATCAAAATGGCCAGCTCTTTATCGATAGCAAAGGGTACCGGGGACCGCAGTTGGATACCCTGCAGCCGGGAATATATTACGTCAACCCGAACTTATTCGATATTAAAGTTGAAGAGGTCGCCGAGGTTCTTCCGGGATATGTGGCCGTGATCAGGTCCAACGTGGGGTTGGAGTTGGAGAGGGCATCCGAAGGTCCCGATAAAACAACCGGTGAAGGAAAGCTCGGTGGTCCAATCCATGAAGATGTTGAGAAAATACTGATAATCGATAAATACACTCGCGGCATTTGGAGAGAGCCGATAGCGCCCGGAAAATACAATCTGAATACGATTGCTTTCACTGCCTATCAGGTGCCTACTTCCGCTGTGACCATCGATTGGGCATCCGAGGGAAGAATTGGGACGGAGGTAAAGGGAATTAAACCAACGGAGGCTAAGGCCGCCGGGGTCCTGTACAGCTTTGATCCGTTGAAGGTGACTTCTAAAGACGGCTTTCAACTGGAAGTCAATGTTCGAATGGTGATTCGAATTCAACCGGGCAATGCGGCCTACATCATCGCAAGATTTGGGTCAGTTGCCAATCTGATCGATCAAATCGTACACCCGCTGATTGATTCATCTTTCAGGAATAAAGCGGGCGAGAAGAAAGCGATTGACTTTTTCCAAAGCCGGACCGACCTGCAGACCGAAGCGCTGGCACACGCCAAAGAAAGATTTTCTGAGTACAACGTAGAGGCTCAAAACTTACTCATTGCCTATATCGATATCCCTAAGGATTTGTTGGACACCCAAACCAAGAAGGAGATTGCCAATCAGCAGCAGGCCCAGTATGACCAGGAGGCGCTCGCTCAAGAAAAACGCATTGCGGTCATGGAGAAATCGTCCCGGGCGGATAAGCAGAAAGATGTTATCGATGCCAAATTGTCTATCGACATCAATAATGATAGGGCTGAGGCAAGAGTTAAGGAAGCCGACGGTATCAGGCGCTCTGTGATTCTCCAAGCTCAAGGGACTAAAGAGTCCACCATACTGGTGGCGGACGGTAATTCTTACAAAAGTAAGATTGAAGGCGACGGTGTCGCCGCTGCCTACAATGCCCAGAAAGAGGCCATTGGTCAGCAGAATGTGGCGATCATCAAACTCATCCAGGAGATAGCCGCCGGTAAAATTCAGATTGTGCCGCAGATTCTGGTTGGGGGTGGGGATACTTCAGGGGGCGGTAACCTGTTCAATGCATGGTTAGCTCAAATGCTTTCCCAAACCGTACCGAAAAAGGAGGCAACATAGATCAAGGATTGGGGTCGGACCAATATTTATTGTTTAACAATGAATAGACGAAGTCCTTTTTTCTGGGATGGGTTGGAGTATATCGTCTTTATTGATAAGGATTCCGCGGAAAAGGCAACGGGACTAATAATAGGTAGGGATTCGAGGATTCAAGTGATGTTGACCTTACACATCTTGCTTCCCTCTTGTCACAGGACAAAGATGGCGAGACCAATAGAATAATTTGTATCTAATTGTTATTGGATGAGAATACAAGAACCGTCCCCAAGATACATTGCAAGATAATGAAGGAGGACAAGGTGTTTCTATCAACTCGGTCCATCGTCAAAAGAATTCCATTTCATGGAGTGCTTCCCGCTCTTATGATTATTGCTCTGACTTTCTTTCCGCTATTGGCCTCGGCAGGCGAAGACCCCTGCAGTGAAATGGGTATTTATATTGGGAATCAGACCATGCTTGATGTGTGGTATACACGGAATGGCGGGCCCTGCACCATATGGAGCCACGGTCACATCCTTATTATGAAACCGGAAGATAAACTCATCATTTATAGCGGTATGACCTGCAAGAAAGAGTATTGCTCCAAGAATCCAACTTATGACGTTTACGAGTCCTATGATGCTAATCAAAATTGTCGGGTGAGAATCCTTCCTGATTGCACCCTTTCAGACATGTAATGCTCTCAAACTTTTAGATAGGACTTTCAACTAGTAATCCTTGATGGCTTTGTCTTAACGGAAGTGCACCTTTGTATAACAAACGGCCCACTTCCTTGACTCTTTCTTTCTGAAAGTTTCGGTTGACCAATTTTCGTAGATTTTGTATATTCCTTTCACCATTCACCAGTCACGAATCACCAATTACAGGGTGGCGGTGTAGATATTTCTTCGTTTTCAGGGAAAAGCCTGGGGTCAGAAGGAAATGTTCCTCAAATATAGGCTAAGTCAAGTATCTGTGGTATTTCTAAGTGAAATATTCTTCAAAAAGACCTCTGTAGGCAGGAGGATGTGATGGCAAAAAATATTTACGCAAAACTGGCTCAGCATCTGGACAAACTACCGGGAGGATTCCCGCCCAGCCCCAGTGGTGTGGAGCTCCGCCTGCTCAAAAGATTGTTCACACCTAAAGAGGCAAAGCTTGCAGTGCATCTGAGCCTGAATCGTGAAGAAGCCAGAATTATCGCACATCGGGCTAAGCTCGTTCTCCGCGAGGCAGAGCAAAGGCTGAGGGAGATGGCCCGCAAGGGACTTATCTTTTCTATCGAGACGGAAGGCGCACCAGCCTTATACCAGGCGGTTCCATGGGTTGTTGGCATCTTCGAATTCCAGGTCAACAACCCAGATGAGAGCTTCTTTCGGGATGTGAACGAGTACAACCGTAGTAAGGTTTCGAGGCCGCAATCGATCCCTCAAATGCGCACAATTCCTATAGAGCGGAGCATTGAACCCCACTTGGAGGCACTCCCTTATGAACGGGCTGAGGAGTTGGTCAAGACCCATAAGAAGTTTGCAGTAGCTCCCTGTATCTGTCGCCGCAAGGCTGAGAAAATCGGTGGTGGCTGCGACGCGCCCAAGGAGGCATGCCTCATATTCGGCGAATGGGCGGATTACTATGTTCGCAATGGCCTGGGTCGCTCTATTGATGAATCTGAGGTGGCAAGGACCCTCGCCATAGCCGACAAGGCTAACCTAGTTCTCCAACCCAACAATTCGAGGGAACTGGTTGTCATGTGCTGCTGCTGTGGCTGCTGTTGCGGGATTCTGACCCGTCTCAAATCGCATCCAAGGCCATCCGAAGTGGTGGCTAGCCCATTCAGAGCTAGACATGAGTCCGAAAGGTGTGAGGGCTGCGGGACCTGCGTCGACCGCTGCCAGATGGATGCTCTCACCTTTGAGGGCGATCGAGTGGTCTTGAATTCCGCTCGTTGCATCGGTTGCGGACTGTGTGTGTCCACTTGCCAAACCGGGTCATTAACTCTAGTGCGCAAACCCGCAAGCGAGCAGATTAAGCTGCCCATCAGCATGGACGCCACCTGGCTAGAATTGAGCCAAGCCTGAGAGAACCGGGAATAGGATAATGAACAGCTTCTTGTAATCTATTCCAATCAGGTATCCACAGGGTGGCGGTGCAGATATTTCTTCATTTTCTGGAAAAAAAGCCTGGGGTCAGAAGCAGACTTTCGTAAAATACAGGCAAAGTAAAGGATGAATATTCGGCCCCCCGCCCCTCTCCGTTGCGGTTTGCAGGTTAATCCACGATTGTGCATCCGTGCCGAAGTACCGCGCCAGACGTAATGCCGTATCCGCTGTAATGCCGCGCCGCTCGCGGACGATATCGTTGATGCGGGCGGGTGTCACGCCCATCGCGTGAGCCAAAGCTGTGGCTGACAGCCCCAGCGGCAGCATGTAATCCTCACGCAATATCTCGCCCGGGTGAAGAGGACGCATACCGTTCTTAATCATGATCACGCCTCCTCAATGGTAATCTACAATCTCAACATCCTCTAAAACAATCTATTTGTTTTTGAGTTTTCTCTGCGTTTTGTAAAAAGTCAAAAATCCGCTCGGCGAGACAACCTTCAGGCCCTGACACAGCTTGGGAGGAAAATGAGACGCATTTCCGGTAACGAGGCATTTTGCCTTTCCCGCAATGGCCGCCTTAAGGAAGGCCTCGTCGTCAGGATCAGGCAGAGAGTGTCCGAGAGGTGAGGAGGCCACAGTCTGGCCGCGATGCTCAAAATGGTCGAGGAGGGCAACGACCTTGTCTTTGTCAAATCCGAATTTGGGCCGGTATAAGACCTCGCTATATTCGGTTAAGATAAGAGCGTCAAGACACAGCGTCAATTCGCCAGAGGAAACCATACGGACGATTTCACCGCACGGGCCGAATGGCGACAAAAGGCCGGCAACAAGGACATTGGTATCAAGAACGATCTTCATCGAGTGCGCTTCTTGCGAACAGCTTTGATCTCGGCATCTACTTCATCCATGGTGATCTTGTCGTTCCCCTTCTCTACGGACCGGCGTTGAAGACTTGCCACCGCCTCGACCGCTCGCGCTTGACGAAACGCCGATAGCGATTCTTCCAGGTCCGAATCCTTCGTCGCCGCAATAATGGCGATTGGCCGCCCATTGCTCGTGATGATCATTTCTCTTTCCTCGGGAAGGTCTTTCCAAACTTGAGCCGACTTGCTCCTCAAATCACGGACGCTAATAAACTTCATGGGATTGTCCTCCGATTGTGCTATCTATTATGTACACAATTGTCACCCAAAGTCAAGACATTTTTATGTCATATACAGCCGGCCGTGAGCCAAGCGATAAAACGGGGGGCGAGGATCATCGACCACTTTTTCGAACGAGCTAGTTTCTCCACTATTTTTTCTGAAAGTTTCGGTTGACCAATTTTCATAGAATATATATATTTCAATCAGGAATCCTCAGGGTGGGGGCGAAGATACTTCTCCGTTTGACGAAGACAAGGCGGGTTGCCCATCCACCTAAGACAACAAATGGCGAGATTAGGAATAAGCAGTAGGATTTTCGTCAAGAATAAAGATTCGACTGCAGAGCCATAAAATCTTCCTCCATATCTTCTGATCTTTTTTGTTTGACATACAACTCCCATCTTTATATATTCAACCCATCCCAAAGCAAGTTCTTATCAAACAATATCCCCTACACGGAGGAAAAAGTGAAGCTTTATCTATCAATGTCTTTGGTATTTACTATTTTATTTTCATTCATGGCTACTTCTTCTTTTGCACAAAAACCTGAGAAAGAAGTCCTGAGAGCAAAAGTGGTGGAAGTAATGAGTGGATCTTCGATTCGAGTGAAGGCGCTGGCTCCGGAAAACAAGACCGTCGAATTTATTTGTATGATTCTTGGTATTGACGCGCCGGTATTTCTATACAACGGGGCTATTAAACAACCATATGGAGGGGAATCAAAGAAAGAGATGGAAGTTATGGTTATGGGCCAGGAAGTTGAAGTTACGATGCACGGACATTTTTTTCATTCGGCCGATGGCCTATGTTCAGTGCACAAAGATGGCAGAGATGTCGGTCTTGAGATGATCAAGAAAGGATACGCATGGGTGATGATGGGTTCTGAGGAAGATGAGAAAAAATTGCCGCTTTTTTTGAAGGAATACATTAAAGCTCAAAAAGAAGCACGCGCAAAAAAGGCAGGGCTTTGGAAAGATCAAGATCCGACCCCTCCTTGGCGATTCAGAAAAACGATCCGTGAAAAAGAAAAGGAACTTTTCAAGCGGTGACTTTCCTCTTGGCCACCAAATAGGCCAAATGGGGTCAAATTTTTATTTTAAATATAATTGGCTTGAGGAGAGCCTCTATTCAGCTTTTATCAAAACAAACTGAAAGTAATGTCAAAGATAAAAATTTGGCTCTAAATCTCGCTATGTTTGCCATAGAAATTTGAGAGGTGTATTCTTTGAACCAGGAAGTGCCGAACACGGGGAGACTCCAAAAAAATACCGGAGAAATTCACATCAGAAGATGTGACTATTACATCTGGGCAGTCCAAGGGGCAGGTCGGACGATCGTCTTCGATTCGGGGGTGCGGCCGGCTTTAGCTGACGAGAGAAAACTCGGGGGATATGTCTCCCCTGATAAAGCCCTGACTCGTATCGGGATTGATGCGAAAAAGGCGGAACACCTCGTCATCTCCCATATCCACTTTGATCATGGCGGAGGAATCGAGTTATTTCCTAATGCAAAAATCTATGTTCAGAGAAAAGAATATGACTTCTGGGTCTATGACCCAATTTCCCGAAGGCCTCCTTATGCCGCCGTGGCTGACCCTGTAGCCAACAAGCAGTTTGGAGATCTCAGGGGATCGCGGATCGCCTTGTATTCGTTGATGGAGACCAGAAGATTTTTCCTGGAATCGAGTTGCTCCTGACGCCGGGGCATACACCCGCGTTACAGTCGATGACGGTGAACACGGCAAAAGGGCTGGCAATTCTGTGTTCTGACTGTGCCCATATTCACAGAAGTTTCGTAGAGGATAATCCAAGCTGCCTGATAACGGACTTGCCTGCTTGGATGAACACCTATACAAGACTCCGCGAAAAGGTCAAAGGTAATCTCAGCATGCTCTTTCCAGGTCACGACAAGGATATGCTTGAGAAATAACCAAAGGTAGCGGGAGATGTAACCCAGCTGATTTAACCTAATCTCTTCATCATTTCGAAAATCTCTGAAAACTTGCAAAGACCCATCGGGTTTTCAAAACCGATGGGTCTTTGTTGCTTTCCATGTCCGAAGTTTTAAACTGCATTGAGAGTTAGGTGGAACAAACAGCCCACTTCTTTGAGTCTTTCTGAAAGTTTCGGTTGACCAATTTTCATTAAATGGATATATTCCAAGCAGGAACCCAAAGGGTGCGGTGGGGTTTGCCATAAAGGAGATAGAATCATGCCAACAGTATTATGGACTGGAAAGTTATCGCTGCCGATGAAATTGATGATCAATACCAACAACATTCTGGCATGGCTTACGGGCAATGCGAGAGATGCCATAGCTATGAAACAACGTATCCGACAGGGCTATGAAGGTGTTTTATCGGACCACGTGACCAGCTACGATGAGCTTGGGACTGAATTCCAGACGAAGGCTGCCATAGCACAACTCGAGGAATTGGATCTTCAGGGCAAGGCGGTGCTAGACGTCGGCTGCGGAACCGGGATCATCTCTCTGCTCGCTCTTAGAAAAGGCGCATCAAAGGTTATTTGTGGAGATATCTCGGAATACATGCTGAAGCTTGCGAGAGAAAAGGCAGCGAACCAAGGCTATGGCTCCGATCTTATGGAGTTCCGAAATCTCGATGCTGAATCTCTCCCTTTCGCAGACGCGAGTTTCGACGTCGTCATGACCGGTATGACTCTGGGATTACTGCCTGACCAGCCGAGAGCGGTGAAAGAGATGGCCCGCGTTCTCCGCCCGGGTGGGCAGGCTTCAGTGGGCGCCCATGGACCTGAGCACTACTGGGAAGCATGTGATGCATATTTTAGGGCGATCAACAAACGTTATGTCTTTGGCTATCGCCTGGAATTTTGGCCCCGGAAGGAGAAGGAGGTCCGGCATCTGTTGGAGCAAGCGGGATTAGTTGACATCCGGACGCGCAGACTCACCTGGAGGAATTCTTTTGAAGACGGGGGCAAAGCGTATGATTTCTTTGCTGCGATCTCATCATCCTGGTGGTACGCCAAATTCCCGCGGAAGAAGATAGAAGAAGAATCCAGAATGACTCGCAATTATTTCGAGCGCAAAAAGGTTACGCAAATCACGGATGATGTCATCCTGGCTTACGGAAGGAAGCCTCGAGGCCTTGCATAACACTCGCTGTTCTCTCTTTTAACTGCAAATCAGCAAGTTTTTGGGGTTTAGTCTTCACCCTTTGTAAGTATAGCAAAGAGCCCGCTTCTTCGACCATTCTTTTCTGAAAGTTTCGGTTGACCAATTTTCATAAAATGGATATATTCCTATCAGGAATCCGCAGGGTGGCGGTGCAAATATTTCTTCGCTTTCAAATCAGAATATAAGAACCCTCCCCGACATATGCCCAATCAGGTGGTTAGCGATACAATGTTCCTTCCTCTTCTAAGGAAATAGTCAAGACTTCAAATGGAAATCACTAAGATAATGCTTCAATATCCCTTCCTCCTCAACAAGCAAATCGGCAATAATAATGACTGTTTTTAGAAGACAACTTTTCTATTGACAAGCGAAACATTTTTTGATATCGACGTCATGGGTGGGATCTTTCATCGCATTACTATCTGCAAAAATAATCTAACAACACAACCCTTAACTTTCTTGGGTTAAGGAAGTCAAATTTCCATTGAATAAAATTATAAAGTTTAATCTTCGGAGGACTTATGATTGTCATTAAAGATTTAAAAGAGGCCGATCTTTTTAAGGGGCTGAATACAAGACAACTCCAGCTGTTTGGGAAGCACTTTACCGAGGTGAACTTTAAGGCAGGAGAGACAATTTTTACCCAAGGAGAGCCAGCCCAGAATCTTTACATCCTTTTGGAAGGAGAAGTGACCCTGGGCATCAAGGCAAAAGGTGAGATCGATATTACCGCCAATTCGGTCGCAAGGAGAGGAGAAGCTTTCGGACTCCTTGCATTAATTAAACCTTACCGAAATAGTGTTTCAGCCACCTGTACCAAGAAGGCTCGAGCATACTCCATCAATGGAGATATTCTTAGGAAGCTGATGAAACAGGACAGCAAGGCGGGCATTGAGATTATGGAGAAAGTGGCAGAGATATTTTTTAATCGGCTCAATAGTAACCGTGCAATGATCACCAATCTCTTTAAGATGTTCAAGTTCCAGACCGGGAAGAGCAAATTAATCGAGACCTACTACGAGCAATAGTCGATTTTCACCTTAAGTTCAAGGACTAAGCAGCACACTTTTTTGACTATTTCTTTATGAAAGTTTCGGTTGACCAATTTTCATAAAATCTATATACTCCAATCAACAATCAACAATCGTCAATCATCAATGTTCAGGGTGGCAGTACAGATACTTCTTCGTTTCGATGAAAAAGCCTGGAGGCAGAATGAAACTTTCGTGAAATACAGGCAAAGCGAGGCTTTCCGCCCGCTGGACGCAGCTTCCCGGGGAAGAACTTTACTTCATATTGTGCCCCTTCCTGCCTGCCGGTAGACAGGGACCCCGCCTATTTCGCTTTGGCGGGACGGGGCACCTTCCAGCCAAGGATAAAGATTTGGCCCCAGGATCCTTCTTTATGACACGTGAAGGGGGCGTAACCTTTAGGTCGTGTTCGGGGGAGAAGACATGGATTCATTGGATTTAATAAGAAAGTTTCATTCAACATTACCTATGGCTCGAAAATGGATCGATGACTTATTAGAAGCTTACAAAGACCAGGCCACTCCAATAATCAACCTCGGTTTTTCCAGACTTCAACAAGTATTCCCCTTAGAATTATTGGAAAAAGCAAAGGTAGTAGTTGTGACAGGCAAAGTCCCTTTTCCTCCGCTTAGCCGTATGGGTCTGCCTGAGCTTTCGCAAATAGAAAATATGCCCATGGCCGGTATGTCGTATAAAGATACTTTCTTTATCAATCAAGCTGATCGGAGCGAGAGCCTTCATTTCCATGAACTGATTCACGTTGTCCAATGGGAAAGGTTAGGAGTGGATAATTTCTTATTGGCATACGGAGTAGGTATAATGCAATTCGGCTTCCTACATAATCCTCTGGAGCAGATGGCATATTCCTTATAGGAAGCCTTTGACCATGGAAACCCAGCTATTGGAATCATTGATATAGTACGGCAGAAAACTGACACCATTTGGAGGAATGTCGAGCCCCTGATTAATAGAGCCCGTCCCCTATTGAACACACACAAGAGTACGGCATGAAAAATAGAGACACATGGGGGCGATCGGGGTCAGGCCTTGTATTACTATAGTTTTCAAGAATTCTCCTTGAATTGCTGGATTGCAAGACCTGACGCCTTTTGGTACGGTTGACCAATTCTCGTAAAATCTGTATGTTCAATCAACAATCATTAATCGCCAATCATCAATCAACAGGGGGTGGCGGCGGATATTTTACTCCTTGCCAAGGTTATGAGTTATTGTGTATAATGTAATGTATAAAGATTCTAGGAGAATGACATGGCAGAAATGGTACGCAAACAGATTTACGTTGACGAGCGCCACGAGCGGCTACTCAAGCGAATTTCCAAAGCCCGTGGCGTCAGCGAAGCCGAACTCATTCGTCAAGCGATTGAACGGGAGACGGTGGGTGAAAAACCTCTTTTAGCGCCTGATCAAGAGGCCTGGGACAAGATTCTTCGCTTCGCCAGGAGCCGGAAAGTCCTTCGCCCCGGTGTTCGGCCCTACCGCTGGGGCCGCCTGGACGCCTACGAGGACAGAGAAAGACGTTTCACCAGACGCGCAAAAGGATGAGGGACTAATGCCGCCAATATTGATAGATACAAACCTTCTGATCTACCTTTACGATCCAAACCAACCTGATAAACAGAAACAATCGGAGCTTGTCCTTGAACAGCTGGAGCTGACGCGCAACGGGCGTTTGAGCGTTCAGGCACTCGCCGAATTCTTCAGCGTGGCCACACGAAAACTGTCTCCGAGCCTTACCTCAGCACAGGCTTTGGACCAGATAACCCTTTTCACCCGTCTCTGGCCTGTTTTTGATTTAACCCTGAATCATGCGTGAAAAAGATCTTGCATTAACGTCTGGCCCAGATAAAATGCTGATTGGAACACATTATAGGCCTTGTTCCTTAACCTAACTAAAAAGTAGGTTAAGGAACAGCGCTAAAAGCTGATTTTTCAGAAAATAATTTCAGTTCCCCATAACGAGAATCAATACTTCCGAACAATATGTCGGTAAAGCTTGTTCATAGTTTTCGCGCCGGATTCAGGTTCATATAAACCCAATTGCGATCTGCAATTTGCAATTTGAAATTATCTTTCTCGGTATTCCCCGAACACTTCTCTCAAGGTGTCCGAGATTTCTCCTAATGTCGCGTAGACCTTAACCGCCTCCAA
>Ga0335070_10002076_pt1 | contig 23317 bp, 18 predicted proteins | sample Lox_Sample_13_FD_206722 | JGI IMG/M metagenome (GOLD analysis project Ga0335070, IMG submission 206722) | Soil microbial communities from Loxahatchee National Wildlife Refuge, Florida, United States - Lox_Sample_1.3 | ecosystem: Environmental > Terrestrial > Soil > Wetlands | place: USA...
TGAGGGGGGCCCAGGAAATGTGGAGGGCGGAGAGAGGGGGGTATTCGACAGATGTGGCCCAGCTTCAAACGACCATGGGAGCCCCGGCGACGGCAATAAGCCCCTACTATACCTGGGGGTTTATAGTCTCAAATGCCAATTCATTTACTGCTCAAGCAACCCCAATTGATGCACAGGTTACGGATGTCGGCGGAAGTTTATTTATTAACCAGGCTGGTAGCAAATGGAGTATTGATATACACGGCGTGGTTCATAATTATCCGATGGACAAAGATTCCGCGTGGACTAAATAAGTTGCCGAGATTGGAATGGGATAAATGGGATTAGGAGCAAGATAGTATTATTTATCTTGCTTTTTTTGTCTAATAATTATAAGTAAAAGTTGTTTCATTTATGACTGACGAAATCTATTGGGTCGATTGTCCGATTCGCCATCTGCTAGGACTAAGTTAAAACTGCAATAACCGTAACCTTCTGTTAACGTTACGGGCTTCGTTGCTGTCACGCATTGACAGACTATGGACCTCTCAATCATCATCCCGATGTTTAACGAGGCTGATAACGCTGAATCTACTTTGATGAAGGTGGAGGAGGCATTGGCTTCTTTTGACGGAACTTATGAGATCATTCCGGTCAATGACGGGAGTCTCGATCATACCCTTCAGACTTTGAATAGGTTGGCGGAGCAGGATAGGAAATTGAGAATTGTCTCTTACCCGAAGAATGCTGGCCGGGGAAGGGCATTAAAGGAGGGGTTCAAGAGGTCAAAGGGGGAGATCGTTGTATCCATCGATGCTGACTTGAGTTACGATCCGCAATACATCCTTGACCTGGTGAAGACGTTAAGAGCAGAGCAGGATGTCGATCTTGTTCTTGCGTCTCCCTATATGCCGGGCGGGGGCGTTCAAGATGTTCCTTTCTTTCGGCTATTGATTAGTAAATTGGGAAATAAGGTGCTTCGATTTGCTATGCCCAACCGGATTTATACTTCCACCGGGATCTTCCGGGCCTATCGCCGAAAGGTTCTTGATTCCCTTGAACTTGAATCCGATGGGAAGGAGATTCATCTCGAGATTCTGTCTAAGACGTTGGCTCTTGGGTATCATGCCAAAGAGTTCCCAGCGATACTGACTGGCCGAAAGAAGGGGAAATCAAAATTCAAATTTAAGAAGACAACTCTCTCCCACCTGGTTTTTTCCGTTTTTGAGAAGCCGATGATTTTGTTCGGTTTTCTTGGCCTGATTACAATTGGCGTCGGATTTCTGATCGGCTTATACATTGCCTATCTAAGATTTCAAGGTGAATTAACTGCCGGAAGACCGTTAATCACATTTGCCCTATTGTTGATTCTCGGGGGAACTCAAATACTTTCCTTTGGATTTATCGCCTTGCAGATCGTTTCGCTCCGTAAAGAAATTCTCAGAATCCAAAAAGGCAATCTCGAACTAAGAAGAGAGATTTCATCGTCACAGAGAAAGAAAGAAGAGGGATGAAATCCATGGAAGATGAACATTGTACACCAGATGGGATGTCACGGAAATGGTGAGCCGCGCCATGGCGGAAGCTGGATGTATATTTTGTAACAGGAAGAGCCCGCAGATTGTCATTGAGGAGGACGGCTATCAATGCAGAAAGTGCCCCAGCTGCGATCTCATCTACATTTCCAACAGGCCCTCGCCAGAAGAAATTGAGAAACTTTATAATGAGGATTGGGCAATTCGATCAGCGGACGCAAGCATCTCAGGGTTTTCGGGCAGGAGACTCCATGCGAGACATCATCTCCGAATCGTAAAACGGTTCATAAAGAAAGGTTCTTTGCTGGAGATCGGACCCGGGGAGGGATCATTTCTGTATGAAGCAAGAAAGGAAGGGTTTGAGGTACACGGGATCGAATTGAACCATACACAGGCCAATTTTATAAGGAATAGGCTGAACATATCTTGTGAAGAGTCTCCTCTGGGAGATTCTTCTTTCGACGGCAAGAAATTTGACACAATTTACCACCGAGATGTCATCAGTCACTTTTACGATCCGATTGCTGAATTCCAGAAGATGAATGAGAGGTTAAGAGACAAAGGGTTTCTAATATTTGAGACGGGCAATTTGGGAGATGTAAAGGAGAACTACTTTAAGTTGTTCACCAGCTTCCAGCTACCGGATCACCTATTCTTTTTTAGTGAGAAGAATCTAAAGGAATTGCTTCGCCGGACAGGTTTTGAATTTGTAAAGGTATACGGATATTCGAAGCTTCCACTCTTGTGGATCATGAGGAACTTAAAGACCGGGACGGACCGGTTTTCTGTTCGGGGAGAAAGGGCACGCTCGCGAGTGCCAAACATGTCCTCTCTAAAAACGAGTAATTTTGGCTTCAATTATTTTTTGAGGAATACCTTTAATTTTATTTCATATCTTATGGTCTATGAAATTGGATATGTGATTCCCAAGAAAGGAAGGCCGCAATCCCTTTTTGTGGTTGCTCAGAAAAGAAATTAATCTTTCTTCCATCGCGTCAGTGGGGCCGTTACGTCCGAAGCTAACGGCTCAAAGTAAACCATGAAGAAAAATTCAATTCTGTTTCTCGCCAATGCTTATCCTGATTTTGAATCTTCCTACAGAGGTATTTTTATAAGGAAGATGGCAACTTTGTTAAGGGACGAAGGATATGAAATCTCTGTGGTTACTCCAAAGATTTATAAAGGAAGTCATTATTTTGAAGGGCGGAAAGGGATAAAAGTATATCGTTTTCCTTTTTTTGCTAAAAATAAGCTCCTGATCGAATATAAAAGGGTTCCATATCTGAGGATGATCCTATACTTCATCTCCGGGTTTCTCTTCACGCTTTGCGTTATCCTTAAGAACAAATGCGATCTCATACATGTCCACTGGGCAATTCCAACGGGATTGATCGGAGTATGGGTTAGTAGGGTTCTAAAAAGACGTATCATTGTAACCATCCACGGATCCGACCTCAGATTGGCTTTAGGACGCCCTGGAATTGTGAGAAAAATATTTGTTTACGTATGCCAAAATGCGGCCCATCTCAATTGTGTTTCAAATGTTCAAAGAAAGGAGATGGAACAACTTGGCATTGGGAGTGAGAAAATCTCAATCATCCCAATGGGAGTCGATGAAGTATTTCTTAAAGAAGGAGAAGAAAGGAAGACAGAATCACATAGAGGACCCTTCGTCGTTCTCAGCAATCGGAACCTATTGCCCATGTACAATGTTTCTTTATTGATTCGAGCTGTTCCACATATCCTTACAGAGGAGCCAGGGACGAGATTCGTCATCGCGGGAGATGGATCGGAGAAGGAAAATCTTGAAATGCAAGTGAAGAAGTTGAATCTAAGCGGTTTCATTCGGTTCTTGGGACGGGTTCCCCACCAGGAGATGCCCAGATTGTTAGCTGAAGCTGATGTTTATGTTTCCACCTCTCCTTATGATGGGACGTCTGTGTCGTTGTTAGAGGCGTTAGCCTGCGGTACCTTCCCCGTGGTCGCGGATATTCCTTCAAATAGAGAGTGGATCACTGATGGTGACAATGGCTTCTTAGTTCCTCAAGAGAATGAAAACATGTTGGCGGAGAGAATTGTGGAGGTCATTCGGAATCGCAGATTGTTGAAAGAAGCCTGCGGGAAAAATCGAAGGATTGTTGAACAAAGAGCTTTTTGGGGGGAGAATATAAAAAAGATTGTGGAATTATATCAAATTTCCGCATGATTTTTTTTAGATGGATTGTTCACAAGATGAACATTTGATGGACGAAGGATGAGAATTTTATATATTACGTTAGAAAACATGTCCCTAAATAAGGGGTCGGTAGTCCACATCAGAGAGATCGTCAGCGGCCTCCGAAAACTCAAGCATCAAGTGGGTCTGATTGCAAGTTCTTTCAACAAGTCCGAAAAGGCCGACCGCTTCTATAATCTTGATGCCCCGATATGCTTCTTGCTAAAATTATTCAGGTTTAAGAGGCAACCCTATATTATTTCTTCAATCTTTCTGTTTATTTATCTCTTTGGGATTCTTTCGCGTTACGACATCATTTATGCAAGAGATTATCATACTGCCATCGTTGCTCTTTTCCCACGGCTAATCTTCAAGAAAAAGTTGGTTTTTGAGATTAATGGAATAGCTAACGAAGAACAAAGGTTGAAGAGCCACTCCTTATGGAACGGCATTCTCACTTTCCTCATTCAAAAGGCGGAAAGATTGGCGACTGCATGTTCTGATCGAGTCGTATCCGTTACTCCCCAGATCGTCTCTTACTTACTGACTAACTTATATTGCCCTGCCAGTAAAGTAGACGTAATAGGGAACGGTGTTGACATCACGAGGTTTTACCCAATCCATGAGGAGGCCTTGCTTAGGGAGCGGAAAAGGAGAATGGGGATTGGGAGGGAAGAGATCGTTATTGCTTTCGTAGGAAATCTCGCTCGATGGCAAGGGGTCAACATCCTGATTGATAGCGCTATGGCCCTATTGTCTCAGGGGGAAAAGCTGAAGCTTCTTGTTGTAGGAGATGGCCCGCTCAAGGGAGAGCTGATGAGGCAAGCGTCTCGATCCGGGTTTGGGAAAGAGGTCATATTTACCGGAATGATGGAATACGAAGACATTCCTCTCCTCATCAATTTGGCGGATATCTGTGTAGCCCCATTCATTTCAAGAAGAAATCGATTGACAGGAGTTTCACCTCTTAAGGTTTTTGAATATTTGGCGTGTGGGAAACCTGTCGTAGCTTCGAGAATTGAAGGATTGGAATTCGTCGAAGGGGAGGGTGGGGCCGGTCGGCTTGTAGGTCCAGAAGACGCAGAAGGTCTCGAGAGAACACTGAATGACCTGATCAAGAGCCCTCAAGAGAGAATCAGAATGGGGCAAAGAGGGGTTGAGTTAGTACGTGAGAAGTTCAGCTGGGAATCAAGCGCCACTAAAATCGAAAAAGTTTTAAGGGGACTGGTATGAAGCTTGCATTCTGATAAGAACGATTGTGGACGTATCTACGTGGTCCATTGTTAAATAAGTTTAAATATTTCCGTAGGTTGACATTATTATTTTTTTTGCTTGAACTGTTCATCGCGTGAACAAAATTGGTATTACGGTAGACATTTTTTGACCATTTTTCACCCCATAGAATAGGGCGGCTTAATCATGTCCAATCTCGATTTGTTCAAACCTCCCCAGGAAATCAGAGAGCTCAATTTACTCCAGGAACTGGAGAAAAACCCTATCGTTTCACAGCGGGATCTGTCGCATAAGTTTGGGATAGCCCTCGGAGTGACAAATGCCTGTTTGAAGCGGATGGCAAGAAGAGGTTGGATCCGCATTATGAACATAGATCGTCGTAGGATCGGATATTATTTGACGCCGCAGGGCTTGGCTGAGAAAACAAAACTCACGCTCCATCTCGTTTCTTGGACGGTGCAACATTATTCCACATTAAAGGACATCATTGGGCAAAGGCTCTTAGAAATGCAAGATAACGGCGTTGAGCGGATCGTATTCTATGGGGTAAGCGATGAGATGGAAATTGCTTATGTAACCCTTCAGGGATCGAGTCTTAAACTCGTTGGAATCGTTGAAGATGAAAAGAGGATCAATAAGAAAGAAGTATTTGGTTTTGAACTAAAAAAGGTAAATCAGATTGAAATATTAAAGCCTGACGGGGTCTTGATAACCTCTCTTGCAGATCTGGATGAGAAAGAAGAGAATTTGAGAAAACTCCCGGGTCTTGGAAGAATCCAAATTGCTAATATTTCAACTTCTTAAGGATTAATAACGCGAGGTGACAATGGATATTAGAGGAAGTCGCGTCTTGGTGATTGGTGGTGCCGGATTTATCGGTTCTCATGTGGTGGATGAACTCGTTAAAGAGGATTTAAAGGAGATTGTAGTCTATGACAATTTCTGTCGAGGGGTAATGAGCAATTTAGAAGAAGCTCAGAAAGATCCCCGGGTGAGAATCTATGAGATTGGAGGAGACATTTGCCAGACAGACATCTTAGGCTCGGCCATGAAAGAAGTGGAGTATGTGATCCACCTGGCAGCCCTTTGGCTTCTCCAGTGCTATGAATACCCGCGGGCTGCTTTTGATGTAAACGTAAGGGGAACATTCAATGTCTTGGAAGCTTGCGCAAGAAATAAGGTGCGAAAATTGATTTATTCATCTTCCGCCTCAGTCTATGGTGATGCGATTGAAATTCCCATGACAGAGGATCATCCGTTTAACAACAAAACCTTCTACGGAGCAACAAAAGTGGCTGGCGAACAAATGTGCCGTGCATTCTATCATCGCTACGGCCTTAATTATGTCGGTCTTAGATACATGAATGTCTATGGACCCCGGCAGGATTATAGGGGAGCCTACATTGCGGTCATCATGAAGATTCTGGACAGACTCGACAAAGGACTTCCTCCCATCGTTTATGGGGATGGGTCTCAGGCCTATGATTTCATCTATGTATCCGATTGTGCGAAGGCGAACCTATGTGCCATGACGTCAGATGTCACAGATACGTTCTATAATGTCGGGCGGGGAATTCAGACAACTATTAAGGAGTTGACAGAGACCATTCTTGAAATTACTCACAACGGTTCCAGGATTCAATACGAGCCCGAAGGCACGACTTTTGTGAAGAATAGAGTGGGGTGCCCCAAGAAAGCAGAGGCTGAAATCGGCTTTAAAGCTCAATTTGAATTGAGAGAAGGTCTCAAGAGATTGATCGAGTGGCGGAGAAACCATAAACAGGAGGTATTGCGCCGACGCCATGAGGTAGGGTTAGACGATGATTAAACGGCGAAATATCGATATTTCTCGTCCGGATACGGGCGAAGAAGAGTGGGAAGCTCTCAAAGAACCTCTCATGACCGGTTGGCTTACACAAGGACCAAAGGTTGAGGCTTTTGAAAAAGCCTTTGCTCAACGGCATGGAGTCAACTATGCTTTTGCGACCTCGAGTTGCACGACAGCCCTGCATCTTATCTTGGCCGCCCTTGGAGTAGGTCCCGAGGACGAAGTGATCGTGCCAGCGTTCACCTGGGTGTCGACAGCCAATGTCGTCCTATACTGCGGGGCGACGCCAATTTTTGCCGATGTGGATCGCAGCACCTTCAACATCGACGTCGCACAAATTCCTAAGAAACTCAGCAAAAGGACAAAGGCCATCCTTCCCGTACACCTTTTCGGCCTCTGTGCGGATATCGATGCCATTGCAGAGGCCGCTCCGGGTATTTCCATTATAGAAGACGCCGCGTGCGCCTCAGGGAGTGGTTATAAAGGGCGACCGGCGGGTTCCTTGGGCACGGCCGCCGCTTTTTCCTTCCATCCCCGAAAATCAATCACAACTGGAGAAGGAGGCATGGTAACCACTAACGATAAAGAACTCGCCGAAAAAGTGAAATCGTTACGCAATCACGGTGCAAGCCTTTCTGAGGAGGAACGTCACCACGGACCTCAGCCTTATATCCTGCCTGATTTCAATTTGTTGGGATTCAATTATCGTATGACGGACCTGCAAGGGGCAGTGGGGATTGTTCAGCTTTCAAAACTGGACAGCTTAATTACGAAACGCCAGAAGTGGGCAAATTATTACAAGGGGGAGTTGGCTGAGGTTTCATGGCTCCGCACTCCTCTTGCTCCTGTTGATTATCGCCACGGATGGCAGGCGTACGTTTGTTATATCGATGAGAGCAGGTCTCCGATACCACGAAATGAAATCATGAAAACGCTTTATACCAGAGGAATCCACACCCGACCAGGTACCCACGCCGTTCACATGTTAGGGCTTTACAAACGAAAATTCGGTTTTGCCCCGGATGATTACCCGGGGGCGCGTGATTGCGATCGTTATAGCATGGCCATCCCGCTACACAATCGAATGCCCCCTGAGGATTATGAATATGTTGTGAAAACAATCAAGAATCTTGACAGGAGATGATACGAATAGATGTGCGGGATAGTGGGCATTTTTAATCTAAATGGTGAGCCTGTTGCTCCGGCCCTTTTGCGGACCATGACAGATGCGATCAAGCATAGGGGACCTGATTCAGAAGGGTTCTATATCGATAGCTTCATTGGACTGGGACATCGCCGACTTTCGATTCTAGATCTCTCCCGCTCTGGCCACCAACCCATGGGGACAGAAGATAAACAATTTATCATTACTTATAATGGCGAAGTTTATAATTTTGGAGAGTTAAGAGCGGAATTAGAAGACCTGGGGCATTCCTTTCAATCCCGGAGTGATACTGAGGTGGTCCTAAAGAGTTATGTTCAATGGGGGGCAGATTGTCTTCGTCGGTTTAATGGTATGTTCGTTTTTGCCATGTGGGATAGGACGAGGCAAGAACTCTTCCTCGCAAGAGACCGCTATGGAATTAAGCCTCTTTATTATACCCTTGTCGAGTCCACTCTGATCATCGCCTCGGAGCAAAAAGCTATCATCAAACATCCGGCCCTTCGACGGGAGATCGACATGGAGGCACTGATTGAGTACTTTACCTTTCAAAATATATTCACAGACAGAACTCTTCTTCGGAATGTACGAATTTTCCCGGCGGGATGCTTCGCACGAATCTGTTTGGGAAAAACTGTTGAACGAATACAACCCGTCCAATACTGGGATTTTGATTTTCAAGAACCGGAATATCCAAACTCTGAGGAGGAATACTCAGAAGAACTCGACCGACTTTTTCGCCAGGCTGTCCGTCGTCAATTGGTAAGTGATGTGGAAATAGGTTCTTACTTAAGTGGGGGAATGGATACAGGCTCAATTACCAGCATTGCGGGCTCTCAACTCCCTTATATCAAGACCTTCACGTGCGGTTTCGATCTTCACTCTGCATCTGGTTTAGAATTGGCCTTTGACGAGAGGGAGAAAGCTGAATTAATGTCCTATCTTTTCAAGACGGAACACTACGATATGGTTCTGAAAGCGGGGGACATGGAAAGAATTCTTCCTAGGCTCGCCTGGCACCTTGAAGAACCACGGGTTGGGCAGAGTTATCCGAACTTCTATGCCGCCCAATTGGCGTCAAAATTTGTAAAAGTCATCCTTTCGGGCACTGGAGGTGATGAACTTTTTGGAGGGTATCCATGGCGGTATTATCGGGCCGTGGTCAACGATGATTTTGAACAATATATTGATAAATATTATGTCTACTGGCAGCGGCTTATTCCGAACAAAACTATCAAAGAAATATTTGCTCCGATATGGGATCAGGTGAAACATGTCTGGACAAGGGATATCTTTCGTGATGTTTTTCAAAAGCGAGCCCCGTCCCTCCAACGCCCGGAGGACTATATAAACCATTCTCTCTATTTTGAGGCCAAAACTTTTCTTCACGGACTTCTGGTTGTCGAGGACAAACTGAGCATGGCACACGGCCTGGAGACGAGAGTCCCTTTCTTGGACAATGACCTGGTGGACTTTGCGATGCGGCTTCCGATAAAAATGAAATTACGTAACTTGTCAGAAGTCATTCGACTTAACGAGAACGAACCAGCCCCAAAAACCACAAAGTATTTCCAAAAAACGCGAGATGGAAAACTTTTATTACGTCGAGTAATGGAGAAATATATTCCAGCGGAGGTGACTCAAGCCGAAAAGCAGGGATTCTCAGCTCCGGATGCCTCGTGGTTTAAAGGGGATAGCATGAAGTATGTACGTCATTTACTCTATGGCGGGGAAGCAAGGATCTATGGCCTTTTAGATCAAAGAACGGTACAGGAATTGGTAGATGAGCATCTTCACGGGAAGCAGAACCGGCGGCTTTTCATTTGGTCGCTCTTGAATACAGAGTGGTGGTTACGCGAATTCATGTCTGAAGGAAGCTCTTATGAATGATCAAGATTTTGACCTTCTGATCCAACAGGCACGTGAGATGTATCTGCGTTTGCAGGCAGAAACAAGGCAACGTTGGCAGCGGGACCTACCCATTGAAGAAATGATTTTTGACAGATGGGAAAGGGCCAAAAGCCTGGGTTTCGGTAGGGGGACAAGTATCTATCATAATAGTTATGTCTTCGGTGACGTGAAGGTGGGAGAACATACCTGGATAGGGCCATTTACCCTGTTAGACGGCAGCGGTGGTTTGACGATTGGTAGCTACTGTAGCATCAGTACAGGAGTGCAGATTTACACTCACGATACAGTGAAATGGGCCGTGTCAGGTGGTAAGGCAGAGCCTGACCGCGCTTCGGTCAATATCGGAGCTTGTTGTTATATTGGCAGTCAGACAGTCATTGTGAAAGGGGTGACTATCGGAGACCATTGCCTTATTGGAGCATGTTCGCTGGTCAATCGAGACTTATCCCCTTACACGATTGCGATGGGAATACCTTGCCGGCCGACTGGGTATATAAAGATGACCGATTCTGGGGAGATATGTTTGATCAATGGAAATAATGATGGAACAAATTCATGAGTGGTTTACTGATATGGCCAGACGGATTATTTATCTTTTAGCTAGAAACTTAGTCGCTCCTTTTGCTCTCGTTATAATTGTTCTTTGGGCTCTTCGCGTGAGAAAAGCAACGTTAAGGCGACAGCATCGAAGAGAGAAACCCAGACTGATCTACGGACCAGTCCCTATAATAAATATTAAATATCTTTGCCAAGCAATGCGCAAGAAGTCCTATGAGGCGAAAACATTTGTTTATGAGGTTTATAGTATCCACAAGCGAGGGGATTATGATTACTTGCTTTCGGACTTCCTTAAAATGCCACGTCTCCCGGAATGGATGAAAAAGGTAGTAGTTGCTGTTTGGGGACCATACGCAGCATTTCTATGGCTGTTGCCACGGTTTGACGTATTTCATTATTTTTTCGACGGCGGCTTTTTGGCCCGTACCTCCTTTCGCTTCTTGGAGGTTCAACTCCTCCACCTGGCCGGAAAAAAGGTCATTGTTATGCCATACGGTAGCGACGTTGCAGTTCCGACGCTTATTCGTTCACTGCCGTTCCGTCAAGCCATTATGATGAGGTACAGCTACCTAGGCGCCCGAGAAAAGTTGACGCTAAAATGGATTAGATATTTCACACTACGAGCAGATTTTATTGTTGCCTGCCTTTTTCATTCAGAGACCTTACCCGCGTGGAACCTGTTGACTACGCATTATTATCCTATAGACACAGAGAACTGGTTCCCAAACGGTCATGATTCAGCACATAACGGGAAGGACGGCCCTGTGACGGTGGTCCATGCTTCAAATCACAGGGAGTTGAAAGGTACGGAATTTCTGATTGCTGCATGCCAAGAGCTGAAGGCTGAAGGCTATCAAATACAACTCCGTCTGCTGGAACAGATGCCTAATACAGAGGTTCACCATATAATGAGACAGTCGGATATTATAGCGGAGCAGTTTATCCATGGATATGCCCTAGCTGCGATGGAGGGGATGAGCCTAGCGAAACCTGTGATGTCGAATCTCTCAGATGACTATTACTACCGGGTGCACCGCCTCCATACAGGGTTAGATGAATGCCCGGTTGTCAACACATCCATTGATCAGATCAAGAATAACTTAAGAATTCTGATTACCAATCCGGATTTGCGGAGACAATTAGGTCAAGCCGGACGTCAGTACGTGATCAAATATCATTCTTACGAGATCGTTGCTAAAATGTGGGACTTGGTTTATCAAAAAATTTGGTATCGTGAGAAAATCGATTTGAGAGTCTGGCATCCAGATCGTGTTACTGACCAGATAGATAGCCAGGCTTCCCAGGAATGTTCCCGGCGTTAGTTGTTTCCAATAGGCCACAAAAGGAAAAGGTTCTTGTAGGAAAAGGTGTCAGGTGCTAAAGAAGCTTGTAAAAGATATGGCCATTTATGGAGCCGGAGATTTTGCCTTTAGATTCGCAGCGTTTGCGGTCTTTCCGATATACACGCATCTGTTTTCGGTGGATCAGTTTGGGGTTATGGAACTCGTAAATACCCTCGCGGGGTTTATCAGCATTCTCCTTAGCCTTGGAATCACAAATGCTGTACAGCGGTTTTACTGGGATCCAAAGGTGAACGAAGAGGAGCGGCCAAGGTGGGTAAGCACTGCTCTTTTTTCACTTGTGGGCTGGGCTGTATTATTCACAATGGGTGTGCTGTTGGTAGCCTACCTCTTCCGCGGAGAAATTGAAGGGGAATATGGGATTTTATGGGTTTTTATTCTCCTCTCGTTTATTGGAAACGTCCCATTGCAGATTCTTCAGTACTGTCTCGACACGCTTCGGCTCCATTTTTCCCCCTGGAAATTCATGTTGCTTTCTGGATGGAGAAATCTCTCGGGAGTTGCCCTCGGGCTTCTTTTTATACTCATGCTCAAGATGGGGCTTTTAGGTTTTTTCCTTGGAAATGTTTTGGCGCCTGCGATCTCGATTCCTATTGGGATCCGGTTGATCCGTAAGGACCTCACGTGGGTGTTTGATACAAAAATTGCTAAAGAGGTTTTGCGGTTTGGCTACCCCTTTGTTTTTGCAGGAGTGGCCTACTGGTTTTTCGGTTCGATGGATAGATGGATGCTTGGCACGCTTTCGGACAATACACAGGTTGGTCTTTTTAGCATCGGATTCAAATTCGCTTCTATATTGGTTTTTGTGAATTTTGCATTTGGGCAGGCATGGAGTCCGTTTGCTGTCAAAATTTATGCTGACCATAAAGACTACAAAGAAATTTTCAGTAAAGCACTCTCCTTTCTTTTCTTTAGCCTTTCGCTCATTGGAATGGGCCTTGCCCTCTTCGCAAAGGAACTTTTATGGCTTCTTACGCCCAAATCATACTGGCCCGCAGCGAGCGTTATAGGATTTTTGGCCATGGGCAGCGTACTTCATGGAACGACGCAGGTTACAGCACTTGGCATCTCTCTTGAAAAGAAGACCCATCTGTTCTCTGCATCTGCATGGGTTACTGCAGTGGTTAACTTCGTCCTCAATTTGCTATTAATTCCACGATGGGGAGCGCTAGGTTCGGGGGTGGCTATCTTTTTTTCCTATGGGATTTTGACGAGTTTTTACCTTTACTGGACTCAGAAACTTCATCCTATCCCCATCCAAGTTAGGAAATTGATTTTTTCACTTGGCACTATTTTCTCAACTCTTGCTATTGTGACTTATTTAAATAGTATTCCATGGAGCGCTACGGTTCTCCTGTACAAACTTCTTTTCCTTAGCATGATATTGTTTGTCGGGGTTTTTACGCAGATGGAAGGGGCGTTAAGCTTTCGGAGACTTTATGCACGTCACATCAACTGAACAGATGGAGAATGGCGGGTAATGGAAAGGTGTCTGATCACCGGCGGAACGGGACTGATCGGTAGGCATGTAATTGCTCTGCTTAGAAAGAAATGCGAATTGTATACTCTTGTAAAGGACCCGGCTAATGTGACTTCTGACGGGATCCGTATTATAAGGTGTGATCTTGCCCGAGAGTGGAGTTCAGAAAGATTTCCACCCGTAGTTGATGCTGTCATTAACCTTGCTCAGTCCGAACACTTCAGAGAATTCCCTGCATTTGCTCAGCATATCCTGAACGTCAACACGATTAGCACGTTAAAACTGCTAGAATTTGCTCGCAAAGCCAAAGCAAAAGCTTTTATACTGGCTTCTTCAGGCGGGATTTATGGACATGGAGAGGAAGGTTTCAGCGAGGATCAGGCGATTCCGGCAAAAGACGATCTCGGATTCTATCTTGGGACCAAACTTTGCGCAGAAGTGTTGGCAGAAAATTATACTCCCTATATGAACGTCATCATCCTTCGCTTCTTCTTTGTTTATGGGCCAGGACAGCGCGCGACAATGCTGATTCCGAGACTGACCAAAGCGGTGAAAGAACAACAGCCCATCATCCTTCACGGCAAGGATGGGTTGAGAATCAATCCAACTTACGTAACGGATGCTGCCTCGGCAGTTTGTCGTTCCCTTCAGTTGACGGAGAGTCATAAAATTAATATCGGTGGCCCCGAAGTTCTTAGCCTCAGACAGATCGGCCAACAAATAGGTGAGGCGCTGCATAAGGAACCAGTCTTTGAGGTCAATGAGCACATTTCTCCTCATCATCTTATCGGAGATATTAAGAAAATGGTGCATTTCCTTGGTCAGCCTAGCGTCAAGTTCAAAGAAGGTATTGAAAAATATGTCAAGGAGCTAGATGAGGAACGCTACTACAGAGACGTTTAGGAATAAGTGGGAACCCAACCGTCAGCTTGCCTTTGAAGAAACCCTAAAGAAAGGCTTTGATAAGGACCAACGTTCAGAGAATCACTCGTGAGTACTTGGACGCTTGTGGGATTACCTTAAGAGGAAATTTGGCGTGAAAGTTCTTCATCTTCCGACTCTTGTTGGTGGGATGGCTTGGGGCCTTGCCCAAGGTGAAATACGATTGGGGATTGACTCGAAAGTTCTCACAACGCAAAACCATTTGTTAGATTATCCTTACGATATCTCCTTACAATGGGAGAAAAGAGGGGCGATGAGGAGGTTTGTGAGTAGCCTGGGGGCTTTCCGGAGATATCGAAATCAATTTGATGTATTCCATTTTAACTACGGTTCAACATTAGTCGACTTTCGAACGATGAGAATCCACCATTGGGATCTGCCCTACTATCCCAGGGGCAAGAAAATCATTTTCACCTACAATGGTTGCGACGCAAGGCAAAAATACAAAACCATCCAGCGGGTCGACATTGCATCGTGCTTTGAAAAGGACTGTTATCGTGGGATTTGCAATAGTGGAACAAGGGACAGAATGCGGGCAAAGAGGATAGATATTGTAGCGAGACATGCCCATCATATATTTGCCGTTAATCCTGACTTGCTCTATTTCTTACCGGAGACGATTTCATCCTTTTTGCCGTATAGTATTGCGAGGTGGGATGAAATCGAAAACTTACCTTATAAGATCAATCGTAAGATTAAAGTTGTGCACTCCCCAACAAATCAGGCGGCCAAAGGGTCTCGATATATCGTTCGGGCGCTGGAGAATCTAAGAAAGAAATACGACCTTGAGATTGTGATAGTGGAGAAAGTTCCGAATCGAAAGGCCTTAGACATTTATAGACAGGCTGATTTGGTTGTTGACCAGGTGTTGGCCGGCTGGTATGGGGGCTTAGCGGTTGAGGCAATGAAGATGGGAAAGCCTGTGGCTGTTTTCATCAGGGAAGATGATCTTAAGTTCATTCCGGAGAAGATGGCGGCAGACCTAAAAAGTGCGGTCATCAACGTGGATGTATCTAATCTCGAGAAGGCAATCGAGGAGCATTTGCAAAACCCACATTTGCTCTCTCAAAAAAGCGCTGCAGGGCTGGAGTATGTTCACAAATGGCATGATCCAATCCATGTGGCGGGGATTACGAGGTCCTTTTACGAGGGCTAAAGAGTATTTTCAAAATCGAAAACATGGGGAAAAGGATTGATGTGTGGCATTACGGGAATAGTTTCCTTTAAAGGAAATATTGGTCCTGAGAGTATAAAAAAAATGACGGATCTGCTCCGGCATAGAGGTCCGGATGATGAGGGCTTCTTGGCTGTGAATTCAGGATCGGGTGAAGTGTATCCCCTTATTGGGAACGAAAGCAAAGTTCTTGGCCGAAGAATTGAAGGTTTTGATAAGCCCGTGGATTTATTCCTAGGTCATCGAAGGTTATCCATTATCGACCTTTCCCCCGCGGGACACCAGCCCATGAGCAACGAGGATGGGTCAGTATGGATCATCCATAATGGAGAAATCTATAATTACATCGAGATTGGAAAAGAATTAGAACGTTTAGGCCATCGTCTAAATTCAAGGACGGATACGGAAGTCATCCTGCACGCCTACGAAGAATGGGGAACCGGATGCTTAAAGCGTTTTAACGGAATGTGGGCCTTTGCTTTGGTTGATCTCAAGAAAAAATCGATGTTTTGTTCGAGAGATCGGGCCGGGGTAAAACCCTTTTACTACCTGTATGATGGGACGCGATTCTGTTTCGGCTCAGAAATCAAAGCCTTACTCGCTATCGAGAATTTTTCTCCGGAGCCAAATGACGGGATCGTTGCGGATTATCTATTTTTGGGTCTTCTCGATCACACCCGCGAGACCTTTTTCAGGAACATCTGCCAATTAAACCCGGGAGAATACCTTCTGCTTGAAGACAACAGAATAACCGTTCAATCCTACTGGGACATTGAGCCGGAAGAGACCAGAGTTTCAGGACACGACGCTTATACAGAACGATTCTACGAGCTTCTTGAGGACGCCATCCGCATAAGATTGAGAAGTGATGTCCCCATAGGTACCTGCTTAAGCGGAGGGTTGGATTCTTCATCGATCGTTTTTTTAGCCCATAAGCTGGCGTGTCGTGGTCGGAGTATCGATTCTCGCATGTTAGGGGAGAGACAAAAAACATTTTCGTCCTGTTTCGAAGATCCTGCTTACGATGAGAGGAAGTACATTGAGCTGGTAATCGAACAGACTGCAGCCGAAAAGAATTATGTTTTCCCCCACGGGGCAGATCTCTTTAAGGATTTGCCAAAACTCATCTGGCATCAGGAAGAGCCGTTCGGGTCAACCAGCATTTATGCCCAGTGGAATGTCATGAGAAAAGCAAGGGAACGTGGTGTCACTGTTCTTCTGGACGGACAAGGAGGAGATGAGTTACTGGCCGGTTACTTGCCTTCTTTCTATCCCCTGTTGGGTCAGATGATCAAGCAGATGGCCCTGCGGCGCTTGATTAAGGAATTCGATGCATTTCGGAGGTGCCACCGGGATATGCCAAATCGATTCTTCCAGGGAATCGCTGCTGCAGTCCTTCCGGGCTGGATAAAACCGTTTCTTCAGAAACACATGAATGACCGTACGGGATGGGCGAATGAGGGATTCCGGAAGAGGTATTCGCGTGACTTTCCTCCGCCCAGGAAGTTCAAGGAGGATCTGAACAACTACCTCTATCATATTTTCCGATCTGCGATCCTTCCGGGTCTTCTCCGCTATGAAGATCGCAACTCAATGGCCTTTTCTCTCGAATCCAGACTGCCCTTCTTAGATTACCGCCTCGTTGAATATATCTTTAGCCTCCCGATAGAAAAGAAGCTGAAAGAGGGCGTGACTAAAGTCGTTTTGAGGGACGCGATGAAAGGGACGTTGCCAGATGAGATTAGAAATAGGATGGATAAAATAGGGTTTGGAACTCCCGAAGGCATCTGGGTTAAGACGGTGTTAAAGGAGAGCATCTCTGAGATCATCGGTTCAAAGAGTTTTGCAGAACGGGGCTATTTCAACGTTCCTAAAGTTCGAAAGGCCTTTGAGAATCATTGCGCCGGAAAGATCAACATCAGTTCCCTGATCTGGAGGTGGGTGAATCTTGAGGTTTGGTTAAGGATGTTTAGCGACGACAGACGTGCATTAAATGAAAGAAGAAACCATGGAAATTCAATTGAATGACCAGAAAGGAACACGCCCAGGATTCCGAGAAATTCTTTGGGTCTGCTTGCTTTCGGTAGTCGCAGGGGGCATATATCTGAATTCCTTGGGGAACGCATTTACAAACTGGGATGATTCGATGATATACGCCAACCCACAAATTAGAAGTCTGGATGGGGAGAATATCCGCAGCATATTTGCCCTGAGAGAAGGGGCCACCTACCAGCCCATCCGACTGATCAGCTACGCTATCGATTACTATTTCTGGAAGCTTGATCCAATCGGTTATCATCTTACGAATATCTTATTCTATGTTCTAATGTGTATCATGGTCTTTCTGACCCTGCGATCTCTTTCCGCGCACCTGCGGGAAGATGCATCTTCTGAGTCCCATGAAAGGGTGGCGCTTTTCGGCGCTCTCTTATTTGCGGTCCATCCTGTGCACGTGGAAGCAGTGACCTGGCTTACTGCTCGGAAAGAGGTGCTTCAAGGATTTTTTTTCTTTCTCGGGTTTTACCTCTACTTAAAAGGCAGAGAAAAAGCGGGGATAAACAAGTTTATCTATCTCGCTCTTGTTCTTCTCACGATTCTTTGTGCGATTCTTTCAAAGCCTTCCGCGGTGATCTTCCCTGGGGTCATCGTTGTTTATGAGATCGCTCGAAGAAAGGAAAAAATGCTCGACTTCATTAAAGGACACCGTACGTTTCTGATATTATCTTTAATGATGTCGGGTTTGTTTGCCTTCATTGTTGTCAAAGTGATGGCGGAGGCCGGAGGGATCAAGCCCTACTACGGAGACAGTTTTTCAAAAAACTATCTTGTTTGCACCTATGTTTTTTTAAGAAGCATCAAATTGTTAATTGCCACACTGAATTATTCGGCAGCATATTCATTTTTTATTCCCTTGCCCGTGTTTCGAATAGAGAATATCATTGCTATCCTCGCGACTTATTTTCTCATAGGATTCAGCTTGTTCTCACTCCGCTGGACGAAAGTGATATTTTTTGCATTCCTCTTCTTTTTTATTTCAATCCTCCCCTATTTGAATATTCTTCCGATCAGCACCCTTTTAGCCGACCGATACGTATTTATTGCCTCTTTTTCATATGCTTTTCTCCTCGGACTGCTTTATGACCGGCTCTACAGCTTTAGATACAGAAGATTCTCAGAAGGGTTTTTTAGATTGCTTGCGATTTCGCTCCTTCTCCTTATTCTCATGGGCTATTCTTTCATGACGGTTCAACGGAACAAAATGTGGGAGAACAGCTATACTTTATGGGCGGACGCAGTAGCCAAGCATCCCAATAGTCACGTGGCCAATGCATTGATGGGTGTTACCTATATGGAATTAGGGATGGATGAAGAAGCGATAGAGCACCTTGAAAAGGCGGTCCGGATTTTTCCTCGGGATTATCTATCTCGAAATAACCTGGGTATCCTTTACGGAAGAAAAGGTGAGTCAGAAAAAGCGTTGAGAGAGTTGATGACTGCGATCGTTGTGAAACCAGACAATGACGCTCCAAGAATCAATCTCGCGGTGTTTTATGTGAGACAGAGAGAATACCAAAAAGCTGAGGAAATTTTAAAATATCTCTTGTCGAAAAGTCCTCAAAATGCGAATCTCCATTACCGATTGGGTCTTGTTTATAGAGATGCAGGACAGTATGAGGCGGCCATTTCAGAAATGCTGAAGGCGATGGAACTGGCTCCCAATATCATTAACATGTATGAGGAGCTCGGAAATATTTATGCGAGCCGGTTGAATGACTTCCAAAAAGCAAAATATTACTATACGAAGGGAATTGAAGCCGCCCCCAACGCTAAGCCGATCATAGAGGATCTGAGATGGATGATCCAGGATTTGGAAGGTCACAAGTAAGGCACGGCTGACTGGAGATGCTGATCACAGTGAGGAAATAGCCGAATGCTGAATATTGTTGCGATTATTTTTGGGGCGCTGGTCGGTAGTTTCTTAAACGTCTGTATCTGCAGGCTACCCAAAGAAGAGTCTATTATCTGGCCGGGATCTCACTGCCCTCATTGTAAAAAGCCGATTAGGCCTTACGATAATATCCCTGTGGTCAGTTACATTTTATTAAAGGGGAAATGCCGCTTTTGCCATCGTCCTATCTCCTTTCAGTATCCTTTAGTCGAAGGGATCAGTGCCTTCAGTTCACTCGTTTTGTTCATGCGATTCGGGCCGTCTCTGAGTTATCTCTTCTATTTTCTTTTTGTTGCCAGCCTCATTGTCATCACCGTTATTGACCTCTACCACCAAATCATTCCGGATGTGATCAGTCTCCCAGGGATAGGGGTTGGATTAATAGCCTCTCTAATGATTCCCCAAATTACGTTGCTGAATTCGCTTACGGGAATCCTCTTTGGAAGTGGAAGCCTATTCTTAGTTTCTGCCTACTATGAATGGCTTCTTAAAAAAGAAGGGATGGGATTAGGAGATGCGAAATTGCTGGCGATGATAGGGGCTTTTCTCGGCTGGAAAGCCGTGATCCTCACGATTCTGCTAAGTTCCCTTATCGGTTCGATCATTGGTATTATGGTTATGGTCTTGAAAGGAAAGGATTTTAAGTACGCCATCCCTTTTGGGCCGTTTCTTTCCTTTGGTGCGGTAATCGCTCTTTTTTATCAAAATGAAATCATATCCTGGTACCTGCCGTACAAAGGATGATATGAAAAAGAATTCGTGGATATTCAGAAAAATAAGCTTAGGCCTCAGGGCAGAGGTTATTGTCAATATCTGCTTTCTCATGCTGGCAGCCATCCTGTTAATCGGGTTTACAATCTCGAACATCAACGAGCGGCATATTGTTCAGGAAAAGACGCGAACCGGGAAAAGAATGATCCAGGATTTTCAAACGATCGTGGATTTTATTTCAAAAGATAAGCAGGATTTTGCATTAAATCATCCCCTCGTCAAGAAAGAGATCCAAGATTTCGTTCATCTCTATCTCAGAGAGAAGGGTTTTTATGAGTTAGTGATTGTGGATCCTCAATTCAAGATTATCGCCAGCAAGAAATCGGAGTTGATCAACAGCCGGTCGGATGATCCCGTGCTCGAAAGGGCGGTCCGGACGGGTGAAGTGAGCGCTGAGATCAAAAAATCCAGAAGCTTTCTTTCAACAAATTATGAAAGAATGAAACTTTGCTCACCGCTGTGGCATCAGGGAAAGATTGTCGGCGGGATCCAGATGGAAGCTCCCATTTTGGATTTAATGATGAATTTATTGGAATCGAGGAAAATCATCCTGATCACCATCATTTCCGACGCCTTCGTCCTGATTGTCTTTGGAAGTTTCTTGTTGTCCCGTGTCTTGGTGAATCCGATGAAAGACCTCGTTCGATTGACAAAAAGAATCAGTGACGGCGATTTCAGCCAAGCCATTGAAGTGACGAGCACGAACGAGATTGGACAGCTGATGGAGTCTTTCAATCGGATGATGGAGAGGCTGAAAGAAAATCAAGAAAGCCTGGGAAATTATCTGGAATCTCTTGAGTCCACCAACAAGCAACTGAAGGAGGCCCAGGAGGAACTGATCCGGACAGAGAAACTCGCGTCTATCGGAAGGTTCGCCGCCGGAGTGGCCCATGAGGTGGGAAACCCTTTGGGGGCCATCCTCGGATATACGGGTATTTTGCGAAAGGAAGGAATCGATCGTGAAGAGGCTGAAGATTACATGACGAGGATCGAGAAGGAGATTGAGCGGATCAACGAAATCGTTCGGGAACTTTTGAATTTTGCAAGGCCATCTAAATTCGAAATACGTGAGGTGGAGATCAATAAGATCCTCGAAAGCACTCTTTCTCTATTATCGTATCAAAAGAATTTTAAGGATATCGAGACCCGAATAAATCTGCAATCTGACCTCCCTCTGATCAAAGGGGACGAATCCCAGCTCTCTCAAGTGTTTATCAATATCATTTTGAATGCGGTCGACGCCATGCCCAACGGCGGTATTTTGGAAATTCAAACAAAGAAACACGTCGCGGAATATTTGCATGCTGATCGATCTGAACGGGTCTATCCGCCCAGACGTCGAAGCGATCCGGTGGAATCCGATTACTCCCATCTCCGGAAACGCTTGCCTTTTTCCACTGCCCCCACGAAATTCTCCGGGGGAGAGGGTCTAGTCAAAATTCGAATCACGGATAGCGGGAGCGGAATCAAGAAAGAAGATTTAGAAAATATTTTTGATCCCTTTTTTACAACGAAAGCCCCCGACAAGGGAACCGGGCTGGGTCTATCGATTTCGTTAAAGATTGTTGAATCCTTGGGGGGAGAAATCAGGGTAGAGAGTGAGGTGGGAAAGGGAACAGCATTTGAAGTTTATTTTCCCGCCGCGGTTTAAGAGGGGAGAAGGAAAATGATTTCGAAGCGTATTCTCATTGTAGATGATGAAGAAAGTTTCAGGCACATGCTCTCCGTGATATTGGTCAAGGAGGGGTATGAGGTTGAAACGTCTTCCAGCGCAGAGGACGGACTCCGGAAGGCCGCCGCATCGACCTTTGATCAAATTCTTTGTGATATCCGTATGCCCGGCATGGATGGGTTGGGATTTTTGCGAGAGATGAAAAAGAGCGAATTCGAAACGACGATCATCGTGATGTCGGCCTACGGAACGACGGATATTGCCGTTGAAGCGATGAAACTCGGGGCCTATGACTACATCTCAAAACCCTTTAAGCCCGATGAGATTATTTTGACCCTGAGAAAAGCCGAAGAGAGGGAGCAACTGAGGAAGGAAAATCAGCTCTTGAGAAAAGAGGTCGCGAAAGAATACAGTTTCGAAAATATCGTGAGCAAAAACGAAAAGATGCAAAAAATATTCGATGTGATCAAGAAGGTGTCGCATTATAAATCGACCGTTCTCATTACAGGAGAAAGCGGGACGGGTAAAGAACTGGTTGCCAGGGCGTTGCACTATAATAGCGACCGTTCCCAAAATCCCTTTATCGCAGTCAATTGTGGGGCGATTCCCGAGAATTTACTCGAAAGTGAACTCTTCGGCCATGCCAAAGGGGCGTTTACGGACGCCATCCGGACGAAAAAGGGGCTTTTTGAAGAGGCGGACGGAGGAACGCTTTTTTTGGATGAAATCGGGGAATTACCCGGCCAGCTCCAGGTGAAACTTCTCCGTGTGCTTCAAGACGGTGAGATTAGGAGAATCGGGGAATCAAAACCCATCCAAATCGATGTGAGAATCGTCGCTGCCACCGTGAAGGATCTCCCAAGAGAGGTGAATGAAGGACGCTTTAGGGAGGACCTCTTCTATCGACTCAACGTCCTCCCCCTCCATGTTCCGCCCCTTCGAGAAAGAAAAGAGGATATCCCTTTGCTGATCCATCATTTTATCGGAAAATATAACGCAGCGATGCATAAGAACGTAACGAGTGTTGATCACAAGGCGATGGAGAAATTGATGAGCTATAAATGGTACGGGAATGTTAGGGAGCTGGAGAACACCATCGAAAGGGCAATCGTCCTTTCGGAGAAGAATCATATTGAGTCGGAGAATTTACCCGTCGAAGTCCAGGATTTTAAGGAGGAGTTGAAGATCGAGACGTTGCCCGATGAGGAGTATTCAATCAAGAAGGCCTCTAAGTCACTGGAAGTCAATTTAATTAAAAAGGCCTTGAAAAAGACGAAGGGGAACCATACTCATGCGGCAAGACTGCTCGAAATAAGCCACCGCGCCTTGCTGTACAAAATCAAGGAATATGAGATAGTTGAAAACGGATAAGGGCCGGAATAATAGGATGCAAATAAACGGGTTCAACAGAAGGAGAAGGGATGCCAATAGAGAACCCACTGACGAGACTCTAGCAGTTTGCGGAAAAACCCTGTTTTTTAAAAAAGTATTGACTGGATGAGGGCAATTTTGAGCTTAGAATTGAGGAGTCAACCATTGAATAGTAT
>Ga0335070_10002077_pt1 | contig 23315 bp, 21 predicted proteins | sample Lox_Sample_13_FD_206722 | JGI IMG/M metagenome (GOLD analysis project Ga0335070, IMG submission 206722) | Soil microbial communities from Loxahatchee National Wildlife Refuge, Florida, United States - Lox_Sample_1.3 | ecosystem: Environmental > Terrestrial > Soil > Wetlands | place: USA...
CATCTGCCCGCCGAGCATGGCGAACTGCAGATTGATTTACGCACGTCCACTTGGCTCCGCCGCCACGACGACCCGCGCATTCAAAAGATGGCCGAATGCTTCCTCGAATCCTATCTGCGCAAGAAATCCTGAACTCTGAAAGACGAAATGCCCGCTAAAGGCTAATCCGTGAAGGGAACTCAACCATGACCGAAGATTCGCTGGTCCCGCGTCCAGTACGCGATTCCCAGTCCGAGATGGCTGAAATCGTTCTTCCCAACGATGCCAACCCGCTCGCCGCTCTCCTCGGAGGACGACTTATGCACTGGATCGACCTGGCCGGAGCCTTGGCCGCCCACCGCCACTCCCGGAACCATGTCGTGACGGCCTCCGTCGATCACATCGACTTTCTGGTGCCCGTTCGCGTCGGCGATCTCGTGATCCTCCGCTCGTCCGTGAATCGTGTGTTCCACACCTCGATGGAAGTCGGCGTTAAGGTGTTCGTGGAGAACTATATTTCCGACACCGCTCAACACGTCGGGTCCGCCCATCTAACATTCGTCGCAATTGATAAAGAAGGCCGCCGCCTGAAGGTCGCTCCCGTAATCCCCGAAACCGATGAGCAGCGCCGCCGCTACGATGATGCGGGCCGCCGCCGCGAAATCCGTCGTGCCGAATTGGAACGGCGGCGCAAGATTCGTTGAATTTTGCAACATTTGTGATTCTAATCACACCTCGCGCCATCCAAAGGCTGTTAACCTCGGTCTTTGCGAGTTTTCATGGACAGCGCCCTCTTAGTTCACCGTCTGCACTTCGCCTTCACCGTCACCTTTCACTACCTCTTTCCCCAACTCACGATGGGGCTGGCGCCACTGATCGTGGCCCTCAAGACGTTGGCTTTGCGCCGAAATGATGAAACTTATAACCGCGCCGCCCGCTTTTGGGCCCGGATTTTTGGCATCAACTTCGTGCTCGGCGTTGTAACCGGCATTCCCATGGAGTTCCAATTCGGCACCAACTGGTCTCATTTCTCCCGTTTCGCTGGAGGAGTGATCGGTCAAACGCTGGCCATGGAGGGTATGTTCGCCTTCTTCCTGGAATCGGCGTTCCTTGGACTGTTTCTGTATGGCGAGAAGCGCCTAGGCCCCAAAGGACATTGGTGGTCGGCCGTCGCAGTTTTTCTGGGCTCCTGGCTCTCGGGTTTCTTCATCATCGCAACCGATGCCTGGATGCAACACCCCGTGGGATATTTCAAGGCCGCGGACGGTTCCGTGCAACTGGCGAGTTTTTGGGAGCTCGTGCTGAATCCGTGGGCGTGGTGGCAATATGCCCACAATATGTCGGGAGCAGTAATCACCGGCGCTTTCGTGATGGCCTCGGTCGGGGCCTTTTACCTGCTTTGGGGAAAGTTCGAGGAGTACGGCCGCATCTTTGTTCGCGTGGGGGTAATTGCGGGGTTGATCTTCAGCTTGCTGCAATTGTTCCCGACTGGCGATGGGCAGGGCCGCATGGTCGCAACCAATCAGCCGGTAACTTTGGCGGCGATGGAGGCGCTCTTCGAAACCCAGCCCGGCGCGCCGATCGTCCTCATCGGTCAGCCGAATGTCGAGCAGAAAAAGATCGACAATCCGATCCAGGTTCCCAACGCCCTGAGCTTCCTGACCTATCGTGCCTGGAAAGCCGAAGTGAAAGGCTTGGATGCTTTCCCTCAAGACACATGGCCAACCAATATCGAACTGTTGTACTACAGCTACCACATCATGGTCGGTTTGGGCACGCTGTTCATCGCCATTATGTTTGTCTCAGCGCTGCTGATGTGGCGTCGCAAGCTGTTTTCCAGTCGCTGGATGCTATGGATTCTCCTGCTGTCGTTGCCGTTCCCCTACATCGCGAACACAGCAGGGTGGATGGTGGCAGAACTCGGCCGCCAGCCGTGGCTCGTTTATGCGCTGATGCGCACAGCCGACGGCTATTCGAAGACAGTTTCTGCCGGCAACGGATTGTTCACGCTGCTCGGATTCATGGGCATGTACACCGTACTGGGGATCTTGTTTCTGTTTCTGGTGCGCCGTGAAATCGAGTGCGGCCCGGAGGCAGAAGTAGCAGGTCATTGATGTTAAAGTCCGCCCGGGAACCGCAATCGATGCTCCTCGACAATCGGCCCGGCACGGCGGAAAGGTATCAGGGCATCGCTTCAGCGATGCTGAATCGGCAGGCTAGAGAATTTGGGCTTTAGCCCCTGCAGCTACGAAGGACAAATGGAAACTCTTTGGTTCATGATCGTCGCCGTGATGGTTGCCGCCTACGTCGTACTGGATGGCTTTGACCTCGGCGCGGGCGTCATCTATCTGACCGCCGCTCGAACATCCGCCGAACGCCAAACCATCATGCGCGCCATCGGCCCCGTCTGGGACGGCAACGAAGTCTGGCTTCTCGCCGCCGGAGGCACGTTGTACTTCGCCTTCCCGCTGCTCTATGCCTCCAGTTTCAGCGGTTTCTACCTTCCGCTGATGATGGTGCTCTGGCTCCTCATGCTGCGCGGTATCGGCATCGAACTGCGCGCGCACATGGACAATCCCGTCTGGCGCGGATTCTTCGACTTTGTCTTTTGCGGATCAAGCGCGTTGCTCACGATCTTCTTCGGTGCAGCTCTGGGAAACGTAGTCCGCGGTGTTCCCCTCGGTCCGGATCAATATTTCTTCGAGCCTCTGTGGACGAACTTCCGCGTCGGCACCAACAACGGCATCCTCGACTGGTACACCGTTCTGATCGGCGTCATCGCGCTGGTCACCTTAACCGTTCACGGCGCTCTCTATATCGCGACCAAGACAGAAGGCGATTTGAATCGCCGGGCTCGCGCGACGGCCCTCTGGCTATGGCCGTTTCAAGTCGCCCTGACTGTGCTCGCTTTGGTCGCAACCATTTACATTCGCCCCAACATTCTCGACAATTACAAGCAGCACGTCATCGGATTTCTGGTGCCTGCCGTGGTCTACGGCTCGCTCGCGGTCATGATTTTCGCCATCCGCAAAGGCGCCGAGATCCCCGCCGAAAAGCTGGCCTTCGTCGCGTCGGCGTTCTACATCGTGGGTATGCTGGTGGGAGCCGCGTTCGCCCTCTATCCGGTCGTTCTGCCGGCGAGCACCGATCCGGCCCGCAGCCTGACCATCTACAACACCGCCGCCGGACACCACGGCCTGACCGTCGGACTTACCTGGTGGATCCTCGGCGCAATTCTCGCGCTCGTCTACTTCTTCTTCCTGTTCCGCATGTTCAAAGGAAAAGTGCGTCTGGAAGGCGAAGGCTACTGAAGATTCGTGCTCACGGCAGCGGACCGTGAATGCGGAGATGCTCGGCGACTGCTCGCAATCGCTTATCCCTTGTCCACAAAACTGTGCCTGGATTCAGGAACACCGACGCGATGAGATGTGCATCGGTGAAGGCGATGCCCAGGTTGTACAAGCTGCGCGCCTCGATCATCAGGCGTAGTTCGGACAATTGAGCAACGCGGACTTGCGGCAAGAAATCGAGCATTGCCAAGGTACGCGCACGATCCTGCAGTGACCCCAGCGCGAGTTCTGCGGTCACGTACGGGTGCATCACGATCTGGCCCTGATGCAGAGCCTTGGCCATCTCCTGGCTGCCCCAACGGAAATGATCGATCCAGACGGAGGTGTCAGCGAGGATCAATGTTGGGGCTGCCTGCGGCGTGGAATGGCCTTGAGCTTAGGCATGGTGCCTCCCAGAGCCGCCAATCGCCGGGCGCTCTCCCGCTCAATCAGCGCCTTGAGCGCTTCGCGCAGAAGCGCGGCCTTTTCTTCCACACCAGTAAATTCCTGGGCAACGCGCACGAGTTCGTCGTCGAGAGCAACGGTGGTTCTCATGGCATTGATTATAGCATCAAATGATGTCTAAACGTGTGCCTCGCGTAGGGGCAAATTCCGCGGCTTACCTGCAATGCCAAGCACATCGGCGTGGCGGCTGTATAATCGCAAATTAGGGTTCTTTTTCGTCCTGAATTCATCTTCTTAAGTTCGCACCAGGAGCACTCTTTTGAACGCACACACCCCGCACCAGCACGGACAACCGCAGCCCGGCCCGCAACCCCTGCCTGGCGTCGACGCCATCATTGCCGTCGGCTCCGGTAAGGGAGGCGTCGGCAAAACCACGCTATCGGTGAACCTCGCGGTCGCGTTGGCTAAGATGGGCCACAAAGTCGGCCTGCTCGATGCGGATGTCTACGGCCCCAACGTCCCGCTGATGCTGGGCGTGAGCGATCAGCCCCGCATGGTGGGTGAGAACCGCATTGAACCGATTCAGGCTTTCGGGCTGAAAGTGATCTCCGTAGGATTTCTCAATCCCGGCGACAAGCCCATCATCTGGCGCGGCCCCATGCTCCATCAGATCGTCCGTCAGTTTCTGGGCCTCGTGGAGTGGGGACAGCTCGACTACCTCATCGTCGATCTGCCTCCGGGCACGGGAGACATCGCGCTGTCACTGGTACAGACCGTTCCGCTCACCGGAGCGATCGTGGTTTCGACGCCGTCCGATGTTTCGCTGCAGGATGCGCGCAAGGCGATCGAAATGTTCCGCCAGATGAAGGTCGACGTTGCCGGTGTAGTCGAGAACATGAGCTACTTTGTCTGCCCGCACTGCCAGCACGAAGTCGACATTTTCTCGCGCGGAGGCGCTGAAAGGATGGCCGAGCAGTTCGGCGTGTCATTCCTTGGCGGCATCCAACTCGACCCGGAAGTGCGTAAATCCGGCGACGGGGGCAAGCCCATAGTTTTGGAGGGTGAGAACTCCCCGCACGCCAAGTCGATTTTCGATTTCGCGAACAAGGTGGTCGCGCGCGTCGCGGAGATCAAGGCCAGCACGCCAGCCGGAGTAATCCAGATTCAATAATCCTTAGCTAGACCCGTGTCATCCTGAGGCGGGCGAAGTTTGCCCGTCGAAGGACCTATGCATTTGCTGACGCTAGCCGCGCAGTTCGAGTCTCACTTGTCCTTTGAAGCTGCAAATCGCTTCAGGCTCCACAAAGCCAGCGGCTCTCGATCCTTCAACACTAACTCCGCCATCATCTCCCCCACAGCCGGACCATGCTTGAACCCATGCCCCGAGCCGCCGCCCAGCAACCACACCTTCTCATTCGCCGGATGCCGATCCACGATGAAGTCTCCATCGGGTGTCTGCTCATATTGGCAAACCCGCGTTTCGACTGCAGGCGCATCTTTTAGGGCAGGGAAGCGAAAACCCACGTACTCTCGAATGTCTTTCAGCGTCTCTGCGCTAACCATCCGCTGACCCGAAGTGGGTTCAAACTCTGGGCCGCGCGTATCATCCGCGATCTTGAATCCCCGCCGTCCGCTCCCCGGGATGCCGTAACGAAACCGTCCACGATGATCCGCCCACACTGGAAGATGCCGTTCGCTGAAGCGATCATCCCCGGCGGGTGCGCCAAAAAAGAAGACATCCTGCTTCGTAGCCTTCACCAGAGATCCAACAGTCCGCGGAAACAACTTGCCCAGCCATGGCCCGCAAGAGAAAACGTAGGCATCTGCCTTGAGCTGAGACCCATCGGAAAGAGCAAGCCTGCGCAGACCTGGATCCTCCAGCGAGTCAGGCACAACGGCCGCCTGCCGGTACTTGCCGCCCTTCTCCATGACTGCTTTCACCACTGCACCGCAACTGGCGCGAGCGTCCAGATATCCGCAGTCAGGCTCAAAGATGCCCCATTCGATTCCTTCGAAATTGATTTGTGGCCAGCGCCTCTGCATCTTCTCGACGGCCAGTTCCTGATACCTGATCTTCGCTGCCCGCAATGCCGCCACCGAACCGCGTTCAAACGCATCATCGCGTCCCGCCGCCATCCATAACACGCCGCACCGATGCAGAAACTGCCGCTTCCACTTGCGTTCGTACTTATCCCAAAGCTTGAGCGCCCGTGCTGCCATTTCCGTGTAAGGCTGGTCAGGCCCGTAGGTCCCGCGCATGACGCGCGTCTCTCCGCCCGACGACGCGCGCGAATTGCCCGGTCCCCAAGCATCGACAAGCGTCACCCCTGCCCCATGCTCAAGAAGGTGAAGAGCGGTCCATCCGCCGAAGGCTCCGGCGCCGATGACTGCAATATGAGGTTTTGTTTTCATGCGAGCAATCGAGAATAGACGGGGAGCAGAGGAGTTTCAAGCGAGTTGGGGTGTTGCGGAGGGTTACCGACAGGCTCAATCGCAACTATAATCGCTGCATGTCTTGGCGTTTCGTCCTTGTCTCCTGCTGTGCACTCCTGGCTTTCGTCCCTCGTTCGTCGGCACAGGACATATCGCGTGCATATTGCGGGAAGGACGGCAAGGCGCATCTGGTGTATCGGGACGATTCCGTCAAGACCCTCAGGTCTGAACCGAAGCAAGTTGGCTGCCAAGACATCGTAGTTACAGCAGACGGCCGCACTGTCGGTTGGTCGGTGCTGGTCGAAAACTGCTGTACTTCATATCCGATTCCAACCTCCATCGTCGTGTATAGCGGTAATAGACGAACGATCATTTCCGTCGGCCAGATGGTCTGGGAGTGGCGATTCATCGACGCGGGCAAGCGTGTGGCTGTGCTCTCGGGCCCGGTGCATGGGGAAGCGGCAGAAGCCAATCTATATGACGCTCATAGCGGTAAGACTGTGGCGACGTGGGGAGGCGAAGGGACGGCCCCTGACTGGGCTGCGGATTGGAAGCAGCAGTTCGCGAAGGCTGAGCAAAATATCCCGTAAGAAATCACTATCTGGCGTCTCATTCGCTTGACTACGGCTTTCTGCATTCCTAAAATCACCGACAGGATTGCTCCTCGCTCTGGGCGCTTGATCCAAAAACCTAAGCTTCTGCATCTAAATTAGTTAGGTAAAATAGATGAGGAAGCGGCTTTCTCCCCGGTCTCCACGCCGCCCAGATTGTGACAACTGACAAGGCATATGCCCGCTGAGCCCAATATCGGGAATCGCGAACGCGAAATTCTGACCGCCATCGTCGAGACCTTCATCTCGACGGGCGAACCGGTCGGATCGCGCACGCTCGCGCGCTCGAACCGCGAAGGCCTGAGTCCCGCCTCCATCCGCAACGTTATGGCAGACTTGTCCGACGCCGGTTTTCTGGAGCAGCCGCACGCCTCCGCCGGGCGCGTCCCAACGCCCGAGGCCTACCGCTATTACGTTGAGCAAATTTCCGGTAAGGCCCGCCTCGCTCCACAGGAAGAGGCGATGATCTCTGAGTCGCTGGCCGACATCACCGATGTGCAGGAGTTCATGGAGCGCACGTCGCATGTGCTGTCGCTGATCTCCCGCAACGTGGGCGTCACCATCGCCACCAGCGGCCCCAAGAACGCCCTGGAGCATGTGTACTTCTCCCGATTGGGCGATCAAAAAGTCCTGGCCGTTCTCGTGACCCGTTCCGGATTAGTGCGCGACCGTGTGTTGCGCCTCGATTTGCCACAATCCGATCTCGACTTGGCCGGGCGTTACATCAACGAGAATTTCCGCGGATGGACGATGGAATCCATGCGCTCCGAAATCGCGCGCCGCCTTGAAAAAGAGCGCAGTGATTACGACCGGCTCATGAATTCCATCGAGCAGCTCTACAAACAGGGCGCTCTTGCCGGGGAGCAAGGCTCGAACGTAGTCTTCGTGGAAGGCGCCGCCAACCTGGTCACCGGAGAACAAGACCGCCAGCGCTTGCAGGAAATGCTGCAGACTCTCGAGGAGAAGGAAAAGGTTGTGCAACTCCTCGGCGCGTATCTCGATGTCAAGCAGGAAGCAGTTCGCGTCGTCATCGGCCTCGATCAGGCGCTGCCCTCGATGCAGAATTTTGTCCTGATCGGCGCGCCGGCGCACGCTGGCAATGAAGTTATGGGCTCGCTCGCCGTCATCGGCCCCACGCGTATGGACTATCAGCACACCATTACGGCGGTGTCGTATATCGCCCGCCTGTTCGACAAGATCTTGAATGAATCGGAGTAATGCAAACGAAGTTATGGGGAAATCAAACGGAAAATCAGAAGCAGAAACCGCAGGACTCGACGTGGATCACGAACTTCCGCCCGCGGATGGGGACGACCGTCCATCGAGTTCGCCTGAAAATCTAAGTTCGGCGGCACAGCCGAGTGGTGTCGAGGCCGAACTGCAAAAGCTGAAAGCAGAGCGCGACCAGCTCTATGACCGCCTCGCGCGAGCTCAAGCGGAATTCGACAATGCCCGACGTCGCGCCAGCAAAGAGCAGCAGGACTATCGCGACTACGCCACCATGGACGCATTGAAGTCCTTTCTGCCGGTGATCGACAGCTTCGAGCGCGCTTTGCAATCCAAGTCTGACGGCAGCGATTTTCGCGGCGGAATCGAGCTTATTTACAAGCAACTGCAAGATGCGCTAGCGAAGCAAGGCGTGGTCGCGATTGTGGCTAAGGGGCAGCCCTTCGATCCGCGCTTCCACGAAGCCATCGAGATGGTCGAAACCACCGAGGTACCGGATCATGTGGTCTTGGAAGAGCTGCAGCGCGGATACAAATACAAAGATCGGCTCATGCGTCCGGCCATGGTTAAGGTCGCAAAGAATCCTTGAAACTAGGCCGAGTTCGAGTGCGAGCGTGTTCCATCGGACAGCGCAAGCCCGGCACTCGTTAGCCCAGCGTTCTAGTGCTGGGTAATCTTAAACAGGAAATTGAGTCCCGTGAGGGACGGCACAGGCAAGCGAAAGGTTTCATTCTGACCACGAACGCAAAACGCGATTACTACGAGGTCCTGGGCGTTACCCGCACCGTGACCGAAGTCGAACTGAAGAGCGCCTACCGCAAGCTCGCGCTCCAATACCATCCCGACCGCAATCCCAACAATCCGGATGCCGAAGAAAAATTCAAGGAAGTCAGCGAAGCCTACGCGGTCTTGGCGGACACCGAGAAACGTGCTGTGTATGACCGCTACGGCCACGCCGGCCTCGGTGGTCCTGCTGGCGGCGGTGGCGTTGGATTCGATCCATCCACCTTCCAGGATTTCAGCGACATCTTCGGCGAGTTCTTCGGCTTCGGCGACATGTTCGGCGGTGGCAGTGGACGCCGTCGCAGCCGCGTCCAGCGCGGTGCCGACCTCCGCGAAGATGTCACACTCGAATTCGAAGAAGCGTTCTTCGGCAAGCAGACTCAGGTTACGGTTCGCCGTCACGAAGCCTGCGAAGACTGCCACGGTTCCGGTTCCGCTCCCGGAAAGGGGGCCACGACTTGCCGCTCTTGCCAGGGACGCGGCCAGGTTCGTTACCAGCAGGGATTCTTCAGCATCGCTCGTACGTGTCCCACCTGTCAGGGTTCAGGAAGCGTCATCACCGATCCCTGCACGAAATGCAAAGGCGAAGGCCGCATCCTGCGCCAGCGCACCGTCGATGCGAAAATTCCTCCCGGCGTCGAAGACGGCACTCGCATCCGCTTTACCGGGGCGGGTGAAGTGGGTCAGTTCGGAGGTCCCGCGGGCGATCTTTACATCGTTCTTCACGTCAAAGATCATCCCTTCTTTGCGCGCGAAGGAAACGACCTGCACTGTGTCGTCCCGATCTCCGTGACCCAGGCTGCCATGGGATCGGAAATCAAAGTTCCCACCATGGACGGCGAACACATGCTCAAAATTCCCGACGGCACCCAGCCCGGCACCACGTTCCGCGTCCGTAATAAGGGCGTTCCGGTCTTGAATGGCCATGGCAAAGGCGATCTCTACGTCGAAGTGCGCGTCCAGGTGCCGACCAAACTCAACAAGCGCCAGAAAGAGCTATTGCAGGAACTCGACGGCATTGCCAAGGTCGACAATCAGCCGCTATTGCGCTCCCTGCTCGGCAAGATGAAGGATATGTTCGCGTAGAATGCGCTGCGTGCTTGCGAAGGTTCGTATCAGGGCATCGCTTCAGCGATGCCATTCTGCACTGAAATGATTGCGCCTTCAGGCGCTGCCCCTAGATGACCCGCCGCCGCTGGATTGCCGACGAATCTTCCGAAAACAGCGCCGCCCTCACCGGCGGGCACGCCGATCATCTCGTCCGCGTCCTTCGCGCTCGCGTCGGCCAGGAATTCGATATCGTCGCGGGCGATAGAGTCCGCCGGGGCCGCGTCGTGACCATTGCTTCGGATCGTGTGGAATTCGATTTGGGCGAAGAAGTTCGCACAAGCGCCACTGCCGACATTACCCTTCTTCTCTCCATCTTCAAGTTTGATCGCCTGGAGTGGGCCATCGAAAAGTGTACGGAACTGGGCGTGGCCCGCATTATTCCAGTGTTTGCCCGCCGTACTGATGCGCACCTCGTATCCGCGGCGGCCAAGCGTGTGGACCGCTGGCGCAAGATCGCCCTTCAGGCCGCAGAGCAGTCGCGCCGCTTATCGCCACCCGAAGTAGAAACGCCACGAAAACTGAAAGATGCCATCGCCAATCTCGATGGCTTGCGTATCGTGTTGGCTGAAACCGAACAGGAAACTCAGTTGCGGGACGCACTGAGCGCGGCCGAAGCACAAAAAGTCTGCCTGGCTATCGGCCCCGAAGGTGGATGGACCGAAGACGAGTTGGCATGGTTCCAACAGGCCAAATGGCTCTCCGCGACCTTGGGCCCGACCATCCTTCGCGCAGAGACGGCCGCCATCGCCGCGGTGGCCATCACCCTCTCCAGTTTGTCAATGTAAGTCGGGGCTTTCCTCAACCCTCAGGGTGGTATCCTGCTCGCAATGCGTGCCACGAAGTCGAACTCCCGTCCCTCTTTTGTTCCGGATGACCGTCAGCGCGAGGCCATCGAGCATGTGCATGGCCCCATGCTGGTCGTCGCCGGCGCTGGCACTGGCAAGACCTCCGTTCTGACCCACCGCGTTGCGCACCTCGTTCAGGAAGGCCACGCCAAACCCAACGAGATCCTCGCTCTTACCTACACGGTCAATGCTGCGAAGGAGATGAAGGAGCGCCTCCGCAAACTGCTGGGCACGTCTGACGTACAGGCGGTCACCTTCCACGATTTCTGCCTGCAACTCCTCAAGCGTGTGGACAAGGCTTTTGGCGTCCTCGACGACAAAGACCTTTGGATCTACCTGCGCCGCCGCATGCATGAGCTGCATCTCGAGCACTACGTGCGCGCCGCTTCCCCAGGACAATTCCTCAACGATCTGCTGGAATTCGTCAGCCGCTGTCACGACGAGTTGGTTACACCCGAACAATACGCCGAGTACGTTGCACGCCTGGAGCGTGGGGAACTCCCGCTCCAGCGAGTTGCCAAGTCCAGAAATGTACTGAGTGACGAAGAAATTCTCGGCCGTTGCCGCGAAATTGCCCGGGTCTTCTCCACCATGGAGCGCTGGTTGAAGCAGGCCAATCTGGGCACCTTTGGCCACATGATTACGCGGGCTCACATGTTGCTGCACAGCGACGAAAAGGTCCTGGAAGCGGCGCGGTCCCAAGCCCGATTCATCCTCGCCGACGAATTTCAAGACGCCAACTTCGCCCAGGTCAAAATACTCTCCAGAATTGCCGGCGATGACGGGAACGTTTTTGCCGTGGGCGATCCCGACCAGGCGATTTATCGATTTCGCGGAGCTTCGAGCGCGGCCTTCGAGTTATTCCAACGTCAGTTCCCCAATCCCAAGCTCGTTGTCTTGGAAAAGAATCGGCGTTCCACCACGCCCATTCTGCGGAGCGCTTTTGCCCTCATCAACGAGAATCCGCCGGTGTTTGCTTCGCGTTCCGATGGATCGGTCGCGTACCATCGTGCTCCCTTGCAATCGGCTCGTGATGAGGACGCTGCCCGGAGCGGCACCCAGCTTTCCAACGCGCTGGTGAACGTCATTGTGCTCACGGACAGGGATTCCGAAGGCCCCAATGTAGTGAACGCCATTCGCGATGCGAAAAAGACTCTGCGTTGCAAGTGGTCCGATTTCGCCATCCTCTACCGTTCTCATTACCAACGCGACGATGTCGTGCAGGAGTTGGCCGAAGCCGACATCCCGTTTGTGATCGAAAACATGGATATCTCCGACACCCCCGAGGCTCGCGACCTGTTCGCGTGTCTCAATGCCGTGGTTTCGACCGGGGATGACGTTGGCTTATTCCGTGTCTGTGCTTTGCCCTGTTTCCATGTCGATCCGGAACAGCTCCGCCAGGTGCTGCGTGCCATCGCTCGCGATAATCGGGACGGTCAAGTCGTTGCCCTCTCCTCGGCGCTGGATCGCGTGGCAGGCGGTGCGGACGTCGTCGCTGCGCTTCTGAGAACGCGCGAGGAGATTCGCCGGGGCAACGCCAAGGGGCGCGCCGCCCTCGACATCATCGTTAACCAATTCGCGCTTGACGCATCCTCGCCTATTTTGCAGGCCGCCCTCAAATTCGTCAGCGATTGGGAAAAGAAGGCCGTCAATACGACCACGGAATTGGAAGAGCTGGTCGACTACCTCGGTCATTTCCGCGAAGCCCAGGGAGCGATTCCCCTCCAAACCGACGATGAGGAAGATGCCGTCCGGCTGATGACTGCCCACGGCGCCAAGGGACTCGAGTTCACTCACGTTTTCATCCTGCGGGCGAATTCCGGCTCGTTCCCGTGTCCGTATCGCGAAACTTTGGTCGCTTTTCCGAAAGAGCTTCGCGATCCCGACTCGGGCCGCGAGGCCGACGATTCCATCCTGCACAAGGAAGAAGAACGGCGCCTGTTCTATGTGGCCATGACCCGCGCTCGCGACTCGTTGCGCATTTACGCCAAGCAGGGAAGGGGTAAGACCAACAAGAATCCCGATGGCTACATGCGCGATCTCATCGAGAACCGCAGCTTGAGTGCTTGGTTGCGCGCCATTCCCGCAACCGGAGCGCAAACAACGCTCGACATCGCCGCCGCTGCCTCTTCCGTGGATCTCTCCGAGCCTCGGGTGAACACATGGCTCGAACTGCCCGTCCTCGACGGTTTGCATAGGCGCCTCAGCGCTTCGGCCGTCGACACCTACGAGCGTTGCGGTCTGCAATTCAAGCTCGAACGCGATTGGCGCTTGCCGGGTAAACCCGCAGCAGCCATGCAATATGGGGCTACGATTCACGCTGTGCTGAAGACCTATTTCGATTCTGTCTGTCTTGGCCGGCCCAAGACGGATGATGAACTGCTCGAACTCTTTCGCTCGGGCCTTGACGACGCGGGCATTCAGGATGCCTATCAACGCGATCTCTATAAGAAGCAGGGGATCGCGCATCTTCGAGAATTCCTGGCGAAGGCCAGATCCATTTCGGCTGATCAGGTTCTGCACACCGAGCAGTCGTTCGAGATCCGCATCGGCGAAACGGTCGTCGCCGGAAGAATCGACCGCGTCGATCGACGTCCCGACGGCACAGTCGCCATCATCGACTACAAGACGGGCAAGGCCCGCGATCAGGAGAGTGCCGACAAGAGCCTCCAACTGTCGGTTTACGCCATTGCCGCCAATGAAAAGTGGGGATACCAGGTCGGGTCGCTTGTCTTCTACAACCTCGAAGACAACGTCCCAGTCGCAAGCCGCAGAACGGACTCCGACCTCATTGCCGCGCGCAATCGAGTGGAAGATGCCGCGCGATCGATCGCGGAAGGGAAGTTCTCTGCAAGACCTGGCATGCATTGCAGCTTCTGCGCGTATCGCAGTCTCTGCCCGGAAAAGGAAAAACGAATCAGCAGAAGAGTGGAAGTGGGAACGGGGAGAGGAAACTTAAATTGATTGGGCTTTCAAAGTGTCGAGGTTTCAACCGATCGGAATGAAGCCGCCAAAGTTTCTGAAGCCTTGAAAAACCTTCCACCCAAAAACTTAGGGGACGCATCTAGCGTCCCCTTTTGACTTCGTACTGAACTTGCTTAGTGCTTCTTTTTCTTCTTTGCCTTTTTCTTGGTTGCCATGGTTTTCTATTCTCCCTTCCATTCTTCATGGAAAATTTGCAACGGTGTTTTGTCGCAACTAACTGAAATCTAGAGTTATTGAAAAATGAAGTCAAGAAAAAAATGATGATGCAAGCATGCGAGTCGCTGTACCAAAGTCACGCGTCGCGAGATTTCCAATTCAAAAGTCAACAAAAAAGTTTCGACCACGCGCACCACACTCGAACTCTCGCGACCTTCGAATAGGCAGTGAGGCTCCCGAGCAGCATCCAGCACCACGCAATCGCGCTGCGATTCCATCATCGCTGCTCAACTGGCCGCGAGAAGCCAATTCCCCTGATGCGCATCTATAATAGGAGCGCGAAATCTTCGCGGGAGCACGATTCATGGCCTCTTTTGACGATGTCGTCATCATTTCCGGATGTCGCACGCCAGTTGGAAAATTTCAGGGCAGCCTCACCGATTTCACCGCGCCGCAACTCGGTGCTATCGCGGTGCGCGAAGCGGTAAAGCGCGCGGGCATCGATCCCAACCAGGTTGACGAGTGCATCATGGGCAACGTCGTCTCCGCTGGACTCGGTCAGAATCCCGCGCGTCAGGCCGCAATCTTTGGTGGATTGTCCCCATCGACGGGTGCCATGACAATAAACAAAGTTTGCGGCTCCGGATTGAAATCGGTCGCGCTCGCAGCGCAAGCCGTGCAGACCGGAAACAGTTCCATCGTCGTTGCCGGTGGTATGGAGTCCATGACCAACGCTCCTTATCTGCTCCCGCAAGCACGCAAGGGCTATCGCCTGGGTAATGCGCAGATCGTCGATTCCATGGTGCACGACGGTCTCTGGGATATTTACAACGACTACCACATGGGCATCACTGGCGAGAACGTCGCCGAAAAATACGGCATCACCCGCGAAGAGCAAGATGAGTTCGCCGTAAACTCCCACCGCAAAGCCGTCTCGGCGATCAAAGAGTGCCGCTTCAAGTCGCAGATCGTTCCGGTCGAGATTCCCGCCAAGAAGAAAGGCGCGCCGCCAACCATCTTCGACAAAGATGAAAGCCCACGCGAAGACACCACCATCGAAGTGTTGCGAGCTCTGAAGCCAGCCTTCAAGAAAGACGGAACCGTCACCGCCGGCAACGCGCCAGGAGTGAACGACGGTGCCGCCGCACTCGTTGTCACCAGCGCTACCCGCGCCAAAGAACTCGGCGCGAAGCCCATGGTCCGCATCGTCGCCCAGGCCACCAGCGGCGTAGAACCCAAATGGGTCATGATGGCCCCCGTCGGAGCGGTGCAGAAGATTTGGGAGAAGACGGGCTGGAAGAATGAAGACGTCGACCTCTATGAACTGAACGAAGCGTTCTCGGTTCAGGCCCTGGGCGTCATGCGGGAGTTGAAGTTGAATCCCGATAGAGTCAACGTCAACGGCGGCGCCGTGGCGATCGGGCATCCCATCGGTGCCAGCGGAGCCCGCGTCCTGGTCACGCTGATCTACGAGATGATTCGCCGCGATGTGAAACGCGGAATCGCCGCTCTCTGTCTGGGCGGAGGAAACGCGGTAGCAATGGCAGTGGAACGAGATTAAGGACCTCTGTGAAACTCTATGTCCTCTGTGGTGAGAGTTTTATGCCAGCGCAGAAAGCTTAGCTCGCTCCCGCCACCGGCAGCGAAACGGTAAACACCGCTCCGCCATCCGAAGCATTCGCCGCTTCCACGCTGCCATTGTGTTCCTTCATCACCGATTTGCAAATGCTCAGTCCCAGCCCCGTCCCGCGTCCCGGCCGCTTCGTCGTGTAGAACGGATCGAAGATGCTCGGCAAGTTTTCTTTCGGTATGCCGGGGCCGTCATCGTGAAAGCTTACCCACACCGAATTGTTCTCCCGGCCCAGCCGAATCCGCAACGTGCCTTTGTCCCGTGATTCCCGAATGGCCTGCTCCGCATTCACAATCAAGTTCAGGAACACCTGCATCAGTTGATGCGGATCCCCCAGTGCGTAGGGCACGCCTGGCTCTTTCAAGAAGTCCACGGTGATATTGTTCTTCCGCAGCGAATACGCGTGCAGGTTCAGGGTCCGCTCCACGATCTCGACCAGGCTGATTTTGCTCTTGCCCGGTGCCGGAGGCCGCGAGAAGTACGTCAGGTTCTGCACAATCTCCGCCGCTCGCCTCGCCTGCTGCTGCATCATGCCCAGATGTCGGCGCGAAGTTTCGTTCGTCTCCGTATCCTGCAGCAACTCGCTCATCCCCAGGATGCTGGTCAGCGGATTGTTCAACTCGTGCGCCACTCCGCCGATCATCGCCCCCATGGCGGCCAGGCGTTCGCTCTGCACTACCTGTTGTTCGAGCTTGCGTTCAATGGTGATGTCCCGCACCGAGATGATCACGCCGCTGATCTTCCCCTCGCCATCCACCAACTGGCTTCCCGACGCGCGCATGGTCCGCCAGCTTCCATCGCGATGCCGCGCCCCATACTCCGCCGACCAGAACGGTTCTTGTCCGGAAACTACCGTGTGATACAAGGACGCCAACTCGGGTGAATGATCCTCCAGATCCGAAATCTTTTTCCCCAGCATGTCTTCCGGAGTGCATCCCAGCAGATCCTTCGCCCGCGAACTGACAAACGTGTACCGTTCTTCCAAATCCACGACCAGAATCAGGTCCGGGAAACTTTCCAGCAGCCGGTGACGGAACTCTCCCTCTTGCGACAAGGCTCGTTCCATCTTCCGCTTTTCCGTGATATCGACCAGCGTTCCCTGGTAGCGAATGATGTTGCCCGACGTATCCCAAACCGCTCGCGAGGAATCGAGAAACACCGCCGCCGCCCCGTCTTTGCGCCGCAACTTGACCTCGCGGGTCCGCACGCCGCCGCGATCGGATACCGCGCGCCCCAGCACCGGTTCCTGTCCCGAATCGACGTTCAGCGCCACGGGGTCTTGCATCAGCAGATCTTTCTTGTCCGTATACCCCAACATGCTGACCAGGGCCGGATTGGCATCCTGCAACTTGCCGTCTGGATTGCAGAAGTAAACGCCTTCCTGCAGCGTCTCGAACAACTCGGTGAAGCGCAGTTCCTTCTCGCGCTGTTCGGTTACGTCGCGCCCCAGCAGACTGGCGCCCACTACTTCGTCGCCTTTCACGATTCCATTCAGCACGCAATCGAAGTACAGCGGACGGGTCCGGTTCTTCAGCCGCAGCTTCACCGTGCCGGTCCATCGCTTATTTTCTAAGAACCATCCCAGGTTGCGCTCGATTTCCTCTCGCCCCGGCTCTTCTACGAAATCGTAGACCTTGCGCCCCACCAGTTCCGAATACGTTGCCCCCACTAGTTCTGTGATCTTCTTATTGACCGTCCGCAGGGTGCCGTCGAGCGATACCGCACACGCCGGGTCGTCGATCGAATCGATCAATTCCTTGAAATTACGCTGCGACCGCAGGATGACCTGGTTGAGTTGGTCGAGCTGCTCCTCCGACGGAGCCGCGCCCACATGCTCCTGCAGTTCCCTGAGCAGTCCTTTGAGCTCTCCCACCTCGCGCCGCCGTCCGTAGGCATAAAACGCAAACAATATGGACAAGGCCAGAATGCCCAGGGGGATCGCCCGCAGTGAAAAAGGAATGTTTTCCAGCCGTTCCCACAGCAACGCCGCCAGGCCCGCTGCCAGGAACACCATAAAGAAGAGCACCCATCGCCAAAGCTGGGACTCCTCGCTGTCGAAATTGGCCGGGCGTCCCGTGGCCGCCGGCGGACGTTGGACGGGGTCTGACGACATAAAGATGATCTTTCTAGTGGCCTTTCAATTCTATACACGTCCATTCGTTCACTGGTTGGAGATATTGGTACGAGGAACTACCGTAACCGTTTTCTTCCTTGATTAGTCCCATCGGTCCCCTTCAGCGATTTCATTTTGGGAAAAATTCCCGAATTTCACAGGCCGAACGTGACACATATCACAGCCACGACCTCGCCATACCCGTAGTGTGAAGTCCGAGGATCTGGCAGCGGCACCCGTGTATTCAAGATGAACCGGGTGCCCCACTTCTCCTCGAGTTTGGGGGAAGTGGGGATTTTGTCGCTGGTGTTCCAACCCTGATCTCAACACCGCATGCTCTACAAAACTCTCTCCGCCGCCGTCTTCGGCATCGACGCCAGCATCATCCAGGTCGAAGTCGACTGCTCCGGCATCAAGTGCGATCAGGACCACTTCCACACCGTGGGCCTTCCCGATGCCGCCGTCCGCGAAAGCCGCGACCGCGTCCGCGCCGCCCTCAAGAACTGCGGCTATGACATTCCCCCCACCCAGATCACCATCAACCTCGCCCCCGCCGACATCAAGAAAGAAGGTTCCGGATTTGACCTCCCCATGGCGCTTGGGATCGTCGGAGCCTACGGCGGTCTGACAAAGAAAGATGTCCCCGACTGCCTCTTCGTGGGGGAACTTTCCTTAGACGGCGGCGTCCGTGGAGTCCGCGGTGCCCTACCGATCGCCCTCGAAGCCCGCGGGCGAAAAATTTCCCGCCTGGTCGTACCTGAGGCCAATGCAAAAGAAGCCGCTATGGTCGGCGGCGTCGACGTCTACCCCGTCCGCTCCCTTCTTGACGTCATCCACTTCGTGAACTCGGGCAACGGCATCGCTCCCATGAAGTCCGACGCCGATGCACTCCTCCGCGAGTCGCAGCAATTCTTCGTCGACTTCAAAGACGTTCGCGGACAACAAACCGCCAAGCGCGCCATTGAAGTCGCGTGCGCCGGCGGACACAACATCCTCATGATCGGGCCGCCGGGCTCCGGCAAAACCATGCTGGCCAAGCGCATGCCCACCATCCTGCCGCCCTTCACCTTCGAAGAAGCACTGGAGACGACCAAGATTCACAGCGTTGCGGGAGTGCTCGACCAGAAAAGCGGCCTGGTGGGGACCCGCCCCTATCGCTCTCCGCACCACACCATCTCCGATGCCGGACTGATCGGCGGCGGCGTCATCCCGCGCCCCGGCGAAGTCTCGCTCGCCCACAACGGCCTGCTGTTCCTGGATGAGCTTCCCGAATTCCCGCGCAACGTGCTCGAAGTGCTTCGCCAGCCGCTCGAAGACGGCACCGTCAGCATCGCCCGCGCCTCCATGTCCCTGACATTTCCCGCGCGTTTCATGCTCGCCGCCGCCATGAATCCCTGCCCCTGCGGATTCCATAACGACCGCAGCCGCGAATGCCAGTGCACTCCGCCCATGATCCAGCGCTACATCTCCAAAATCTCCGGCCCGCTGATGGATCGCATCGACATCCACATCGACGTCCCCGCCGTGAATTACAAAGAGATGCGTTCCGGCACGGAACCGGAAGGCTCTGCCAAGATTCGCGAACGCGTTCTGCGTACCCGCCAGAAACAACTCGAACGCTTCGCCACTTCCCGCGAGAAACTCTACTGCAATGCCCAGATGAGCTCGCGCCACATCCGCTCGTTCTGCGAGCTCTCCCCCGACTGCGAACGCCTGCTCGAACGTGCCATGACGCAGCAAGGCCTCAGCGCCCGCGCCCACGACCGCATCCTGAAAGTAGCGCGCACCATCGCCGACCTCGAGGACTCCCCGAATCTCCAACCCAAACACATCGCCGAAGCGATCCAATACCGCAGTTTAGACCGAACGTATTGGGCGTAAATCATGCTGTGACCACCATGGGAGTCAATTGACTGGTTTGTAATCGAAGGTGAACCAAGGCCGCGAAGCGGCGAAAGAATGCAGCCCACGGCGTAAGCCGTGGGGAGCTGTTCACCTCGAAGTCTTCGAGGGTGACCACTCCATCGTTGTGAAGAAGTCCGGCTGCAACAACTGGGAGCGCAAGCGGGAGTTCGTGGCCGGAAGCAACATCCATCTGAAAGCCGAAATGGAGAAGGCACCCAACCCGTAGGCTTGTTGCAACGCGCGCCAGGTAAGGTTCGTATCAGGACACGGCTTCAGCCGTGCCGAAAGTTTCACGAAAAACCAGACGGCTTTAGCCGCTGAGGGCAGCGATCTGGTTTACCGGCGCTACGGGTACTGTGGTGCTAACTTCACGGTACAAAATTCGCCATGTCCCTCGGATCGTCGTACTGATCGTCGCGGCAATATCGATGGTCTCTTCCTTCCAACAAAATGCTCACAGCGTATAAAACACCCCAGATGCACGGCGCGAATATGAAGATCAAAGCAGAACTGATCACCAGAAACCCAAGTCTGGTCGCGAAACCGCAATCGAGTCGAATCGCTGCGACTATGGCCGCTCCTACAAGGGAAATAACAAACACCAGCCACAATATGTGCATCCATCGCGGCATTCGATGCTTGCTCATAGAGTCAGGCTACCGGTTGAGATTGGTGTCGAGAAATGACATTGGTAATCAAGCGGTTTGGCCTACACAATTGCCAACCTCGAAGACTCGCCGAAATCTTCAACCGAGCACTCTTCGGGATACAATGCCCAACAAGAAAGTCGACAAACCAAACATGGCCGAGAGCAAACCATTGATAGATCCTGAATCTCCGTGGAAGGTGACACTAAGAGACTGGAACTGGCCTTATTCGTATACCGGGTCGGCGTCGGAATGGCAGGACCTGCTGGCACGGGCAAAACGAGGAAATCCAGAGGCAGAATGGGAGGTCGCGGACCGCTACGCTGACGGCTGCAAAGACCAAACGGGCAAAGTCGTTGTGAAACGCTCCCGTACGAAAGCCGCCATGTGGTTTCGAAGAGCGGCAAAGCACGGATCCGTTGCGGCTCAAAACGCCTTGGGTGTTTTACTCGGCGACGGAGACTGGGTCAAAAAAGACATCGACGAGGCACTCACATGGTTAAGGAGAGCGTTTAGCTCCGGGGACTCGTGCGCTTCCCAAAACATTGCAATAACGTATCGACAGGTCGGCGAGCTCCGCGGTGCAGTTCGATGGTTCCAAAGATCGGCTGATGCCGGCGACGGGGATGCACTCGTTCAACTCGGGATTCACTACTACTGGGGAAAGGGAGTTCGGAGGAATCCGAAGGAGGCGATCCGGTGTTTTCGCGCCGCAACCAGATCCAACAGGATCTGCGAAGCCGGGAAGGATGATGCGTTTTTTTTCCTTGGGATCGCTTATTCCGAGGGGAAAGGTGTTACGGCTTCAATCAAAAACGCCAGAAAGTTTTTCGAACGAGCGAACATTGACAATGACCACCCGCCTGCGAAGGAAATGCTGCGCCGTTTGAGAGAGTAGAATTGCCCACTTAATTGGCGGTCCTTTATCAAAATCCCTTCGCCTTCAGCATTGTATCCAGATCCTCCGGATGAATTGCCCGCGTCATCGCGTCCTCTCTGCTCAACTCATTCTGAAACACCAAGGAGGCCAGCGATTCCTCCAGCGTGAACGATCCCTGCTTGCGCGTGATCGTGATCTCCTGATGCAGATGTTGCAGCGCATTCTTCCGAATATGCTGCCGCGCCCCGTATCCCACCATCAGCAACTCCGCCGCCGGCACGCGCTTCCCGTTCTTCCCCGGAATCAGCGTCTGCGTCAGCATGGCCGCCAACGCCATCGCGGTCTCGGCCCGAATCGAATGCTGCCGCTCCTGCGGAAATGAATCCGCAATCCGAGACACCGTCGATGCCGCGTCCGTCGTATGCAGCGTCGTGAATACCAAATGTCCGGTCTCCGCCGCCGACAGCGCAATTCGCGCCGTCTCCGGATCGCGCATCTCTCCCACCACAATCACATCCGGCGCCTGCCGCATCGCCGCCCGCAGCGCGGTAGGGAAGTCCGGCGCATCCACTCCAATTTCTACCTGCTCGATCACGCTCTTCTCGTGCGCATGCTCGTACTCAATCGGATCTTCGATCGTCACAATATGCCGCGCGTCATTGCGATTGATCTCGTTCACTAAGCCGGCTAAGGTCGTCGTCTTTCCCGATCCCGTCGCGCCTCCGATGACAACCAACCCACGCTGCAGCTTCGCCAGTCCGGCAACGCCGGGAGGCAATCGAAGCTCGCTCAACACGGGCACCTTCGATGGAAGAGCACGCACCGTCGCCGCCGTCCGCCCGCGTTCGCGATGCAGGTTGATGCGAAATCTCCCCACACCTTCCACCCGGTACGACGAATCCCCAATATGATCGCGCTCGTAGTCGTCACGCGCATGCGCCGCCAACGCCGGCAACACGGCAGACTCGATCTGATCGGAAGAGAGCGGCTCCAATCCGATCGCTTGCAAAACACCATCCACTCGCACCGCAGGCGCGGCCTCGGCGACCAGCAGCAAATCGCTGCCACCGCGTTCCACCATGGCGCCAAGCCACTGCTTCAGCGGCGCCGGATCATAAGAACGTCCCTCACTATGAATTACTTGTACCCGTGCGGAATTTCCGTCAGTCATATCTCCTCTTGGATGCTGCCACCAATCCAGATGCACCCAAAATTCGCACGAATCCGGAAGTCTCCCGGGAACCGGGTTGCCCCACCCTTCTTTTCGCGTATTCTGCGAAAAGAGGGTGGGGATTTTGACTTCCTATAGAGCCTCTCCGCCCTCGGCGACCCGCAAACCCCCGCCCTCCAACCCAAGTGATCCTGCTCACATCCAGATCAGCGGCTCCAGTGCATGCTAAAGCGTAGACAAAGGCGGTTTCCGTGGCCTCACTTTGGCAGATGAATCGCTTCGAGCGCATCCTCTTTAGGATCGCTTTTGCCCTGGGGATCTTGCTGATTTCGATTCGCCTCGGTGCGGTCATCGCGGTCTGGTATCTCCACCATCCCCACTAACTTTCCTCTACCGACCCGAAACATCGTGCCGCGACACATTCTTTTCCCGTAGAATTCCCCTGCAGTCCAGGAACGTCTTCATCGCGTTGATGCGGGCGCTCCACACGAGGCTCCATCATGTCTTTCCGCTCCGTATTTCTCGCTGTCGTCATCGCATTCGCCTTGATTCTTGCTGCCTTCCTGCTGAACCGCGCCCGCCCCAAAGTCGAAACGGACCAGCCCAGTGCCGATCTCGTTCGCGCCACCGGCAAATGCGCCGAGTGCCATGCTCGCACACAATATTCCGTGGTCCACGAATATGAAATGAGCGCCCACGCCCGCAAGGGCGTCAACTGTCTCGACTGCCACCAGCCCGCCGCAGGCCAGGAAAAGAAAGACCATCACGGATTCGTCATCTCCACCAAACTCACCGCTGGCAATTGCCGTAGTTGCCACGAAGGCATCTATCAGCAATTCCTTCACAGCCGCCATGCTGCGCCCGCCTGGGCCGCCATCTACGGCGAAAAGGGACTCACCCCCGAGCAGGTGAATTTCTCCGAAACCTACCAGCCCGGAGGCACGCGCCGCCCGCCGCATCCCTTCACCCAACTGGAAGGTCAGTCCGCCATGACCAGCGGATGCGAGCAATGCCACAGCGTCGGACGCCCCAATGCCGACGGTACCATCGGCAGCTGCACCGCCTGCCACACGCGCCACACCAGTTCGGTACGCATCGCACGCCTG
>Ga0335070_10002078_pt1 | contig 23308 bp, 21 predicted proteins | sample Lox_Sample_13_FD_206722 | JGI IMG/M metagenome (GOLD analysis project Ga0335070, IMG submission 206722) | Soil microbial communities from Loxahatchee National Wildlife Refuge, Florida, United States - Lox_Sample_1.3 | ecosystem: Environmental > Terrestrial > Soil > Wetlands | place: USA...
GATTCGGCGGCAAAGTGAACGACGATGTCGTTTTCAGAAACGAGCTTGTCTATAAGTTCGCGGTCGCAGATGTCACCCTCTACAAAATTGATCTTGTCTAGTACCGATGTAAGGTTGTCCTTGTTGCCGGCGTAGGTGAGTTTGTCGATAACAGTGACTTCATATTCAGGGCGGTTGTTGAGCGTGTAGTGCACAAAGTTCGCCCCAATGAACCCTGCGCCACCCGTTACAAGCATCTTTGTCATGCTACCAGTATAAGGGTTTTCACTCTATAAAAAAAGTTCTCTAAGCTTTTGAACACCGAATTTTATGTCTTTGTTGCCGACATCATCGAGGTTGATCTCGGCCAGGGGTATGAACTTGGTATCGGCGACATCGTCACGAGCAACAGGATTTGCACCTGGCCGGAGACGTGACCAAAAGAGAGTGGATAGTACTGCGCGTTCCTCGCCATCGTAGGAATAATCACTGACGGCAGTGCATACGAACTGCAGCGGCTCGTACTGGTCCTCTGACAGACCCAGCTCTTCGACAAGTTCCCGCGCCAGCGCTTCCTCGGCCGATTCTCCCACGTCAACAAACCCGCCGGGCGTATCTAGCATGCCCTTATGTGGTTCGATACCCCGAACTGCAAATAACACCTGGTTGTCCTCGGTGACAAAGAAGATACCTACTGTTGGGGCGGCGGCTGCAAACAACTGATGACCGTTTTCGCAAACATACGCCCCGTCTGATTTATCTGTTAATTTAGTCCCGCAGCGTCGACAAAAATTCATTTCCATCACTTCATAGTATACTAAGTCTCATGAAAGTAGTTATCGTTAGCGGGTTCTTTAACCCATTACACGGTGGGCACCTGGATATGATCGAAGCGGCTGCACTGATGGGCGACAAGCTGATTGTAGTCGTGAACAATGATATCCAGCAGGTTATCAAAAAAGGAAAAGTCATTCTAAACGAACAGAATCGTGCGCGGTTGATTGGCGCACTGCGAGTGGTAGATGAAGTCATGATTGCCGTGGACGAGGACCCGACTGTCATTCGGTCGCTGCAGACGATTGCTGTACAGCATCCTGACGACGAATTGGTATTTGCCAACGGCGGCGATCGTGATTCAGAGAAGGTCATTCCCGAAACGGATATTTGCCGACAATACGGCATTAAGATGGTCATGGGTGTGGGCGGGACGGAAAAAGTCGATTCGTCGACGCGCATCAACCAAGCAAACGGCCACGAGAAATAGATGTAAGATATATTACCAACAAAAAGTAATAAATCATTATAATACGTTGAGGATTAACAGTAAAAATTGATGAAAATTACGACTAAATGTGTGGAATCGTTGGATATATAGGAAGCAAACAGGCGCAGAATGTCCTGACTGGCGGGTTGCGTCGGCTTGAGTATCGTGGCTATGACAGCGCCGGTATCGTGACGCTTGGCGAGGGTGCGACGCTACTGCGGGCCAAGGGCAAGGTTGCCGAGCTGGAGGCAAAGGTTACGTCGAACAAAACTAATGACGGCGTCGGCATTGGCCACACCCGCTGGGCGACGCACGGCGTGCCTAGTGAAGCTAATGCCCATCCGCACCGCGCCGGCGACATCTACCTAGTGCACAACGGCATTATTGAAAACTACAAGGAACTTAAAGCGGAACTGAAGAATCATACATTTGCCAGTGAAACCGACAGTGAGGTGCTGGCGGCGCTGATTGATTCGCTTTATGACAATGACACGCCACTGGAATCGGCAGTGACACAGGCGTTACAACTGGTCGAAGGTACATATGGCATCGCCGTGCTGTCGACGCGTGAGGCGGACAAGATTGTTGTCGCGCGCAGCGGCAGCCCGTTGATTATCGGAGTAAATGGCAGTGAGACAGTAATCGCCAGTGATGCGTCGGCCCTGATCGGCTACACCAAGGATGCTATTTATCTGAATGACGGCGAAATTGCTGTTTGCTGCGCCGGTACTGTTGAACTGACGGACCTGTCGTCGCAGCCGCTGAGCGCCAAGGTCGAAAAGATCGAGGCGGACATGTCGGCAATCCAGAAGCAAGGCTATGACCACTTCCTGTTGAAAGAAATTATGGAACAGCCAACGACGCTGCAATCGACTCTGAACGGACGCGTCGATCCCAAGGAAAACCGCGCTCGATTGGGCGGCCTGAATATGACTGAATGGGAACTGCGCGCCATCGACCACGTCGTCATTATCGGCTGCGGCACGGCGTATTACGCCGGCATGTTGGCGTCCTACTATCTGGAACAGCTGGTCGACGGTCTGACGGTCGATGTCGAGATTGCTTCCGAACTGCGCTACCGTTCGTTTAACCTACCGAAGAATTCTGTCGCGCTTGTCGTCAGCCAGTCTGGTGAGACCGCCGACACGCTGGCCTGTATGCGCGAAATTAAGCGGCGCGGCGTCAGGACGTTGGGCGTCATCAACGCGGTTGGGTCGACAATTGCCCGCGAAGTCGACGGCGGTGTCTACGTGCATGCCGGTCCGGAGATTTCGGTCGCCAGCACCAAGGCCTTTACATCGCAGGTTGCGGCCATGACGATCTTTGGTGTCCAGTTGGCGCAGGCAAAGGGCGCTGGTGCGCAGGAGATCAATGAATTCATTAATGAACTGGCGGTGCTGCCTGGCGAAATTGAAAAAGTACTGGCCGAACACAAAGACGACATTAAAAGTGTCGCTGAAAAATACGCCGGATACGATCACGCGCTATATCTGGGCCGCGACACGCTGTTTCCTGCCGCGTTGGAAGGTGCGCTGAAATTGAAGGAAATCAGCTATATCCAGGCCGAAGGTTATGCGGGCGGGGAGCTGAAACATGGGCCGCTGGCGCTGATCGACGACCGGTTCTTTGAGGTCATGTTACTGCAGGACAACTGGTTGTTTGAAAAAAGTATCAGCAACCTGGCCGAAGTGAACGCCCGTGGCGGACATGTTCTGGCGATTACGAACAGTGATAAAGAAATCGATGCCGAAACGGTTATCAGCGTAAAGACGAAACTGAACCTACTAGTACCGATCGTCTTGAACGTCATCCAGCAGTTATTTGCCTACCACGTCGCCGTGGCTCGCGGCAACGACGTCGACCAGCCGCGCAACCTTGCCAAAAGCGTTACGGTTGAGTAAGCTGTCAGGAAAACGTTCATTAGTGCTAAGCTAAGCATGGATGAATGTTTTTTCAGTGTGTGTGGCGAAAATCAAAAAACACTACTCGGTATTCGGCGCGTACCTTTTCCTTGCCTGGGCGGCCATTATGATTGTTGGCGTGTTGTCGGCCTGTGTCTTGTTTAAGATTTCGCCAAACCAATCATTCGGCTACCTCCATCACTGGGATGGTGGGTGGTACCTGAAAATTGTCAAAAATGGCTATCCTGATCTGCGGGTGGCGACACCAGATCCGAATGGTAGAAACGGTGCGGTTGCTTTCTTTCCGCTTTATCCGCTGCTAATCCTCATCGTCAGCGCACTCACCTTTATATCGGCGGCATTGGCGGGTCTGTTGATATCATGGACTTCGTTTCTTGTCGCGATACAGCTACTCGTATACTTGTTAGAAAAGGAGTGGAAGCTCGATAAATCAGCCAGTCGGGCCGCCGTGGCGCTGCTGGTGCTGAACCCGTTTAGTGTTTTCTTTGGTATGGTGTATACCGAGAGTTTATTCCTGGCCATCTCGACGCTCGCGTTTATTTTTCTGTCACGGAAAAATTATTTGCTGGCGGCGCTAGCGGCCGGATTGGCGAGTGGCCTTAGAGTGACGGGAATAATTGTTGGGGTTGTCGTAGTGTTAGTTTATATAATGAGCGAGGAGCATTCGTTGGTTCGTGCCCTCACGAAAATCCGGACGTACGGGATCGCCGCGCTATCGGTCAGTGGCTTTGCGGCTTTTACTACTTTTCTATATCTGCGGACTGGCGATGCGTTGGCATTCATCCGCGTGCAGTCGGGCTTTAATAGACACTTTAACCTCTCCGGTTTCGTCGCTGACTTTCATACGATAATTGTTAAGTTTGGCACGCATGCGATTTGGCCCTACACACTCTCGGCTGCAGTTCTGATCGTTCCGCTCGGCAGTGGCACGTTCACCAGTATTAACAGGTATAATATGATTTTTGTTGGATTGTACGTCAGCGTGATGAATTTTATAAAAAGTTACAAGTTGCGGATGCTGACCATTGCTGCATCGGGCCTGGTGATGCTGGGCTTTGTCGTATTGATGTGCGACCCGGTGCGGCCGATGATCGGCTAGGGCCGGTTGGCGTTACGATTGAGTAAAACCGTTCGGATTCTGCGACTGCCAGCGCCAGCTGTCACGACAGGCATCTTCGATGGATTTTTCAGCTTTCCAGCCCAGTTCTTGTTCGGCCTTAAAGGCGTCGGCGTAGCAACTGGTTATATCGCCAGGCCGGCGTGGAATAACTTGGTAAGGGATGGTCTGTCCGCTGGCTGACTCGAATGCGTGAATGAGTTCAAGTACAGACGTACCACGCCCGGTGCCAAGGTTGTAGGCGTTAGCACCTGGTTGCATGTGAGTGAGGGCAGCAACGTGGCCGCGCGCCAAATCGACGACGTGGATGTAGTCGCGCACGCCAGTTCCGTCGGGCGTGTCGTAATCGTCACCGAACACCGATAGTTTGTCGCGCTTACCAACAGCCACCTGCGAAATGAACGGCATCAAATTATTTGGAATGCCCTGCGGGTCCTCGCCGATCTGCCCTGATTCATGCGCGCCGATTGGGTTGAAGTAGCGCAGGAGGCTGGCCGAAAAACCAGGATTCGCCGCGGCGACATCACGCAGTATTTCTTCGATCATGTATTTAGTCTTGCCATATGGGTTGGTCAGGCTGATGCCGACAGGTGATTTTTCGGTAAGAGGTAGTTCTTTCGGCGTGCCATAGACAGTCGCGGATGAGCTGAAAACAATCTTTTTGACATCATGTTTTGCCATGACGTCGAGCAAGCTAAATGTCATGCCGAGGTTGTTTTCGTAGTAGAGTAGTGGCTTTTCGACAGATTCGCCGACGGCTTTTAGCCCGGCAAAATGAATGACGGCATCAAACGAGTCTTTGGCAAAAACTTTGTCGAGTGCCCCGGCGTTTCGCACATCTATCTCATAAAACGGAATGGATTTGCCGACAATTTTCTCGACGCGTCGCAGTGACTCGACACTGCTATTTATGAGATTATCGACAACCACGACGTCATGACCGGCTGCAATGAGTTCAACGACTGTGTGTGATCCGATGTAGCCTGCGCCGCCCGTGACAAGAATGTTCATCGGCGCCCCTCAACAGGGTAATGATCATGGACGACTTTTTTGATTTTAGTGATGAATAATGTCTTGTCGAAACGTTTCGATTTGCGGTGGAGCGTGCCGGGGAGGAAGTTGATGGCTTGGGCGTCCTGAATAGCCTGGACAAGTGATTCGGTCGTCTGGTCGCGGAAGAGTAGACCGCTGATGCCGTCCTCGACGATGTCTTTGGCGCCGCCGCGGCCGAGGGCGATGACGGGCGTGCCGCCGGCGAGGGCCTCAACCTGGACAATACCGAAATCTTCCTCCGTCGGGAAAATGAAACCGCGGGCATCGTTGAGCGCCTCGGTGACGGCGGCGTCGGAGGCGTCGCCAAACCGGTCGGTATAGAATTCAACGGTCGGTCCGGCCATATCGACCAGCGCTTGGTGCTTGCTACCGTTGCCATAGACACGCAGCGGGATGCCGAGTTCCGTGGCGGCGGCCACAGCCAGATCGATGCGTTTGTACGGCACCTGGCGGCCGAGCGCGACGTAGTAGTCGCCACGCTCGCGAGCGGGCGTGAAGCGCTTCACGTCGACGGGCGGATGGATGACGGTCGATAGGCGGCGGTAGTACTTTTTGATGCGGCGCTGGACTTCGGTGCTGTTGGCGATAAAGTAATCGACCTCCTGAGCCGCCTGGAAGTCGGCTTTTTTGAGCGGCGGGATGAAAAACGGCATGGCCAGGCGGACGAGCCAGTTTAGCTTGCCAAAGCCGGGATCCTTTTTGTACGCGTCGTACTGCGACCAGTAGTAGCGGATCGGTGTGTGGCAGTAGCAGATGTGTATTTGGCCGGGCCGGGTTTTGCGCACCTGTTTAGCCTCGGCGCTGGAGCTGCTGATGATGATGTCGTATTCGGAGAGGTCGAGTTCTTGGAACGCGTGGACGCGCTGCATCGGGAAGAATTTATGAAGTTTGCGCAGGTATTTCGGCATGTTCTGCAGGCGGGTGGTCCGAACGTCCAGTCCGGCAAAGTCCGGCAGGTTTTCGGGCACGTAGGTGCTGGTGTAAATCGGCGCGTCAGGGAAGGCTTCGTGCAGCGCCAAAACGACTTTCTCGGCACCGCCCATATTTGTTAACCAATCAGCGACGATGGCGACTTTTGGCGCGCCCATTTATTTTGCTCCTGTGCGACGGAAGACGACGGCGATGGTTTTGAACAAAATTTTGATATCGAGCCAGAACGACCAGTTTTGCGCGTAAAAGGTTTCCAAATCGATGCGCTCCTCGAACGACAAATTACTGCGTCCAGAAACTTGCCAGAGGCCGGTCACGCCGGATTTGACGCTGTGCAGCAGGGCCGTGCGGGCGGGCGAAAAGGTCGCTTCCTGCGGCAGGATGGGGCGTGGGCCGACGAGGCTGAGGTCGCCGCGCAGGACGTTAATGAGTTGGGGCAATTCATCGAGTGATGTGCTGCGCAGGAAGTGGCCAAAGCCGGTGATGCGCGGGTCGTTCACGACTTTGCGGTTTTGTTCGTACTCATCGGCCAAGTCGTCGCGGCCCATGGCGCGGAATTCGTCGGCGGCGTCCTTTTTGCCAAACTCGGGTCGCATACTGCGGAATTTGATAAGGTTGACGGGATGGCTGAAGCGGCTGAGGCGCTTGCTGACGTAAAAAATTGGGCCTGGGTTGAAGATTTTTTGTAGGATGATGAGCACCAGGAACACCGGCAACAATACGATGATGGCGATGAGCGCGACGATGCGGTCAAAGAAACCCTTGGCGATCGCGCCCCAGCCGACCAGTGACGTCTGGCTGACGGTAATCATCGGGTAGCCCAGGAAGACGTCAACAGTGTTGTTGCCGGTGTAAAACGCCGGTTCGCCGGGGATGAAGCTGTAGGCGATGTGATTGACCTGCGCGGCGCCGAGAATGCGCTGATTGCGGTCGGCGCTGTCGTACAGATCAGTCTGAATGATGGTCGAAATGCCAAGGTTTTTGACGTGTTTGAGCGCCGATTCGACATTAGTGAAGTGCTCGACTGTCATGCCGGCAGGGACGACGCTGGCAGGGCCGGCAACGGCGACGATTTTGTAGCCGGTGGTCGGGGTGTGGGATAGGGTGGCGACGATATCGCGAGTTGCGTCACTGTTGCCAATGACGAGGACACGGCTAATGCCGCGGCCAAAACGAAACAGAAGATTTCGGGTGAGGCGAAGCACTTCGCGTCCACAGAGTAGCAGCAGGAACGAGCCAATCAGTGAGTAGAGGGCGACCAGGCGGGCCGGGAAAAAGTAGCGATGCGTGACATACTCCCAGCCGATAATCACCAGGATGCCGATGACCGAGCCAAGCGCAATTTTGCCCCATTCGACCAGATGGCGGTTGTAGGTACTGGCTTGATACATGCCGAGCGATGCAAAGATGAGAATCCAGACTGGCACGATGGCGGCAATGGCCAACAGATAGTTGGCGGCGTAGACGGTGTTCACGAGCGGGCGGGGGTCGAAATGCACGCGCAGCACGTAGGCCGACGTAAAGGCCAGCAGCAGAATCAGCATGTCAGCCAGGACGAGGATAAAACTGTACAACTTAGTATTCTTTGTTGGCATTACGGTAATTATACCACCCCTTTGCGCATCACTCGGTTTGGTATACTAAAGGCATGAAGCACAACCTCATTGAGCGCATTCTCGTCGGTATCTTGCTGGTAATTGCGGCCGGCGTGGTGGTGCACGCGCCGCTGACGGTGTGGTTAGGCACGATATGGCCGCACGACACACAATATATAAAGGCCTGGAAGGAAGTGCTGATGGGCGTGGTGCTGGTACTGCTGATTATTGTGGCTGTACGTCGCAAACGGTTCGGCGAGCTGCTGCATGACCGGCTGGTGCAGCTGAGCTTGGTCTATGCTGGTTTGCATTTTGCGCTGGTGGGCCTATATGACACCGAACTCGGGCAGGCCGGGGCGGGGCTGCTGATTGATCTGCGGTATGTCCTATATTTTGTGCTGGTCTATGGCACGCTGCGTCTGCTGCCGCAGTATCGCCAGCTGTTCGTGAAAGTGTTTGCCGCCGGTGCGGTGGTCGTGCTGGGCTTTTCGTTGTTGCAGCAGTTCGTGTTGCCGCGCGACATCCTGATGCACATCGGGTATAGCAAAGACACCATCGCGCCGTATCTGCTGGTCGACGAAAACCCGACCTACGTCCGCATCAACAGCACGCTGCGCGGGCCGAATCCGCTCGGCGCCTACGCGGTTATCGTGTTGGCCATCCTGGCGGCGGCGGCGATTCGGAATAAATTAAAGCAGCGCGACTGGTGGCTGCTGGGCGCGGCGGCACTGGCGGCCGGCCTGACGCTCGGCGCCAGCTACTCGCGCAGCAGTCTGATCGGCGCTGTCGTGGCGCTGCTGGTGGCCGTCGTGCTGGCAGCATCAACCAAAGTCCGGAAACAGCTGGGCTGGGGCCTGGCGGCGGCATCGGTCGTCGTGGTTGGCGGCCTGTTTGCGCTGCGCGGCAGCACGTTTGTCGACAACGTCGTTCTGCACGACAACCCCACGACCGGCGCGTCGGTCGACTCTAACAGCGGTCACGCCAGCTCGTTGATTGATGGCATGAAACTGGTTGTCGGCAAGCCGCTGGGCGGCGGGGTCGGTAGCACCGGCTCTGCATCGCTGAACAGCAATGCACCGCTTATCATCGAGAATCAATACCTATTTGTGGCCCACGAAATCGGCTGGATTGGCCTGGCGCTGTTTGTCTGGCTGTCGGTCGAAGTGATGCGACGCCTGTGGCAACATCGCCGCGACACACTGGCGCTCGGCGTCTTTGCTGCCGGCTGCGGCCTGGCGGTCATCGGCCTCATGCTACCAGTCTGGGTTGATGATACGGTCAGTATCATCTGGTGGGGCCTAGCGGCAGTCGCGATAACCGGCAATAGGGGAGGGATACATGCGCGAAAGAGCCACTAAAAAGCAGCAAGAGTTGCTGCAATACATCGGCGAATTCCTGACCGAGCACAACTACGCGCCGAGTTACCGCGAAATTATGGTGGCGCTGGGCTACAAGTCCGTCTCGACGGTGGCGGTCCATGTCGACGGCCTGATCACCAAAGGTTATTTGATTAAAAAGGACAAATCGGCGCGTTCAATCCGACTAGCATCGGAAGCGCCGGTAACCGATGAAAACACCCATCTGGCGTGGCTGCGGACGGAAATCACCAAACGCGAAACCGCCGGCGCACCCGACGAAGAAATTGCAACGTTAAAGAAAGCATTAGAACTTCTGACTCCTGATATAATGGTGGCATGAAGTCACGCCGGCTGGCGCAAAAGAGGGGCTATTTTCGTCAACATTGGCGAAGACTGAGCCTTGAGGGTGCGGCCGTTGTGACAGGCCTGCTGGTCGTGCTGCAGCTGGCCGCTCCGGCGAATAACTTGCCGCTCTACACCACCATCGATGGCGTCAATGTCGGCAACATGAGCCGGGACGACGCCATTAAGCTATTGGATCAGAAGTATAAAAATCTCACCATCGACCTGTTTTTTGGCGGCAACAGTAAACCGTACCGTCAGCCGCACCCCGGCGACATCGGCCTGACGATCGGCAGTCGGGCAGCGGTGCAGGCCAAGATGGCGCCGCTGTGGCTGCGCCTAATCCCAACGTCGAAGTGGTGGGCATACAGGGTGCTGCCATCGGCCAAGCCGACCTATACGCGTGACAACGCCAAAGCCGAGGCTTATGTCCAGAAAGAGCTGGGGCAGTCATGTGACGTGAAACCGCAAAACGCTTCGCTGATATATCAGGATAACAAGCTGCAGGTTGTCCCGGCGATTGATGGCGGTACGTGCACACTAACCGACGTTACCAAGGTGCTGGTTGCCGTTGCGCCGCGACTTGGCGACACCGATCTGCGTATTCCGATGAATCAAAATTCGGCCAAAATCCATGACGGTACGGCCAGTGACTTTGCCGCGCGGCTGATGGCTCGGACCAAAAACGTGACGATCAAAGCCGGCAATGACGCGGTCGCGATACCGCAGCAGACGCTGCTGTCATGGCTGGACTTTACCGCACCGGACAGCGGCCTCGTTGCGACGGTCAACCTGGATCGCGCGGCCGATTTCTTTGCCAAACAGCTAACACCGAAGGTATCCGTTGCTTCTGGTACAACATATGTGACGACGGTCGACTTTACCGAAACGGCCCGCACAACAGGTGTGGCGGGGCAGACGCTCGACGGGCAGGCGACAGCCGCAGTGCTCACAAAATGGTTGAGCGGCTCCGATGTTGAGCTGGTCGCCCAAGTAACGACCACGCCGGCAAAAGTCGTCTACTCGCGCAGCTATTCGGCCACCGACACCGGTCTGGCGGCGCTGCTGACGCAATATGCCCAGGCGCACGCGGGTACATTTGGCGTCAGTTATATTGAACTGGATGGTCAGCATCGCCACGCCGGTTACAACGACTCGAAAATTTTTGAAACCGCCAGCACCTATAAGCTATTCGTTGCCTACAGCACCCTGAAGCGTATTGATTCGGGGCAATGGCACTGGACTGACCTGATTCAGGGCGGTAATAATCTGAAGGTTTGTTTTAACAAAATGATCGAACTGTCTGACAATGACTGCGCCGAGGCGTTGCTGAACAAAATCGGCCTAAGCGCTATCACCAATGAAATCCAGGCATTCGGCCTGTGGAACAGTTCATTCATGAACGACGACTATATTCAGTCGACGCCAGGTGATTTGTCGACATTTCTTGGTATGCTGCAGGCGGGCCAGTTGTTGTCACCGTCGAGCACCGCCACCTTCCTTTCGGCGATGAAGCAAAACGTCTATCGGCAAGGAATTCCAGCCGGCGCTGGCGCTACGGTGGCGGACAAGGTCGGTTTTTTGAGTCCTGGTTATATTCAAGGCGTGGCGGGCACGGTGAATCTGCTACATGACGCGTCGATCGTTTACGATCCGAGCGGCACCTATGTGTTAGTCGTGATGACCGGCAACAGCAGTTGGAGCACGATCGCCGACCTAACCCGTGCCATTGTGAGCTGGCGAGCGACCGCTCAACCGACCTGAGATGACAAAAGCGTAAGCGTAAAGTATAATTTACCTCGATATGTATGATGGATCGAACAGTGGTATGAATCCTAGCACTAGTGGTGGCTATCCTCCGCCTAGTCCGCCTCCGCCCGCTCCGCTCCCGCCTCTCCCCAGCCCACCTGATTTCAACGGTGGCTATAATCCTGGCCCGTCGACCGGCAATGCCATGAAGGCCGATTATTGGTTCAAGCAGCACTGGATTCTATTGGTGTTGATTGTTTTCGCCCTGCTGGTGTTGGGCGAGACGATTTTTCAGATCGTTTACCCCAGTTATCAGCTGATACCAGGGACCAAACTTGATGGCGTCAATATCGGCGGGCTTAGCAAGCAAGATGCAGCCAAAAAGCTCGACGGCGTCTACAGCAACCTCAAGCTCGCCATCTATTTCGGCAAGAACGGCGCCGCATTCCAGTCGCCTACCATGGGTGAAGTCGGCATCGGTGTTGACAACAATGCCCGCGTCGAAGCGGTCAGCTATCCGTTCTATCTGCGGATGATTCCCGGCTCGATCTGGTGGGCTAGTGCTCTAGAAAAACCTGGCGGCATTGCCTACACGTACGACAAGAACAAGATCGCCGACTACACGACCAGCAAGGTGGGTACCGACTGTAGCATCCCGGCGCAGAACGCGACATTGAAACTCGTCGACAGCCAGTTGCAACTGGTTCCGTCGGAGTCGGGCGGTAACTGCGACATCACACAGTTCCAACAAATGCTGGCGGAAGTGAAGCCCGACGTGCACGCAGACAACACCGTCCGCATCGCGATTGACGAGACGCCGGCACCGGTAACCGACGACATGGCACGCGAGCTGGCGGGTATGTTGAACAGTCGGATGGCGTCGCCGATGCCGATTACCGTCGATTCGTCGACCGACTCCATTCCTGGTCGCGTCGTGCTGGGTTGGCTGGATTTCAAGGCCATCGTGCCAGAACAAACCATCGACAACACCGGCAACCAGCAGGCGAGTCTGAAATTCAGCGTCAACCAACAGCGCATGGAGGACTACCTAAACCTCGGCATCGCCAAAAGGCTGATCGTCAAACCGGGTGTCAGCCATGTCAGCACGCTGGACTTCACGGAAACTTCGCGCGTGAACGGCGCCAACGGCCGCGCGCTGGATATACTCAAGGCATCGCAGTCGGTGGTCGACTACCTTAACAGCAAAACGCAACAAGCTGTCGGTGCCACGGTCGTCGTCGGTCCCAGCACCGTCTACACCCGCAAATATTCCCCGACCAGTGTCGGCTTCTCGGCATTTCTGGCGCAGTACGCCCAGGACAATCCGGGCACCTGGGGGCTGGCCTTCACCGAACTCAGCGGTGTGCGCCATCTGCGCACCGCATCGTACAATGGTGACGCCAAAATGAAGGCCGCGGGCATCCACGCGCTCTACCTTGCCTACACCTATGTCATACAGGATTATAACGGTATCGCGCGGCCAGTTGATATCATCAGCGGCGGCACGACGGCGACTGACTGTTTTAAACTGATGCTTCAACGGAACGATAAAGGCTGTACCGATGGATTTTATGACAAGTTTGGCTACGCTACCCTCGCCGTTCAGGGGCAGAACATCGGCTTGACCAACACGGTATTTGCCGGCGATGACACGCTGACGTCAGCTAACGACCTGCAAAAGACGATGGTTGGCCTGTATAAAAGCCAGCTTGCTCGTGTCGAGGGCGGCTCGAGTATCCTCAGTGCCATGCGCGGGTCGTGGAGTAACGAGGGCATCCCGGCGGGAGCGAGCGTCAACGAAATCACGCACCTCATCGGCGAATCCGACACCGTCCACAATGACACGGCCATTGTTTACGACACCAACTACGGTGCTTACGCCCTGACTGTCCTATCGGACGGCAGTTCGTGGGATAAAATTGCCAATCTCGCGGCAAAACTACACCAGCTCAAAACCGTCAAAGAACCGACTAACGCATACTAACGCGACCGGTCTGCTAATTTTCTCACTGCATATCTACCCCTGTTTTTCGATAATGGGAGTATAGAAGAGGAAACGTAGTGAAGGGCAATATCACTGCCGATGACCTAGGACTAACAATGGAACGGAAGGAGCGGGTGCTGTTTAAGTGGTTCCTGGCGTCGTATTTGTTTGGGAAGCGGATTCAGCAGGGTGTTGCGAAACGCACGTGGGAAGTGTTTATGGAGCATGAGATGGACACGCCGCAAAAAATCGCGGGGCAGTCCTGGCAGGAGCTGGTTGATCTGTTGGACGAGGGTCACTATCGCCGCTACGATGAATCGACGGCGCGCAACATGCTGGACATGTCACACGAGCTTATTCGTGATTACCACGGTAACTTGCTGAATATGTACGACGGCTGTGGCGGTGAAAAGGAATTTAAGAAACGTCTGCAAAAACTTAAAGGCGTCGGGCCCAAGACAGCCGAAATATTCATGCGCGAGGCCGGGCCAGTACTGGTGACATGAGAAAACCTAGACTTTAATAGTCGGTTCGTCAAAATCAATTGATTCGACGGCCGGTTGTTTTTGTTTGACCAACTGTGTGATGGCGCGAACTTCGGGCAGGATACGACTATGGCCGAGGTCGGACCATAGCAGCGTGCCATAGCGCGTTTTCAGTCCGGACAGCTGCCCGCCGTCGCCGGGCAGGTGATACGAATAGACAAAGGCTACGGTGTGGACGAACAGGTCGCCAGAGACCTGTTGTAGATACCGGAAATCAAGCACGCCCGCAAATTGCAGGCGTGGTGCGCGGATGGTTGTTTTTTCGAACAGCTCACGGGCGGCCGCGTCGCCGAGGTGTTCGCCCTGGTGGATTAGACCGGCGGGCAGGGCGTAGTAGTCGATGAACGGCTGGGTGTCGCGCTGCAGCAGCAGGACCTTGCCTGAATTGTTGGTGACGCAAACCGCTGTCAGAAATGCAGGAGTATTGGCGCTTTTGTCGCGCAGGCTGGCGTGCTGGAGGGCTTTAAGGGTTTTGCGCGTGGCGACGTAGCCGTCGTCAGTGCGCGCTACGTAGTCGGATTGCAACAGTTTTTTTAAGTGATATGAAAAGGTGTTGTTAGGAATACTTGGTAGTTGCAACTCAGAAAATCGTTGCGGCGACTTGTGCGCTAGGCTGGTAATGATGTCTTTTTGGATATGATGCATGTCTCGCGCGAACATCGGCCCGGGCTCCTCTACCCCTATAAACGATAGCGTTATATCATATATTTATCTAAGCTGAGTGTACCACGTCAACTTGGTTGACTCAATAAAAACGGACTCAATATATGCTGAGTCAACATTACCTGAGTCAACCAAAAGTGATTGTTTTTTTGAAAGAGCATATGCATAGTAGTGTTCAGTTACGAGGGGAGATACAAATGGGAAACATTGCTGCAGAGGCTGAACGACCGCACAACGCGAACACCTGCGCTTTGGCAAAGTACAGGGGCTTCCTCCTATGAGCAGCCATCCAGAAATGGGTGGTGTTGATCGAGGAATTAGACCTAGTGAGTGGCCCGTCCACTACTACGAGACCGAGGACGGTCTGTGCTTTGAATTGTCTCTAGACACCGCGATCGTCCGCGAATACGCCGACGACGCACACTTAGACCATATATATTATCTCGGCAACAAAGTAATACCAGGAGACGTTGCGCCAACCCGGCTATACGGTAATGTCGCCCTGCGCGCGCAGCTTATCGATGAGGGCTTTCATCACTATAGAGCCCCCTACCCGCCGCCCGAGGAACGTCGGTATTATGAACTATTTCAAAAATCGCAAATCGCAAAAATGGAACAAGGCTTAAACGAAAACAATAAAGGGGAGAAACAGTAATGGCACGCCGACGATCACCAGAATCAAAAGTACCTATGACCGATCAAGGTGAGGGACATGTATATGAGGATGAGGCGGATCGAATAGAGGCATCGACACACGGGAAAGATGGCGATGTCGAGTACGAACCGAGTGAGCTAGGTCTGAAGGATGCCGACCTCGAAGCTGAAGCCGAGTCTATGTATAACCACGAAACAGATAAGCGCGTCAGTACGATGGCGACCCGATATCAGGGATTTTATAAAGATAATGATGGCGTTGCTCATATGGTCCATATGCGTAGGGTCTCGGTCAAGACCCGGCCGCGCCCAAGGCTGGAGGATTCACCGCTGCAGCCGATCGAGCCGCCAAAGATGCCAAAAAGCCGCCTGAAACCAGTCAGTCGCGATCACAAAGTCATCTATGTCGTTGGTGACGCGCAGATCGGCTACCGCCGTATTCACCCTGAGCGACCCCCGATGCCACTGCACGACGAGGTCGCCATTTCTGCGGCCGTTGCACTTGCCAAGCACCTGCGTCCTGATGTCGTTGTTGACCTCGGTGACACGACCGACTTTGCCGAACTGAGCCGGTTTGCACCAGACGCCGACCACTTCCAGCGTACACTCGAGCCGTCACTTCGTCGTACACAGCAATTCTACGCTGATCTGACCGAAGTTACTCCGCATGCCAAGCGTGTCATTGTCGACTCGAACCACACGAAACGATTGGGCGACTACACAAAGCGCAATTCCCCCGAGTTCTACAACCTGACCCGACAAGGTGATGAATACCCTGTCCTGTCCTACCCTGGACTATTGAACCTCGACAAGCTGGGCGTCAGTGAAGATGATAAAGGTTGGAAATTCCTGGGTGGTTACGGCGGCGCCGTCTACCGCTACAACGGTGAGGCCGATGATTTCGAACAACCGGAGGATGAGTTTGGCTACGAGGACCTCGCCTTCATGCACGGTAACTTCTCGGTCGGCGGCGGCGGTTCAACCGCGGCCAAACTGGGCAGGTTCCGCGACAACGTCGACCGCAACATCGTTCAGGGCCACGCCCACCGCATCGAATCGCAGTACCACACCGACCGTCGCGGCCGGAAGTTCGGCGCTTTTGTCTGTGGCGCGCTTTGCCATGTCGACGGCCGCATCCCGAGCTACTACTCATCGATTAACGAAAAGAATGTTCCAAACACCTACTATGAAAACTGGCAAAACGGCGTCATGGTCATCCGTGACTACGGTGACGGCAACTACGTCTTTGATCAAGTGCCGATCAATAACGGCGTGATCTACTACGAAGGCAAGCAGTTTGTCGGACTGGAACCAGAGACAGAGTAGCACACTTGGAACAGCAGGGTGACAACTGAGAAAAAACAACCGAGTACATGGGTGCCGAGGCGCATCGCTCAGCCAAAATTGCCCCCAGGCTGGGATGAGCATCATACGCTGTACTATCGGAAGCGGTATAGCGGTAAGCCGGCTGCGACTGCGTGGCGTAATAAACACGCGATGATCGTGCCGATAGAACGGACAAAGCACGCCAAACTCCATATAGTCGTACCGCCGCCAGAGGATCTCCTGCCGAGTGATTGGTTGGCAGGTTATGTGTTGTGCCTGTGTGAAAAAATTGAGCAAGAGCAAGTCACTCGGCTGGAGGGTTTTACGCATGTGCGTGATGAACTGTATGGACTGTCGCGTCGTCGGCCCGCCACATTGGGTCGCGAGGCGCTGCGGTTCGTCGACTTTTTTGATGAGCAGCGAGTGTTTATGTCCGAAGTGCCTATTCTCGGGCAGTAACTCTGACAACATCGGCAAATTGGCTGTTACCTCCATTATCCTTATGGTATTATTAATATAAATCTCGTGGCACCGAACATGCCGACATAGGAGGAGAATCAGTGGAACTAGCGCATCGTAAATCGCACAAATCCCTGTCGTTATCATCAAGCGGCAAGGTAAAAATTATCGTCGCTGCGGTCGCCGCCGTTGTGGTGATGGTTCTTATAGTAGTCGTATTGTTAGCGGTTAAGAATAGTAATAGCAATAACACCAGCGCCGCTATTGACAGCAGTAAATACCAAGCAGTCTTTTTCACGAACGGCCAGGTTTATTTCGGCAAGCTCCACACGTTTAATAGTGAGTACCTGAAACTCACTAATATCTTTTACCTCCAGACTCAAAACCAAAACTCTAGTACTAGTAGTACCGATTCGAAAAACCCCCAGCAGACGACCACCAGCCAACAAAGCACGCCGACACTGATCAAGCTTGGCAGCGAGGTTCACGGTCCAGAGGATGAAATGATGATCGCGAAAGACCAAGTTCTGTTCTTTGAGAATCTCAAGTCGGATGGTACGGTTGCTCAATCAATACAAAAATACCAAAATCCTAATTAGAAGTTAGTTGTTCGTATAATAGTAGTATGTTGAATATCAATAAAACCGCGGGTCGCACGAACCCTGCTGTAAAGCTGATGCGCAAACTGATTATCGCGATTGCTATCCTGGGCGTCCTGTTTGGAGTCGGTTCCCTGGTGTTTACCTGGTTTGAGGAAAACTTTAGTGGCACACCAGAGTCGATCAAGATTATCCAGGTGGCATCGAAGGATAGTTCGTCGAATACGCCGTCGCCAACTGCCAAAGTTAATGCGACGCTCCAGTACATTGCGAATCCGGTGACGCAGGGTGGCGATGAATCGATGAGTGTGCGGACTAATCTCGGGACGAAATGCACGGTCAAAGTCGTTTATGATAAGGACGGAAGCAAGGTCGCATCAGTTGATCCGAAGCTAACAGAGAAAACAGCCGACGCGTTCGGCCTCGTTGGCTGGTCCTGGACTGTGCCCACGACGGTACCGGCGGGTAAATCTCAGGCAACCGCCACCTGCAGCAACCCGAATAGCTCTGTCACAGTGAACGGCGATTTCGTCGTCAACAAACAGTAATTATTTGAGCGATTGGACGTAGGACGCCCACGATTTGTCGCTAATCTTTGACTGGGATTTGATCAGAATCAGCAGGTCGCTTTTGATTAGAATTGCCGACTGCGGCCCCTTGGCCGATGTCCCGACATACACCGTGGTGTCACCGGTGTTAATCTGGTCGGTTGCGTTATAATCCTTGGCGAGCGCGGCAACCTGGTCGGCGGCATGGCCGACAAATGATTTTGGCAAGGGCTCTTCGGAGACGCTCACTGTCACATTGTCAATCTTGTCAGCATAGGCGTAAACAGGGGTACTCTTGGGTGGGCTGATACGTTGCCAGCCACCAAGTTGACCGATGGATTTGCCTTCTGGCAAAACCGTCAGATAGCCGGTGTCTTGGAATGTTTTGGTCGAATAGCTGACGCTACCGGAATTGCTGCCGGAGTTTTGTTGGGTCAAAAATGACTCAGCGCCGAAGTAACCGCCAGTCGCCATTATGGCAATGCCGGCCACAACAGCCGTTATTTTGTTGAACAGGAAATGGCGTACGTGTGACCGCACCACTTTGTTTGGCGGCAGCGTAATTTGTGGAGGGGTCGGAAGGTGGGGCAGCGAGTCAAAGCCGCCGCTGGTGCCGAGGGTACTGGTTGTGGCCTGGAGTGGCAGAGCTGTCGCGGCAGCAAAGTTCGTCGTGTCGACCTCGTCGACCGGCGTGGATATTTGAGCGGGCAGGGGATCGATGGGCGTCGTGTCATCACGCCGCGGCACACTGAGTGCGGCGCGGCGGTCCCTGCTGTATCTGTCTGGTGTTTTGAACTCCACTGAGGCCTCCTCAAGCGTTGGCTAGTGGTACTATTTTAGCATAACAGGGATGAGGCGCCTAGGGCTGTCGGTTGTTGCTAAAGGCGAAGTTGAGGTTGCTGACGTAGGCGTGGGCGCCGTTTTCGGCAGTGAGATCGATCTTGAAGACGATGCTGTCACCGGCCGCAAAGCTACACGATGACGGATCGGCGCTACCGGAGGCCGTACCCTTTTGCCAGCTTGACTGCGAGCCGGTGGATACCGATACCGACGAGCCGCAGGCGATCAGGCCGCCGCCGCTGCTGTTGCGGTAAATCTGGTATGCAACATGCGCATCGGAGCTGTCAGTACGACCCATCAATGAGGTGGCTCCAGAGACGAAGTTCTTGAAGTTGGCAGGCAGTTGGTAGGTGACGAAGATACTCTTGGTTTGGTTAGTATTTTCCGACGACGTCCAGGCGTAGAAATTGTATGTTTCGTTGGTGCCACAAATGGTTGGTTGTGACGAGCTGCCGTCATTGATGTTTAGCGTGTTGGAACAAAGGTCTGATGTCAGGGTGCCGATACCGTCGCCGTGGGTGACCGCATTCGCGTATTCGGGGCTCATTGTAACGAAACTATCAGGGCTGGCGGCACATGCGCCCCAACCGTCAGCTTCATAACACTGGACTTCACCGAGAGTGGAGTCGTAGTACATACTACCAAGCAGCGCACTGTCGGTGACGGTTGGGGCGGAGGTGGCACTGTCGAGGTTTAACAGGGTCGGCGTGCCGCTGCCAGTGCCGCTGCCGATCTTGACGACTGGAATATGGTCGCCGTTGTTGTCGTTGTGGACAGAGAAGAGGGTGGCATCGTTTGTGGTGTCTGCCGAGGTCCAGTCGGAGCCGTTCCATATAAGGGTGGCGGTGGTGTTCTGGCGCATGCTGATATTCCGTTCGATACCCGCACCGGCGCCGCTGTTGGCGCGCAACGTGAATTCTTTCGAACCGTTGGCGGCCGTGACATATATAATGCGGCCGGCCGTGACGATCGCTGGATCCGGCAGGGTGGCGACCTGGCCAGCGGTAGAGAATCCGGTGACGAGCACTGACGAGCTGTTGACGCTGCCGCCGGCAAAGGTACAGCTGCTGGCTACCAATGCACCACTCGTGTAACAGTTGGTGTCGTTCGACGCTGTCTGGAATGTCGGCGTGTTGATGACGACGAGTCCGGTCGCGCCCGAACCAACGCCCGAACCGGCGAACAGGTTGAGGTTGCCACCGTTGGCGCTGCCGCTGGTGGCTGATCCGGACTGCAGCGTGAGCGAACCGCCTTGGACATTGTTGGTGGTGCTGCTCGTGCCTTGGATAACAAAGCTGTTCGCTGTTCCCGCTTGGCCGCTCGAATTGGCATTACCGACATATAACGTATTGCTGCTGCTAGAGAAGCGTGCTTTCTGAGTGCCGTTTGTCGAGACGGTTGTGTCGCCCTTTGACTGGATAGTAGTCGTGCCGCCCGCGGCCGAGCCACCCGAGCCGATCGTAACGTTGGTCGTGCTGCCGCCGGTGTTGTTGTTGCCGATGTTGACATTTTGCGTGAGAGCGCCGCCCGTGCTGCCGATCTGAATCGAGCCGGCATGCGAGGTGCCGATGTTGATCGCGCCGTCGGCACCGCCACCGGTACCCGCACCGGCGTCAATGATAATGTTGCCGCCGCCAGCAGTCGTGCCGCCTGCCGCGCCACCCTGGAGCACAAGGTTGCCGCCGGCACTACCCCCACCACTGCCACCCGTGCCGGCACTGACGGTCAAATTGTTGCCGGCCGCACTGGCGCCGCCGGTTGCGATGGCTATCGTATGATCAGCATTGTTACCGAGCGTTAGGTCACCGGTATTGTCGATGGTGACTACGTCGGTGGCGGTGTTTTGCAGTTGGACGAGGTTGCCGGAGCCGGTCTTGTTGATGAAGATACTGCTGGTGTTGGTGCTGGCGTCGGTCTGGACACCCTGCGCCAGCTGAACGAAGTTATCCGCCTTTTTGCCGCCCAGCTCGCCCGAGTTGATAGCGTACGGCGTGGATGTTAGGCGCTTCATTGGCAGCATTTCGCCATCGGCCGCACAGCTGCCGCTATTGAACGTTGTACAGTTGGTCGCCGAACCGCCAATATTCATGGACAGCCACAGGGTGTCTTGGTTCCAGTCGACGCTGGTACCGAACGGATTGAGCGAGCCAAGGTTGACCGAGAAGTAGCCGTTCTTTACCTGGACGCCATTGTTGCCGCCGTTGTTGATGTAGGTCTCGGTCCACTTGAGCGCGCCGCCGCTGCCGCCGGTGTCGCCTGCCTGCTGGCCATCGCCGTCCTGGTAAATCTTGAACTGGATGTTGTAGTACCCGTCGGGCACGATGCTGCCGGTTGCTGTCTGTAATCGCCCCTGGAAGCTGAGAGTTGAGTTGATGCCTGCCGTCGCGCGCGAAACATTAGTAAATAAAAGCGTTGTAGTTAACGCTACACATAACGATAGTAGTCCTGCTATCCGCAGAACACGACGCTGTTTAAAAATGGTGGGATGGTTATACCACACGTTCATTTTGGGTGTTTATTTACAGTTTTTGTCTCTGTTGTTGAGATAAAAATTGTTTGTTTCACTGTGACGTGTGGTGGGCCATCAAAGCTTGCGTTTATTCTACCACAAGCGTCTTGGGGTGGCAACGGTATTTAACAGGTGGAAAACTTCGGCCGGCCGGCCTGCCTGTACAGGGACGTCGTCGACCCCCGTTGGCGTGGCTACGCATGTTGCCATGATCCACGGCCCCGCCGGGCAACATTTCGAGTCGTTTTTGTGACTATGACAAAACATTATTAATCAAAAAACAAGTTCCACACCACATATTTTTTTATGAAATATCGTTGTTCCAGAAAACAGAGGTGCAGAACATCTTGCATAACGGACATGAACGTTGTTTAGCGGGTTTATCGCAGAGTGACGCGTTTTGGCTAAAACATTGGACAAATAGGTTATGGTATAATGAACCCAAGCGTATAACAGGGGAGTATGAGTAAACAGTGAAGGCGTCACGAATTATCCTGAGTTTGACCGTTTTTGTTGGTGTCGTTGCGGGCAGCGCTCTGCCGGCATTTGCGACTGGCGTTGGCGGCGGAGGAGGTATACAAGCGTTAACTGCTGACACGGCCCTCGACATTGGCACCATCGTGCAGCTGGACGGCAAGAACTCGAACCACGTCAAAATCGCCACTCAAGCGCAGCTGCAAAACATGTTCGGCGTGACGGTCGATCGCAACCAACAGCCGGTGACAGTTTCGAGCGATAGTGCAACGGAAAACAACATAGCGTACGTGGCCTCGTCGGGCACGTATAACACGCTGGTGAGTACGCAAGGCGGCCCGATTGTCGCCGGTGACTACGTCACCTTGTCGGCCGTTGACGGTGTTGCTATGAAAGCCAGCACCGACGATAAAACAGTCTTTGGCCGCGCGGTCGGGGCCTTTGACGGCAAGGGTGTGACCCTGGGCACGACGACACTCAAGGACACGACCGGCAAGGCGAACAAGACCGTGACGTTGGGTATGATTCCGGTCACTATCAATATTCAGCGCAACCCGAACATCAAAAGTACCAAAGCCGACTTGCCGCAGATTCTGCAGCGGCTCGGGCAGTTGATTGCCGAAAAAACAGTAAGCCCGGTCCGTATCTACCTCAGTATGGCGATAACGCTGATTAGTCTGGTGACGGCCATCGCCGTGGTCTACGCCGGGGTGCGCAATAGTATCATCTCAATCGGCCGTAATCCGCTGTCAAAAAAGTCGATCTTCCGCGCCCTACTCGAGATTATTTTGACCAGCTTCCTGATTTTAATAATTGGCCTATTTGCGGTATATTTACTACTAAGGTTATAAGCAAGGGTAGGGAAAATTAAGGTGGGATTATTTCAAAACAAACCACAGGCGAAACAGCAGTCGACGCAGGACCAAGCGGCGGCCATTGAACAGCGTTTCATGGACGAAAATTTCCGCGAGGAGCTTCGTAACCATGGTCGTTTGTATTTCGAAAAAATAATCGAGGAGAACGGGGTCCTTTTCAGGAAAGACCTCGATGCTACTGTTGCCAAAGTTGACACCGAGCTGAAAGAGCATATCACCACGCAGCTGGATTATGCCATTGCCAACATGAACGCCGAGCTGAAAGAGCATGTCACCAAACAACTCGATGTGCAGCTGACCGAATACACCAGATCGATCAAAGAGGCGCAAGATATTGCTATTGAGTCGCTGAACCATAGCGTCAAGACAGTACAGGAGCAGCATCAGCAGCTCGGTGAGTCGCTGGAAAGGGATGTCACGATGCTATCGCGAAAGGTGGCTGACCAAGAGGCGATCCTGACGAACGCGTTCAAGGAAAACGCCGATCGGGTTCTTGCTATGAAGGATGCCCAGGCTCAAACCT
>Ga0335070_10002079_pt1 | contig 23304 bp, 20 predicted proteins | sample Lox_Sample_13_FD_206722 | JGI IMG/M metagenome (GOLD analysis project Ga0335070, IMG submission 206722) | Soil microbial communities from Loxahatchee National Wildlife Refuge, Florida, United States - Lox_Sample_1.3 | ecosystem: Environmental > Terrestrial > Soil > Wetlands | place: USA...
GTTGTTTGATCGCCAACGGTCTGAGTAGCACAGCATTCATGACCGAGAACATCGTGGTGTTGGCTCCGATGCCAACCGCGAGCGTCAGGACAGCTACGCCAACGAAGCCCGGACTTCTTCGGAGCCGGCGAAGGGTATAGTTAAAATAGTGGGCCACACCGCTCATGTTCCCTCACAGCTCTTATTCCCCAGAGCAACACAGGAAAGTACTCGCCCGTCCCTTGAGATCTAAGAATCGCTGGCAATCCTCCAGCCAAACGTGCCGCTCACCTAAATCATTGATTTCGAGACACCAGAATCGTCTGAATTGAAATGCCCGCCAGCACAGCATGTCCACTGGAGCACAGACTTGTTCGGAAACGAACAACGCGATCGGCTCGCGTGGGCGAACAGGCACGTCCAACGTGCGCTCCGATTACGCCGCGAACGCAATCTCGAAATACGTGTCGGTTTTCGACCAGATCAGAGGAAGCCTCGCCATCCAGTATTTTCGGTTGATCGTGTCGCGCGCATGCTTATGTTCTTCCTGAGGCAGGATGCGCGCCGTGGCCGCAAACTCCGGGCCCGTGACGTTTCCCCTGATCGTGCAAGGCGCGACCTTCACCTGCGGGTTGTTGCGGATCCGTTTTGCCTTTCCCAGATCGCTGCGCGTCATCACGTACAGCTTCCCGTCGTCTTCTCCAAACCATACAGGCGTCGGAACACCCACACCTGTTTTGCGGAACGTAGTAAGAGAAATGTACTTCTGCCGTGCGATCGCGGGAGGGATCTGGCTTGCCATACTCGCATTGTATGAGGCTTCGGGCGAAAAGTCGCGGAGATCCCCAGCCTTAGATTACCCACTCCCCAGCAATTCTTACTTCTTCTCGGGCGTTAATGCCGGCGGCGGCTCCGGATGATCGCGAACGTATTCGTCATACGGCGCATTGCGCAACACGAAGCGGAATCCTCGCGCCGTGTTGGCGTCAATCGTTTTCTGCAGATCCAGATCGTCGAATGGAATCGTCTGCTCGACGGGTTTTTCACCAATCGCCTCCAGCACTTTGAAATGAAGCTGCCCGTCGACCACCCAGTAATCCGTCGCGTTCACGATCGTGCCATCCTTCAGATAGAGCTGCGGGAAATCTTCTCTTTCGCCGCCGTAGACGTACACCGGGGTTTGCACTGTTTGCGGAGCATAGGCAATCGGCCCGGGAGAAGAGATGCTGGTGTAGCCGGAAAGCCAGGGCCAGAACATGTCACAGCTGGTCCACCAGCAGAAGTTGTCGCGCGGATCGTTGTAGAGGAAGCGCGGACTGTAAACGTAGTAAATAATCGGCGAAGTGGGGCGAAGCGGCGGACGAATCGGCCGCACCGGCGGCAAGACGATGGAACCGCCGAGTCCAGGAGTGTGGGTGATACCGAATCGCGGCGGATTGTAAATCGGCGAATAAATCGTCGGCGGCCGCATCACCGGCGGCTGCATCATCGGCGCGTGATAGACCGGAGGAGGCGCGAAATGCACCGGCGCTGCTGGCGCATGCGGCGCGGGAATCACCGGCCGCTGTGCCCAGGCCGGAATGGTAGAAAAGACAAAGCTGCCGAAGACGAATGACGTGAAGCGAAACGAGCGGCGAGCGACGGACATTATAATCTCACCGGTGAACAGGCATGTGTTAGCACAAGTGTAGTCTCTATGCGCATTGGTTTCCATTCGCAGACTTCCTGTTGCCTGTTGATGCGTCCCGGTGGTCGTGCCATTCTTCTCCTGACGGAACGGGTTCGCAAGTGCCTCTCCGGATTGCTCTTAGCCTGTATTCTGTGTTACAAGCCTGAACATGCGTAAATGGATGCGCGACCGCTTACAGCGCCGTAAGAAGAAATCCGAGGAGCAGGCCAGTCAGCCGACGCCTCCGCCTTTGCAGCCCGCATACTTTGATGCGGAGGACTCGCGACCTGAGGCTCAGGCAGATCACAGCGAGCCGGTGGAGAAGATCGCCGACGAAAGCGAATCCGAACCGGTGCGCGAGGAATCGACGCCGTCGCAGAATGAGCAGCGCCCCCAGGCGCGCTCCAGCGGTGGTGCGCAGCGCCCGCGCGGTCGCAGACGACGCGGCGGACGCGGACGCGGCGGACGGGGCCGCGAGCAGGCCGTCGCTCAGGCCTTCACGCCCAAGGGTGTTCCCGGATTGCCGACCGCAGAGCCCGAAGCGGCAGAATCCGAAGCCGCCGAGCCGGAACCTGCTGAACCCCAAGCTGTCACTCCAGAGCCGGTCGAGGCTCAACCCGAAGCAGCAGCCCCTGCGCCACAAGCGCCGGCGGTTCCCGTTCCTGTGCCTAGCGCGCCGGCGCGTCCGCCGAAAGGCATTGTCGTGCTGGCGATCGGACTGCCGGGCTCGGGCAAAAGCTCATGGTTCAAGCGGCATAACCTCACGCCGCTCTCGAGCGACATGGTTCGTTCGCTCCTGTTCGACGACGTCCGCGAACAGCGGTTCCAGGACCTGGTGTTCTCGAACCTGCGTTCGATGCTGAAGGCGCGACTCATCGCCAAGCGTCCTATGAATTACGTGGACGCAACGAATCTCACGCCCCAGGAGCGCCAGCACTGGATCAAGCTCGCCAAAGACTACAACTACGAAGTGCACGCGGTCTTCTTCGATGTGCCGCTGGAGGTCTGCATCGAGCGTCATCAGCGGCGTGATCGCGTAGTCCCCGAAGACGTGATGCGGCGTATGGCCGCCAAGCTGAAGCCGCCATCCTTCCAGGAAGGCTTCGCCAAGATCACGGTGGTCAGAGTGAAGAAGAAAGAGCAGGAAGCCGTTTAAAGGATTAGGTGATTGACCGATTGAGTCATTGAGCGATCAAAGAAGAACCATGGCCAAATCGTCCAATGGCTCAATCACACGATCACCAAATACTCGGCCTATCCCTTTAAATGCGGCAGCAATTCTTTAAATGCCGCTGAAGACGATGAGCGCATCAGTTCGTAAATCATCATCTCGGTCGACGAGATGATCGCTCCCGCAGCCCGCATGCGGTCCAGCCCAACCTTCCAATTCCATTCCGTGCGCGAGCTGACCGCGTCAGACGCCACATGCACCAGATATCCTTCCCTCAGTGCCCCAAGCGCCGTCTGCATCACGCAGATGTGGCACTCCATCCCGCAAAGCAAGAGCGTATTGCGCTGCCGCGGAAGGCGCTTCAGCAGCCCGCAGAACGCTTCGCTGCCGAAGCACGAGAACAGCGTCTTGTCGACGGCTTCGGTCCCGGCGAGAAGCGAGGCGATCTCGGGTACGGCATCGCCCAACCCCTTCGCGTACTGTGTGCTCATCATCGTGGGGATCTTCAGGATGCCCGCGGCGCGGATCAGCAACTGCGCGTTGCATACGAGTTGCTCCTTCTGAAAAATCGGCGGCAGCAGTTTCTGCTGGATATCAATCACGACAAGCGCGCACTGCTCGGCTTCCAGTGGACGACGCGCAAGTTCGGCATAGTCGGAGGTCGGTGCGTGAATCTCGGAGTTGATGATCATGGGCTTTCGTCGAGTTTCCGCTTTCAATTCTACGCCCGCAACTTCTCACCACGGAGTCACGGTGCGACCGAGAGACCTTCGCGTTCTGTTCCCGCGTCTCATGTCGCGGTGTTGGAATCGATCTTACTTCGAGATGATTGCCGAACGCCCTTGCTGTTGACCGCAATTCGTCTCCACCATAGAATCAAAAAGAGCCCGTGTCCGGCTCTTCCTTCAGATACTGCCCCCTCGTTCAACGGCAGGACAGCTGACTCTGGATCAGCATATCGGGGTTCGAATCCCTGGGGGGCAGCCAAAAAAATCCCTCAATGTTTGTGCCCCAAAAGCAAGGGTATAGTGGCTTCTCCTACTTTCCCGGCCGGGTTTCGAGCTTCAGAGGAACTATCTCTGCAAGATATCGGCACAAACGACGCACTGACACGAGTATGCAAAACCTAACATTTACGAACCGACCATTTGCACATCATAGTTTCTTTGCACCCCTAACTCTTACTCTTCCGCGATTGGTGTCCGTGATATCACTCAAAGCGCAACGCTGAAATTGGGTCGACCCGGGTTGCCTTTCTCGCTGGTACCCAGACGGCCACGAGCGCTACGGCGCACAAGAAAACCGGTGTCAGAATAAATGCGGTCGGATCCCACGTCTTCACTCCGAAGAGGAATCCGGTCAAGAACTTGGTCAGCCAGAACGATCCGCAAATTCCGATCAGCAGACCGATACCCGCCAGCGACATTCCCTGACGAATTACCATATTGCGAATATTCGCAGGCTGCGCGCCTAGAGCCATTCTTACCCCGAGTTCCTGAGTGCGCTGCTGCACCGAGTAGGCCATGAGTCCGTAGATGCCGATTGCGGCCATGAGCAGTGCGGAAGCGCCGAAGGTGGTGAGCAGCAGCATGTTGAAGCGCTCGCGGGAGGTGGTTTGCACCACGATCTCGTCCATGCTGCGAATGTGCGCCACCGGCAAACCGCCTGTCGCTTCGCGGACTGCGTTGCTCACAGCAGCCGTGAGTGAGTGGGGTTCCATACGCGTGCGCACAATCCACCATAGCGGTGCGATGCGTGAGTTGAGTTCGGTCACTTTGTCGGGCATTTGGGCAACGGGGATGTACATGGTTGGTCCGGGATCCTGATTGAGTCCGCCATCGCGCATATCTCCCACAATGCCGATGATCTGCCTCGTCGGTTCGGCAAAGACCGGCCCCATGCCCGCGCCAATCTCGAGACGATCGTTGAGCGGATCGCCTTTGGGCCAGAACTCCCGCGCCATTGCTTCATTGATGATGACGACGCCGGGCGCCGATCCGTTGTCCTGTTCTGTGAAATTCCGCCCGCGGAGCACGGGCACCTGGAACACGTCAAAATAGCTCCACGAGACCGACATGTACTCCGCGCCACCTGTGGTGGGATCGTTGCCGTTCGCGCGCCCCACGATGTTGAACGGCAGTCCGAAACCGCCTTGCAGAGGCAGACAACAGGCCGCCGCTGACACCGTAACTCCTGGAATCGCATTGATCCTTTCGGTGCCGTCCCGGATCACTTGCGCTACGCCGCTGGACTTCAGAAATCGGTCGCCGCTGATCGACATGGCCATGGTGAGTACGTTGTGAGTGTCGAAACCGGGATCGACCGACTGCAGCTTCATGAACGTGCGAATGAGAAGCACCGCTCCGATGACCAACACGAGGGCGAGAGCCACCTCGCTCACGACCAAAAGGGAGCGAACTTTGCCGCTGCGGAAGCCAACTCCTGCACGGTTACTGCTCTCGTTCAACACTGCCGCAAGATTCTTGCGCGAGGCACTGATGGCGGGTACCAGGCCAAACAGAATTCCGGTCAGCAGAGAAACCCCGAGGGTGAAAAGGAGCACATTCAAATCGACTTTCACCGCCGATCCATCTTCGCCGATACGTGGGATGCTCCCGGGATTGATGGCGAGCAAGAATCGAACACCCGCGAATCCAAGAATGAGTCCAAGGATTCCGCCGATGAACGATACAACTAAGCTCTCAGTGAGCAACTGGCGAATGATGTGCCAGCGTCCAGCACCAAGCGCAGAGCGCGTCGCCAACTCCCGCTTGCGCGCGGTGGCCCGAATCAGCAGAAGATTGGCAACGTTGGCGCAGGCAATCAACAGTACAAATCCAACTGCGCCCAAGAGCACATAGAGTGAGGATCGCGCATCCTCGACCATCAAATCCTGCAACAGAGTCACGGCAAAGCTGTTGTTATTGCTTGGCCCCATCTTGCCGGGATATGCAGTTCGATATTGATCGGCAGCGAGCTTCAGTTGCGCGTTCGCCATCGAGACAGTCACTCCGGGCTTCAGACGCGCGATCACGCCGAAGTAGTGAGCTTGATCCGTCGAAGTCATTTCAAACTGGAAAGGCAGCCAGAGATCCGTCGGGTTATCGGTAACGAAGTCGCGCCCGATGACGCCCACGACCTGATAAGGCTTGTCGTTGAGTTGAATGTTGTTGCCGACGATGCCGGGGTTACCTCCAAAGCGCCTTTTCCAGAGACCGTAACTCAGCACGACCACATTTCCACCGTGTGGACTGTCTTCCGCAGCGGTGAAGGTTCGTCCCGCAATCACGGGCGCGCCCAAGAGAGCGAAATAGTCGGCGGTTACGTGCACTCCTTGCACCTGTTCCGGTTTATCGCCACCGGTCAGGTTCAGTCCGGCGCCGCCTGTGTCGTAGGCCGCAACCTTTTGGAAGATGGCCGTCTGCTGGCGCCAGATGTTGAACTTGGGTACATTCGCGCCGCGAAAGGAGCCTCCGTCGCCGGTGTTCATCAGATGTACCAGCGACTGCGGATCGGGATAGGTAAGCGGCTTGAGGAGAACCGTGTTGATCACGGAGAAGACGGCGGTGTTCGCGCCAATTCCGACTGCAATCACCAGAATGGCGATGACAGTGAATCCCGGGACCTTCAGCAGAGAACGCACAGCAAAGCGAGTGTCACGCCAGAGAGCGTCGAGTGAAAGAAACGACCACGGGAGCGACTCGTTATGACGATCAGGACCTCTATACTGATTCATAGTGCCACCTCATCCCATGGACACCGGCACATGAAATATGGACGCGGGCGCCCGCCGAAAGTTAGTCCGACGATGTAGCGCCGTGTCAGACAGTATGGGCAGCTAAACGGTGCTACTTCGGCGCTGCGCTTCCGTCCAGGCCCAGTTCCCTCGCGATCGGCTTCATGGCTTCGATGCAGAAGGCGATGTGCTCGTCGAGATCGACGCCTAGATCTTTTACGCCTTCGATGATGTCGTCGCGATTTACTTTTCTGGCGAAGGCTTTGTCTTTCATTCTTTTTCGGACGGACTTGACGTCGACTTCGGCGAGCGACTTTCCGGGCTTGATCAGGGCTACAGCGGTGATGAATCCGGCGAGTTCATCGCAGGCGAAGAGGCACTTTTCCATGGGAGTGTCCCGGGTGACGCCGGAGTACTCGGCGTGGCTCATGATGGCGCGGCGGATTTCGTCGGAGTATCCGCGCTCTTTCAGGATTTCGTTGCCTTTGTAGGGATGCTCTTCGGGCGTAGGCCAGCGTTCGTAATCGAAGTCGTGGATGAGGCCGACGATGCCCCAGAGTTCTTCCTCGCGCGCCGTGCCCTCAGGGGCTAAAGCCTCGGCGTTTTGAAGGCGGTTTTCGGCACGACTGAAGTCGTGCCCTTCCCGGTTCTGCGCTTCGCGCCTGTATTTCCTGGCGCAAGCGCGCATGCAGGCCTCAACGGCGAGGGCATGCTTGCGCAGGCTCTCGGATTGGGTGAACTCGGTGAGCAGGTTCCAGGCGGCTTCTCGGGTGATGTCCATGATGCGATGTAAAGATTTTAACCGCGAAGACCGCGAAGAACTGCCGCAACGGGCGCGAAGAAAATCGCTCTGTTAATGGATGGGCTTGCGGGGCATGCAAAGCGATGGAACACGCTACTCCCTCACGACGAGAATCCAACTAGTAAATAGGTCGACCACGGGCTTCACGCGCGGAATCTGCGCTGTGAAGCCATTCCTACGCTGTGTTTGCGGGCGTATCGATCTACTGCCGCGTTTTTGGTGCATTTTTTGCTTGACTTCCACAGGGCAGGTGGATCAGATTGAGACTGCCTCGCAGGAAACCCCCAAGTCATTCCTGCTGTGAGGCTTAGCTGTAGGAGGGCCCGCTCTGGCACTCCCACAATTCGATGGCTACGACTCTTGCCCCTGTAGATTCAAGGGAAGTCGTCCGTTGCGATCACTGCCTGTTAGTGCAATTCCGCACATCCAATAACAATTGCCGGCGCTGTCACGCGTCTCTGGACGAGGAACCCGAGCCTGAACCGATCGTAGTCGCGCCACCTGTGATGATGCCTATCCCCGGAAGCGGGCGGGGGCATCTGAATTTGGCGACCTCGATCCGCTCGCTGCGGTTGCGCAGCGGGCTCAGCCAGCGGCAACTTGCCGGACGCATGGCGGTACCGCGAACGTATGTATCGAAGATTGAAAATGAAAAAGCCACGCCAACGCTGTCGTCCCTGGAACGGCTAGCGCGTGCACTGGAGGTCACTGTGCCCGAACTGCTTAGCGGCGGAGAACGCAGCCGTCAGGAAGAAGTGAGCGAACTGATGAAAGATCAATTCATCGCCGAACTGTTGCCCTTTATTTCGCAACTAAACGGGATGCAGATGTCGAGCATTCTGACGCAGGTGCGGGATTTGGCGGTACGGCCGAGAAGGAGCGCTTAGAACCCAGGTTTCAAAGTTTCAGAGTTTCAACGTTTCAAAGACAGGTTTCAAATTTTCAAAGTTTCTTGCCGATGAGATTTGTACGCCCGGGACATAGGTGGGAACGGGTTTCAAAGGTTGTGGTGCGCGCGCGGCATTCGGTTTTACTTTGAAACTTTGTCACTTTGAAACTTTGGTTCTTGAAACTTTGCTTTTATCCGGGCGACCAGCCAACACAAAAGGCCGGGACCAGCGATGGTTCCGGCTTTTTCATCTGTAGAAGAGTTCCCCTTCGCCTCTGCCGATGATTCCGACCTCAGTCTCTGCATCCCTCCAAGTAACTCCTAATCGAATAAGGCATGAACGAGACGAACAAAGCTGTCTTGATTACCGGGGCATCGAGCGGAATTGGCCGGGCCTGTGTACTTGAGATGAGTCGAGCTGGATGGAGAGTGTTCGCGACGGTGCGAAAGGCGACCGATGGCGAGCGACTGCTGCGCGAGGCTGGGCCAAACGCGCAACCCATCATTATGGATGTTCAGAGTGGCGCATCGATTGTGACTGCGGCCCGAGAGGTCGAGAGTCAACTTGCAGGCAGAGGGTTGGACGGGTTGGTGAACAATGCCGGGATTGGTACGGTTCGCCCGTTGGAATATGCGAGTGCCGACGATATGAGGGAGATATTCGAGATCAACGTATTCGGCCAGATTGCCGTGACGCAGGCGTTCTCTCGACTGCTCCGTCAAGCCAAGGGGCGAATCGCGAATATCACTTCTGTTGGGGTGAACATTGCGATCCCGTTTGGCGGGCTGCTGAATGCCAGCAAGAGCGCGTTCAGCATGCTCAGCGACACGATGCGGCTGGAATTGCGCCCGTCGGGGATCCGCGTTTCCAGTATTGAACCTGGGGCGATTTCGACTCCGGCGGTCGAAAAGACACTGGGAGACATTAAGCAAGTAATTGCAAGTCTTCCACCGGAAGGGCAGGCGCAGTATGGGGCGATTCTGCGGCATTTTGGGCAACTGGCCTATGAACGGGAAAAGGATGGAAGCGCACCTGAGGTGGTGTCGAGAGCTGTGCATCATGCCTTAACTTCCAAGCGGCCGCGCATCCGATACCGGGTAGGCAAACACGCGAAACTGCTGGCGACGCTGCCGAAGGTCTTGCCTGAGAGCCTGTTGGATTCCCTGCGGCTGCGGATGTTTGGACTGAGCGGCGCGGAGCCACGCCGCCGCTCAAGAAGAGGCAGACTGAGGATTGTGCCAGCCGGGTCGAGCCGGTGAATCCGAACTAGATTGACGAACATCTATCCAGCATGAACTTTGAAGTTGGATCAGAGTATCTGTCGCAGTCGTCGGAGCATGCGAGCGTGGGCCAAGGCCCAGGTACGAAGAGCTGGGAGACCACACCATCTCTTGGAAACGCAACGCCAGACGGTGCGCTGCTCGATGCGTATTCGACAGCAGTGACGAGTGCGGTCGAGCGCATCAGCCCGTCCGTCGTACACATCGAGGTGCATCAGAATGCTGGGCGGACGCGGTCGGGAGAGCCGCGCGAACGGCAGGGCGGCGGGTCAGGATTCGTGTTTACGCCGGATGGCCTGATCCTGACGAACAGCCACGTGGTGCACGAGGCGGCGCGCATCATGGTGACGTTGGCCGATGGGCGGAGGATGCCGGCTACTCTGATCGGAGAGGATCCGGCGAGCGATCTGGCGGTGATCCGGCTGGAACGGTCGCAGTTTGATGAGCAGGGACTCGTGGCGGCGGAACTGGGCGATTCGCAGAAGCTGCGCGTGGGTCAGATTGCGGCCGCGATCGGCGCACCTTACGGGTTTCAGTCGACCGTCACCGCCGGGGTGGTAAGCGCGCTAGGGCGGTCGTTGCGTTCGTATTCGGGACGGCTGATCGATGATGTGATTCAGACAGACGCGGCTTTAAATCCGGGAAATTCCGGAGGCCCGCTCGTGGACTCGGGTGGGCGCGTGATTGGGGTGAATACGGCGACGATCCTGCCGGCGCAGGGGATCTGCTTTGCAATCGGGATCAACACGGCGAAGTTCGTTGCCAGCCGTCTGCTCCGCGATGGGCGGATTCGGCGGAGCTATGTTGGAATATCAGGGCAGACGGTGCCGGTGCATCGGCGCGTGGTGCGGTTCTACGACCTGCCGAAAGAAACTGGCGCGCTGGTGCAGCATGTGGAGGAGAACAGTCCGGCGAAGCGGGCGGGGCTACGCGAGGGCGACGTCATTATTGCGCTCGAGGGACAGGCTGTGGCGGGTGTTGACGATCTGCACCGGTTGTTGACCGAAGTTCGCGTGGGCGTGAGCTGCTCGTTTACGGTGCTGCGCTGGACGGAAAAGGTGGAACTAAAGATCGTGCCCGAAGAGGCGCGATGAGGGCGCCGCGGTAACTTAAATCGAGTCAGAAGGCAGGTTCACATGAGTGTGCGTCAGCGTGAAAAGGCCGTGTGCTTCCGCTCGCTCCACTACCGACCTGGCACATTCGTCATTCCCAATCCATGGGATGCGGCGTCTGCCCGCGTTCTTGCCGGCCTTGGGTTCGAGGCGCTGGCCACATCGAGCGCGGCATCAGCAGCGGTGATCGGCAAAAGAGACGGTGCTCTGACGAGGGATGAAGCGCTCCAGCATGCGAGGGCGATCGTCGAAGCGACCGATCTGCCGGTTTCTGCCGATCTGGAGAAAGGATTTGGGGATGCGCCGGAAACCGTTGCCGAGACCGTCCGGATGGCCGCCGATGCCGGACTTGTCGGCTGCACGATTGAGGACTCGACTCGCAACCCGGAACGCCCTCTTTACGATTTCGGTTTGGCGGTGGAACGGATTGCAGCTGCAGCCGAGGCGGCGCGGGCACTTCCATTTTCCTTTATGCTGACGGCGCGCGCACATGCTTTCATGTACGCCAATCCAAGTCTGGATGAAACGATCCGACGGCTGCAGAAATTCGAGGAGGTCGGGGCCGAAGTGCTGTTCGCGCCCGGTCTGCCTGATATAACTATTGTGCGAGCGGTTTGTGAGGCAATTTCCAAACCGTTCAACTTCATGGTGGGGATTAAAGGAAAGTCATTCTCGTTGGCCGAACTGTCCGAGGCTGGCGTCAAACGGATCAGCCTGGCGACATCGCTGTATCGAGCGGCAATGTCGGGCTTGCTCGAGGCTGCGCGGGAGGTAAGGGACAGGGGAGAGTTCGGCTTTGTCGATCGCTGTGCTACAACGACGGAACTGAACGAGATCATGGGCATTTAAGGACCTGGCAACGCAGTCTGTCGAAATGGCTTGGTCATTGCGCGCAGCTTCCCTGCTGTGGTAGCCTCTATCCGTGACCACTTTGCAGGACAAAGTGCCGAAGGGCCTCAGCCACAAAGAAGTAGAAGTTTACCGGCATTTGGATCCGGCCAAGCTGCCTCGGCACATCGCCATCATCATGGACGGTAACGGCCGCTGGGCGCGGCGCCGCCATATGCCGCGCGTGGCCGGGCACCGGGCCGGGGTGGCTTCCGTGCGTTCTACTGTGGAGACAGCGGCGCGCATTCACATTCCTGCCCTGACGCTGTATGCGTTTTCGGAAGAAAACTGGAAACGGCGGCCCGCAACGGAAGTGAGTTTCCTGATGTCGCTGCTCGGCCGCTATCTGAAGGCCGAAGTTCCAACGCTGAACGAGAACAACATTCGGCTGGAATACATTGGGCGCCAGCACGAGTTGCCGGCAGAGGTACAAGAACGCATGTCGTGGGCGCGCGAGGCTACGGCGCGCAATACGGGGATGGTGCTGACCTTGGCGCTGAATTACAGCGCGCGCAGCGAACTGGTGGATGCGTTTCGGGCGATGGTCACGGCTGCGGCGCAGAATGGCGGCATCGAGCATCTGCAGATCGATGAAAAGGCCGTATCACGTCATCTTTATACGCGGCACCTGCCGGATCCGGATCTTGTCGTGCGCACGTCCGGCGAGATGCGCCTGAGTAACTTCCTGTTGTGGCAACTCGCTTATGCCGAGATTTATGTGACGCCGACCCTGTGGCCCGATTTTCGGGGCGTGCATCTGCTGGAAGGCATCGCCGAGTATCAGAAACGTGAACGGCGGTACGGTGGACTCAATCATAACGACGCGCACAAGCCGGCAGAGATCATAAAAGCTTAACCACAGAGATCAGAGGGCACACAGAGGAACACGGAAACTCTGTGCCGGCAGTGTTTATAATTGCGCGTTCCTTTCACCTTCACAAAAATCTCTTGCTCAAACGCATCGCGACCGCAGTCGTACTGATTCCGATTGTGCTGGTGCTCATCCTGCGGGCGCCGGTACCGGTGCTGGCTGCCGTTGCGGGCGTTATTGCGCTGATTACGATTCGTGAATTTCTGAAGCTCACCGTTTCGTACAACGTAAGGCCGATGCCCCTGCCGACGTACATTCTGACAGTGGTCTTCTTTATCATTCTTGCGTTGGCGAGCAACGTTCCACTGCTCTCAACCGGACAGTTCCTGGTGATACTGGCATTTGCGGCAGCATTAGCGCCGTTCCTGTTTCTGACACGCGCGATGCGTGGCGAGGAACTGCGAGCGGGGTATCCGGCGGCGGCTGCGTCGGTTTTTGCGTTTACCTATGTTGCACTCCCAATGGGGATGTTGGTGCAAGTTCGGCAACAGGCGGCAGGAGCATTTTATGTGCTCTATCTATTGCTGGTCGTCTGGGCGGGGGACATTTTCGCTTACTTTGTGGGGAAATCGGTGGGCCGGCATCTGATGGCGCCGCGCATTAGTCCGAAGAAAACCTGGGAGGGAGCGGCAGCGTCGGTCGTGGCGAGCGTTGCCGTGGGATATTTGTTGTTTCATTACGCTCTGCCGTTGAGTTCGGCACTGCTGCGCGCGGGGCTGATTGAGCGGCGTGACGGGATTTTCGGGCTGGAGCAGCCCGATATGGGACCGGTCGTCGTTCTTACGATTGTTCTGAACGTCGCGGCACAACTGGGGGACTTGGTGGAGTCTTTGATCAAACGTGGAGCTGGAGTGAAGGACTCTGGAGCGATTTTGCCGGGCCATGGAGGCATGCTCGACCGGATTGATGCGCTGCTGTTTGCGGCTCCGGTGCTTTGGTATTACGCGGCGTGGAGGGTGATGCAGTAGTCGCTGCTCGCGAGCCAAGCGAACAACCTGCACCGTACGGCACTGCCTACACTCTGATCCCTCGCTTTTAAATGCCTTGGAATTTCGAACCGCACCGATCAATAACTTTCTCGAACTCTTCAATGCATGAAAATCGTTTTACTTTCCGACACGCACGGACGACACAACTCAATTCGGGTTCCGCATGGCGATATCTTGATCCACGCGGGAGACTTAAGCTCTTCCGGAACAGATAGCCAAGTGGCCGCAACCGCAAAGTGGCTTCGTTCGTTACCACATCGTCACAAGATCGCGATTGCGGGTAATCACGACTGGCTGTTTGAGCGGCAACCAACTCGCGCGTCCGAACTGTTGCGGAGTGCGGGAGTAGTCTATCTGCAGGACTCGGGAATCAATATTGACGGACTGTCTATCTACGGTAGCCCATGGCAGCCCGAGTTCATGCACTGGGCGTTCAACGTCCCGCGTGGTCAACTCGCTAAATATTGGAACCAGATCCCCACCAGTCTGGACATCCTCATCACCCATGGGCCGCCCTACGGCATCTTGGATCAGAGGGTTCCGCCGGGAATGCGGAAAGGTGCCCCTTGGGAGGACGAAGAGCCGTTCGCGGGCTCAGACCATGTGGGAGATAAAGAATTGCTTGACGCCGTAGAACGGGTCACGCCGCGAGTTCATGTTTTCGGCCACATTCACAGTAGCTACGGAAGAACGCAAAGCAAACAAACGATCTTCTATAACGCGTCCGTTTGCGACGAAGAGTACGAACCCATCCGCGAGCCTTGGGTGATTGACTTGGTCCCGGTGAAATAGGGAAACGTCGATCGCACGCTCGTATTTCTCGCGAGTCGACCTGCTACGAGGACTTCCCTGCTTTGGGATAGGAATCTGTAAAATGGGTGTGAGCCGCCATGAAACGCATAGCCATCCTGGGGTCGACTGGATCGATCGGACGCAGCACTTTGCGTGTGGCTGAGTCTTATCCGGACCGTTTCCAGATCGTTGCTCTGGCCGCTGGCAGCAATCTGGCAGCTGCTTTTGAGCAGGCGCAACGATGGAAACCACGGATCGTGTCCATGGCGGTCGAGAAGGACGCCGATGCGCTTCGGGCTCAACTGAAGAAAGCCGGCCTGAACGAGATTGAGGTTGTGCATGGTGCGGCTGGGACGGTGACGGTCGCCACGCACTCCGATGTCGATTTCGTAGTCAGCGCGATCGTGGGGGTAGCGGGACTGGAGGCTACGTACGAAGCGGTCCGGGCCGGCAAGACTCTTGGCCTTGCCAATAAAGAATGCCTAGTCGCTGCTGGTGAACTGATCACAGTGGAAGCGCGGAAGCATGGCGTAGCGCTGCTGCCGATCGACAGCGAGCACAATGCGGTGCATCAGTGCATGCGGGGCGGGCGCATGGAGGAAGTTGCTCGCGTGTGGCTTACGGCTTCCGGCGGGCCTTTCAGAAACACTCCTGCGTCGGATTTCGCATCCATTACGGTGGAACAGGCGCTGAATCATCCCACGTGGAAGATGGGCCAGCGCATCACCATTGACTCGGCCACTCTGATGAACAAGGGTTTTGAAGTCATCGAAGCATGCAGACTTTTTCACATGCCGCCATCGAAAGTGGAAGTGATTGTGCATCCGCAGTCGACAATTCATTCTATGGTGGAGTTTGTGGATGGCAGCATACTTGCTCAGTTTTCAGTCACGGACATGCGGCTGCCGATTCTTTACGCGCTAACATATCCGGAGCGGATTGAATCGGATATGCGCTTCGCCGTCAGTGACTTGCGTCATCTGGACTTTGCACCGCCGGACCTGAAAAAATTCCCTTGTCTGCGTCTGGCTTACGAAGCGGTGGAAGCCAGTGGCGCGAAGACGGTTGCGCTGAATGCCGCAGATGAGGTTGCAGTAGCAGCGTTTCTGGAAGGCAACATCCAATTCGATCAGATTCCCAGGATCATCGAAGACGTACTCGCAGCAACGCACTCGGGCTCTCTGGATTCGATTCGGAAGGTGCTTGAGGCAGATGCGCAAGCGCGAGAGCTGGCCACGGAGCGGGTTGCCGGTGTCAAAAATAATGGACGGCCGCGGGCTACATCCTTTGCATGATTTAGGAATCTAACCAGTGGGGAGTAACGTACTTCGAATATGTCTGATTTTCTGACTTCACTCGTCGCCGTTGTTGGAGTTTTGGGGTTCATGATCCTGATCCACGAGTTTGGCCACTATGCCGTGGCCAAGCTGCTGGGTGTACGGGTGGAGCAGTTTGCTATCGGGTTTGGAAAGCGACTGATCGGGTTTCGCAAGGGTGAGACCGATTACCGGATCAACGCGATCCCTCTCGGCGGCTATGTGAAGATGAGCGGCGAGAATCCCATGGATCAGCATACGGATGATCCGCGGGAGTTCCTGAATCATTCGCGCTGGCACCGCTTCCTCATCGCGATTGCCGGGCCGGCAATGAATATCCTGCTGGCGGTTTTCCTTCTGACGACCGTCTACATGGTGCACTACGAGTATCCCGTGTATCTGGACAAGCCGGCGGTGCTGGATGGCGTCAGGCCCGGATCTCCCGCGGCCCTAGCAGGGCTGCAGGCCGGGGATCGAATCGTGAAGGTCGACAACATCGAAAACCCCACGTGGGAGCAGTTAGAGCCGCACGTCTGGTTGAGCCCGAACCAGCCGCTAACGGTCATGGTGCAGCGCGGCGACCAAGTTTTCCCGAAGACCATCGTTCCCAAGGCGGTCACTTCCTCTGAAGTAGGTTCGGCGGGATGGTTCCCTGAGGACGCGGTGGTGGTGGGGCGCGTCGAACCCGGCCTCCCAGCAGCCAAGGCAGGCATCAAGGAGAATGACCGGATCGTCGCATTAGACGGGCAGCCGGTGCACTCGCTGGAAAGCGTGATCGACAGCCTGCAGCGGACGAAAGAGCAGCCGGTGAATCTGACGGTGCTGCGCGACGGCCAGACTCAGCACTTCAGCATGGTGCCGGTGCTGTCGAAAACTGAGGATCCGAAGGAACAGCGCTACCGGCTCGGCTTTTCGAACAAGGGCGAAATCAAGGTTACGACGCTTCCCTTCACCAAAGCTCTCGCGCTCTCGCTTGATCGCAATCGCCAGTATTCTGTGATGATCCTTGAACTGGCGAAGAAACTCGTAGAGCGGAAAATTTCTATGAAGGCCGTGTCAGGGCCGATCGGGATCGCTCAGGAAGCGGGCTACGCCGCGCAGCAAAAAGGCTGGACGCCCTTGATGGAATTGACGGCCGGCATCAGCCTGAACCTGGGAATTTTCAACCTGCTGCCGATTCCAATTCTCGACGGCGGTGTGATTCTGTTTCTGCTGATTGAAGGTCTGATGCGGCGCGATATCAGCATGAATATCAAGGAGCGCGTCTATCAGGCGGCTTTCGTGTTCCTGGTGCTGTTCGCGGTGATGGTGATCTACAACGATTTGATGAAAACGATCCCCGGATTGGCGGAGCGGTTGCCGTAGAAGCTGCTAGCTCTTATCTTTTCGCTAAAAAAACATGAAGGAACGCCGGCAGCAATCGCTGCCGGCGTTTTCTTTTTTGGTTACGTCACGCTGTTTTGGATTTTCTAACAGCTTTCCCTGGCGGGACCAGTCGTTTTGATCCAGGCTTGCATATTGCGTGAGTCGTGGGTCTTGCTGCAGGTTCCATCGCCGCACGCACATTGGCAGAGATTTGCTCGGGCTGACGTCCGGCTGCGAGATCGGCTACCATCGAGGCAAAGATCCTCCCCACCAACTCGGCGGATCGCGGCGAGATGTGTGCCATTTGGGCCGGCTGGCTTATTCCATTGAACGGATCATCGCTGGTCACGCCATCGGGTAAGCTGTTGACCGCATTTTGGAAATTCGGCCAGGCATTGGCCGGATCGTCCCCGGTCAGATTGCCGTAGAGCTGGGCGAAAGTTCCGCCGTCTCCGAGATTCACCATCGCCGGAGCAATCTGCGGCAAGCTGTGTCCCTGGCTCAGCAGCCAGGAGATAAAGGCCATGCCACAGCCGGTGCTGTCGGGGTTCTGATCGGTGTTGTCAGTGTTGTTGACGAAGTCGGGCATGCCGTCGTTGAACCATTGCGGCGCCGTGGCGAAATCCGCCAAGGCGTTATTGCTGGTGGATGCCGCACACCAACGGGACAAGGCCTCACCCGTGCTCTCGCCGCAAAGACGCCCATTCATCGAGCACTCGCTCAATTCGGCTTCAAACAATGCGGAGACGCGGGCTGAGTTGCCGAAGGCGGCGTCGGCCTCGACCGCGTTTCCGGTGGTGTAGTCGCATCCCATGTGGTCGGCGCCGCCGGTTCCGTCGGTTGCTCCACCGAGTGCGAACACGATTACGCTGACGGGACCTCCTGTGGTGCCGAAGATGGCATCGTTGGCATTCGCCACGCGATCGGCATCGGCCAGCAGATCTTGCGCATTCTGCAAGCCTGGGTCGCCCAGCGATGGATCGACGTAGACGGACACCCGGCCACTTGGACTCGTGCCTACAAATTGTGATTGGCCTTGAAAGCTGGGCCATTGCGGTGGTGCGGGTGCATCGCGATGAAGGTTGACTGGCATTTTGGTTGGAGTTGCTTTGATGCGGTGCGTCATAACACGCCCTCCTGTTCAGAATTTGGAGCCGACGAGGGAAGCGCACACCCTAGGACAGGGCCGAGATCAGGTCACCCCACAGAGACCCTAATACTAGACCTGCACACATGAAACACGCGAGCGAACACCACTCTGTTACGAAATCCGGCAGCCCAACTCACGCCAATTACCAAGCAGATGCTTTTCATCACTATGCGCTGCAAAGATCACGGATTCAACCGCAAAAGTGAGGCTGGCAGGACACGTTTTGTTACGAAATCCGTAACAGCCTGTAGTGCGGTCTGTTGCGGTCGCTTTCCCGGTATAGAACAATAGTGTTGCTTGATGATCGAGCGTTTCAAAGCGCGTGCGATCGTGTCGGAAGTTCCTGAGGGCATGCGCATCTGCATTCCAGCGCGCTGGGAGTGGGCTTTCTTGTTTCTGGTGCTCTGGCTGTGCTTCTGGACCGTGTTGGCCTTTGAATCGAAACACGATGCCCGTCGGCATTTCACGTCTGGTATGTGGCTGTTTTGGGCGTTCGGAGAATTGTGGGCGATCTTTGCTCTCCTGAGGGCGATGGGGGGTCGGGAGATCATAACCATCAACACAGAACGATTAACCCGGCGCCTAGAGGTGTTTCGGTTTGGTGTCACGAAAACGTATCTCGTCTCTGAGATAAGGAACTTGCGATTTCAGCCGGGCACAGGAGGAGGGCGAAGCCGCCTCCGCAGCCGAATTGCGTTCGACTACGGTGCAAAGACGGTGCGGTTCGCATGGGACATTGATGGCCTCGAAGCAGCCGAGTTGTTACCGCGAATGAGGCAGCGATGCGCGATTCCAGATAGTCTTTAGGCGGCTGACGTGGCATTCCCTGTTAGCGCAGCAATCATGAGCAGCATCCTTAGCATGCTAAACTTGTAGTTATCCTATGGCTATGATTCATCGCAGGAAGACCGTTACAGCTGTGGTTGGAGGTGTGCGCGTAGGGTCGGATGCACCCGTTGTGGTGCAATCGATGACCAATACCGACACTGCCGACGTGCCCTCTACCGTGCAACAAGTCGCCGCATTGGCCCGGGCTGGATCGGAGTTGGTGCGCGTGACGGTGAACAACGACGACGCTGCCGCTGCGGTTCCCCGTATTGTCGAAGAGCTCGATAAGATCGGCGTGCGCGTTCCCATCATCGGCGATTTCCATTACAACGGGCATGTTCTGCTGACGAAATATCCGGAGTGCGCGCGCGATCTCGCGAAGTATCGGATCAATCCCGGGAATGCAAGCATAGGGAAGGGCGGCGATTCGAATTTCCGCACAATGATCGAAGTCGCGGTGAAGTACCAGAAGCCGGTGCGGATCGGCGTAAATTGGGGATCGCTCGACCAGGTGCTGCTGACGCGCATGATGGACGAGAACTCCAAGCTTCCCGAACCCGAAGACGCTCGCGACGTCACGTTGGAAGCGATGGTTGTGAGCGCGCTGAATTCCGCAGAGCTGGCGCAGAGATACGGGCTGCGGCCGGATCAGATCATCTTGAGCGCAAAAGTCAGCGGTGTGCAGGATTTGATTGATGTCTACCGTTCGCTGGCGGCCCGCTGCGACTATCCATTGCACCTCGGGCTCACTGAGGCCGGAATGGGTGCAAAAGGAGTAGTTGCATCGAGTGCAGCGATGGGCGTGCTGCTGCAGGAAGGGATCGGCGACACGATTCGCGTTTCACTCACTCCCGCGCCCGGAGGCGACCGCAGCGAGGAAGTTCGGGTCGCACAACAGATTCTGCAATCCATGGGAATTCGCAGCTTCACTCCGCAGGTCACGGCCTGCCCGGGCTGCGGACGCACGACGAGCACTTTCTTCCAGGAGATGGCACAGCAGATTCAGACGTATCTGCGTGAGCAGATGCCCATGTGGAAGGGCCGTTATGTTGGCGTGGAAGAGATGAAGCTGGCTGTGATGGGATGCATCGTCAACGGACCCGGCGAGTCGAAGCACGCCAATATCGGCATTTCCTTGCCCGGAACGTTCGAGGAACCGAAGGCCCCGGTTTACGTGGATGGACGACTATTCACGACACTGAAGGGTGACCGTATTGTGGCTGAGTTCATCGGGATCCTGAACGACTACGTCGACTCGCATTACGCAGCAAAGGAATCCGCGAAAGAAGAAGTTCCCGCCAAAGTCTAGATTTCGATCACTGTCCTGCCAGCAGGAACACCGGGTTCTGAGGTGCATTGATCACCGACCCGGCACCGAGCGGCGCCATCAAATCGATGACCAGCCTGTCCTCTTCGTTCGAGCCCTGAGAGACCGTGTTTGTTGTGGTGGTAATGGAGGCAATCGCGCCTGCGTCGCAAATACTTACGTAGACGTGACTGCTGTCGGCGGAAGCGGTTGCAAACATGCGAAAGCGGGTTGAAGACGGAGTGTAAATAGCCGCCGGAGCACACGACGAAACTTCCGGCACCGCGTATTGGGGGGGCGTTGATTGGGAACTCGCGGCAAAAGGCGGCGAGCTCAGCAGAGCCAGCTCAGTCCCGAAGTACGAGGACGACGCTGGCTTGATGCTTAAGCTTTTTGCGTCGAACACCGTCAGCATTGGGATCAGACACGAACCTGTACCAGCATTGGGGTCAGAGCAGGGCGACTGCGTCTGATAGCTCGCAACGTAGAAGCGCGATCCGTCAGGTAACGCGGCCACCGAAATCGGCGTCACGGGACTACAGGTTGCAGTCGCGTTCGCGCAGGGCGGTACAGGCGGAATATTCAAAGCTCCCGCAGGATTTCCCGACGGTGTGGGTAGTGCCGCCGGAGAATCACCGGTCGCGCTGTAAACATAAAGCAGTCCGTTCGCACCGGCGCCGGTGGCTGGAGCCGTCACATAGAGGCGATTCAGGTTTTTGTCATAGAGCATATACTTCGCGCCAACTCCCACCGACTGAACCGACGCTAGCGAGTTGTCGGCCGTCCTGATCGTGTAAAGCTGTCCGTCGCCCTCGGTCAGCACGTAAACCCGTTGGCCGTCGGCGCGCATGGCGATCCAACTGGGATTGATGCCTATCGGGATCGTCGCAGTGGTCGACAAATCTGTCGTGGAGAGATTCAGAACATTAGTGGCGCTCGTACCATCCCCCTGATTGACCACGAAAAGGTTCTGGCCGTTGGGAGTCTGGGCGAGCAGCACGGGATGCGACCCGGCTGCCAGGTACTCGATCTGCGTGATCGCGTTACTGCTGGTGTTCAGCGCGGCGATGGAATCTGTGCTGGCCAGACTGCAGGTGGCGCCATTCTCCTGGCCATAATTGGCGACGTAGGCGGCCGTTGTCTGCGTCGTAGCAACGAAGTCCGGCTGATAAGAGCAGAACGTGGGAACGGGGATCATGGCGGTCCCGCTAGTGGCTGATAAAGGCGCCAGCCCGGTGATGGGATCGTTGTACGCGATCGTTGTCCCACCGTTGCTGACGGATGTGATGGTAAAGTTCCCGTCATATCCGGCGGGGTTTGGAACGTTCTGGCCCGGAATGATCACTCCAGTGACGACGATAGGGCCACCTGCGGAAGCGTTTGGAAGACCCGGAGAGGCCAATGTGGCGGTCACTAGGTTGCCACTCTCGCTGATTGCGGTGATGGCCGCGCTTTGATTTCCTCCGACATTGGGGAGACTGAAGGTGATAGTGTTCCCGATGCCCCCACCCAGAGAGTTGCCGGTATTTGGGGAAAACGAAGTAATAACGTCAGGATTCCCTGCGAGGATACTGCCGGCACTGGTAACAAAGATACGGAAATTGTTCGGCAGAATGGCAGCGTGAGTAGGATTGATGCCCATGCTCGCCTGGCCGATGTTGCTGTCACCGGAGACATCGATTTGCATGGCGGTCCCCGGATTCGGCGCGACGTTATTCGTGATTCCTATGACCGTGTGGAAATTGGCCGGATTCGGCGGATTATTGGCGATCGGAATCACCACCGGGCGATAGACTTCGCCACACGAAATCCATAGAACGGTAGCTACGAAGACCGCAGCGACCCAGCCCACACGTCTAACTTTCATCAGCGCTCCGAAAGAAAATTGTGCTGCGAATTAGAATCGATAATTGTAGCGGTTGCGGGTGCTTCGGCGCTAGGCGACTCATCCATGTCATTCGGAGCAACGCGAGGAATCTCTACCTTCAGCACTGGTTATGGGTAGGGATGCTTCGACTCGGAACGAGGCCGCTTCGCGATCTCGTTCTGCGCTCAGCATGACAAAGGCAAGAAGAAGCTTCTAGGTTGAGGATGCGGGCAGAGTTGGTCGGGGATGCCTGTTGAGAGGCTGCTGCAGGTTCCCTTCGATGCCGCGCCGCTTTTACCCTCAGCCTCGCTTGCGGCGGGGCTTGGCGGGTTCGGCTGCGGCCTCCTCTGACTTGGTGGTTGCAGCGGGCTTTTTCCGGCCCTCCATTTGCGCCAAGCTCTGCTTGAGGGCGGCCATTAAATCGACCACTGGAGCAAGTTTTTTGGGCTTCTCGACGGCCGCCACTTCCCCGCCCTCGAGCTTGGTTTCGATCAGCTTCTTCAAATTTTCCTGGAAGTCGTCTTTATATTTGTCCGGATCCCACTTGTCGGCCAGGGCCTCTATGAGTTGATGGGCGACTTTTACTTCGGCTTCTTTGAGTTCGACATCGGGTGCGCCAAAACCGTCGACTTTGCGGACTTCGTCGGAGTAATACATGGTGTGCAGCATGAGTCCGCCCTCGGACGGGCGCAGGAAGCAGGTGTACTCGCGATTGTGCATGGTGATCTTGGCGATGGCGACGTATTCGCTTTCTTCGAGAGCCTTGGTCAGCAGCGCGTAGGGTCGGCGACCGGCCTCCTCGGGCATCATGTAATAAGACGACTCGAAGTAGACGGGATCGACCTCGTCGGCCTTCACGAATTCGAGGATCTCCATAGTCTTGGCGGTCTGCGGCTCGATCTTCTTGATCTCGTCGGGCTCGATGACGATGTATTCGTCTTTGCGGAACTCGTAACCTTTGACGATTTCGCTGCGATCGACGACCGTGCCCTCTGCCTGGCAGACGTACTGCTGCTTCAGGCGCGATTTGTCGGTGCGGTGCAGCATGTTGAAGGAAATGCCTTGGCTGCGCGCGCCGGAGAAAAGGCGCACGGGCATAGAGATGAGTCCGAACGTCAAGTGACCAGACCAGACCGAAGAAGGCATTGTGCCCCTCACAGGTGCCGAGACGCAGTCCCCACGACCGCGAGCCCCGGGTGGTAGCTAAACTCAACGGCACAGAGAGTTTAGCCTAGAACTGGATTGGATGCACCAAACCGGGGGCACGGGGGAACCGAAAATCGAAGCCGAAGG
>Ga0335070_10002080_pt1 | contig 23300 bp, 18 predicted proteins | sample Lox_Sample_13_FD_206722 | JGI IMG/M metagenome (GOLD analysis project Ga0335070, IMG submission 206722) | Soil microbial communities from Loxahatchee National Wildlife Refuge, Florida, United States - Lox_Sample_1.3 | ecosystem: Environmental > Terrestrial > Soil > Wetlands | place: USA...
TATGGAAAGAATTCTCTATTCGGTCTTTACTTACGAAAATATCAAACAAAAGACAGCTACCCCATTTCTTTTGCTGACACAAAAATCTTGACAGGACCACCACGTCGTGTGGAACACGGTGCTAATGGCAAATGAGATTGGTCCTCTCCATTCAACCCTCAAAACTCCTAACTTAGAATTCTATTATTTCTTTTTTGCTTCGATCGCTTTTTCTAAGAGCTTAATCCCTTCCTGAGAGGCGTTGATGGACTGAGCCAGGGATTCCCTCGCCTGCTCGGGGTTGTGGAATCCATCGCTGTTTTCGGCGGTCCACCATTCCCAGAGGATGTGAGCCTTGTCATGGAAAGGCCGCACTTCCTTCAGGGTTTCTTCCCCGACGCCCAGATCCTTTGCCAGGGCATACGTATCGATCAACTGCCCCAGCCAGAATTCTGCTTTTCTCATTTTTCCGCGGATGTAATTCTGGATGGCATCCACTTGATACTCCGCCTCTTCTGTGGACCAGTAGGAGTGGCAGTGGACGCAGGTATCTTTGAGCATGTACCTTGCACTTCGCTGACCATGGAAGGTAAAGACATTTCCTTTTTTATCCTTGACCTTGGGCATATGACAATCTTTGCATTCTACCCCTTTCCGCTCGTGCTTGCTTCCCCAAAAGGTCTCCGTTTCCGGGTGCTGAAGTTTTGTCAGCGATGCTCCTGTGGTTGCGTGTTTGAAATCCTTGAAGCCAATCTCTGCATATCGCTTCTGAACATCGAATACGTTCACCCACGGAAAATAGTTGGCTCTTCGGTCGTCCATCGTGACCGCCGCGCCCGTCTTCGGGTCCAACCCCGGATTGCAATTGTATTCGACATGGCACTGGGCGCAGAGAAGATTGGAGTCAGATTTGCTGAGGAGTCCAATTGCTCGAAAGGGTTTCCCGTTCCGTTGGAATTCGATCTTCTTCATCGTCACTCGTTGACTTTTCTCTTTGTCATACGGATAGGTCCCTTCTCCCCGGCCTGCAACCGCATCGATCAACGCATCGCGGACCACTCTTGGCCTGGCTGCATGAGGATCGTGGCAATGGATGCAACCCATAGGATTCTGAACATACTTCTTCGCCATGTCTATGGCCGCAGGATTGCCCCCTCTCTTCAAGTCGGTTGCAGGATGGGGGTCGCCCATATAAGGCCATTTTAGTACGGTGTCCGTCGTCTTGCAGGCAAAGCAGACTGTATTTGCCGCTTTGGCTGTCTGGGGCAATTCTTTTCCGGTATCCACCACGATATCCCAGACTTTTCCCGTCTTCGTGATATCCTTCCCGTTTTTCAGCTGGAACCTTCCGCCGTAGGCCCGATCCACCAGGAGATGGTCCGTGACCATAAAGACGTGCGACCTGGGTTCGTCATGTTCCTTTGTAAAGCCGTGGGGCATCAACAACTTGTCAGAAGCGGGAGATCGGCTTGTTGTGGTGGCTTTCTCAACCTTGGCCTTTGATTTCAGGTTGACCGACATCAAGGTCTCATACTGAGAAGGATGGCATTTGCCGCAGAGACTGAGTTCCAGATTGGTCTCCGGGGGTTTTTCAGGATCTTTCAGGTGTTCGGTGAGTTGGCCATGACACCTTGAGCAGGGCAGGGGAGCATGTTGGTTTCCTGCCTTGAGGGATCGGATCTCCTCATGACACTCGTAACATACAGCCTCTTCTTTTGGGATTGTTTCCTTGGCAGAAAAGGCATAGGAGAAATATAAAACCAGAGAAAGAGAACAAATGACTGAGATGGAGAATAGCTTTCGAGACATGGGGATTCCTCCTTCTTAATCGGCAACCTTTCCCGTGTGTTGGACCTCTGGATAACTTCATTTCGGGGATGGTTTAAATGAAAGAGAAATTATTTGGGGCCAGCGAGGAGGACGACGATGGTCCATCCAAATAGGATAACTAAAAAGAGTATGAACTGTTTGACTAATTTTGGATCCATAAGCCCTCCTTGTGTTCTTGGTGACAGGACAGACTCAAATTCCGATTCAGCGGGATTGTTCCCTTGCTGGGTGCCCTCGCCACGGGAACTTTTTGAATCGGGATTTGAGATAGATTGTATTTTCCCCTAAAATAGTATAAGGAAATAGAGATAAATCCCATTATGAAAAAATTTGCGAATTATTTCAAGAAAGAAATATGGGCGGACCCCGTTGGAAATTCCCGCAGGACATCGAATGCCGCCAGAGTTATTCTGGGACCCAGCCCCGCCGCACGGCAGCGGAGCATGAGTTCTCACGGGGCGAAAACCCTGCTCCCGGCTGTCCTGGTTTTTCTCCTCTCCTTCCCTTCTTTTGCAGGATCGATCAGAGACGTCAGCCAGAATATTGAGAGAATCAATTCGGTCGAACCTCCATTCCATTTTGCCCTCATCGGAGACAACAGGGACGGAGAAAAGGTTTATACCCAGCTGATAGGAAGCGCCCTTGCACGAAAGCCTCACTTCTTCATCCATCTGGGAGACATGATTCCCTACTCGAGCGAGAACGAGTGGCACGCCTTTTTTGAGATGTCAAAACCAATCGATGTTCCGTTCTTTCCGGTGGTGGGAAATCATGACGTGTCGCCGCCGATGCTGGGAGAGAAGCTTTATCGAAAGCAATTCCTTCTTCCCGAGGGGAAGACCCACTATGCCTTTCGGGCCGGGGGCGTTCTCTTTGTCGTCCTGGATTCAGAAGAGGGGAGGGCAAGGATCATCGGCGAACAGCTGTCATGGCTGGAGAATATTCTTTCATCCTCCAAAGAGACATTTAAATTGGTTTTTCTCCATCGCCCCCTCTTCCTTCCGCTTGACAGTCTGAAGAGAGGACACGCCATGGATCGACATCCAGTCGAACGAGACGCCCTCCATCATCTTTTTTTAAAGACAAACGTGAAGGCCGTCTTTGAAGCAGACGATCACCGGTTTAACCGGATGGAGAAGGATCACATTCTTTACGTCATCACCGGGGGCGGAGGAGCGCCCCTTGCCTCGCTCAAAGAAAGAGGAGGCTTTTTCCATTACGTCTGGGTCTCCGTCCGGAACGGAGGGATGGAAGGGGAAGCGGTGGATCTGGAAGGCCAGATTCGAGATCGATTTAGGATCGAATAGCGCAGCATGGACGGTTGACAATGATCAATTTTCAATCAGCCATCGTCAATGACCGAGGGCAGCTGAAGAATGACCGTTGATTACTGACCATTGGCATTGATTCTTTAAAGGAGGGTAAAGATGAGGGTAGGGTTGGCGCTGGTTGTCGTGGGGGTGTTGATCTTTTTGGATCGAATGGGAGCAGGATACGGGTTGAGGGAAGGATGGCCATGGATCGTCGTTGCCCTTGGAATAGGCGGCATTTTCAGCGACAGAAAGAGTGTGGCTGCCTGGGTGACGACGATCATCGGGATCTTCATCCTCGGGGGAAAATATTACTCTCTCCGCTTCTCGATCCCGGGAGTCGTCCGGACTTATTTCTTGCCTGTGTTACTCATTGTGGTCGGCCTCTTCTGGCTTTGGAAGTATCAAAAAGATTGATTCGCAAGCTGCTGAAAAACGCCCATCTCCGGCGTTTCCCTCATCCTTCGTCGTTGCGGCGTACAGCCAAGTACGCCTCAGGCCGCCTCACTGTCTCGGCGGCGTGGCAAGAGTCGCTCCTTATTCGTCGCGACGCGACTCTCAGGATTGCCTGCCTGACCGGCAGGTGAAAAACACTGCGGGCGCCTTGCATCCGGACATTTTTGAGCAGCTTGCGGGAAATGACTTTTCGCAAACTAGAGAGCAACCCCAATGATTCCCTTCTCCCCGTGAGCATGGTGCTATCCGGACCACTCATTTCGCTGTCAGTCTCAGATTTATGGTCTTAGGTTTAGATTCCGAAATCCGCAATCCCTGTCTACCGGCAGGCAGGCGCACTCCACATTCCGCATTCGTTATGCGGGAATGAGTCCGGCGACCACCAGCACGGTCAAGACTTCCTTTCCCGTATTGGTCAGCTCGTGAAATTGACCGATGGGGATATGGACCGCATCCCCGGGCTTCACTTCACAGATATCCTCACCGACCTGCATGCGGCCTTGACCGGTATGAATATAGTAAATCTCTTCCATGGGGTCTACGTGGCCGATGAGCGTTTCGCCGGGAGGAACATAGGCATGGGCGAGAAACATCAGAGTTTGGAGATGCCGGGTGTCGAGGATCATGTGGGCGATGCCTCCCCCATGGGCCTGGTAGCGGGTCGCCTTTACCTCTGGGTGTTCTAAGTTGCGTCGTATCATCGGTTTGTCCTTTCTGAAAACTGGTCTTTTCAAGAAACTCAAATTCTCTGAACCAACGGGCAGGATTTCTTAATCGAAATATTCTAACCAAGAATATCTGAAATTTCCCCTCACCCCCTCCCTCTCCCCGATGGGGAGAGGGGAAGGATGAAGGGGAAAGAGGATGCTTGAATACAAGAGCCTATTGGGTTATGAACAAACCTAACAGGCTGCTGAAAAACGTCCATCTGCTTCGTTTCCTTCATCCTTCGTCATTGCAGCGTACTACCAAGTACGCCTCATTCCTCAGGATTTCGGGAGCCTTGCATCTGGGCATTTTTGAGCAGCCTGAGAAACAGACTTTTTCAGCAACTTGCTAAAGCATTCGTGAGGAGCGATCTATGCCAGAAATAACCGAAGGGGTCTATCACATTCCAGGGCAGGATGAATTCATGCCGGATTCGCACGCGTACGTTGTGGGCAAGCGATCCTCACAAAACCTGTCCCTTGTCGATGCGGGCTTGACAGGGAAAGGGAGTTACAAGATCAAGGCAATCCAAAAAGCGGGGATCGAATTGGCATCGATCAAAAGGGTGATCATGACCCATACGCACCTGGATCACATCGGGTGCTTCGCCGAAATCCTGAAGCAGCTTCCCTGGGCAGAACTGTGGGTGCACCGGTCCGAAGCGGATCCCTTGGAGAAGGGGGATGAGAGGGCTGTTTACGGGATGGATATGTTCCGAGAGTATTGTCAGGGGCAGCTTCACCTCAAGCCGGGTGCGTTTAAGTGTCAGGTGAATCGGAAACTGGAAGGAGGCGAAACCCTGGATCTTGGCGACATGACCTGGGAGGTTCTTCACATTCCGGGTCATTCCATGGGCAGTATCGGCCTTTATCATCGCCCCATGAAAATCCTCATCCCGGGAGATGTCGTCTATGCCGATTATGCGATTGGTCGTTTTGACCTCTATGGAGCCGATGCGGCTCGGCTAAAAAAATCTCTGATGGATTTAGCTGAATTAGAAGTGGATATTCTTCTCCCCGGTCACAACCAGAGTGTCAAAGGCCTTCCAAAGGATTATATCCTCAAAACGGCCAAACAATGGGAATCCTATCTGAAGTGACGGAATCACTCTATCAGGATGCTGCACTTCCGAATAAAGTCTTCATCCGCATCAGAAGACTCATGTCCCCCGTCCCGGTGTATTTGCCTTCCATAAAAGCCTGCTGTCCATCCATCTCTTTATTTGCGATGGCAAGCCAGACTTCCGAGGGGGTTTTGATTGTCAGGCTTGGAGAATTCACCTTCCCTTCATGGAAGGTGCATTTCCCGGTATCAATCGAGAGAAACCAATTACCGGTTTGTCTTCCGGTCACCTCAAATTGGATGGTTGCCTTGAGATCCCCGGCAGCTTTGGAATTGAAAGACGCTGCCATTCCTCTGAGCAGAAGTCTCATATCCTCCACCTTCCCTTGCACAGGCTTTCCCAGGGTGATTCCTTCGAGGAGGCTGTCCCACCAGAGATTGGCCATCTCGGCCAACTCATCGGGCGGGACGAGAGGTTTCTGGATTTTCGCCTCTGTCTCTTTCGAAACCTTCCCATCCCGAATAACTTCAACTCCTGCCCGGTAGGCTGTTTGGAGAACACCTTGAACGTTGTCTTCCATCCCCTTTTGTTTCAAGAGTTCCCCTCCGGGCATCAAGAGTTCCCCGATGATGGGTGCGCCCCCATTCCGCTCCAGATGACGAAAGACTTGTCTAAAACCGTCGAAATGAGAAATCTCGGGGAATCCGCACGTAGAAATCAGGACCATCTTTCGATTCACCGCATATCTTTGAGGATGTCGATAGACCTCCCCCGTCTTGATGAGATGGGGGTCCAAAAGGGGCAGAAGCCTTTCCTGAAAGGCCTTCAGGAGCGCGGTCACATTGAAATTGTACAAAGGAGTTGCATAGACAAGAATATCACAACCCTTTACCTTCTCTAAAAGTTCCGGCATATCATCCTTGAACACGCATACTCCCGGAGTTTTTGCCCAGCAGGTGTAACATCCTACGCATGAATGAATCTCCTTTTCCTTCAGGTAGATGGTTTCGGTTTCAGCCCCCTGGGTCTGCGCCCCCTTCAGGAATTCCTGAAGAAGAATCTCCGTATTGCTCGCTTTGGGTCGTGGACTTCCTTGGATGGCTAATATCTTTGTCATTTTCCGCTCTCCTTTCTTCGTTAAGTCATCCCCGGCTGTTTTTCCCGGGAGACGAAAAAGATCACCCATTTTCATTAGGAGATTCATATCTCCCTTAACATCGTAAAGTCCGTCCATGAGGGCCTGCGCCCGGTTGATTTCTTGACGGGCAATCTTCATCCAGACGTGCGCCGGGGAGCGGATCGTCAGGCTTGGAGAAAAGGAGTCTCCTTCCCGGAATGAACATCTTCCTTCTGAGACGGATAGCACTCCTTTTACGCCTCCCTCCCCGGAGAGGTCAAATTGGATCTCGGCTTTGAGATTGCCGGCAGCTTCCTGACGAAAACCCAAGGGCATCCGAGAGATCAGTTCTTTAGCTGTGTCCGGAATAAGAGATGGGTCGATGGATGGAGCGGCAAACTTTCTCTTCAGGTAATATTTCGGATAGATCTTTACTGCGGGAAGACCGATCCCCAAAATGATGATGAACGGAACAAGGATGGAGAAGAAGGGTTTCCCATGTCCCAGCCAGCTTAAAAGGGAGTTGGTAAAGAAGATGACGCTCCAAAAATAGGTGAGATGAAGATTGACCCTTCGAAAATGGGGCGAATTCCAAACCCTCTCCGGAGTCATTTGCTTGGCGATGGCATAGGTGAAAGGGTCATAGCCGAACAATTGGGGGACGAAAGTGGTCAGGAAAAGAACAAAATAGAGAAGCGTCGTGGAATGATCGACAAATAAGGAAGCGACACCCGCCGGTGCGACATAGACCCAGATCGTCCCAAATCCAAGGAATCCGAGAAAGGCTCTTTCCAAATAGGTGGTACGCTTGAACACTTTTTTTGAGAGAATCAATTGAGTCCCCGCAAGGATCAGACCCGCCACCGTCGCCACTTTCGCCTGCGACAGCGTGGCATCACCGATCCGGGCCACCACCTTGAAAACGATCACCGGCACAAAAGAGGTAATCAAAAGGATGGTGCTTAACTTCGGTTTCATGCTTCTGACCTCCTTGGGCTTTCAGATCAGCGTTACTATCCGTTGGGGTCGCTTCATTCCATTATCTCAGTAGAAATTTTAGGATCTTCTTGATTTTCTTCAGCTCCACGCGATAAGGTGGATACTTCATCTTTGAATCAAATGAGAACCTCCTTCTCAGAACGCTCTTATAGTGGGTTAGTGAGTCAAAGCTCGCTTTTCCGTGATAGCTTCCAAAACCGCTGTCTCCAACTCCTCCAAACGGCAGATCGCTTCCAACGATGTGACTCACGGTGTCATTAATGCATACGCCTCCGGAAGAAATATTTTTCAGGATGACATCCTGGACGCTTTGATCCTCCGTAAACAGATAGAGCGAGAGGGGCTTCGGTTTGGAGTTGATCCGATCGACCACCTCCTTGATCGTCTTAAATTCGATGACGGGTAAAATCGGTCCGAATATCTCATCTTGCATCACTGTCGAGGATTCTTTGATGTTTGAAAGCAGGGTCGGAGCGATGTAGAGATCTTTCTTGTCGTGCTCTCCGCCGAAGAGGACCGTCCCATCTTCCAGGTATTTTCTTAATCGTTCAAAGTGGCGCTCGTTCACGATTCGGCCATAGTCCTTGCTCTGTTGCGGGGATGGACCGTAAAATTTGCGGAGACCGTCGATCAAAGCTTCTACGAACCTCTGGCTAATATCTTGATGAACCAAAAGATAATCCGGAGCAACGCAGGTCTGTCCTGCATTCAAGAATTTTCCCCATAGAATTCTTCTGGAAGCCACCTCGATATTGGCATCCTTCCATACAACGGACGGACTTTTTCCGCCGAGTTCTAAGGTGACGGGGGTCAAATGCTCGGATGCTGCGCGCATCACCCTTTTCCCAACGTCCGTGCTCCCGGTAAAAAAGATGTGGTCAAATTTTTCTTGAAGCAGTGCCTGGGATACGTCGACCCCTCCCTCCGCCACCGTGATGTAGTCTTGTTCAAAGTTATCACGAATGATTTCAGCCATGGCCGCGGACGTATGCGGGGCGTATTCGGATGGCTTGAGAACGGCGCAGTTCCCGGCGGCGATGGCTCCGATCAATGGCACAAACGTCAATTGAAATGGGTAATTCCAGGGAGAGAGAATCAATATGACTCCCGCCGGCTCGGGATAGATCAGGCTTTTGGCAGGCAGATGGATCAAGGGAGTTCGCACTTTTCTCGGCCTCACCCATTTCTTGATTCTTTTCAGAACGTAATCGATATCCGCCGCGACGACTAAGACTTCAGAGTTGTAAGCTTCGATTTCTGATTTTCTAAGGTCTTTGTACAACGCCTCAAGGATTATTTTTTCGTTACGCTCAATGCTGTCTTTTAGTGTTTTGAGTTGGCCGATTCGAAATCCGAGAGGCAGCGTCTTTCCGGTGCCAAAGTATTCTCTTTGTCTCTCCACGACAGCCTTCATCATGCTTTCCCTCCCTGATCGCTGGTTTATGCTCCCCGTCACGATTCCGACAGGATCCGATTACGCTTCCTTGCTATTTTTCTCTCCCAGGATGAGAAGCTTTCCCGTTTCCTTGATCGTCTCCAGGACATCATTTTCGTCATCCCCGAATGCATCATTACTTACTAAGAAGGCAAGACCATGAACAAAGATCCACATCTTCGTCAGCACATCTCTTAATGTCTGCTCATCCAAGCCTTCGAGCATCGGATCCACTTTCATGTTTTGAGTGAGATTTTTTAGAGCGGATTCTCTTATTCTTTTCTCGATCTCGTGGTATCTTTCTTCTCCTTCCTTTCTTTGGTGCAGGAAACGAAAAAGATTCTTCTCTTGCTTAGCGAACGAAATATATCCAACCCCCATATCCAAGAATATCTGCCCGGTTCTTGGAGTGGTTTGGTAAGTGGTAAGCAGGTCGACAGCCTTCTTCCTCAATTCTTCATACAGGCTTTTCATCGATTTCAGATAAGAATAAATAGGCATGGTGGAGCAACTCAGCTCTTTGGCAAGGGAACGCGCCGTAAGATTATCCCATCCCTTTGTCCGAACAATTCTAAAAGCCGCATCAATGAAGGCCTCCCTAGTAAACGAGCTTTTCAAAGGCATTTGTTTACCCCCTTTGTTAAATAACAAATGTTATATAACATTAGTTATTTTTCTTGTCAAGTTCTTTTTAAAGGACAAAACAATTTGGAGGAAAAAAGTGGAAGAAGGTTTATTAGGTTCAGGGATAAAATATAAATAAGGACTTATTTATCTATTATATTATGCATTTAACTCTATCACGCCTTTTGTTCTGCACATGAACTTTTGTGCCCTCAAGAAACGGTCTTTACCCTTGTCGTTTCCAGCAATTCCTGGGCTTCCGCGACGGTTCGTTCAATCACTTCTTTGCAGGTGGGGATATCTCGCATCAACCCGACGGCCTGGCTCATGGGCAAAACGCCAGTTTCTAAATCACCTTGGTCAATGGCTACCTGTAGTCCCTTAAGACTCAGTGCCTGGCGGGCAAGATCCTGAACGCCCCGCTGCTTAAGACCTCCTAAGAAAAGCTTGAAAAGGGGGACATCGATCATGCGTCTGATACGGAGACCACTCGTGAAAGCCTGAAAGAAGGACGGCCTTCCTCCTGCCATCCTGAGAGCGGCCGGATTCTTGAGCCATCTGCCGGGCAAGCCATCGATCTTCTCAGAACAAATCGTATCCTCTACCGTGGCTTTAAGCGAAAGCTCCTTCGCCCTTGGATGCATTTCACATTCCTGAGTCAGCATGAACCGGGTGCCCATCGAAATTCCCTCCGCCCCTAAAACCAAAGCGGCCGCTAACCCACGACCATCGGAGAAACCGCCTGCCGCGATAATCGGGAGTTTTGACTGCCGAGCGATCGAGGGGATCAATACGAGGGTGCCTACCTCTGCTCCATGGGCTGCTGCCTCGTGGCCCGTCACCACCAGAGCATCCACTCCGTCCATTTCGGCCCGACGGGCATGTTTCTCGATGGCCACCGTCGCCAAAACCTTCCCCCCATATTCATGGACGGCCTGAATGATCCAATCGCCTTTTCCCAGAGCAAAATTTATAATGGGAACTTTTTCGTTGAGAGCGACCTCCAAATTTTCTCTCGCGTTGGGGAAGACCAGCGTGGCATTTACCCCAAAGGGCTTATCGGTAAGCGATTTTACCTGCCGGATGACATCCTTGATTTGATCGGGGGTATAGGCGACACAGTTCAGCATTCCCATCCCCCCTGCATTCGAAACCGCCGCGACGAGTTTGGGTAAACTGACGAAGGCCATTCCTGCGAGCATGATAGGGTGCTTGATTCCCAGGAGTTCGGTCATTCTCGTTTTCATTTTTCTTCTCCTTTTAACTGATTCTAGTAGCGCGTCTCATAAATTCGTTCAATAAGTTAGACTCTATAGAACCTACTAGCTTATTGACAGAAAAAGATGTCACTCCGGCGAGAGCCGGAGTCCAGACCCCACTGAAAAGACTGGATTCCTGCTTTCGCAGGAATGACGGGACCCATGGGTAGTATGAGAACAATATTTTGGCGAAAATTTCACCCAAATTAATCAAAGTATTTCTGAGACATGACGCTAGAGTGAAAATAAAAAGCTGATGGGGCGATTATCTCAGATTTGAAATAAATTTTCAATCTCAACTGACTTCGCCTTAAAAGAGAAAAGGTTGAAGTCGGGAGGAATTGTGGATATAAGATAGGGATGCAGGGCTATCTCGCGGAGCGGTTCGCTCTCTTTAATCAGTGGTCAACCTTCTCGTGCCCCGACTCTTGCCGACGATTGGGTTGCAAGGAGCCTAACCTCCGTGTTCCCATCAGCCTGGTCGATCTTGCGGCTCTCTCTTCGGCTTCAGGCCAAAGAGCAACGGAGCTTTTCAGGAGAGACGTCAAAATCGGGTTCGACCCCATTCGTGAAAGCGAGCCCTGGATCGGCCGGCTCTGTCTTGAGTTGAAGAAACCCTGTCGTTTTCTGGATGGAAAGGAATGTTCTCTCTATCGCGGGAGGCCGGTCGCCTGTGCCCTTTTTCCGGAATATCGCTTTCTGACAGAGCCTCTGGAGAGAGTTTCTGAAAAAAGCATTTTTCGAGACTTTCCATGTATCCAGACGCCCTGTTCGATCTCCCCCCGGAGAAGGAGAGTGCTCCAAGAACTTGGGGAAATATTCGGCAAAGAGGTTTTCCTCTCCGAGTTCTATCTATTCGGGTTCTCCCCTTTTGTCGTCGATCTCAAAAACACGGCAGGGGAAGGGTTGGAAGGAATTCCCGTTTCGGAGGACGGGAAGACAACCTTCCCGCATCATCGGATTGAAGAAATCATCTCTCAAAGATTGACTCAAGGGGGATATCTGGACGATTGGGGAGCCAGGATAGGAAAACTGGACTCGGCCGATGGTCTGGAGGACCTGATCAAGATAAAGCGCTCGACCGACCAGATCGCAACGGCTTCAGGCGGGTTTTCATTAAATATTGTCCATCAATTTGACGGAAAGCGACTTTACCCCTTTCGTCTCCGTAAATAGTTCTTGTAGTTTAGTAATGGATATGATAAGTATTTCCAAATCCTTAGTGATTTTAGAAAGGAGATGGGGACGTGGCCTCCTACAAAGTCATTTTTCTAGGCCTCTCAGTGGTCGGACCGGAAGAGGAGAGTCGTTTGCTAAGCGGTCTCCAGAAAAGATTTAATCTTACCCCTGGTAAGGCTGAAGGCTTGCTGCAGAAGGTTCCCGTCGTGGTCAAAAAAGGCCTTTCAAAACTGGAGGCGGAAAGATTTGTGAAGGCCTTTGATGAGATTGGGGGACGAGTCAAGGTGGAGGAGGAAGAAGAGATTCCTTTGCTGGATATTACTCAGGGGTACGAACCGCCTCGACCCGAACCCAAGCCAGACCTCAAGCCTGAGTCGAAGCCCACGCCGTTTAGCCCCGGGCCTGAAAGAAGGACTTATAACGTAGGAATGGTGACGTGTCCCCAGTGCGGATTTGAGCAACCCCAGACAGACGAATGCGTTAAATGCGGCATTATCATTTCAAAGTATGTCCAATTTCAGGAGATGGCTCGTTCGGTCGAGGGCCAGGTTCGAGAGATTTCGGCAGAGGAGTTCGCGCCCTGGGAGGGTGGAGGAGGGTTCGTTGGGGCCTTTCTCAAAACAACACAGGAGGTCCTTTTCTCACCCACTAAATTTTTTAGAAAAACTGCTGCGGGTAAAGGATACTGGTCTCCGTTTATCTTTGCCCTGATTACTGGAATCATTGGGTCGGGCGTCGCCCTGCTTTGGCAATGGTTACTCTTATCGGGAGTCCTTCCGCGACAACTTCTATCGTTATTCACTTACGGCGCTTTCCTAACCATCGCTGTTATTTCGATCCCTTTTACCATTGCTCTCTCCATCGTCATCGGAAGCGGAATCATTCATCTCTGCCTGATGATTGTGAGAGGGAACCGGAATGGATTTGAAGCGACGTTCCGCGCTATCTCCTATACCTATGGCGCCGAACTTTTCTACATCGTCCCCTTTATCGGGACCTTTGTGGGGACGATTTATATGGTGGTCCTCGCCATTCTTGGAGTGCGGGAAGGGCATGGAATCTCGACTGGAAAGGCCGCTTTAGCCGTTCTCCTTCCTGTCATTGTTGCCTTTGTCGGCATTCTCCTTGCTGTCCTTATCCCGCTTTTTATGGTCCTCTCAGGGTCGCACCCCGGAGTGAGAGTGTAAATTCAAAGAAATGATGTTCTTGCTGTCTACCAGGGGGGACGGGGTCCCCCTTTTTTTGTGAGAAGGGTCGGGAGTTGAGGACGATGGACAATCGGGGATCTGCTTGAGGAGACGATGCGTAAGAGACCAAAGAAATATTTGAAAAAGAACGAGAGAAAACGGGTGAGGGAGGAGGTCGATTTCTCATCGTCGCGGATTCTCCAGCTGATGACAGAAGAAGATCGGCCCCTTCTTCTGAGAGAAATTCTGCGTCGGCTGGGTCTGAATAAGGAGCGAAGACATCAGGCCAGAGAACTTCTGAAGGATCTGGCGGATCAGGGAAAAGTCGTTCGGATTCGAGGGAACCGTTACGGTCTTTCGTCGAAGATGAACCTGATCGTGGGCAGGGTCAAGGCGCACCCGGAGGGATATGGGTTTGTCATCCCCGAAGCAGAGGGAGAAGAAGATATCTTCATCAGCCCCAGAAATCTGAAAGAGGCGATGCACGGCGATCGTGTCGTTGCGAGAATCGAATCAGTCCGGAGGAAAGGGAAAGAGGGAAGCGTCATCCGGATCCTGGAAAGAAAGACGCGCAAAGTCGTGGGTAAGTTTATCAGGGCCAAAAATTATTCCTACGTCCTCCCGGAGGACGAGCGGATCTTCCAAGAGGTCTTCATCCCGGAAGGAGAGACGAAGCGAGCGCGGCCGAATCAGATCGTGGTGGCAGAGATCACCCAGTATCCGACGGAACGCACAAGGCCGACGGGAAAAGTGACTCATATTCTGGGGTATCCCGAGGATCCGGAGGTTGAGCCACAGGTCATTCTCCACAAATACGACCTTTCCGATCGATTTACGTCCGCCGCGTTGAAAGAAGCACGAAACCTCCCCCCCGTTCCTTCGTTACAGGAATGCCGGGGCCGGGTTGACTTGAGAGGGATCCCGACCTTCACCATCGACGGAGAAAACGCAAGAGATTTCGATGACGCTGTCTCCGTGGAGAGAAAGGGAGATGGAAGCGTCCACCTCTACGTTTCGATCTCGGATGTCAGCCACTACGTCGGCGAAGAGACTGCTCTGGACAACGAGGCGTATCTGCGGGGCACCAGCGTCTATTTTCCGGACCGGGCGATTCCCATGTTCCCGCCTGAACTCTCGAATGAAATCTGCTGTCTCCACCCCAAGGTGGACCGGCTGACGCTCACGGCCGAGTTAAGGTATGACGGGAGCGGGGAAAAAAGGGAAGTTCGACTCTATCCGAGTGTGATCCGAAGCAATGAGAGGCTGACCTACACGTGGGTTCGAAAAATCCTGGTGGATCGGGATGCGGAATTGAGGGAGAAATTCAGCCCTCTCGTCCCCTCCCTGGACCTGATGGCTGACCTTTGTCAAGAACTTCGCCGAAAAAGGATCGCCCGTGGCGCACTGGATTTCGACCTTCCGGAGCCCGAGGTCATCCTCAATCTCCAGGGGGAGACGGAAGACATCATTCGGGCAGAGAGAAGCCTGGCTCATCAGCTGATCGAGGAGTTCATGATCGCCGCCAATGAGGCCGTCGCCCATTTCATGGAGGAGAAGGGGTTTCCATTCCTTTTCCGGATCCATGAGCCCCCCAAACAAGAGGCGATCGATGAGTTTCGAAGGTTTATTTCCTTTTTAGGATATAAAATGAGAAAGGAACCGAACCCTTCTCCAAAGGAGTTCCAGCGTGTTCTTTGGGAGATCAAGGGAAGGCCTGAAGAAAGGGTCGTCAACGAAATTCTTCTTCGATCGATGAAGTGGGCCAAATACTCCGCCAAAAACGTGGGACACTTCGGCCTGGCCTCGGATGGCTACACCCATTTCACTTCTCCCATCCGAAGATATCCTGATCTGATCGTCCACCGGCTCTTAAAGAAGGCGCTGTCCAAGGAGGAGATGAAGGTGTCGGAAGAAGTCTTGAGGAATAAGGCTGACCATCTTTCGCACCGGGAGAGGGTGGCGATGGAGGCGGAGAGAGAGATTCTGGACCGATACAGGGTTCGTTTGATGAAGGATAAGATCGGTGGCGAATTTGAAGGAGTGGTCAGCGGTGTGACGGCTTTTGGCTTCTTCGTGGAGCTCAAGGACATTTTTGTAGAAGGGTTGGTAAGGGTCACCAGCCTGCACGACGATTATTATCAGTACCATGAGAAGAAATACTGTCTGGTGGGGGAGAGGACTCACAAGACCTTCCGGATCGGAGACGAAGTCAGGGTACGGGTGGATCGGGTGGATGTGGAGAGACGGCACATTGATTTTGGAATGATTCATAAGATGGATCGGGTGAGAGATGAAAAAGACAAAAAAGCGGGGTGACGAGGGGACGGGATGAATCAGTGATCTAGCCAGTAGGTAGCCCCGATTGAATCTTCGCCGAGCATTGATATTTTCACTCCGCTGGCGATGAGGCTGTAGCGCATCAATAGCCCACCGATGAGAATAAGGCCTGAGCCTGCGTGAAGCATGGGAGTTGAGGATGAAATGGAATCGATGATATACAACACGGAGGGAACGACCCACCCCAGCCCTACGACGCCGATCATAAATGCCGGAAAGAGAGGGCCTTTGATTAACCGCTCGACCGAGATCTGGGCGGCCTTGGACCCTTGACCTCCCAGGAGGAGGTCAATCAAAAGCGATAACCCATGGATCGCCAGGAACCCGAGCGTCATCCGGCTCAAATTTAAATTTAGGTGATGGAGGCCTCCGGATAAAGTGACGACCGCACACCCGGACAGCATGGAAGCGCTGAGGAGAAGGAACGAGGCGCCGGGCCCACTCCAGAAAGGGATTGCCTTCATGAGGCCCATCAGTGCTCCGGGATACATCATGACGAGTAAGGATACGGCCACCCCCAACGACCCTACGAAGAAGAGCGCCTTCGGGGGCAACCCGGCATGCAGGATTCCGATCGTCGCTATGGAAAGAATGATTAAGAGGGAGAGGCTGATCGCTCCCAAAGCCAAGGGCGATTTGATATTAAAAAATGCTCTCGGCAACCGCCATAAAGAATTCGATTCTGCTGCCAGCACGAATACGGAGATCAACACCAACACCAGAGAGGCATAAACACCGGTTACGAAAACCCTCCCGTTGAAAAGCAGGTAGGGGAGGACGGATAGAAGATAGGTCCCTCCAGCGGTTCCTCCGCAAAATATCTCGATCGCGCCGGGCCACCCCCATTGCTTTTGAGATGGGTATCCGTATTTCCAATTTTCTCCCGTTCCCATTCTCTCTCTACCCTGTCCTGGCCGGACGTGCCCCGTAAGCCCCGCTTTGCAGACAGGAAGGGGCACACGATGAAACGAATTGCCTTACCGGGAAGCTCTTCGACAGGCTCAGAGCCGTGAGTTCTGTCGAACGGCCCCGGCCTGCTTAGCCGAGAACTTCAATTTTGGCGGCAAGGGTCTCCCGGCAGAGATGTAAAAAACCGCGGGGCCCGTGCCCCATTCTCCGTGGAGCACGTCACCTTTCTGGCTGCTGATCAGCTTCGATATCTCACTCTCTGGATCGTTCAGGTTGCCGAAGGTTCTGGCGTTGACAGGACAGGCGTTGACGCACGCCGGATTTGCATCCCACGCCATCCCCGGCATCGAACCGTGGCTTTTTCCCCATTCGATTCGATCTTTGCAGAAGTTGCATTTTTCGATGACGCCCGGCTGTCTTAAAAGATCGCGTTCTTGATTCAGATGGCCTTTTGTCGTCGGGTAAGCATCCTCGGGATTTTCAAACCGCGCCCGATAGGGACATGCGATCATGCACGCCTTGCAGCGGATGCACTTATTCGGGTCGACCGCAACGATCCCGTCACCCCGCTTATAGGTTGCCCCCGTCGGGCAGACTTGCTTGCAAGGGGCATCTTCACAGTGCATGCAAAGGATCGGCAGGAAGCTCCTGATGACATGCGGGTATTTCCCTCGCTCGTAGTCATAGACCAAACTCCAAAACACACCCTTTCCTGTCTGATGTTCTGCCTTGCAAGCATAGGTGCAAGCGTGACACCCGATGCAACGGAAGAGATCGATGACCATTCCCCACCTCAACATTTTTCCCTACCTCTTTTTGGAGATTCTAACCTTAACGTGATCCGAGCTTGAGCCCGTCGCATCCGTCATCCAGATGTCATTGGGTTCAATTTCATTCATGTTCGGCCAAGGCCTGTCTTTGGCAAAGGGAGTCATCCAATGGCCGAAAAATTGTGTGACGACCAGGCAATCGGGCCTTATCCCTTGACGGCAGAATGCCTCTGCCTCCATCTCTCCCCAGGGAGATGTGACGAGCACCTTATCCCCGGTCCGGATGCCTTTTTGAGCAGCCCTGTCGGAATTGATTTGAACTTGCGGCAGTCCCATCACATGCTCGGAAACTTCCGAAGTCATCGGAAGCATGGCATTGGTCGCCCAAGCCAGCTGGCCGGCGCGGGTGCAAATGAGCCACATGTCGTATTCAACGCCGGCTGCAAAATCGGTGGAAAAATCATAGCAATCGGGTATCCCCTTATATTCCTCCATCTGTTTATCCCAGAATGTGAGGTGATGCTCTCTGAGCCGTTCCCTGAGCTCATCACCGACCCGCTTGAGGCGCCCCTGGTACGGGAGCTCATAACGGAGCCCGTTCGTTACCATCTCCCTGTAATGATAAGTCTCGAGTCTGGGATAAGCCTCGAAATAGCCCCCATTCTGCTTAAACCAATCTAATCCAAACTTCCCGTTCGTAACCGTCTTGCACTGAGCGTCAACAATCTCGTCAACCGTGTGCTTCCTCTCAAGCTTTAGGGAGTATGGACTTGGTTCCTTGGATCGATGATACGATCGCATGGCTCGGCTGATCCCCTCGTTATAGCGGTCGAGGATTCCAACCCTGGCTGCCAATTCAGTGAATATATCGGTCATATCCATCGTGTTTACGGGAGTGACGACAGGTTGTCTGAGATGGAACCCCTGATACGGTTCGTTCCCTCTTTTGACAAAGTTAGGTCCTCCCATCCGGAAAAGTTGCAATCCTTCTAAGTCTGTCGCTTCAGGCAGAAGGATATCGGCGTAATGCGACGTTTCATCGAAGGTATAGGCAAAAGCCACGTGAAAAGGGATCTTCTCGAGGACTTTGCGAATCGTCTCAAGATTAAACTGGGAAAGCGCCGGGTTTGCTCGATGCGTGATATACACCTCGGGGAGAGTGGGCCTCGGCCAGCCCTCCGGCGGGTCAGCAAGAATTTTCCAGGCCAGATGATAGGCCCCCATCGAACTCGATAGAGGGCTGAGACTATAGACGCCGGTTCTCAGGGATGGCGGCCACTGCCAATGGTCTTTGTCCGTTGGGGCGAAGGTCCGCCTGGCAAAGCCATAAGAATCGGGGACCCGTGGCCCCGTCTCCGGAACCCCTTCCAACGTTTCGAGCAACCTCGCTCCCGGTGTCATGTGCCCACCCGGCACCTCGAGCCCGCCCACCAGTACGGACAGCATGTGCGACGCCCATTCCGCCTGATAGGCTCCGAAACCGTTATTCACATCTTTACCCAGGTTTATGCAAACCGGTCGATAGGGAAGAGTTTCGCCATCTATCTCAATCGTACTCCCGATTTGAGCAGTCTCGATCCATTCCGTTGCGAGGCGTCTGATCGTGGATGAGGGTACATCACAGATCTCGGCTGCCCATTCGGGTGTATACCTTTCCATCTCCTCCTTGAACAATTGGAAGGCCGGTTTCGTCTTAATGCCGTACACCTCGTATTCACCTTCGAGAGCAAAATCCTTGACAGGATCGTCGAAAAACTTCGCCTCCTTCGCTACGGAGTCCCACACCATGGGCTTATGAGTTTCGCGATCTTCCAGATAATAACCGTTATCAAGCCTGATGAGGTAAGGGGCGTTGGTCCGCAGTTTGAGGAAAGGGATATCCAGCTTGCCGATTTCGTAGAGAATGGAATGGATCATCCCAAACAGAAAAGGTCCATCCGTTTTTGGTTGGATGGGTATCCATTCCTCAGACTTGGCTCCGGATACCGAAAGATGGGGCTCCACTTGGATAAACCTGGCCCCTCTGGATCGAGCATCCGCATACCTGCGATAACCCTGTGTCCCGGTGCTGGTGTTTATGCCCCTTCCAAAATTAATCAGAAGCTTCACGAAAGGGGTATCGTCGAAGCAAACGAACGATCCATGCCATAGTTCGCCATAAACGTGCTCACAATGCGCGCACTTCACCCCACTGCCCTGACGCAACGATCCATCCACCGGGCCCAATGCCCCGAAAAACGCGGCCCAGGTCCCGTTGAAGGCGGGCCCGATCCCATCCGACGCCGTCGCGACAGCCACTCTCAGCTGGCCGGTTTCGTCACGCATCCCTTTTTTTCGAATCTCCTTCAACTTGGAAGCAACGATGTCCAGGGCCTCATCCCAGCTGATCTCCTTCCAGCCCGGTTCTTCGCTGGCGCCTTTCTTGGGGTTGGTACGTCTCATGGGCCCTTTGATCCGATTCGGGTTATAAAGTTTTTCGATCAACCCCATTGCTTTAAAACAGCACTTCCCGTCATTCGGATGCATGCCCGCGAAATTCGGATTCCCTTCGACCTTATCCGCCACACCCTCCTGATTGATGTGTACGCGTATCGGATCGGGGCCACTGTTACAGAGCGAGCAATAAGTGGGGACCCATTTTCCGCCCGGTTCGGCCTGGCCGGCACCCTTGGGCGACCAGAATGATGAGGGCTCTTGGAAGGGTTGCTCTTCGGCGGCAGTGAAGAACTTGTTTTTTGATTCCCCCATCCTTGTCTGACGCGCACCCATTCCTCATAACCTCCACAATGCTTCATTTTAATATTTCCTGGCTGAGAAAGCCATTCCCCTTCGTATTGACTCATGAATGACTATCCGCCGTTGACAACGCTGCATAAGTTGGGTTACGTGTCAAAAAAAAGATGATTTTCGTGAAAATTTTACAGGGATTCGTGCAGGACGTGTTAGAGAAAGGAATTTGTGGGGGGAGGAGGCTTCAATGAAGAAAATCGTAGCGTCATTCATCATCATTCTGCTTCTGATGATGGCAGGAAACGTGTCAGGCGCAGAGAAGTTAAAAATCGGCTATCTTCGTATTGTGAACAGTCTGCCGACTTTTGTGGCCGTGGAGAAGGGCCTTTTCAACGAGGAGGGGTTGAAGGTGGAACTCATTCCCTTTGAGTCGGGGACCTTGATCATCGACGCCCTGGTGACAGGCAGGATTGATGCCAACGCCTGCAGCGCGATTACGGGTTTCTGGTTCGCTGCGCAGGGTGCGCCGGATCGATTCAAGATCTTTTTGGCCTATGGAACCCCTTCTCGGAAGAACCCCGCATTTGTGGCCATTGTGAAGAAGGACTCCCCCCTGAAGGATGTAAAGGATCTCAAAGGGAAACGCGTGGGGACATACCCCGGTGCCTCTTCTATAGAATTGGGAAAGGCAATCATCCGGACACAGATGGACCCGGAGGGTGTTATTTTTCAAGAAGTGCCCCCTACCATTCTCATTTCCGCATTAGCCGCCGGACAGATTGATGCCTTCTTTGCACCCGAACCCATGGGGATGATCGCCATCTCCCAGGGGGTCGGAAGGCACCTGGTCGAGGAACCCTTGGGCCTGCTCGGGCTGGAGAAAGGATTTGCCGGAGCTGGTTTTGGCTTTTCGTTTCAATTGCTGAGTGAAAACCCCGGAGTTGCGAAGAAGGTCAAAGCGATATACTACAAGGCCGTCGATGTCATCGATAAGGACAGAAAGGCTTATCGACCTCTGCTGACGAAATACCTGGACCTTCCCGAATCCGTCGCGATGAACATCCCCTTGCAAAGCTGGATGAAGATCGAGACACTCGACAAGGAGTCGACGCAGAAGTATTTTGATCTTCTTTACCGGGAAGGGGCTTTTAAGAAGAAGGTTGATACGACGAAGCTGTACTATGAGAATTAACTTTGAAGGGTGAGAAGGACCGTGACTGCTCAAAAGACAATGATACCCATGAATACGGTATAATAGTGCTTTTGAAATAAAATCGTGCGCAACGAGGCAACAAAATCATTCCTGGTCAACGATGCATTTAAATCCGAAGCACGAAATCCGAAATTCGAAACAATTTCGAATGACAGAAATCCCAAATTCAAAACGATTTTGTTTTGAAAATTTGGTCATTTGAAATTGGGATTTGTTTCGGATTTCGATATTCGGATTTCGGATTTGTCCAATGACAAAACCTATTTGGTTCCAGCTATGCCGGGGTAGGTTGTATCTGTTTCTTATAACTGTCTTTTGTCAATCTTTCCTGTGCTCAACTTGGGCAAGGAATCTTTGAACTCGAGTTGCCGGGGCATCTTAAAACTGGCCAGTCTTTCCTTACAGAAGGATAGGATCTCCTGATGCGTCGCTGTCTCACCTTGCTTCAAGACAACAACCGCCCTGATCACTTGACCCCGTTTGGCATCCGGAATCCCGACCGCGGCTGCCTCCTGGACTTTGGGATGTTTAAGCAATACGGTCTCTACCTCTGATGGATAGACATTAAGGCCTCCGCTGATGATCATATCGTCAGCCCGACCCAGGATATACAGATAACCTTCCTCATCAAATCGTCCCAAGTCTCCGGAATGATACCAGCCGTCCTTAATCTTTTTTGCCGTGGCCTCAGGATCTTTCAAATAACCTTTCATGATTTGAGGCCCACGGGCAATTACTTCTCCTACCTGACCTACTTCGACTTCTTTTCCATCTTGACCGATGATCTTCAGCTCCACCCTGGGAGCTGCTTTCCCAACACTCGCCATCTTTCGTCGAGCATCCTCCAGATGCGTCATGGTGAGAAGAGGAGAGGTTTCGGTTGCTCCGTAGCCCTGAATCGGTTGAAGGTGTGGATATCTTTCTGCAAATTCCTTCATCAACTGCTCAGGAACAACCGTCCCCATCATAGAGATTTTTCTTAAACTGGAACAATCATACCCCTCCCAACGAGGAACGTTCAAAATCAATTGGAAAACGGACGGAGTCCCAGGCAAACAAGTGATCCGATGGTTCTGGATCGCGTCGAGAATTTTCTTGGGGTTCATCTCATCAATGACAGAGACCGACAGCCCGCATTCCACCATCAAATCGAGGACGATGGGGCCAATGATGTGAGAGATGGGGAGAACAAGACCATAGGTATCTTGTTCCGAGATTAGCATGGCATGATGGACCGTTTCAGGGAAGCAGGTGAGATGATTGTTGGTAAGAACGACCCCCTTCGGTCTCCCCGTCGTCCCGGAGGTATAAAGGTAGAGGGATTCATCCTCTTCCTGAAGGGGAATTGAAATTTTCTCAGAAGATTCCTTCTCAATGATCTCTTCATAGGGGTGCCAATCCCTGATATCTTTCCCCCGGGCCCCCGTCACAACGATATACTGCAAGGTAGGAATGCTCTTTAACGCGCGATCAATGAAAACTTTCTGTCTGACATGGGTAATAAGGGCAGAAACCTCCGCTTCCTGAAAGATCATCTCCATTTCAGCAGGGCTGAGGCGGACATCGAGGGCCACGGCGATCGCTCCAATTTTCAGGATGGCAAAGTAAGCCACACAGAACTCAGGGCAATTTTGAAAGAGCAGGACAACGCGATCTCCCTTCTTCACCCCAACCTTGAGGAGTCGATTCGCTAATCGGTTGGAGAAGGTGTTCAGGTCAGAGAAGGTCATCTTCTCTTCCTTAAACAGAATGGCAGGTTTCGTCGGCCTTTCGTTGGCCTGCTTTTCTAAATAATCTCTTACGATCATAACGATCCTTATTGATCCAAATTGTGTCGATAAACGTAAAATGCTTTCTCAAATAAGTCAACCAATCGACTCTCCTCGCCCACCCCCAGTTTTTCCTTGCGTGCGACCAGGGGAGGTCCCCTCCGAGCCTTCATAAGGCCCGCGTTGAGGATAACCGGGATCAACGCCCGTCATGACATGGATACCTACTCTTCCCCCTTCAAACTCAGGTAGCCACACGCTGAAGCGGTTGGGCCGATGAAGCCTCTCCGGGGACCTACCCTGATCGCGGGCGAAAAATGGACCAATCTCTGGAACAAAGACTCTCGCATCGATCAGGACACGGAGGGGCAGGTTGGAGAAGCTTTAGGGCGGCTACCTTTTAAGCGATCTCGGGAAAAAGTCCCT
>Ga0335070_10002081_pt1 | contig 23293 bp, 19 predicted proteins | sample Lox_Sample_13_FD_206722 | JGI IMG/M metagenome (GOLD analysis project Ga0335070, IMG submission 206722) | Soil microbial communities from Loxahatchee National Wildlife Refuge, Florida, United States - Lox_Sample_1.3 | ecosystem: Environmental > Terrestrial > Soil > Wetlands | place: USA...
TCAAGGGAAAGGTACCTCCTCATGGCAACCATCCCCGCCTCTTTGCACAGGGCTTCTAAATCAGCTCCAACAAAGGCATGGGTAATTTGTGCAAGACGATCCATATTCACATCAGGAGCAAGGGGCATACGGCGACTGTGAATCCTGAGTATGGCGCGGCGTCCTTCGGTATTAGGAACGGGAATGACAATTTCGCGGTCAAATCGCCCTGGCCGCCTGAGCGCAGGATCGATCAGTTCAGGAATATTGGTTGCGCCAATGACAATGACATTTCCCCGAGAAACCATACCATCCATCAGGGCGAGGAGTTGTGCCACGACTCTCTTTTCGACATCTCCTAAAACCTCCGCGCGCTTCGGGGCAATGGCATCGATTTCATCAATAAAGATGACACTCGGTGCCTTGCGAGATGCCTCTTCAAAAATTTCCCGAAGCCTGGCTTCGCTCTCCCCATAGAATTTATGGATAATCTCTGGCCCATTCACTCTTATAAAATGGAGTTTGGTTTCACTCGCAATCGCACGGGCAATGAGTGTTTTACCCGTTCCCGGAGGTCCGTAGAGAAGAACTCCCTTGGGCGCCTCGATTCCTAACTTTTCGAAAGCCTCGGCATACCGTAGGGGAAGTTCGACCATTTCACGAACAAGCTTTAGTTCATGTTCGAGTCCCCCCACATCTTCATATGAGACATGCGAAGGTGCCTCCAATGAAAAATCCGGTTTCTTTAAGAGGAACTTCGTTTTTTGATTAATGATCACTCCCCCTGTAGGGGACGTTGCTTCAACTTGAAAAAGCCGTTCTTTTCCTGCCAAAAAAGGAATGTTGATTTTATCTCCGGCGATGACCGCTAACCCCTGCAGGACTTTCGCAAACTGATCCAGTTCACGCTCTTCCGGCAATGCCGCGGTGAAATCGAGGGGGGTAACGAGAACCGTGGTCGCTGTCACACGGGGGATTTTCTTTATCCTTACCACTTCCCCTAAATTTGCCTTAACATTACTTCGGGTAATCCCTTCAATCTGGATCGCCCTCTTGCCGTAGAATTCTGAAAAAGCCCCGGTGATTCTGGCAACCGTCTTCCCTGCTCCGCTGATCTCGATCAGATCACCCAGAGCAGCGTTCAAAGTCTTGATATCTTCTGGATCAAGTCGCGCCAGACCCTTCCCCACATCCTCAGCCAAGGCTTCAGCCACCTTTAATTCGAGAACGACGTCCATAGAAAACACTTTCGTTAATAAAACTAAATTGGTATAAAGATCAGACCAATTAAATGTACCTTATTTCCGCTCATTTTGTCAAATTCTTTTGCAGTACTAAGCTTATCCGAGGACTAAGATGTGGAGGTGCTAAGATGGGGCGACTTAACGGTTCGCACACCATGTATCAGAGAAAAATCTTTATTCATAGTGAAGGGCTTCGATCGGGTTGAGCATGGACGCTTTACGAGCCGGATAGAATCCAAAAAATACTCCGACCGATCCAGAGAAAAGGAAAGCTAACAGGATTGCTTCGATGGAAAAGAGCGTGGGCCATTGTGTAAACTTGGATAAAACAAGGGTTCCTGCCACCCCGATCCCAATCCCCATGGTCCCTCCGATCAGACTGAGAACCAAAGATTCGATAAGGAATTGAAGTAGGATGTCCCTCCCCTTGGCACCCACGGCGATGCGAATACCAATCTCTCTTGTTCTCTCCGTCACCGAAACGAGCATGATGTTCATAATTCCAATCCCGCCGACAATCAGAGAGATGGAGGCAATCGCTAGCAAGAGGTACCGCATCACATTCGCTGATTGTTCAGCAGTCGACATTATCTCCGTGAGATTCCTCACTGAAAAATCATTGTCCTGCTTTGGTTGAATGTGATGCCTCTGTCGAAGAAGGTCATTAATCTGATTCTCCACATCTTTCATCACTTCCGGCGCCGTTGCTTGCACCAGGATCAATCTCACCATTCCGGGGAATTGCATTCCAAAGAGTTTTTTTTGGGCCGTCGTCAAGGGAACGACAATCGTATCATCTTGATCCTGCCCCATAGTCGACTGTCCCTTGGAGGCAAGCACTCCGATCACGGTGAAAGGAACCATCTTGATCCGAATGATCTGTCCGATTGGGTCGATCCCTCCAAAAAGATTATCCACAACAGTCTTCCCCAGAATGCAAACTTTGGCTGCTCCGTCGATATCCTGCTGGGTAAAGGTGCGACCCTGCTCAATTGGCCAGTCTCTGATTTCGAGGGCCTCGGGAGTGGTACCATTAATGATGGTGGACCAGTTCTGGTTCCCAAAGACCACCTGTGCTCCCCCGCCGAGGGTAGGCGCGACATACTTAACCGACGGAATCTCATTGAGGATTGCTTTAGCATCATCTACGGTTAATGTTGGAACCGTTCCGGATCCGAATCGAAGTCCACCGCTTGTCGAACTCCCTGAGAGGACGATCAACAGGTTCGACCCCATGCTGGCAATCTGATCAGCAATCCGCTGCTTTGCTCCGGTCCCCACGGCAACCATAGCGATCACCGCACCAACACCGATAATGATCCCCAACATGGTCAGGGCCGAGCGCATCTTGTTGACCATGAGCGCCCTCAGGGCAATCCAGAGGCTCGCGAAAAGACGCGTCATTTTTCTCCCGTTCTTCCCCCTGCAATGGCAGGAGTTGAATTCTTATGATCATCCACGATCCTTCCATCCCTGAAGAGAATATTCCTTTTAGCAAAGGAGGCGATGTCGGGTTCATGGGTGATCATAATGATGGTAATTCCCATCTCTCGATTGAGACGCTGAAAGATACCCATGATCTCTTCGCTTGTCTTCGAATCGAGATTGCCGGTGGGTTCATCGGCCAGAATAATAGCGGGCTGGTTAACCAGGGCACGAGCAATGGCGACGCGCTGCTGCTCGCCTCCAGAGAGTTGGCTCGGATGATGATGTTCTCTTCCCTTTAAGCCCACCTCAGAAAGAGCTTTTTGTGCCATCTCCTTTCGTGTCGAGGTTGGCGTTCCAGCATAGGTCAGGGGCAGCTCAATATTTTCTAAGGCTGAAGTCCTGGATAAAAGATTAAACCCCTGAAAGACAAAACCGATCTTGCGATTTCGGATCTCCGCCAGCTTATCCCTTGAAAGGTTTTCACCATTAATCCCCTCTAAAAGGTAGGTCCCGCTCGTGGGCCGATCCAAGAAACCTAAAATATTCATGAAGGTTGATTTCCCGGAGCCAGAAGCTCCCATGATGGCCACAAATTCACCGCGCTCGACAGACAGAGAAACACTCCGAAGAGCTTGAACTTCGACCTCGCCCAAACTATAAACCTTCACCAAATCTTGAACCTGAATTAAGGAATCCATTTTCTTCAAGAATCAATCCAAATTGCAGAATGAGCACTGCCCATTTGGCATTGATCAGTTCTACCTACCTGATCCCCCGCATGGAGGGCGGAGCGGAGCCGGTTTGACTCTGAGCCTTCTTGGCCGAGGTCTCTTCGACAATCACCTCATCACCTTCCTGAAGATCTCCAGAAATTATCTCACTGAAAGTACCGTCGGTAATTCCAAGGACAATAGAGACTGGAGTCGGCTTCTTCTCAGGAGACAGAATCCATACCCTTCCCGATTTTCTCTCCGACTGAGAAGGATCAGATAGCTCCTTCAGCTTCTGAGCCTGTTTGACTGTGAGAATCCCCGTGATTTTTTGCCGGATGAGACCCTGGATTCGGCTCCTCGCCTCCTCGGGTTTCATCTTCTGGCTAATCTCCTGAAACTCCCCCTTTGATGATTTCAATATCATCTCAAGTTTCGACTGCTGATCCGGTGTCAGGTTTAATTCTTTTGTCCATCGTTCGATCAAGAGGCGACCCCTCGACTCAGGGCTCTCGCTGCTTTTTTCGGGAAGGCTCCCCTGTTTTCCGGACTCCGGCCGGAACCTCAGAGCAGCGTTCGGTATCTTTAACACTCCTTCTCTATGGGCAATCATAACGGAGACGTTGGCGGTCATACCTGGCTTCAGCTTTAAGTCGTTATTGTCCACCTGGATCACCACGTCATAAGTGACAACATTCTGTATGATAATGGGAGCATTGCGAACCTCAAAAACTTTTCCGCGAAAAATTCTTCCGGGATAAGCATCCACGGTAAAGGTCGCATCCTGCCCCACCATCACACGACCGACATCTGCCTCACTCACATTGGTATCCACCTGCATCTGAGTGAGGTCTTTTGCGATGGTAAAAAGAGTAGGGGCCTGCAGACTGGCTGCAACCGTTTGACCGACATCGACATTTCTCGAAATGACCGTCCCATTGACTGGAGACCGTATGGTCGCGTATCTCAGGTTGGTCTCTGCCATGTTTAAAGCGGCCTTTGCCTGCTCCACCTGAGCCTTTGAAGATGCCACCTGGGACATAGCCGACTCCACCTGAGCTTTGGCCACATCCCTCTGCGCCACTGCCGTATCATAATTGGTCTGTGCCGTATCCATTGCGGCCTGGGCAATTACCTTTTTTTCCACAAGCGGGAGGTTTCGATCAAGCGTCCTCTTCGTATCTAAAACAGCAACCTCTGCCTTCACGAGATTCGCCTTGGCATTCTCAATGTTCGACTGGGCATTGAGGAGATTAGCCTGGTTGGTTAAAACAGTGGCCTTTGCTTGATCGACCTGAGCCTGAAAGATCGCAGGATCAATCTGGGCGATTACCTGCCCTTCCTTGACCCGCGAATTAAAGTCAGCGTAGAGGGCTTTGATCGTTCCTGAAACCTGGCTTCCCACTAAAACATTGATGACAGGATTGATTGTCCCGGTAGCCGTTACAACAAAATTGATCTCGCCACGCTCTACCTTCACCGAACGAAATTTCTGGTTCGATCCACTCTGACTGCTCAATCGGTAAAAAAAGAATCCTCCTGCCAAAACGAGGATGATGATCACAATCGCTATTAGATATTTCTTTTTTGAGTTACCCATCACTTTTCCTTCCTTTTTTTCTGAAAAGGAGGCGGACCGAAACTCCCTCAAAGCCGAAGGCCCCCCTCATCTTGTTCATCAAATAGCGTTCGTAAGAAAAATGAACACCCCCTTGAATATTGGTATATATCACAAAAGTGGGAGGAGAGACAGAGACCTGAGTGATATAGTTCATTTTCACAATCCGATTTCTGTAAAGAGGAGGAGGAAATTCTTCAACCCACTTTCCAAAATACCTATTTAACTGAGCAGTCGGGATACGCTTTCTGGTCTGCTCTGAAACATCATCTACAACATCCAGGACCTTCCCGACCCTTTGCCCTGTCAGGGCTGAAATAAAAAGAATGGGAGCATAAGAGAGATACTTGAGATTCGCTCGCACCTCTTCCTCGTACCGAACTATGGTTTGAGAATCCTTTTCAACCAGATCCCATTTGTTCACAATAAGAATGCATCCCTTTCCCTTTTCGTGGATGAATCCTCCGATGCGGGCATCCTGATCGGTGACCCCCTCTCTCGAATCTAATAGGAGAAGGGCGACATCCGACCGATCAATGGTTCGAAGTGCTTCCACAATGCTGTACTTCTCAAGCCTCAAGCTGATCCTGCTTTTTCTCCGGATCCCTGCGGTGTCGATCAGCGCATATCTCTTTCCGTCTCTCTCAAAAAAAGTATCGATGGAATCCCGTGTCGTACCTGGAATCTCATCCACAAGCACTCTCTTGTATCCCAGTAAACGGTTAATCAGAGAGGATTTCCCCACGTTGGGCCGTCCTATGACCGCCACCTTTATCACCTCTTCATCCGATTTTTCCTCGGCCGCGTTTGGAAGGGCCTTGGTCACCTCTTCCATCAAATCATTGAGGCCATACCCATGCTCTGACGAAATTGAATAGATTGGTTCCACGCCCAACCCATAGAATTCAAGTGCCCTTTCCTCATGCTTTGGCCCATCAATCTTATTGACGATATAAAAGACAGGTTTATTCAATTTTCTAAGAATATCCATAATTTCTCTATCTGAAGGGGTCAGGCCTTCCTTCCCGTCCATCATGAAGAGGATGACGTCGGATTCATCCATGGCCAACTGGCATTGCTCGCGCATCTGGACAAAGATCCGATCCTTTGAAACCGGCTCAAACCCGCCTGTATCAATCAAGGTGAAAGCACTCTCCTCCCACTCCACATCAGAATAATTCCGATCCCTGGTCACGCCGGGCTCATCCCAAACAATGGCCCTCCTTCCGCCGGATATCCGGTTAAAAAGGGTAGATTTACCGACGTTAGGCCTTCCGACAATGGCAACGATAGGCTTCATGGAGCAAGAAAATCCAGAGTTCTCCCTAAAGAAATCCGAGTCATCGTGTTTCGAAAATTTGTGTCACCCTACATGGCGGATTCGTCACTCTCGAAGAATGAGAATTGAGACTGGGCAGGGAGGCGTTAGCCTCTCCATCGGGCAACTAAAGTCGCCCCTTCCCCTAGACAAATCCCTGACAAGGTTGGGTATTTTCTAACTAATCGAAAAAGCCAAAAGCTTTTTTATTATAAAATGGTCCCAAAGTCCATACAATACATGAATTTGCAAATGAAAAACGTATCCAGAACGCAATCGAAAACCTTCACAGCCAGATGACAATACTACTTATATCTCATAGACTTTCTACCATACGCGTGGCAGTTGTCATTCAGGTCATTGGGGCAGGACGTTTGGTTGAATCCGGAATCTGGGACGAACTTGTTGCAAAAGAATGGAAAATTTAAGGAATTATGCGCCGCACAAGGCATACACTAAGCACAGTAAGTCGAAAGCTAAAATAACCCTCATCGACTCGTTTCGAGCACTTTTTCTTCAAAATTCTTCTCATTCGTGGACAAATGTGATACATTAGTTATCGGGAGCAAGGCGAAACGTTCGGTCATAAGGTGTGTAGAATGATCAAAAAGATTATTCTTTACTCGTCTGCCCTGTCCCTTTTATTCCTTCAGGCAACGAATGTTGTATTCTCCCAGCCTAAGGCCGTAGAAGAAAAAGGCCCGGAAATCAGTTTTGGGAAAATAACCTTCCAGACCAGAGAAATGGAATCTGCGACACCTCCCTTTAAAATGTTAGAAGTTCAAGTTGAAATCCTTAACAAGAACCCAAGGATAACTGCTCCATCCAATTCAATCAGGTTGGTGGTTGTTCCAAAAGAAATAAAATTCCCTGAAGGGACTTCTGCCGCCGAATTTAACCCGTCCCAAGAGGAAATAACCGTCCCGGTCCCCCTGCCCCCGAATACTGGCCGTATGGTGATTTTCGGCTTCTCCCTTCCAGAGAAAAAGCCTGAATCAATCACCTTCGAAGTCCAAATTAATCCTCCCGGCGGAGAAAATAGTGTCGTCAAATGGGAAAGTGGAGATTAGCAGGTTGGTGAAAAACGGCCATCTGCGGCGTTTCCCTCATCCTTCGTCATTGCAGCGTACCGCCAGTACGCCTCATTCCTCAGGATTTCGAGTGCCTTGCATCTGACCATTTTTGAGCAACCTGAAAAGATGACTTTTCCAGCAGCCTGTTAGATGAGAGCGATCGCCTCGATCTCTATCTCCGCATCTCTGGGGAGCTTTGCCACTCCGACCGTTGACCTTGCGGGTGGTGAAGACGGGAAGTAAGTCGCGTACACCTCATTCACCTGGTTGAAATTTCCAATATCTTTTAAAAAGATCGTCACTTTGACCACGTCTTTCATTTCTAACTTTTCAGATTCCAATACCCCTCTCAGATTTTCCAAAACCTGTTTGGTTTGTTCCCGGAGATCCCCTTTCACCAGCTCCCCGGTTTTGGGATCAAGCGGTATCTGTCCGGAGAGGAACAAAAAATTCCCTGCCTGAATGGCTTGGGAGTATGGACCAATCGCATTCGGGGTTTTCTCGGTCTGGATTACTTTCTTTTTCATTCTTGGATCCTCCTCTTAAACCCGCTCATCGCTCTTTTCATTATGCCAATCTTCCACTATCTTATCATTCCAATAGGAACTATTCCATTCTTCCACCTTTCTACTATTCCATTAATCTATTTACCTCTGTGAGATCTTTCAAAACATAATCTGCTTCTGCCTTCTCAAACTCCTCTTTCGTTGTCCTTCCTGTCAATACAGCTACGGACTTCATCCCCACCCTCTTCCCTGCCTGAATATCAATGACATGATCTCCCACCATTATCGACTCCTCCCCCGAGATTTTCAGCGACCGCATCACGTAGGTCAAGTGGTCCGGGTGAGGCTTCACCCGCTTTACCGAATTCCTCGAAACAAAAATATCACAAAACTCATCGATGCCAGGAAAAACTTTACGAACAGCGTCCTCGCAGTTCCGCGTGATAATTCCAACTTTAATTCCTTTCTTTCTTAAACCTTTTAACGTTGCCTCTGCTCCAGGAATCAGTCTTCCCTTTTCTGCCGCCTTCATTTCCACTTCGTGAAGGATATGATGAGACTCCCCATAAAATGCCTCAGCAGCGGAAGGACTCTTCTTCCACAATACTTGATAGACCTCGTCGATGATCTCAAGCAGGTACTTTTCCTGAACCACCTTTTCTTCAATACCATAACGGCCCATCAGATCGAATACCTCTTCTCTCATGAGCGAAAAATCGATATTGAGTACAGCAAGGGTTCCATCAAAATCGAAGATGATGGCCCGAATCCCTTGAGGTGCCGTTTGCTTCTCAGATGTATTCATATATTTCTTAAAATATTTACCCTCTTCAATATTGGAGTACTGGAGTGTTGGAGTATTGGATTTTAAGAAACAAATTGTCTTTCATCATCCCCATTATTCCATTATTCCACCATTCCACCATTCCGCTTTTTTCTTAGGTGGCGATCCAAAATCCCCAAGCAGTAAAGTACTCCTTTCATATGATCTCTTGTAATGGCACCATCTGCCACTTTTTTCAAAATCTCTTTCGCATTAAAGGCAATCCCCAAACCTGCGTTCGCCACCATAATCCTATCGTTCGACCCATCTCCAACCGCAACGGCCTCGTCACGGGTAATTCCTTCCTTGCAGCAGATTTCATCCAAGATTTCGGCCTTTCTCTTCTCGTCTATAATTCCACCTTTAATTCTTCCGGTGAGCCTTCCCTCTTTTATCTCCAGTTCATTTCCGAACGCATAATCGAATCCCAACCTCTTCTTCAAAACATCCGTAAAATAGCTGAACCCGCCGCTGATGAGGGCAACCTTAAATCCCATTTCCTTCAACGCCGCAATAAGCTCTTCGCTCCCCTTGGTGAGCTTAAATGCTTTGGCAACGGAATCTAAACTCTTGATCCTCAAACCCCTCAGAAGAGAAACCCTCGTACGCAGAGATTCTGAAAAGTCAATCTCTCCCTGCATTCCCTTTTCCGTGACAACCGCCACCTCCTTACGCGCTCCAGCGAGTTTTGCCATTTCGTCGATGATCTCTCCCTCCACAATGGTTGAATCCATATCAAAAACAATGACCTTCTTTCGTTTTTGGAAGAGATGCTCGGGCTGGGCAACGATATCCATTCCAACCTTCTTGGCAACGATGGCGAGATCCCGACGCAAAAGAGAAAAATTCGCCTCGCGAAGGTCAACCCAGATTTCCATGGCCAAAAATTCTCCTCTGGCAATCATCTTAATCCGCTCAATGTTGCAATGATGCTTGGCTAGAACAGAAGAGAAGGCGGCTACGACTCCGGCCCGGTCTGCGCCAAGAAGTGTAAGAACATAGGCTTTCTTGGTCTCAGCCAGCCTTAGCCCCTTAAATTCATGAAGGGGAGTCATTGTAATACTCATTCCCCTTCTCTTTGCCAATCGGCTGAGACTCCTTTGCAATTGACCCGGTTCAAAACGAGGCCGCAGTGGCTCGATCAGAAGCACCATGGTAAATTGAGAATGGATGACCGTCTGCTCAATATCCACGATGTTCAGATCTTGTTTAAAAAGGAGCCGGGTCACCTCCGAGACGATCCCGACCTGATCCTCTCCAACCACCGAGACGACATAGAGATCCCTTCCCCGTGATGGAGGACGTTCTGGCCTCTTGATGAATCTCGTCCTTCTTGGATTCACAAATTATAAATACCCTACACAAAACAGATCTGTCAACGATGACCACCAACAGGTTGCTGAAAAAGGATTTTCCGCGCTTCGACAAGCCTGTCTTGAGCGAGCCATTCATCCTTCGAGAGCCTCAGGACGAACGGCGAGTCGAAAGGCTCAGCATGAACGGAAAATTAGCAACGATTTCAAGATGCCTTCCGTTCGCCCTGAGCCTGTCGAAGGGGGGGCGGAAGGTTTTTCAGCATCCTGCTAAGGGATTTTTGAGAGAGCCAAAGGGGTCTTGCAGGGCTCGCACCAAATTCCCTTGATACCGGACAAGAGATTTGATATGAAGTTGATTAGGAGGGAGTGGAAGAGAATGGCATCGCTAAGAGAAAAGATACGAATCGCTTCAGGCGATGGGGTGGCTGATCTTCTCCTTAAGAACGGGAGGGTGGTAGATGTCTTCTCGGGTCAGATTGAGAAAAAGGATGTCGCTATCTTCGCAGGCGTCATCGTAGGTTTTGGAGATTATCAAGCCAAAAAGATCGTCGATGTCAAGGGTGATTTCCTATGTCCGGGGCTGATCGACGGTCATGTCCATGTGGAATCGAGCATGGTGACCATACCTGAATTCGCTCGGGCTATTCTTCCCAATGGCACCACCTCCATCGTCATCGATCCCCACGAAATTGCCAATGTTTATGGTCGAGAAGGCCTCCGTTTCATGGCAGAATCGGCGCGTGGGATTCCCTTGAATGTATTTATCATGCTTCCTTCTTGTGTCCCAGCCACGGATATGGAAACCTCTGGAGCAACCCTCAATGCAAGTGACCTAAGGCCGTTCTTTAGAGAGCCCTGGGCTATTGGGTTGGCAGAGATGATGAATTTCCCGGGCGTCATTTTCAGAGATCCCGAAGTTCTTAAGAAGATTGAGATGGCAAAGGGAAGGCCAATCGACGGCCATGCCCCCATGCTTTCGGGAAAAGGGCTTTACGCTTATCTCACCGCTGGAATTCGCTCTGACCATGAATGCACCACCCTCAAGGAAGCGAAGGAAAAGCTGAAAAATGGTATGCGGATCCAGGTACGGGAGGGAACTACAGCTCGAAACCTCAGGGATCTCCTCCCTCTGGTCACAACGAAGAATTCGAGACGAATTTTCTTTGTCACGGACGATCGCCATCCCAGGGAGCTTCTCAAAGAGGGCCACATCGATTCGATGATTAGACAAGCGATTCGATGGGGATTGGACCCGATCCTCGCCATTCAGATGGCGACACTAAATGCCGCAGAATACTTCAGGCTTGATGGCCTCGGGGCCATTGCTCCGGGTTTTCGGGCTGACCTCGTTACTTTCGATCACTTAGGTCGGTTTCGAGTTGGGAAGGTCTTTAAGGACGGAATATTGGTTGCAGAGAACGGGAAAATGCTCGTCACTTCCACCCCGAAAAGGAAGGGTTTGAGAGTTGGTTTAAGAGTTCGGGGATCTGTTCGTGTCAGACCTCTTAAAAAAGACGCATTTCTGCTTCGAAGCAATCAACCCCTCGCCAAGGTCATCCAGCTTATACCAAACCAAATTGTCACAAAAAGAGTAACGAAGAAAATTATTTTGAACGAAGGTGTGGCATATCCGAACATCAAGAAAGATATCCTCAAGATTGTAGTAGTTGAACGCCATAAAGCCACGGGGAATATCGGGATTGGTTTCGTAAACGGTGTCGGCCTGAAGAAGGGAGCAATCGGTTCGTCCGTGGCTCACGATTCACATAACCTCGTCATTGTTGGAACCAATGACCGCGATATCTTGAAAGCCGTTAATGCCATCCAGGCCATGAGCGGTGGATTGGTGGTGGTTTTAGATGGAAAGGTGTTATCTTCTCTTCCCTTGCCCATTGCTGGGTTGATGTCCGAATCCACGGTTCCTCAAGTCTATCTTCAATTAGAAGCCCTCCATCATGCCGTAAGAAAACTTGGATGTAAAATTCCAGACCCCTTTATGGCGGTCTCCTTCCTCTCTCTACCAGTGATTCCGGAATTAAAAATCACTGATAAAGGTTTGGTTGATGTGAATCAATTTAAATTTGTTCCTTTGTTCGGAGAAGAATGATTCAAATGCGGAATTCGGAATGTATCTTGATAGGAAATCAGGTTACCAGGAAATCGGGGGGTAGGAAACCAGGGTACCAGGGTATCAGGGAAAAAGAAGACAAGGATTTTTAGACCTGATGTCCAGATATCCTGATATCCACTCCCTGGTAGCCTGATATCCTGATAACCGCTTTGAGGAGTTTGCCATGGATTGGGATCAACTGTTGAAAGAAGCGATTCGCCATCTGCAAGAATATATTCACATTAATACGGTCAATCCTCCCGGGAACGAAGTAGAGGGAGCTAGGTTTTTCAAAAAGATTCTTGAGGCAGAGTCCATTGTGTGCCAGATTTTTGAGCCCTCTCCAGACCGTGGAAACCTGCTCGCTACCTTAAAAGGGAATGGAAAGAGAAGGCCTCTCCTCCTTCTCAATCACATCGATGTGGTCCCCGCCGAAAAAGAGCGGTGGTCCTTTGATCCTATCGAAGGGGTCGTTAAGGATGGATACCTGTATGGTCGCGGCTCTCTCGATGACAAATCCATGGGTATTGTCGAGATGATGGCCCTTCTCATCCTCAAAAGGGAACAGGTTTCTTTAAAAAGAGACGTCCTCTTTCTTGCTACTGCCGACGAAGAAACCGGTGGCAGGTGGGGAGTACAATGGGCAGTTGAAAATATTCCATCTTTGAAGGAATGCGAATACGCTCTCAACGAAGGCTCCTACGTCTTACTCAATGAGGAGGGCATTGCAGATCAATACGGCGTCTCGAATGGTCAAAAAGTCCTATTTCAACTTCAACTAAAGGCCAAAGGGACTTCAGGCCATGGCTCCCGGCCCCTCCCGGACAATCCCAATGTGAAACTCGTTCATGCCTTAGAGAAAGTAACAGAATGGGAGACTCCTTACAACATCCTTCCAATGGTGAAAGAATATTTTTCAAAGATTGCTCCGAAACAGTCGCCGGACGAAAGAAGATTCTTTGAAGATATCGAGAAAGGCGTGAGCGACCCTTCTTTTTCAGCCAAGCTGACGTCGAACCCAATCTATAACGCCATCGTGAGAGATACCATTTCCCTTACCATCCTTCGGGGTGGGAACAAAGAGAACGTTATACCTTCTGAGTCAACAGCCACTCTCGACTGCCGCCTCATCCCAGGATCGTCTAAAGAAAACTTCTCAAAAGAGATTAAGAAGAGGTTAGGAAATGAAATTGAGGTTGAGGTCATTTCGGAGAGCCTTTCTCTTCCTCCCTCTCCCCTCAATACGGACCTTTTCCAAGCTATTGAGAAATTCTCCGCAAAAAATGACCCGGGTTGTCCAGTCGTCCCGGTTCTTCTCTCTGGGGCGACGGACAGCCGTTTTTTGAGGGAGAAAGGGATTACCACCTATGATTTTTGTCCCTTCCGATTAAAGGAGAAAGAGCTGCTGCTGGTTCACGGGACTGACGAACGGATCTCGTTAGAAAACCTGAAATTCGGAGTGAAGATGTTGGTGGAGATGATTAAGGAGGTTGCGACTTAGTGTTGGTACAACGAACCCTTGACTACTTTCTGGAAAGGAAGGTAAACACCAGGGTCAGAATAATGCTGATGATTATGGAGGTAGCGACAGGAAAGTAAAAAGTAAAATTCTTTCTTTTGACAATGACATCTCCCGGTAGCCTGCCTAACCACCGAATTCTATCTCCCATGAGCAAAAAAATGCCGATCAAAATAATGAAAACGCCCAGCAGGATGAGAAGCTTACCCAAGGCACCTAATCCAAACATCTATAAGCCCCAAAAAAACGTGACTCGTGACCGTGTCTCGTGTCCGTAACTCTCATTTCTAACTTCCCACTTTCGACCTTCCTCCTTCCACTTTCTGCAAAAACCTTTCTTTGTCAGAATAGATACAGCCACAATACTGCTGACGATATAAACCCATGGCTTTTGAAACCTCCACCCCTCTCTTCCATCCCTGTCGAAAATCTTCATAATAAAATGGAATTCCCACCTCTTGGGCAACGCGCTCCCCTGTCTCTTTAATTTTAGCATGATTCTGATGAGCGCTCTGCAAAAGGGTAGTTGAAAATTGGTCAAACGCGCTATTCTTTGCCTCCCGAGCAGTGGCTTCAAGCCGAAGCGAGTAGCAATATTGACACCTCTCTTCTGTTCGATGGGCCACACTTTTCAAAAACTCCTCAAGAAGATATTCATCTCGGTAGATCACCTTCAACCCGGTGCTCTCCGAGTATTTCTTCAACGCGTCCAGTCTTTTCTGATATTCTTGGTAGGGGTGGATGTTGGGATTGAAAAAATATCCGACGGCCTCGTTCCCTTCTTCCTTCATTCGTTCAAGAGGATAAATGGCACAGTTGGCACAACAGATATGGAGGAGGATCTTCATCTCTTAGCTCGTCATTCCTGCAGAAGCAGGAATCCAGTATTTTTGGCCTTTCCTGGATTCCCGTTTTCACGGGAATGACGCAAGATTCAAAACTCAACTTGCCGGTAACGTCTTTTTTTCAGGCTCTTTCCTCCGGGGAATTCCCATCTCTTTCTCCACTTGCAGGATCCTGTCGGTGGTCTTGATGACCGTATCGGGATTGAGGGAGATGCTGTCAATGCCGCAACCGACCAAAAACTCGGCGAATTCCGGATAGTCGCTTGGGGCCTGACCGCAGATGCCGATCTTTTTACCATTCTTTTTGGCGCTTTCAATGACCGATTGAACCATCTTTTTCACGGCCGGATCCCGCTCATCGAAGACATGAGAAACTTTCTCTGAATCACGGTCCAATCCCAACACGAGCTGGGTCAGGTCATTTGATCCGATGGAGAACCCATCGAATATCTCAGCAAATTCATCCGCCATGATCACATTGCTCGGAATCTCGCACATCATATAGAGTTCGAGACCGTTTTTCCCCTGGATGAGGCCGTGCTTCCTCATCTCGGCAACCACCAATCTTCCCTCCTCGACGGTGCGGCAGAAAGGGACCATCAATTTCACATTGATCAGACCCATTTCATCCCGAACCTTTCTCATGGCCATGCATTCAAGAGCAAACCCTTCCTGGTAAGACTCGTCATAATAGCGGGAGGCCCCACGGAAACCAATCATGGGGTTGTCTTCGACAGGCTCGAATTCGCTTCCTCCAATAAGATTGGCATATTCATTACTCTTAAAATCACTCATTCTCACAATGACATCTCTTGGATAAAAGGCGGCAGCGATCTTGGCCACTCCTTGAGCAAGCTTATCAACAAAGAAGGCCTCTTTATCTTCATACCCGATAGTCAACTGTTCAATCTCCTTTTTAGCATGAGTATCATTCAATGAATCAAAGTGGACAAGCGCCATGGGGTGGATCCGTATAGAATTGTTGATGATAAATTCCACTCTGGCCAGGCCCACCCCATCGTTGGGAATAAAGGAGAGGTGGAAGGCATTGTCTGGATTTCCTACATTCATCATGATCTTCGTTTGGGGCTTCTCCAGATGTGCCATATCGAAGCGCCTCACCTCATAATCGAGGATCCCTTCAAAAACCAATCCTGTCTCCCCTTCTGCACAACAAACGGTGGCACTTCGATAATCTTTCAGAATTTCGCTTCCACCCCCTGTCCCCACGACACAAGGAACACCCAGCTCCCGGCTGATAATGGCCGCATGGCAAGTCCTTCCTCCCCGGTCGGTCACAATGCCCGAGGCAATTTTCATGATGGGTTCCCAGTCCGGGTCGGTCATCTGGGTCACCAAAATCTCCCCTTTCTTAAACTTCTCTATCTCTCTCGCACTGGTGATAACATTGATCGGGCCAGCACCAATCTTTTCACCCACACTCTTTCCTTGTATCAAAACCCTTCCCTTCTCTTTTAAAGAATAGGTCTCCAAAACGTTCATGGCTCCCTGGGATTTTACTGTCTCCGGTCTTGCTTGGAGGATAAAGAGTTCCTGGGTAATACCGTCCTTTGCCCATTCAATATCCATGGGTCTGTACGCTCCCGCTTTTTTCGAATAGTGATCTTCGATCTTTATCCCCCATTCGGCAAGCTTAATAATTTCTTCTTCATCGAGGATGAAATCTGATTTCTCTTGCGCTGAGACAGGAACATTCTTGGTTGAACCCTCTCCCTCCAGCGTGTAGATCATTTTGATCTCTTTACTCCCGAGGGTTTTCTGAATGATGGGTTTATAGTTTCCTTTGATGCAGGGTTTGAATACATAAAATTCGTCAGGATTGATGACCCCCTGGACAATATTCTCCCCTAATCCATAGGCACCCGTGATGTACACCACATCCGCGAAACCCGATTCCGTGTCGATTGTAAACATTACACCGGAACAGGCCTTATCCGAGCGCACCATCTTTTGAACACCGATGGAGAGGGCGACTGAAAAGTGGTCAAACCCTTTATGGGTTCTATAAGAAATGGCGCGGTTGGTAAAGAGGGAGGCAAAACATCGTTTACAGGCCTGAACCAGAGCGTACTCCCCGCGGATATTGAGGTAGGTTTCCTGTTGACCCGCAAAACTCGCGCCTGGAAGGTCCTCAGCCGTCGCGCTGCTACGAACCGCCACATCCGTATCCTCTCCATACTCCTTACACAGCTTCCGATATCCCTTCACTATTTCGTCAACGATCTCCCTGGGAAATTCCAAGCTATGGATAAGCCTTCGGACCCGACTTCCCCTCTCTGAAAGGTTTTCCACATCTTCGACATCGAGGCTAGAAAGTATCTCTTGAATACCTTCTTTAATTTTTGTTTTCTCCTTAACATCATGCCAGTCCTGGACAATCCCTTCGTCTAAAAGGGAATGGTAGGCATTGACGGTTATCGCAAATCCATTGGGGACGTTCACCCCTTGTTTTGTTAGTTCCCTTCGCATCTCTCCCAGGGAGGCATTCTTTCCTCCAACAACGGGAAGATCGGTAAGTCCAATTTCGTCAAACCACAAAATGTAAGGTTTTTTCCCCATTATTCCCTCCCTGGGTTATAATGATTTTAATCTATCCGAAACCTCTTTGTTTTGTCAACCCCATCATTGACAGGGTAATATTAGAGAGGATGCCGAATTTTCCAACGATAAAGTATCTTTAACAGTAAACCAAGAAGGGTAAGGAGTTAATACCTATCCCGTTGATAATTGTAGAAATGAAGACCGATTTTTCATATAATAATCTAACCATCAAATTCTAATACAAAAGGAAGGGAATTGCATGAAAAATTCAAAATATGTCCATTCTTTTGAAGGGGCAGACGGAACGGACAAGAAACTCCTCGGAGGAAAAGGAGCGGGGTTGGCCGAGATGACCCGTATGGGACTTTCTGTTCCCCCTGGATTTATCGTCACCACCGAAGCCTGCCTCGATTACTATGAGAACAAAAAGAAACTACCAAAAGGCTTGATGGAAGAGGTGGAGGTAAATCTGAAAACGATCGAGGAAAAGACGGGTAAGAAATTCGGAAGTGCTCAAAATCCTCTTTTCTTCTCCGTTCGTTCAGGTGCTGCGATCTCCATGCCCGGGATGATGGATACCATTCTCAATCTGGGTCTAAACGACAAGACCCTTGAGGGTTTGATCAAGATCACCTCGGATGGAAGATTTGCCTACGATTCCTACCGCAGGTTTATTCAACTCTTCGGGAAAATTGCGCTGGGGGTAGAAGAGAAAGAATTTAATCAGATCCTTAACAAAACAAAGGGAAAATGCGGGGCCAAAGAGGATACCGATCTTGATGCGGACTGCCTCAAAGACCTCTGCAAGCAATACTTGAAATTGGTGAAGAAGACGACGGGAACCCCCTTCCCGCAGGATCCAATGGTTCAATTGAGACTCGCCATCGAAGCGGTGTTTAGATCATGGATGGGCAAGAGGGCAGTGGATTACCGGAAGGAATTTCACATTACCCCTGAAATGGCGAATGGAACCGCCGTCAACGTCTGCACCATGGTTTTTGGGAATATGGGTTTTGATTCGGCGACAGGGGTCGCCTTCACACGAGATCCCGGCACGGGAGAGAACATTTTCTACGGTGAGTACCTCGTGAATGCTCAAGGCGAAGATGTCGTCGCTGGAATCCGGACGCCCAAACCCATTCAAGAGATGAAGAAGGAAATGCCTAAAATCTATCGGGAACTCGAGCAGGTAAGAAAGAAACTGGAAGAACATTTTCACGAGGTTCAGGACTTCGAATTTACCGTGGAGAAAGGAAACCTCTACATCCTTCAAACTCGAAATGGAAAGATGAACGCTCAGGCGATCGTCCGAACTTCCGCGGAGATGGTTGGTGAAGGACTGTTTCCTAAAGAACAGGCTGTCCTGAGATTGAAACCTCAAGAGTTGGAACAACTTCTTCACCAGCGGATCGACCCAAGTTTCAAGGGAAAACCAATTGCAGCCGCTCTTGCCGCTTCACCCGGGGCAGCCTCTGGAAAAGCGGTCTTCGATGCCGACGAAGCTGAAAGACTGGGAAAACTCGGCAACAAGGTGATCCTGGTTCGGGAAGAGACCAAGCCTGAAGACATTCACGGATTCTTTGCCTCTCAGGGTATCCTGACGAGCCGTGGTGGAAAGACTTCCCATGCAGCCGTCGTGGCAAGAGGCATGGGGAAGCCTTGTGTCTCGGGATGTGAAGATCTACGAATCGATCCAAAAGGGAGAGAGGCTACAATCAAGAACACTCACATCAAAGAGGGCGACTTTATCACCATCGATGGCTCCAGTGGTGAGATCTATCTGGGAGAGATTCCCACCGTAGACCCCGAGATCAGTAAAGAGCTTCTCACTCTCCTGAGATGGGCGGATGGAATAAGAACCATGGGCGTACGGGCCAACGCAGATACCCCTGAGGCAGCGGAGAAGGCGAGACAGTTGGGTTCGGAGGGAATCGGCCTCTGCCGAACAGAGAGAATGTTCAACGCTTCGGATCGTCTTCCCATCGTTCGGGAGATGATCCTGGCGAGTACGAGGGAAAGGAGGCAGGAGGCAATTGAAAAACTTCTTCCCGTGCAGCGCAGCGACTTTAAGGAGATCTTTCGCGCTATGGAAGGGCTGCCGGTAACCATCCGGCTTCTCGACCCGCCTCTCCATGAATTTCTTCCGTCCGCCGAAGAACTGGCAGAAGAATTGAGAAAGCTGAAGGAGGTTGAAAATGCCTTCTCCACCATGGAGAACATCTCCGATGCGATGAAGTTCTTGGACCCCGCTTTCCGGGAATCGTTGGGACTCCTCGACCACGTGGTGACCGATATTGTAGAGATCAAAAAGGAGAGACTCGACCGAAAGCTCATCCGGAAGCAGCAGGACACCCTCAGAAAGGTGAAGGAGATGATGGAGGTCAACCCGATGCTGGGCCACCGGGGGGTAAGGCTGGGGATCACCTATCCTGAGATCTATCAGATGCAGATCCAGGCTATTTTGGAGGCAGCGGCCGAGTTGCTGAAAGAGGGAGTTCAAGTCCAGCCTGAAATCATGGTCCCTCAAGTCTGCACAGCCCAGGAGTTAAAATGGGTTCATCAACTCGTCAGAAAGATCCAGAAGGAAGTGGAGAAACAATATGGGATTGAGATTCCTTTGAAGTTTGGGACGATGATCGAGGTGGTCAGGGCTTGTATGAGGGCGGGAAGATTGGCTGAGGTGGCAGACTTCTTCTCATTCGGGACCAATGACCTGACTCAGGCCACTTTCTCTTTTTCCAGAGAGGACGCGGAGAATAAATTTCTGCCCCTGTACAATCAACGAAAGATCCTTCAGGACAATCCCTTTGAGGTATTGGATGTGAAGGGAGTGGGAAGGTTAATGATGATCGCTATTGAATGGGGAAGGAGGACGAAGCCGGACCTGAAGATTGGAATTTGCGGTGAACATGGGGGTCATCCGGAGTCGGTCGAGTTCGCTCACAGTATCGGGCTTTCGTATGTGAGTTGTTCTGTACCCCGTCTTCCGATTGCGAGACTGGCTGCGGCTCACGCCAAATTGAAGGAGAGGGAAAAGAAACCTCTTGAAAGCTATGGCCCCGACACCAGTTTTAGCCTCTTTTTCTAAACTCGTGTTTGGTCCCTGCTACCGGTTGGTCTGTTTTCTGGAAGCGACGTACTCCCATCACGGGATTAGGGGCGTTCCCCATTTGGATTGATCCGTTCCCAGCTTGCTCTCGCCCGGCAGAGTTCCCGGTTATCATTTTCTCGAAACACACTGTGCAGAAAGGTGGGTGGAGAATCTTCAATGGGTTCTGAACGGACCGATATTTCGTCTCCATGGGAAGATTCGGCAAGGTAGTTTATCTGAAACGTATGAACATGGTAATTTTGATGCATCTCCAAGGGATAACTGTCCAGTATCCACTCTATATACTTCGTATTGTTGGCATGATGATGCATATCGATATCGCCGTAATGAACCGTAAAAACCTTTTCCCTTTTGGACTGAATGGGGCCGGGAAGCTTTTCAGGTTCCTCGGCCGGTGGTAGAGAATCGAAGAGATGATGAAGGTGTCGAAATATGGGTTCAATCCTTTGAGGCTTCCGGCTCTTCAGATCAAGGACCAACCAGGCGCTCGTCGCCATCCCAAGGATTTCTCCTTTCGAATTAGCGATCGAGAAATTCCGCAGGGCAAATAGACGCCCTATTCCCGTTAGCCAAGTCTTAATTCTTATCCGATCCTCCCATCGAGGATATTCGTCCATTTGAATGAACAAACGGGATAGCACCCAAAAATGCTGATGCTCGACCAAATCAGAATATCCCACCCGCAGATGGTCGGCGTGGTGCCATGCCGTTTCCTGCATGAAGTTCCAGAGAGTCGGAAGAAAGACTTCTTTCTTCGTATCGACCTCGCAGAAGGGGATGATATACTCATCTTCCCAGCTTTTTTTCATCTCGCTCATTAGGATACCTACGGTCCCTCAGCTCGGTTGCGAGTCGCACCGACCTTCCCCTCTCCCCCCGGGGAGAGGGATGGGGTGAGGGGGGGAATGTCAGATATCTTTGGCTAAATTTTCATAACAAACACATAAGTCTCATGTCAAACATTCTCAATGTAGTTTTAATCGAAATCGTGAAATGCGAATACCGGTTCGCCCCCATATTTCGCGTTGATAACTTTCTGTACTCCTCAAGCCAAGAGTTCATATCAATATACGAGCTTCTAACAGCCATCCTTGACTCCACAAGGAATCTCTGATCGAAGATTTGTAGGCAAGCATCAAAATGGTGTCTGTGATCGGCGGAAAATTGGGAAGTTGAGGACTGAAATCATGATTTTCTAAAATCCTCCTGTCATACAACATTTGAAATGGTAATCAATAATTCTTATTGAAGTTTCCATTCAAAATTAGTAAAGTCTTACCAAACCATTGGATTTCAAAAAATACTTTTGAGATTAATGATGACCTCTGTTGTTGGTGATGCCGTCGACATCATAAAGGGAAAATGTCCTATTCCAATTGAGAATATAATAAAACCCATTTTTGCAAGTCCCTTAATCTTAAAGCATTAATTGCCTTAACTTTAGAAAATGACCGATGTGTCAGAAAAAGAGGTAAAAATGAACTTCCTGCTTCAACCTAAAAAATACACAGGCCTGACGGTCGATGAAAATTCGAAAACCATTATGACAAAGACGATCCAATTCTTCGAGACCATGGGGAAAATCAGGCTTCTCGAGGATTTCAATAAAAAGGCCTGGTACAGGGAGTTTGTCGATTTTGTCAAAAAAGAACGAATCTTTTCCAAATTGCTTACACCTAAGGCCTATAGTGACGGTGATCCGGATTGCCGTTGGGATACGGCCCGCAACAACGCCTACAGTGAACTCCTGGCCTTTTATGGCATGGGTTACTGGTATTGCTTCCAGGTGACCATCCTCGGCTTAGGACCCATCTGGATGAGTAGGAACGAGAAGGCCAAGCAGAAAGCGGCCAAGCTTCTCAGAGAAGGGGCGATCTTTGCTTTCGGCCTCTCCGAACGAGCACACGGTGCCGACATTTACAGTACGGATACGACACTCACACCAAAAGGCGACGGCACCTGGGTTGCCAATGGAGAGAAATACTATATCGGAAACGGGAACGAGGCCGAGATGGTTTCGACCATGGGCAAAATAAAAGACGGCACAGATGACTATGTCTTTTTCGTCACCAATTACCGCCATAAAGCCTACGAGCTGAAAAAGAACGTCATTTCCCACCAGGAGTATGTGTCCAACTTCGCCCTCCACGATTACCCCATTAGGGAAGAAGACCTCCTCTCGCGGGGTTCGGAAGCTTGGGATGCCGCCCTGAACACGGTCAATATCGGGAAGTTCAATATCGGTCCAGCTTCCATCGGGGTAGCTGAGCATTGCTTTTACGAAGCCATCACCCATGCCTCCAACCGAATCCTCTATGGCCTTCGCGTTACCGATATGCCCCATGTGAGAAAGAGCTTTATGGAGGCCTGGCTCCGCTTGGTAGGGATGAAGTTCTACCAGCGCCGGGCCACCGATTATTTCCGGAATGCCAATGAAAAGGACCGGCGTTATCTCCTTTACAATCCCACGAGCAAGATGAAGGTCACCCTTCAAGCCGAAGAAGTTATCAATCTGCTGTGGGATGTCATCGCCGCCAAGGGTTTTGAGAAGGACACCTACTTCTCCATGGGTGCCAGCGACATTCGAGGTCCGTCCAAGCTTGAGGGCACTGTGCATGTCAACATCCAGCTCATCCGCAAGTTCATGAAGAATTATTTTTTCAATCCTGTCGATTATCCCCCGATGGAACCCGACCTTTCGACCAAAGACGATTTGTTCCTGTTCAATCAGGGACCGGCCAAAGGCCTGGGTAATGTCCGGTTTCACGACTATCGGCCCACTTTCGATTCCTATAAGGACCTGCCGAACGTGGCTGTCTTCATCAAGCAGATCAACCTCTTTAAGGAGTTATTGACCAAGGCTTATCCGGATCAGAAGCAGGATATGGATTCTTCCTTCTCATTAGCCCTTGGAGAGATGTTCTCCATCGTGGTCTATGGACAGTTGATTCTTGAACAGTCTGGCATTGAGAATCTGGATAAAGATATTATTAACCAAATATTCGATTTCATGGTCAGGGACTTTGCCTCCTTTGCCCTGCAGATCTATGGCATGAATACGACCAGGGCAGATCAAAGGGACTTTTGCCAGGAGATTATGCTGATCAGGAGCGTGCGGGATAATGAGCAG
>Ga0335070_10002082_pt1 | contig 23291 bp, 16 predicted proteins | sample Lox_Sample_13_FD_206722 | JGI IMG/M metagenome (GOLD analysis project Ga0335070, IMG submission 206722) | Soil microbial communities from Loxahatchee National Wildlife Refuge, Florida, United States - Lox_Sample_1.3 | ecosystem: Environmental > Terrestrial > Soil > Wetlands | place: USA...
TATTGTTTGCCGGGTTCTCACTGCAGGCAGGCGGCGGGGTAGTGTCGACCTGGAGGTTATCGATCGCCCAGCCAGTAAAGGTATTGAGATAAGAATCGACGATGTTGAAATGAAAACGGATTCGTACGGTGTGGCCGGCATAGGCAGAGAGGCTGATCGCCGGGCTGTTCAGCCAGGTCTGCATCCGGTCGTCGCTAAGCGGGGGGATGAGATCGGTGAAGGGGCCGCCATCCTTTGAGATCTGCACGCGGCGCTGGTCGAAATATAAGCCGGCGCTTTCCGTCTGATACTGGTAACCGAACCGCAGGTAGCTGGCTGGCGAGGCGGGGAGAGAGATGGGCGGCGAGGTCAGGTCGCCGGCGCGGATCTGGGCGTCGGCATAGTTGCCGCCGGTGTTGTTGAAAATCCAGGCAGTGGTGGTGCTGCTGCCAGAAGGATCAGTGAGGGATGCCTGCCGCCAGAGGCCGCTGGCAGTCCAGCCGTTGGCGCCGGTTTGCATGTCGTCCGTAAACGGCAGGGATCGGGTGGTTCCACCCAGAGAAGCCGGGTTTACCGTGAAAGTGCCGCTAGCGGCGGGGCTGTAGTGGGCAGTGTTGTTGGGTTCGGTTGCCCGGCCCTGGACCGTCCAGGTGTAGGTCCCCGCCGGAAGGCTGCCAATGGACCAGGACTGGTCGGTTGACCAGGCCCGGGTGGCGTTGAGCGGGCCGCTGAGGGTCGCCTGGAATTTATACGCGCCGCCAGCGTTTACCCAGGAGAGGACCAGCGAATCGGTGGCGGTTGGATTGGTGTTGGCCTGGTTAGTCGCCGGCATCAATACCGGGGTCGCCGGGTTGCCGGTGCGGGCCTGCACCTTGAGCGAGACGGCCTGGTTCGCTCCTATCAGGTGGCTGGCCAGATTGCGAACGTTGAGCGGGTTGGGACTGTCCGAGCTATACAGGGTTTCGCCGCGTTTGGTATAGTTCTCCCCCGAAAAGAGGGTCGCCGACACGTTGGCCCCGACCTGGATCGAGTCGGCGTTCGCGCTTCCCACAGCGCCTAACGCGGCTGCCGTCGGGTACGATCCCACGTTGAAGACCGCGCAGGGACCGCTGAAATTGGCGCCGGCAAAGAGAGCTACCTGGTTCGCGTTGGCGACGCAGGCCTGGGGTGGCGGCGCAGAGGTACAGGCAAAATTCTTAAATATATTGCGCAGGCCCAGCAGGGGTGTCTGGTTGCCTTCATAATCATATACCTTGAGCGCTAACGTCGCCGGGCCATCCGGCATGCCGGCGGCGCACAGGTCCAGGTCGAAGGCGAAGGGGCTGGTGGTCTGGGATGGGCCGACTTCGCGCCAGGTCCCATCGTAATTGGCCAGGATTTGCATCCTGGTGACCAAGAGGTCGTCATGACCCGAGCCGCTGACGCGCACGGTTGGAGTGATCACGGTGGTAAAGCTGCCCGGCAGGGTCATCTCGCCAGTTGGCGGGTGGGTGCCGTGGTTCCCGGAGGTGTAATCGTACTGGTATTGGACGCACTTGCCGTAGCCCAGGTCGGAGGCAAGGCAGGGGCGACCCCCTTTGGTGCCCGAATCATAGTTGATTGAGACATCGCGGAAGGTGATATCGACCGAGTAGCCCCAGTAATATCCCTGGCTGGACAGATAGGGATTGGTCACCACCATGAAATGGACGTGATGGCCGGTGCTGTAACCGGTATTGTCTACCGTGCCGATATAATCGCCCTGCTGCACCACGGTCCCAACTGTTTTGAGGCCCGCCGGGATGCTGTTTTGGGCCAGGTGAAGGTAGATCTGGTAGGTGGGAGGGGTTGTGCTGCGGTCCTCGAGGGTCAGGCTGTTGGTGCAGCTATGGTCGTTGTTCTGGCAGGTGTCCCTCCAGTGGAACACAGTGCCGCCTTTGGCTGCCAGGATGGGGAACATGGTTCCATCGGCGAAGTCGAAGGCGTAGGTGCAGGTGGACAGGCAGGAGGTGTGGTGGGCCCCCATCGAAAGGTGCTTGGTGAGCCCGTTGGCCCAGGGCAGGTAATAGCCGCCGTAAGTAACTCCCGCGGCGACGGTTTTCTGCATCAGGTGCGGATCCTGGTCCTCCTGGTAGGCCAGCTCCTGCAGCGAGCTGGAAAGGCCCTTTGAGGCGGTTTTCCACCCGGGGTCGCGCTGGAAGGTGACTTCGATTTGGGAGCCGTCCTCGGGATTGCGCGGATTCAGGCCACGGGCGACGGCCAGGACGGGCTCGGTGGCGACCGGCTCCTGAGTCTGTTCGTCGAGCGGAACCAGCCAAAGGACCACTTCGGTCTGATCGCTGGAGGGGAAGGTCTGGCTGATGGCGAAATGATCTGGATCCAGACCGGCGGCATCCGGCCGGGAAGTGATCGCGGCTTTGACCGCCTGCAGGATGGCGCTGGTCAGGCCCGGGCTCAAAGGGGCGCTGGCTTGCGATTGCGGGATGACCCGGGGAGTGGCCGCTATGGAAGAAAATGGGGAAAGCAGTCCCAGCAAGGACAACGAGATGGTGATGAGGAGGCGTTTGAGAAACATGAAGTTACCCTCAGGGCAGTCTGCTGGTTAAGATGCAAGGTTCATGCCTCGAACGGAAGAAAAGGTCTCAAGGCAACGAAGCAGCGTTGGTTTCCAGATCATTATCGGGAAAAGCGGCCCGGAAGGGTATTCAATCGAGCTAAATTTTCATTCAGATCAAGGGTACGGATACGAACCCGGCGTTTCTGTTGCAGCAGGTGGATAGGGGTAAGCTTCTTCCGTCGCGGTGGCTGTAAATTGAGGTGTCCCACCTGGAGTTGCGGTTCCTGAGAGGGTTGGCGTTGGAGTTTGTGGCGCGGGGATACCAGCCGGCGTCGCGGGACTGGTCGGGGTTGTAGAAACCTGGGGACCCATCGAGCTGATGTCTTCCACGTACGGAACCGCCCCCTGGCAGGCGGAATCCAGACGGTTCGAGACGTTTTCCCAGGTCAGCGTCAGGCCTTCCTGGATGGTCTGCTGGACTGCCTCTTCCAGGCAGCCCGACCCGGCATTGTAATTGACCAGGGTAAACTTCCACAGGTCGACATAAGAACTGGACAGGCCCGAGGCTTTACCGGTCGCATTGTAAACCACCTGACCAGCCTGCTCGCAGTTGGCTCGCAGGCTGGAGGCGAAAACGCTGACGCTGAAGGTTGCCTGGGTCAGGTCGATCCCAGCCGGGCAGTCCGGGCAGGTAGCGTTGACCTTGCTGACCAGGGCTCCGCGGAGCAGGTTCTGCTCCTTCTCGTCCAGGTCGGTAAAGTTACGCTGGCAGACCGATTTTTCGAAGATCAAGGGGCAAAACTGGTCGTAAAAGCTGGGGTTCCAGAGCAGGACCGTATCGGCGCCTTTTTCGGTCATCTGGCCGAGGCCGGCCTCCAGATAGGTGCGGAAAATCCCCGGCCAGAACTGGCTCTCGCGGTTAAACATGTTTTTCATCAACTGCGCGGGGATGCCAGTCTCCTGGCCAACCTGGACGATCTGTGCGTCGAACTGGTTCTGCCATTCGATGACGGCTGGCCGGGCCCGTTCCAGGCCACAGGCATTGGCCACCCCATCCGATTGGAGCCCGCCGTCCGGGCAGTCGCGCGAGTCCACCTGCCCATTTTGGATCAGCGAGCCGGCCAGGTAGTAAAGGGGCTGGCTGGTGAGCATATCTTCAAGACGATTGGGGGTGGATAACCAGGCGGGTGGACCGCCCAGATCGGGGAAGGATTCCCAGATCTGCGAGCAACTGGCTGCCGGAGAGCCGCGCCACCGGGGGCTGAGCACGTCCACGTACCACAGCCGCGGGTCGTTGTTCTTGCCGTCCGGGGCGATGAAATCCCCCCAGGGAACCATCCTTACTTTGGCGTTATCGTGCTGGCTCGAATCGCCGAAGCTGGAATCGACCCAGAACTCGACCGTTTCCCCTTGCATACCGGTGGCCGGAATGGGGACGACGCAAGAAGAGCCCTTGCAGGAGAAAGTCTCTCCGCCGAAGGTCCCCTGCACGCTGATGATGGTTTCGTTGGGGAGCGGCTCTTCACCGGTGATCAGCAGGCTGGGCCGGGTGCTGCAGCGGTTAGAAGGTGGGACAGGCTCGCAGCCCGTCAGGGAAATCCAGGCGACCGCGGAGGGAAGCTCGATGGTCACCTGGCGGTGGGCGGGCTTCGAACCGAGGAAGTGGAGATAGACTCCATTGCAAAGCGAGACATCCTCCCCGCTGCTGGCCTGCGGGCAGGGTTTGGTATTGATGTACTGGTTATAGGCGGAGGCGTCGCACCAGGCCTTGATTTCCGCCGGGTCGGGCAGGCCTTCGTGCTCGATGGAAAGCGAGCAGAGAACCTCATTCGTCCGCCAGGTCGAGATCCACCAGTTATAGCGGGTGAAATCGATGGTGAGCACTTTATTACGGTTGGGTCCCGGCGTCGCGGTGGGGGTGGGCGTCCCGGAATCGGCCTGAGCGGGCCGGATTCCTCCTATTCCCGAGGCAGTCAATGTCGCCAGCACGAAGATAGCTGCCAGAATTGAAGCCAGGAAGAACAGGGAACGCCGTTGTGCCATAAAATCTCCCTTACATTTATACGAGATAACAAATGAAAAGTAAACTAGTCCTTATGGAGTAACCGTCATTGTCTCTGTATCCGTGGGGCGTGGGGATGGGCTGGGGGTGGCGGTCGAGGTGGATGTGGGCGTGGATGTCTGGCCTCCTGGGGGGGTCATGGTTGCTGTCTGAGTTCGCGTGGAGGTGCGCGTTGCGGTAATGGTCTGGGTCCGGGTAATGGTGCGGGTCAGCGTGATGGTGCGAGTCAAAGTGATGCTCGGGGTGAGGGTGATGGTCCTGGTCGGGGTAAGGGTGATGGTCGGCGTGCTGGTTATGGTCGGGGTCTCTGAAGGGGTTGGCGAAATGGTCAGCTCATAGACGAGAGTGCTGATCCGCTCGGTCAGGGGGGCCGGCGCGGAAACATAATCGACCACCTGCTGGATCAATGCCTGGAGCACATCCCGGCGGGGCAAATACACTGAGACATCCATCCCCGGCAGCACCCAGGGGGTGACGATGTCGCGGTTGATCTGGAAATATCCGATCCGGCCCGAGTCGCCCAGGTTGAGCAGCAGGGAGATATTGGCTTCCAGGTCGTCCAGGCCAACGTTCGAACGGATCGATGCCTGGTTCTCGGCGTAGAGGCGGGGCAGACGGGCCAGGTTCCCCCCGCTGACCACCCGCAGGAACAAGGCGCGCAGGATCTCTTCCTGGCGGATGGACCGCTGGAAGGGATCGGCCTCGTCTGGTTTGATCAGGGTGACGTAACAGAGGGCGTGAGACCCATCCATATATACCTCGCCGACCGGGAACCCGTCGCAGATCGTGTTGGGAACAGGATCCACCACCGAAACGTTGATCCCCCCCAGGCTGTTCACCATGCGTTCGAAGCCATCCGGATGGGCAACCGCCCAAAGTGTGGGACGGACGCCCAGGTTGTATCTCAGCGTAGTCATCAGCAGATCGATGCCGCCGACGGGGTAGGCAATATTGATGCGCTGCATCGTATATCCCGGGATATAAACAAAGAGATCGCCCGGGATGGTGACCAGGCTGGCGCGAGAGGTACGCGGGTTGACAAAGAAAAGGATCAGGGCGTTGCTGCGCCCATTTCGCCCCTCAGGACTATCCAGACCGACGAGGATACCGCTCTTCACCTCTTCGGGGACATTGATCCCCGTAAGAGGCGGCGGGATGGCGGTGGACGCCGGCAGGGTGGGCCCGGCAAACGTTGGCTCAAGCGTGGGGGTCGGTTCTCCGGGAGAAGGGACGAGAGCCATAGTCGCCGACGAAGTGCTGGTGAAAGCAGGCAGGACGGGCGGAGGCGTGCTGGAAGGAGCCGGAAAGGGGTTGGGCAGGCTGCACGAAGCGACCCACAGGCAGTAAAACAGAAACCCCAGGCCGATCCAGAGTCCGGGGGATCGCAGGGGGGCACGGTGAAAGGCGTATGGACGTGTCTTTCCGCGAAGCATTCCGGGGCCATCCTGTTGGATCCATCACTGGCTCTATCTCGGGATTTCCTTTTCCCTCATCCCGGATAGATGAGCTTCTCGTACTATGAGAACCGCTTGATTTCGAAAGCAATTATAGCATGGCGGGATAGCGAATCGGCGGGTCCATATAATCTCTCTTCTACGGCGATTCCCAATCAACCAGAAAAGTCCCTCTCCTGGCGTATGCATGCAGGAGAGGGACGTGGAGCGCGGCCAATGAGGATGGATTTTTGGGCGGCCGCTGGTGAGGATCCTTATGCTATTAAGGCTGTTGCTGGATTTGAGTAAACAGGTCGGAGGCAAAGGTTTGAATGGCCCGCTGATCCGACTGGGTAGCAGCTTTCGTGCCAGCGCCAGTAAAAACCACTTTCACAATCATCGCATCGGCCGCTGCCGAATCCGTCTGGTTGACCTCGAAGGAATGGAGCCCATCGACCCAGGCGTAGAGCTGATCCAGTTGGGCCGGGGTGAGGCGATCGAATTTCACCGGCTGGGTCGCATTCGGCTTGCAGGAGGCGGCATAGGCAAACCCCGTCAGGTAGACAGAAAGATCGTCGCAGAACCCGGCGATGCCGCCCTCGCGGCGCCAAGTGAGCGCCACATCGTACATGGTTCCAACCTGCTTGCCAGAGGCTTCCATCCATACCAGACGAGCCCACTCGGCCATGCTGCGCTCTTCAGCGGTCGTAGGTTTCTGCGAACCCAGGTCGGAAAAGGCAATCTTGCCAGCTTTGGTTTCGGCACTGAAGGACTGGTATCTTTGGGCGAGTTGCCGCAACTCGCCAGCGCGCTTCGGTTCACTGAACGAGGCCAGCCTGGGTGTGCCCTTGCAAGGGCCGTACTGCACTCCATTTTCGCTGATGAGGGCGGTCTGGCAGGTCTCACCCTGCAACTCCCAGATCAGAGCTGGTTTGGCTGCGGGGGTCTGGAGGACATCCTGGGCGAGAACCACCGCGCTTCCCGTCCGGTTGGTGTGATAGGTGTAGGTCTTTCCGCCCGCTTCGAGAACGACACGGTAGCCTGGGGTGACCACCTGGGTGCAGAAGACGCCGGGTTTGTGGACGCCCAGGCAGCCATCCGGCCATTCGACCTCTTCGATGGAGATCACTTTGATCTGATCTCTGGCAACGCCTGTCTGCCGGGCGAGGGCTTCAATGGCCTTGTTTCCCGCCTCGGGGACGTCCTGGCTGGTGGTCGGACCGGGTTTCGGCGCAGAGGTGGGCGCTGGCACGGTGTGAATGCCGGTCGGTGGGACCGCGACGCTGGTCGGCGATTGCGGTGCCTCCTGCGTAGGCTGAGCTGCGCCGGGAGCTGTTGGCTGTTCAGCGCAGGCCGCAGCGACCGATCCAACCCATAAGACTAGTATCAGTAACCGGATGAGCTTCATGCTCTTCTTTCCTTTCCGGAGCATAGACGCCCAACGGAGCGGGTTGGTTCCCACCCGCTACCCGGCCTGCATTGCCAGGTACAGGGCCTCCTTCCAGGGAGGCAGGTAGAGCTGGAACGTCTGGTAAAAGCGGCTGCAGTCCAGGGCGGTAAAGAGGGGCCGTTTCGCGGGAGTGGGGAAATCGGCGGTCAGGGCGGGTAGCACCTGCCGCACGACCTGCTGTTCGGGGTGGGGATCGCATTCCAGGATCGCCTGGGTCCATTCCAGGCGGCTGGCGTAGCCATCCCCGGCCAGGTGGTAGACGCCGCGGCGCTCCTGGATCCATTCCCGGGGGCTGGGGCCGGCTTTTGCCAGGAGCTGGGCGGTCACCTCGGCCAGCGTTCGCGCCCAGGTCGGGCAACTGATCTGGTCGGTCACCACACGCATGGTCTGCTGCTCCCGGCTCCACTGCAGCACTTTGTTGACAAACCCTCCCTGGCGGGTGCTGTAGACCCAACTGGTGCGCAGGATCAGGTAGGCGCCGCCGGCCGCCTGGATGGCCAGGTCGCCGTCCAGCTTGGTCTGCCCGTAAGCGTTCAGCGGGCGAGGGGGATCGGCCTCGACGTAAGGAGAGGTTTTTTCGCCGTCGTAGACGTAGTCGGTGGAGTAATGGACCAGCGCGGCCCCCACCAGTCTGGCTGCTTCGGCCAGGATCGCCGGCCCGGTAACGTTGATTGCCGTTGCATCTGCGCGACGGGTTTCGGCCTGGTCTACCGCGGTAAATGCCGCGGCGTTGACGATTACCTGCGGCTGAGTTAGTTCGACGATCTGTTTCAGGCTCTCAGCCTGCCGAAAATCGATCTCGGGGTAATCAAAAGCGCTCACGTTGCCGAGCGACGCCAGGCAGCGGCGGAGCTCCCAGCCCAGTTGTCCAACTTTCCCCAGGAGAAGGATCCGCATTAGCGCCTCTCGTCCAGGAGCTGCAAGAGGTACTGGCCATAGGAATTGCCGGCGTACTTCTCGGCTTCGCAGCGGAGGTGGTCGCGGTCGATAAATCCCATGCGGTAGGCGATCTCTTCCGGGCAGGAGATCATCAGCCCCTGCCGTTCTTCCACGGTCTGGACGAAATTGCTGGCCTGGAGCAGCGACTCGTGCGTGCCCGCGTCGAGCCAGGCGATCCCGCGGCCAAGCACCTGGACGCGCAGCCGCCCCTCCTGCAGGTAGATGCGGTTGAGGTCGGTAATCTCGATCTCACCCCGCGGTGAAGGCTGCAAGGTTTCGGCCAGGCCGACGACGTGCTGGTCGTAGAAGTACATGCCCGGGACCGCATAATTGGAGCGAGGTTTGCGCGGCTTTTCTTCGATGTTCACCGCGCGGAGCTGCTCGTCGAACTCGACCACGCCGTAGCGCTCGGGATCCCGCACCGGGTAGGCAAAAACCGTCGCTCCTTCCTTCAGGCCTGCGGCGGCGCGGAGCTGCGCGGCCATGCCGCCCCCGTAAAAGATGTTGTCGCCCAGGATCAGGCAAACCGGCTCCCTGGCGATGAACTCTTTACCGACCAGAAAGGCATCGGCGAGACCACGGGGGACGGCCTGTTCGGCGTATTCAAAGCCCATGCCCCACTGGAGGCCGCTGCCGAGCAGGCGGCGGAAAAGGGGGAGATCCTCGGGGGTGCTGATCACCAGCACTTCGCGGATCCCCGCCAGCATCAACATCGAGAGGGGATAGTATACCATCGGCTTGTCATAGACCGGGAGGAGCTGTTTGCTGACACCCAAAGTCAGAGGATATAACCGTGTGCCTTTCCCGCCCGCCAGGATAATCCCTTTCATATGGCCTGCCCTCCGCGGCTTGTGTAATTCTTGTCCATCCAGCTCTGGTAATCCCCCCGGCCCGAGATCGCGGCGGCCCATTCGGTATGAGCCAGGTACCATTCGACGGTGCGGCGCAGCCCGCTGGACAGCGATTCGCGCGGCGCCCAACCCAGCTCGCGGCGCGCTTTTTCGATGTTCATGTCGTAGCGCCGGTCATGTCCCGGCCGGTCGGCGACGAACTGGATCAGCGAGCGGTGGGGCGTGAAGGGGGAATGGGGAAGGAGCTCGTCCAGGATCGCGCAGATCTGGTTGACGATCTCCAGGTTATATGGCTGGTTATCCCCGCCGATATTATAGGTCTCGCCTGGGCGGCCGTCCTGAATGACTCGGACGATCGCCTCGCAGTGGTCCTCCACGTACAGCCAATCGCGAACCTGGCGACCGTCTCCGTAGACCGGCAAGGGCTTACCGCTCAGCGCATTGAGGACCATCAATGGGATCAGCTTTTCAGGGAACTGGAAAGGCCCGTAATTGTTCGAGCAGTTGGTGATGCTGATCGGCAGGCCAAAGGTGGCCTGGTAGGCGCGGACCAGGTGATCGCTGGAAGCTTTGGACGCCGCGTAGGGCGAGCGGGGATGATAGGGCGTGGTTTCGGTAAAGGCCGGGTCCTCTGGCTTGAGGGTGCCGAAGACTTCGTCGGTGGAGACGTGGTGGAAGCGGACCTCTTCGCGGGGGAGGCGGTTGGGACCGATCCAGGCCTGGCGCGCAGCTTCCAACAGAGTATAGGTGCCGACGATGTTCGTCTCGACGAACCGGCCAGGGTCGTGGATCGAGCGATCGACGTGGCTTTCCGCCGCGAAATGGACGACGGTATCGATCTGATGGGTGGTGAACAACCGCTCCACCAGACCCCGGTCGCAGATGTTGCCATGGACGAAGGTATGCCGTTCTGCGCCGGGCAGGTCCTTGAGATTTTCCAGGCTGCCGGCATAGGTGAGCGCATCCAGATTCACGATCGAAACCGCTGGCCGGGTTTGCAGCAAATAGCGAATGAAATTCGAGCCGATAAATCCAGCTCCTCCAGTTACCAGGACACGTTCCATACCACCTCTTTTTGAGTACAGGTTTAATCGAAGAGCTCAGAGTCCGCGAGCAGCCTGCCCTGAGCGTCTTTTTTGGAAATCACGGGCAGCTCTCCGGCCTGGAGCGGCCAATCGATTCCAATCTGCGGATCGTTCCAGGCCAGGCAGCGTTCCCACTCGGGGGCATAATAATCGGTCGCTTTGTACACCACCTCGGCCCAATCGCTGACCACGTAGAAACCGTGGGCGAACCCGACCGGGATCCAGATCTGGCGACGATCCTGGGCGGAGAGGTAGGCCCCTACCCATTGGCCAAAAGTTGGCGAGCCGCGGCGCAGGTCGACTGCCACGTCGAAAATTTCTCCCACCACTGCCCGGACCAGCTTCCCCTGCGGCTGGCGAATCTGGTAATGCAACCCGCGCAGGATCCCCTGGCGCGACCCGGAGTGGTTGTCCTGGATGAAGGCCGCCAGGATGCCTGCCTGAGCGAATTGATCAGCCTGGTACGTCTCCATAAAAAAGCCACGATCGTCGCCAAATACGCGCGGCTCGATGAGGATGACATCCGGTATGGCGGTTGGTGTGAAGTTCATTATCTTTCAGTCCCCAAGTTTTGCCAGATTGTATCAGAATCGGGGAGTAAACACCAGTGAAGGATTCGAGTTACTTTATTGGGGACGGGTTCCAGGTTTTTGCGAAGGTTTGATCTCGGGTAGATCCGGGGAAAGGACGAGTTTCTGCGCTATAATCCGGATGAAAGATTGACTAGATTTCCTTGATGAGGATCCCCCTATGAAGCAGCTCCTCCAGAATTTGCGCACCGGCGAGACGGCGGTCGTAGACGTACCGATCCCCCAACCGCGCCCCAAAACTGCCCTGGTGCAGACCTCGGTTTCGCTCATCTCGGTGGGGACGGAACGGATGCTGGTTGAGTTCGCCGAGAAAAACCTGATCGAAAAAGCCCGCTCCCGGCCGGACCTGGTCCGCCAGGCGCTGGATAAGGCGCGGCGTGAGGGAGTCGGCAACACACTGGGCGCTGTGTTCAACCGCCTGGATCAGCCGATGGCGCTGGGATACTCTTCGGCGGGGACGATCGTCGCAGTAGGGGAGGGGCTGCAGGGATTCCGGGTCGGCGACCGGGTGGCCTGCGCCGGGGGGAGTTACGCGGTCCACGCAGAGTACGCAGTCGTCCCGCAGAACCTGATGGCAGCCATCCCCGAGGGGGTCGATTTCGAATCGGCCGCGTTCACCACTTTAGGGGCGATTGCCCTGCAGGGGTTCCGCCTGAGCGAGCCGCAGGTTGGCGAGCGGATCGCCGTAATTGGGCTGGGGCTGCTCGGCCTGCTGACGGTCGGGATCGCCCGGGCGGCCGGATGCGCTGTTTTTGGGGTCGATCTCGACCCCCGCCGGGTAGAGCTGGCCCGCCAGATGGGAGCGACGGCGGTCGAGCGCGCCGCTGCGCTCGAAACGGGGAATGTCTTCAGCCGCGGGCGGGGCTGCGACGCTGTGCTGATCTGCGCCGACACGCGCTCCTCCGATCCCATCGAGCTGGCCGGGGAGCTGGCGCGCGACCGGGCGCGGGTGGTCGCAGTGGGGGCGGTGGGCCTCGAAGTTCCGCGCAAAGTCTATTACGAAAAAGAGCTGACCCTGCGGATTTCTCGGTCCTATGGGCCGGGACGCTATGACCCGGCCTACGAAGAAAGCGGCAGTGATTATCCCCTGGGCTACGTGCGCTGGACGGAGGGCCGCAACCTGGAAGCGATCCTGGATTTGATCGCGACCGGAAAACTGGACGTCCATCCCCTGATCACCCAGCGTTTCCCTATCGATGAGGCCTCCGCGGCCTATGAATTGATCACCGGGAAAAGCAAGGAAGCATTCCTGGGGGTGCTGCTGACCTATCCCGAAGCGGGCCGAGGATTTCCTTCTGCAAAGATTCCCATCCATCGCTCCGCGCCAGGGGCGCTGGACGGCGAGCCCGGCCTGGGGGTGCTCGGGGCCGGGAATTATGCCGGCGCAGTGTTCCTGCCCACAGTTCAGGGAGTGGGGATGGCCCGCCGGGTCGGGATCGCTTCAGGGACCGGGCTGAGCGCCGGGCACATGGCCCTCCGCTTCGGGTTCGGATACGCGACCAGCCAGGAATCCGAAATCCTCGACGATCCCGCGGTGAACGTGGTCGCGGTGCTGACCCGGCACCAGGACCACGCCCGCCAGGTGTTGGCCTGCCTCGGGCGAGGCAAGGCGGTCTTCTGCGAAAAGCCCCTGGCGATCAACCCCGCGGAGCTGGCTGCGATCCAGGAAGCTGTTGAAAAAGAGGGATCGCCGCTGCTGACGGTCGGGTTCAACCGCCGTTTCGCTCCGCTGGCGAAGAAGTTGAAGGCGTTCTATGCGGACGCGGCGGAGCCGATGGTTATCCAATACCGGGTCAACGCCGGTTATCTCCCCGCGAGCCACTGGCTGCACGATCCTCAGCAGGGCGGAGGGCGGATGATCGGCGAGGGCTGCCATTTCGTGGATTTCATGGCTTTCCTGGTCGGTGAACCTCCCGTCTCGGTGAGCGCAATGGCGCTGCCGGACGTGGGCCGCTATCGCGAGGATAACCTTGTCGCTGCCTTTACCTTTGCGAACGGCTCGATCGGTACGCTGAGCTACCTGGCTAACGGAGATAAATCATTTCCTAAAGAACGGGTGGAGTGCTTCTGCTCGGGGCGAGTGGCAGTCCTGGACGATTTTCGCTCACTGGAAACCGTGCAGAACGGCCGCCGGACGGTGAGCAAAAATCGCCTGGGACAGGATAAAGGCCACCGCGCCGCCTGGGAAGCGTTCCTGACCGCGGTGAAGGCCAGCGGACCGCCGCCAATCCCATATTCCCACCTGCTCGGAGTGACCCGGGCCACCTTCGCCGCGGTCGAGTCGCTGCGCGCTGGCGGTGAGCATGTCCAACTCTGACCGAATATCGATCCTCCTCAAATCACTGCGTCAGTTGGGGCTGGAACAGATGGGCCTGTATGCCCTCTACCAGTTGGGGCTGCGCAGCGGGCAATACCGCAGGAGTTCGTCCGTCCAGGCTCCTGACAGTTCGGTTCCGGCCAGCCAGGACGGTCGGTTCGATGGCCCCTTTTCCCTGCCTGGCCCGGAAGAGCTGGGCGCACTGCTGGGCGACGATCGCGAGGATCTGCTTGTCGAGGCGGACGAGATTGTTGCGGGCAGCGTGCGTATCTTCGGCATGACCGCGCCCCTCGACCTGGCGCCTCCAGCGCCACTGCGCCACTGGACGGAATACGAGCGCGACAAAGCGCACTGGTCCCCGGCCGCCGGAAAGGATATCAAATGGTTCTGGGAGCCGGCCCGTTTTGGTTGGGTCTTTGCTCTGGGCCGCGCTTACCGCCTGACCGGCGACGAGCGCTACCCCACGGCCTTCTGGCGCCATTCCGACCGGTTCTGGCAGGCGAATCCACCGGGACTCGGTCCGAATTGGGCCTCAGGCCAGGAAGTGGCGCTGCGTATGCTGAGCCTGGTCTTTGCCCGCCAGGTCTTCAATGGGGCAGCTTCCTCGCCGCCTGGAGCCATGAGCCGCCTGGGTGCTTCGATTGGCGAGCACGCGCGGCGAATTCCCCTCACCCTGGTCTATGCCCGCTCGCAAAACAACAATCACCTGCTCAGCGAGGCGGTGGGACTGTACGCCGCAGGCGTCCTTCTCGCGGGCTGGCCTGAGGCCGACAGGTGGCGGCGGCTGGGCTGGAAATGGCTGAACCTGGGTTTCCAGAGGCAGATCCGCGTTGACGGCACGTACGTCCAGCACAGCACAAACTACCACCGCATGATGCTTCACCTGGCCCTTTGGGCCCACCTGCTTGCCCAAATGGAAGGCGTTCGCCTCCCCGAGGCCACGCTCGCCAGGCTTCGCGCTGCGGTTGCCTGGCTGGAGGAACAGACCGATCCCAATTGCGGTGAAATGACCAACCTGGGCGCCAACGATGGCGCGCAGATTCTTCCCCTCGCCCAAACTGGATTCCGGGATGCCCGCCCGACGCTCCAGGCGGCCAGCCTGGTATTCTGTGGCCAGAGCGTGTTTCCACCCGGACCCTGGGATGAGATGGCGGCCTGGCTGGGAGGGCAGCCTCGGGCGAGCGCTGCTCCCCGGCCCGGAGCAGTGGAACCGGCTTCGGGCGCCCGGATCAACATGCCAGGCTCCTCCTCCTGGGCCAGCATTCGGGCGGTTACGTTTCACGAGAGGCCGTCACACGCTGACCAGCTCCATGTGGAGCTGTGGTGGCAGGGAACCAACCTGGCCCGTGATGCCGGGACGTACCTGTATAATGCGCCGTCTCCCTGGGACAACCGTCTGGCGGAGACCGACGTTCACAATACCATTTGCGTCGATGGGAAAGATCAGATGCTGCGCGCGGGCCGCTTTCTCTGGCTGGATTGGGCTCAGGCCAGGATCACCCGGCGCGATGCGGACCCGTCCGGAGAATGGGAGCGGATCATCGCGGTTCACGATGGATACCATCGGATGGGGATCCAGCACGAACGGACCCTGGCCCGCCAGGGGGCATTTCGCTGGGTGGTGACTGACCGGTTGCTGGACACAGGCGCCGCCGCGGGGAGACACCTGGTCGAGCTGCACTGGCTGCTCCCGGATTGGGAGTGGGCGCTGGGGGGTGGCAGGCTGATCCTGAAAACCTCCACTGGACCGGTCATCCTGAGCGTAACCGGCGAGGAGGCAGGTCAGGTCGAGCCGGGCTTGCAGATCATTCGCGCGGGGGTGGTCCTGGCTGGTGAGAAGGAAGGCAATCTCCACCGGGGGTGGTATTCGTCTACCTATGGGAAAAAGGAGCCGGCGCTGTCTCTGGTCGCGAGGGTGCAAACCACGCTGCCGGTGGGCCTGGTCAGCGAATGGACCCTGCCCGGGGATCCAGTGGGACCAACGTGATGAATATTTATTAATGAGAAAAGGCCCTGTCCAAAGACAGAGCCTTTCTCCCGGTTAGATCTGGAGGCAATTTGCGTTGTGCGGTGTTGCTGGCAGCAGTGTGTTGCGGGGCCTCCGGCTACAATGATGGCTACGATGTGCAGTGAGATCTTCGATTAGGGGCTGTGCCATCTGCGATGCGCCGCGTTGTTCTGCAATGGGCTGCCTTGGGCTACAAAGATCTGCGATGCGCTACGGTGGTTCGTGTTGGGCTCCGGTGCGCTATGTTGGGCTGCGATGATCTGCGATGGGCGAGGTTGTTATTCCGATGAGCTGTGATGGGCGGCGGTGAGGCTGCGGTGGGCTGCATGGAGCAACGATGTCGCCTGGTTGGGCTGCAGTGAACTATAGTGCGGCTGCGATGTGCTGGGATGGGCATCGGTGAGGCTGTGGTGAGCTATCGCGGGCTGCAATGGAACTGCTATGAACTTGTTGAAGGTGCGATTGACTGCAATGTTAGATGGCGTGTACGACGTTACTGAAGATATTTCCGATCGCCGGGCCAAGCAGGGCGAGGATGACGATCACGACAACCGCGACAAGAACGAGAATTAAGGCGTATTCAACTAAACCTTGGCCTTTTTCCTTGGGAGCGAATAACATGGGATTTCACCTCCTTTCAGCTCTATGATGTAGTCTGCGAAGTACGATCCTATTGTATTCCGCTTCTCCCAAGTTTTCAATGAGTTTGACTTTACAGCGACTTAACAACCGGCCTTTCAATTTGGATTAATAGATCCTTAATGGCTGATTAATTAAACGTGAGATCCTGTGGATTGTTACAAAAACCTTCTGCGAGTGATCGGAATCGAGTAAAATCTTACCAACTGAATCTTCTGGAGCGCTCGTTCGCCCATGCATATCCTTCTTGTCCACCAGGCTTTTGCTGCCCTCGACGAAGCCGGCGGGACCCGCCATCATGAAATGGCTCGTTATCTGGCAGCCCGGGGGCATCAGGTGACGGTCATCGCCAGCCCGGTGAGCTATCTAACCGGCACACGCCGGGGCCGGGTGAAGTGGGTGGATCGCCAGACAGATGGCCCGCAGATCACCATTTTGCGGACCTATACGTATTCTGCCCTCCATCGCAGCTTCATTCATCGGGTGATCAGCTTCTTGAGCTTTATGCTTTCGTCTTTTTGGGTCGGGTTGACGGTCCGGAACGTCGATCTGGTTTGGGGGACCTCTCCGCCGATTTTCCAGGGGGTTACTGCCTGGGCGCTGGCTCGCTTGAAGCGGGTCCCCTTCCTCTTCGAAGTCCGCGATTTATGGCCCGCTTTCGCCATCGCGGTCGGGGTCTTGAAAGACCCGTTCCTGGTGAAAGCCTCGCTGTGGCTGGAGGGATTCCTCTATCGGCGAGCCGACCGGGTGATGGTGAATTCACCGGGTTACATCGATCATGTGCTGGCGCATGGAGCGCGGTGGGTCGAGCTGATCCCCAATGGGGCAGATCCGGATATGTTTGATGCGGCTGGAACTGGAACCGAATTCCGCGAGAGATACGGCCTGGACGGAAAATTCGTGGTTCTCTACGCGGGAGCCCATGGGATGTCCAACGACTTGAATGTGGTCCTGGACGCGGCGAGACAGTTGCGCGATGAAAAACAGTTTTGCTTTTTGCTGTTAGGAGATGGCAAAGAAAAGCCTGCGCTGATTGCGCGGGCTCAGGAGCAGGGTCTGAAAAACGTACTTTTTTTGCCGCCGGTGCCCAAAAAAGAGATGCCCCAGGCTCTGGCCGCCTCCGATGCATGTGTGGCGATTCTGAAAGCCATTCCGCTGTACGCGACCACTTATCCGAATAAGGTGTTTGATTATATGGCAGCCGGCAGGCCCGTCTTGCTGGCAATCGATGGGGTGATCCGGAAAGTGGTGGAGGAAGCGGGGGCGGGGATCGCAGTTTGCCCCGGGGATGCAGGCTCGCTGGCCAATGCCGTCCGCTGGTTGGCGGCGCAGCCCGACCGTGGGCGGTCGATGGGCCAATCCGGGAGGCGCTACGTGCAACAGCATTTCAACCGCGCAGACCTGTCTCTAAAACTGGCTCTTTTGCTGGAAGATCTAAGGTGGAATCATGGCTGAAAAGATACTGGTCGTTGAAGACGAACTGACACTGCAAGAAACGCTGGCGTATAATCTCAAACGCCAGGGCTATGACGTGGAGGCTGTTGGAGATGGGCTGGCTGCGTTGGAAGCGGCCCGCCACGACCATCCAGATTTGATCCTGCTGGATATCATGCTCCCCGGGATGGACGGATTTGAAGTCTGCCGTATCCTCCGCCAGGAAATGAACACCCCTATTCTGATGCTGACCGCCCGCGACGAGGAGATCGACCGGGTGGTTGGGTTGGAGCTGGGCGCGGATGATTATATCTCCAAGCCTTTCAGTATGCGCGAACTGATGGCCCGCGTCAAAGCCCGTCTGCGCCTGGTGCGCCTCATTCGCGAAGAGGTGGGCAACCAGACCACCGGTGGGTCGGGGTTTGGCGGCGCATTGAACTTCGAGGACCTCACCCTGGACCTGAACCGACGGGAGCTGCGCCTGAACGGCCTGCCAATTCCTCTGAAGCCCAAGGAATTCGATCTGCTGGCTTTCCTGGCCCAGCATAAAGGCCAGGTGCTCACCCGTGAATTTATCCTCGAGAAGGTCTGGGGATGGGATTATATTGGCGACAGCCGCACCGTGGACGTACACGTGCGCTGGCTGCGTGAAAAGATCGAGCCGGACCCTGCCAGCCCGCGAAGGATTATCACCGTACGTGGAGCCGGATACCGGTTTGACGGATAAACATGAGAAATACCATTCGCTGGCGGATCGGGTTCCCGTATATCATTCTGCTCGTGGTCGTCATGGCCGGGGTGGGCGTATACCTGATCGGGGTGGTTCGCCAGACCTACTCTGACAATCTAAAGACGAAGCTCCTTTCTGAATCGCGCCTGGTGGGGAGCGTCATCGAGCCCGTCCTGGCTGATCCGGCCAGGACTGCGGAGCTTGGACCGCTGGTGAAGAACTATGCCAGCATGTTGGGCGTGCGGGTCACGATCATCCGCAGCGACGGGGTAGTGTTGGCGGAGTCCGATACCGACCCAAACCTGATGGAAAACCATTCGAATCGTCCGGAAGTCCAGGAAGCCCTCCAGAACAAGGAGGCGACGGCTACGCGTTACAGCACCACGCTAAAAGCCAGTTATTTTTACGCGGCCAATCCCATCGTGGTGAACGGGAACATCGTGGGGGTATCCCGCTTGTCGGTCCCCCTGGCGCACGCGGAAGACGTTCCCAATCAGATCGTGATGGCAGTCATTGGGGCCACCTTGCTGGGGATTATCGCTGCGCTGTTCCTGGCTGCGATGGTGACCGACTACACGGTGTATCCCCTGACCCAATTGACCCAGGCGGTCCAAAAAATGACCCAGGGGGAATTCACCGAGACGCCCCTGCCCGCTGCCCACGATGAAGTGGGCCTGCTGAATCGGGCCTTCAACCAGATGGCCAGCGAGCTGCGCACCAAAATCGATGCCTTACAGTCTGAAAGTGGGAAGCTGGCGGCGGTCCTATCAAACATGACTGATGGGGTCCTGATCGTCGATTCAGCGGGCATAGTCCAGTTGATTAACCCGGCAGCCGAACGGATATTTCGGGTCGAAGAAAACCGGGCCCTGGGCATGTCGCTGGTCGAAGTCGTCCGCCAGCACCAGCTCGTCGAGCTGTGGCGAGCCTGTCTTGAGACTGGCGACCAGAAAGTAGTCGAGTTAGAGGTACCCGCCGAGCGGATATTCCTCCAGGCGGTGGGGACCTCGCTGAATGACGCCATCCCAGGTAGCGTGCTGATGGTTTTCCAGGATCTCACCCGGCTGCGCCGCCTGGAAACAGTACGCCAGGATTTCGTCAGTAATGTCTCCCACGAACTGCGCACCCCCCTGGCGGCGTTAAAAGCCCTGGCCGAAACCCTTCAGGAAGGCGCCCTCGAGGACATCCCGGCGTCCCGGCGCTTCCTCTCCAGGATGGAGACCGAGATCGATACGCTTTCCCAGATGGTCCAGGAGCTGCTGGAGCTATCCCGGATCGAATCGGGCAAAGTCCCGCTGAAGCGCAAGCCGATCGCGCCGTGTGATTTTCTCAACCCCGCTGTGGACCGGATGCGGCTTCAGGCAGAACGGGCCGGTCTAAGCATGCGCCTGGAGTGTCCGGCTGATTTGCACGCGGTCAGCGGGGACCCGGAACGGCTGCAGCAGGTGCTGGTCAATCTGCTTCACAACGCGATCAAATTTACCCCACCCGGCGGAGAAGTGGTTGTCAGGGCGGAGCCGGGGCATAACGAGATCATTTTCCAGATCTGTGATACGGGTGTGGGTATCCCTGCCAAGGACCTGACGAGAATTTTCGAGCGGTTCTACAAAGCTGACCGGGCGCGCACCGGCGGTGGAACGGGGTTGGGCCTCTCGATTGCTCGCCACATTGTCGAGGCTCACGGTGGGCGGATCTGGGCGGAGAGCGAAATCAACCGGGGCAGCGTGTTTTCCTTTACCCTGCCCCTGGCAGCTAAACCAGGCTCGAACTAAAGCAAAATCAGATCCCAACGGAGGCTATCATGACAGAGGAAATCGGTAAGCGGTTTATGGAGCTTTCCCGCTATGAAAACATGGAAGACTCGCAGCAGAAACAAGGGATCGTTCCCCAGCCGCCGCTCGAGCTGCCCTATCTGGGCAGCGGCCCCTGCCTGGACCTGCCCCGGCCTGAGGAGATCCATCTCCCCTCACTGGACCTGCTGGATCTGATCAACCGGCGCAAAACCCTGCGCAAATACAGTCCGAAGCCCCTCAGCCTGACCGAGCTCTCGTTCCTGCTATGGACCACCCAGGGGGTCAAACAGATCACCAAACGGCCGGTGACTTTCCGCACCGTCCCCTCTGCCGGGGCCAGGCACGCGTTCGAGACGTATATCCTGGTCAACCGGGTCGATGGGCTGGAAAAGGGTCTCTACCGCTACCTGGCAATCCGCCACCAGATTGCCCGCGTGGAGGCTACCGAGACGATTACCGAACAGGTGAGCCAGGCTTGCCTGGAGCAGGATCAGATCATCCAGGCAGCGGTGACGTTGATCTGGGTGGCTGTTCCCCAGCGCATGGTCTGGCGCTACGGCGAGCGTGGCTACCGCTACCTGCACCTGGATGCCGGGCACGTCTGCCAGAACCTGTATCTTGCGGCCGAGGCCATCGAGTGCGGCGTCTGCGCGATTGCAGCGTTCGACGACGTCGAGCTGAACCGGGTGATGAGTCTCGACGGCGAGGAGCAGTTCGTGATCTACCTGGGAACAGTTGGGAAAAAATAGGGGTGGTATTAGAAGCGGGCAGTCAGAGCGAGGATCATCGAGAGAATGAGGATTAATCCCAGGACTGACATGACGATCTGCTGAATGCGGCGGTTGCGCTGCTCGCGCGACAGCTCAGTTTTTCGTCGAGGATCGTTTTTGTTTTTCATCATAGAACTCCTACCAAACCGGACCCGAAGGGTTTCCAAAACCCTCAGGGTCAGCTCTTACTAAGGGTGGATTGATTCTATCACTGGATTGCAAAAACGGCGGTTGATCACTCCAATTGGGTTTTCAGCGCCTGGGCAATCTCAGCGTTAATCCCTTTCACCGTGGTGAGCTGCTCGATCGAGGCCTGCCGGATCCCTTCGATCGAGCCAAATTGTTTTAAGAGAGCCTTGCGGCGCACCGGACCGACGCCGGGGACGGCGTCCAGGCGGGAAGCCAGTCCCAATTTCGAGCGGCGGTTGCGGTGGGCGGTGATGGCGAAGCGATGGGCCTCGTCGCGGATACGCTGGATCAGGTACAGGCCCTGGGAGTGGCGCGGGAGGAGCAGGGAGCCTGGCAGGTTGGGGCGGAAGAGCTCTTCCTGCTGCTTGGCCAGGCCCATGACGGGGACCCGGTCGATCAAATTGAAGCGCTCGAGCACCTTGACGGCGCGTCCCAACTGGCCTTTGCCGCCGTCGACGATGAGCAGGTCGGGGAGCACAGCAAAGGAAGCATCCCGTTTTGCCCCGGGGGTGTTCTCGGTCTCCTGGTAGCCCTGCCAGCGGTGAAAGCGGCGGGTGAGCACTTCTTCCATGCTGGCAAAGTCGTCCGGCCCGGCGACCGACTGGATGTTGAAGTGGCGGTAGTGTTTTTTGCTGGGAACGCCCTGTTCGAATACCACCATGCTTCCCACTGCCGAGGTGCCCTGGGTGTTGGAGATATCGTAGCATTCGATGCGGTTGGGCGGCCTGGGGAGCTGGAGCGCCTGCTGGAGCTCGGCCAGAGCCTCACTCTGGCGGTTGGTATCCGCCTGCCACTGGGTGCGCAGTGCGTTGAGGGTTTCGACGGCGTTTTCGGTGGCCATCTCGAGCAGCTCTTGCGAGGTGCCCTGGCGAGGGACGGCGAGCTCCACTTTCGCCCCGTTGCGGCGGGTGCGCAACCACTGCTTGATAATATTGGCTTCTTCGATTTCCTCGGGGAGGAGGACCTGAGGAGGAACGCTGGCTGCCTCGGCATAAAACTGCTTGATGAACTGGGAGACGACTTCACTGTCGGCGGCGTCTTCGGTGCCCTCGAGAATGAAGTATTCACGCCCGATCAGCTTGCCGCTGCGAATAAAGAAGATCTGCACGCAGGCTTCGCCGTCGGCGCGGGCCATGGCGATCACATCCGAGTCGATCTCTTCGCTGGAGATGACCTTCTGGCGCTCGACGACCGTTTCGATGGCCTGGATCTGGTCGCGAAGGGCAGCGGCGCGCTCGAAGCGCAGATTCTCTGCGGCGGCTTCCATCTCTTTGTGCAGCCGATCGAGGATCGGGCGGGTCTGGCCTTCCAAAAAGCCGCACAGGTCGTCGATCATCTGGCGGTATGCCGCCTGTTGGATGGCGCCGATACAGGGGCCGGTGCACAGCTTGATGTCGTAGTAGAGGCAGGGGCGCGGGTCTTTACCGGTGATCACCCGGTCGCAGGTCAGGTAGGGAAAAATCCGGCGAAGCACGTCCAGAGTCTGGTGGACGGCCCAGACACTGGTGTAGGGGCCAAAATAGCGCGACCCGTCGTTGACCATCTGGCGGGTGACGGTCACCTTGGGGAAGGGCTCGTTCCAGTGAACCTTGATGTAAGGATAGCGCTTGTCATCCTTGAGGCGGATGTTATAGCGCGGGCGGTGCTTTTTGATCAGGTTCATCTCGAGGATGAGGGCCTCGAGCTCGGAACCGACCACGATCCACTCGATATTGGCGATATTGCGCACGAGCTGGCGCGTTTTCAGATCGTGCTGGTCGTTTGCATGATAATAGGAGCGCACCCGGTTGCGCAGGTTGACCGCCTTGCCGACGTAGATGATCTCGTCCGCGGCGTTTTTCATGAGATAGCAGCCGGGCCGGGTGGGAAGGGTCTCTAAAATACCCTGAATGTGACTGGAAATATCCATCATCGATAATTGTATCACGAAGAGGGATGGTCAGAACAGATGAGCGAATAAAGAGAATAGAGAACAGTGAAAAAGGGTTGCCGGAATGGACAGGATGGGTTGGTAAGGTGCGATTCGTTTCAAAACGAAGAACGAGAGCCGAGAACCGTTCAGGACCAGATCCTAAGGGTTTCTGAAACCCTTAGGATCTACTTCTGGGAGGAGAATATTCGTTCCGGGCAGAAACGAATCGAAACAAATGCGGTGTAGAACATGCCTCCTCGAAGATCCTGTAAGGATGGCTTGTTCCTGACTGGCCTGGAAGAGCGCAAGCCAGCAGGCATGCGCTACATTGCTGGAAGAGCGCAAGCGGGCCCCCTTGGGGGATCTTCGAGACGCATGCGCTACCGGTTGGACGAGACGACCAATTTACCAGAGCGTAAACCAGTGGACATGCGCCACAGGGTCGGCGTACACAAGATAGCACAAAGTGCGATGGAATAACATCCGTCAAATATGGCTTTCTTAAAGATACTGTTGGCAAACCAAAGGCAAAAGGGATGAACAGGCATGTCTACCACCGGTCGAAAATCTCGAC
>Ga0335070_10002083_pt1 | contig 23290 bp, 13 predicted proteins | sample Lox_Sample_13_FD_206722 | JGI IMG/M metagenome (GOLD analysis project Ga0335070, IMG submission 206722) | Soil microbial communities from Loxahatchee National Wildlife Refuge, Florida, United States - Lox_Sample_1.3 | ecosystem: Environmental > Terrestrial > Soil > Wetlands | place: USA...
ACGCGGATGGACGTCGCGTACTCCTGCGCCACGTGCACCGCCAGCCACTGGGTGAAGTTGGACACCGCCGCCTTCGCCGCGGAGTAGGCGGCGATGCGGGTGAGCGGCCGGAGCGCGTTCAGGGAGGAGACGTTCAGGATGACGCCCGCCTTCCGCTCCGCCATCGCCCGGCCGAACACCTGCGAGGGGAGCACGGTGCCGAGGACGTTGAGGTCCAGGACGGCGCGCAGCGCCGCCGGCGGCAGGTCGAAGAACGACGCCGCCGGCCCGGTCGTCGCGCGCGGATCGTTCCCCCCCGCCGCGTTGACCAGCCCGTCCACCGGCCCCAGCTCCCGCGTCACCCGCTCCTTCGCGGCGGCGAGGGAGGCGGGGTCCAGCACGTCGGCGGTGACGGCGGCCGCGCGGCCGCCCTCCGCCACGAGGCGCTCGGCCATCCGCCCCGCTGCCGCCCCGTCGCGGTCGAGGATCGCCACGGCGCCGCGGCAGCCCGCCAGCGCCCGGGCGATCTCGCCGCCCAGCACGCCGCCGCCGCCCGTCACCACGAAGGTGCGGCCCGAGAGGTCGTAGACCCGCGCCAGCTCGTCGAGGTTCATCGCACGCCCAGCAGCAGTTCCATGGTGAGCTGGTCGAGCCGCTCGTACGCGCAGCCCAGGGCCCGCAGCGCCGGCAGGTCGAACGCCGCGGCCTTCAGCTGCCGGGCGCGGTCCGCCGAGTACACCAGCCGCTCGCCGGCCCCGCCCGCGCGCGCGCGCAACTCGCCCAGCAGTTGCTGGATCTCCGGGTCCTGCGCGAAACGAACGGCCCTCTCCTTCAGGATCAGGTAGGTGCGCATGCTCCCGGACGCGAAGTCCCACACCCCCTGCTCGTCCTCGGTGCGGTAGGCGTGGCTGTCGAAGTGCCGCATCCCCGGCCACCGCGCGTCCTCGAGGAGCTTCACCAGGAAGAACGCCGCCTTGGGGTCCTCGCTGCCGAAGCGCAGGTCCTGGTCGTACCGCCCCGGCTTCTGCGCGTTGAGGTCGATGTGGAACAGCTTGCCGGCCTCCAGCGCCTGCGCCACGGCGTGAGTGAAATCGAGCCCCGCCATCTGCTCGTGCGCCACCTCGGGGTTGAGCCCCACCATCTCCGGGTGGTCGAGGGTGTAGATGAACGCGAGCATGTGGCCGGTGGTCGGCAGGAAGATGTCGCCGCGCGGCTCGTTCGGCTTCGCCTCGAGCGCGAGCCGCAGGTCGTACCGCTGCGACCGCACGTACTCGCACAGGAAGTTGAGCGCGTCGCGGAACCACCCCAGCGCGGTGCGTGGGTCCTTCCCGGCGTTCGTCTCGAGCCCCTCGCGCCCGCCCCAGAAGACGTAGGTCGTGGCCCCCAGCTCCACCCCGAGGTCGATGGCGGCCATCGTCTTCTGCACGGCGTGCTCGCGGATGCGCCGGTCGTGGCTGGTGAACGCGCCGTCCCGGAACACCGGGTCGGAGAAGAGGTTCGTCGTGGCCATCGGCACCCGCATCCCGGTCCGCTGCAGCGCGGCCTTGAACTCCCGGACGATGCGGTCGCGCTCCGCCGCGGTGGCGTCACGCGGCACGAGGTCGTTGTCGTGGAAGTTGACGCCGTACGCGCCCAGCTCCGCCAGCTTCTCGACGATGCGCACCGGCGGGAGGGGCGGCCGCACCGGGTCGCCGAAGGGGTCGCGGCCCTGGTTGCCGACCGTCCACAGGCCGAAGGTGAAGTGGTGCTCCGGGCGCGGAGCGTAGGCGTCGCGGGCCGCTGCGGGGGTCATGGGCCTTCCTCGATCGGTGGGCACCGGGGTTTGCGGGGGTCCGCGGGGCACCGCAGCTGCAGGTAGAACTCCAGCGGGTGCGCCGGGGCCGCGTAGCCCGCCGGGATCGGCCGGCGGGAGAAGGTCTGGAAATACGCGAGCGCGGCGTCGCGCCACCACCGCGCCTCGTGCTCCTGGATCGCGAGGAACGCGCGGGTCCGCTCGAAGCGGGCGGGGTCGACCGCGTCCGCCACCGAGTCCCACGCGACGCGCAGCGCGTGCGCCGAGTCCACGCCGGCGCTGTAGCGGCGGACCAGCTCCTCCCACAGCGTCCGCCCGGAGCGGAGGCGCTCGTCCCAGCGCACGCGGTGGAAGAAGAGGAGATAGGCGTCGGGGACGGAGTCGCGGCTGGCCCATCGCGCGCGGACCGGCGGGAAGTACTGCGACAGCGCGTCGCTCCCCGTCGCGGTGCGGTCGAAGCCGAGGCCGATCGTGTCGGCGCGGTGGTAGTAGACGGCGGTCCAGTCGGGCCGGCCGCGGGAGACCCAGGGGCCCGGGCCGTAGTGGTGGCCCTCCGCCATGATGTGGACCAGCCCGAGGGGCGTCATGTAGTTCACGAGCGCCTCGCGCGAACCGAGCATCATCCGCACGATGAGCCGCACCGCCGCGGGGTCGTTCGTGAACGTCATCCGCACCCACTCCTCCGCGATCGCGGCGGAGGAGAGGGCGTGGTCCCACGCCAGGCGGCCGAAGGCGTACCAGTTCGCCTGGTTGAAGTCGGAGCCCGTCCAGTCGCGGTCGGTCCCGACGTTGGCGACCCCGGCGATGCCGGTGCGGGCGCCGCCGAACACCGAGCCGTCGATCACCCGACCCACGGTGGACCCCGCGCCGCGCGCGTAGGTGTCCGCGCGGAGCACCTCCTCGTAGAGCGGGGCGAGGAACGCGAGGTGGGTGTCCTGGCCGAGGTACTCCTTGGTGATCTGGAACTCCATCATCAGCGGCGTGCGCGGCATCGCGCCGAACAGCGGGTGGAACGGCTCGCGCGGCTGGAAGTCGAGCGGCCCGTTCTTCACCTGGATCAGCACGTTGGGGCGGAACGCGCCGTCGAGGGGGACGAACTCGTCGTAGGCCTGCCGCACCCGGTCGGTCGGCACGGCATTGCTGTACACGAAGGCGCGCCACATCACCACGCCGCCGTGCGGCCCCACCGCGTCGGCGAGGAGGTTCGCGCCGTCGGCGTGGGAGCGGTGGTAGTCCTGCGGTCCCGGCTGCCCCTCCGAGTTGGCCTTCACCAGGAAGCCGCCGAAGTCGGGGATCGCGGCGTAGATCTCGTCCGCCTTGTGCGCCCACCAGGCGTGCACGGCGGGGTCGAGCGGGTCGGCGGTGGCGAGGCCGCCGAGCTCGATGGGGGCACTGAACCGCGCGGTGAGGTAGACCCGGATCCCGTAGGGCCGGAACACTCCGGCGAGCGCGGCCACCTTCGCGAGGTACGCCGGCGCGAGGACGCGGGCGTCCGCGTTCACGTTGGTGAGCACCGCGCCGTTGATGCCGAGCGAGGCGTTCGCGCGGGCGTAGTCGCGGTAGCGCGGGTCCAGGGAATCGGGGAGGTGCTCCCAGTCCCACAGCGACCGGCCCGCGTAGCCCCGTTCCACCGACCGGTCGAGGTTGTCCCAGTGGTCGAGGAGCCGCAGCTGGATGCGAGGCGCGCTCACGACGTCCACCCCGGCCAGCGGCGCGTGCGTCTGGAGCAGCCGCAGCAGGTGGAACGCGCCGTACAGCACCCCGATGTCGCGGTTGGCGGCGAGGACGATCGCCCGCCGGCCCGCCACCCGCGTGGCGCGCAGGACGAAGCCCTCCTCACCCACCCGGCGCAACGCGTCGCGGAGCGGGAGCGAGGCGACGAGCCGCGATGTGGCCGGCGTGCCGGCGAGGAGCGCACCGTCGCGCGGGACCCCCGCGGCCGTCGGGACGCGCCGGCCCAGCAGGCCTTCGAGGCCGGCCGTCAGTTCGTCCCGCGCCGCCAGCAGCGTGGGGGAGTCGCCGCCGACCACCACGTAGGCGAGCGCGCCCCGATACTCCGCCAGCCGCACCGGGTCCGACACCGGCCGGTAGCGGAGCCAGAGGTCGTAGCCGTCCTCCCCCGCCGGCCGCGCGGATCCCATCCCGCCCAGGAGGGCGCAACAGACCGTCAGGTGGCGCAGCGAGAGAACGCGCATCGGCGGCTCAGGGGCGGTCGTGGATGTCGGCTCTCCTGCTGAGGATAAGCCGTACCCCGAGGTGATAAACTCATCTTATCACCCCTCTTGCTCGCCAAGATTGCGCGCCCGACCCGCGCTGTCAACCTGCGGGGAGGGTGGCGGGCTCCATCCGGGGGACGAGGAGGTGGAAGAGCGCCAGGGCGGCGAGGTAGAGGAGCCCCAGCACGGCGAAGATCGGCGCGTAGTTCCCGCCCGTGGCCTGCAGGAGCGAGCCGGTGAAGCGCTGGAAGAAGAAGGCGCTCAGCATACCGGCGCAGCCACCGATGCCGGCGACGGACCCCACGGCCTCCTTGGGGAACAGGTCGCTCGGCGTGGTCATGAGATTGGCCGACCACCACTGGTGCGACGCGGCGGCGAGGCTGACGATCGCCGCGGCCGCCCACATGCTGCCGGCCCTCGGCGCCAGGATCGTGGGGACGATGAGCAGGGCGGCCACCAGCATGGTCGTCTTGCGGCTCCGGTTGGCGCTCCAGCCGCGCTGCATCAGGGCGGTGGCCAGGAACCCGCCCCCGACGGACCCCACGTCCGCCGCCACGTAGATGGCGACCAGCGGCAGGGCCAGGCCGGAGAGGTGCACTTGCCACCGCGTGTCGAGGAACTTGGGGAGCCAGAACAGATAGAACAGCCACACCGGGTCGGTCAGCGCCTTGCCGATGATGTACGCCCAGGTCTGGCGGTACCTGAACAGGGGGCCCCACGGCACCCGGGCGACGGCCTCGCCGGGGTCGCTGCGGATGTAGGCCAGCTCCGCGGCCGGGAGGCGGGGATGGCGCTCGGGCTCGCGGTAGACGAGCAGGAAGGCGACCAGCCACAGCAGGTCGAAGCTCCCAGTGGCCACGAACGCCCACCGCCAGCCGAGGCTCAGCGCGATCCACGGCACCATCAGCGCGGCGACCGCCACGCCAACGTTGCTGCCGGCGTTGAAGATGCCGACGGCGAGGGTGCGCTCCTTCTTCGGGAACCACTCGGCCACGGTCTTGAGGGCGCAGGGGAAGTTGCCCGACTCGCCGACGGCGAGCGCCGCGCGCATGACGCTGAAGCCGGTGACGGTCCGCACGAGGGCGTGGCCCATCGCCGCCAGGCTCCACACGGCGATGGAGAGGGGGTAGCCGCGCCGCACGCCGATGCGGTCCATGAGCCGGCCGACGAAGAAGAGGCCGGCGGCGTAGGCGATGCTGAACCACGAGACGATCGACGCGTACTGCGACTCGCTCCAGCCCAGCTCGCGCGTGAGCGTGGGCGCGAGGATGCCGAGGACCTGGCGGTCGATGTAGTTGACGGTCGTGGCGAAGAACAGCAGGGCGAGGATCGTCCAGCGGAAGCCGAGCCGGCGGCGGGCCGGCGCGGCGGCTGGAGGCGACGTACCCGGTTCGACGGCTGACACGGCTGGCGGCGTCCCCTCTCCTGGCTGCGCGGACGGGATGGGCGCCCGGCGAGTCGGCGCCGGGCGGGACGGGAGGAAGGATCGATGTCGCGCCGGGATGCGGCGACGACGAACGGCGCGCCGCACCGGCCGGGCGCGCCGGTCCGCTCCGCGCACCGCGGGCGGACCGGCGCGTCAGGGCCGGGTCCCTAGAGGGTCCGCTTCGTCAGGTCCATCGTGAACGCGCCCGTGCCCGACACGGTGTGCGTCGTGCTGTCGCCGGCGAGCGCGCCGGTGGCCCGCATCCAGACCACCACGAACTTGAGGTTGTGGTTGTTCGCCACGCCCTTCGCCCACACGTGGCCCTCGACCGAGGCCCCCGGCGAGACCGTCAGGCTCACCGACCACGGCACCAGCACGCTGGCCACCGACGGCGTCACCTTCACGAAGGTGCCCGTGCCATTGTCGTACTTGAGCGAGTCGAAGGTGGCGATGCCCAGCGAATCGACGTGGAGACGGTAGGTGACCGTGTACCCGCCGATGTCAGTGGACGAGGAGCAGGCTCCGATCGCCAACGCGAAACCCAGCAGGACCGGCCAGGCGCACAACTGCAGCGGGTGGCGACGCATCTGACGACCTCCGGGGGGTTGTAGCGTGATGCCTGTGCATGGCCAGGGCGGCGACCGGCATGCCCTGCGTGGCTGGCGCCGTCGTCGCGCCGGCCGGTACGCGCGAACCCGGTTCGATCTCGCCGCAATTCATATCATCATCTTATCACTTTGACAACCCCCTCCCCGGCAGCCCCCGGCTTCACCCCCTGCCAGGGGTCCGACGGCCTCCGGCGGTAATCCGGGTGCGCACCCGTCCGGGACGCACCATGTGCCGGAGCCTGAAGGGGTTCGGGGCATCGGCGCGACGCGGGGAACGGAGCCGCGACTGCGACGGACCCGCGGACACGAGCACGGTCCCGTGGGTCGAGGCGCCGCACGGCGCCCTGGCGCCGCTCCCGATCCCGAGGCATTGTCACCCGCGCGTCGAACCCCAGGACGGAGGACCAACCATGCTGAAGCGCACCGCCACGCTGGCCGTCGCGTCCCTGCTGCTGTTGGCGGGCCGCGCGGCCGCCCAGGCGCCGGTCCGGATCGTGATCAACGCCGATCTCGGCGAGACCACCATCAGCCGGTACATCTACGGCCACTTCGGCGAGGACCTCGGGCGCAACATCTACGACGGGTTCTGGACCAGGGCCGGCACGGGCCAGTGGCACCTGCGCGACGACGTGATCGAGGCGTTGCGGAGGATCCAGATCCCGACGCTCCGCTGGCCCGGCGGCTGCTTCGCGGACTACTACCACTGGCGCGACGGCGTGGGGCCGCGCGATCAGCGGCCGCGGATGGTCAACACCGTCTGGGGCGGCGTGACCGAGGACAACAGCTTCGGGACGCACGAGTACCTGGAGCTGATCCAGCGCCTGGGCGCCGAGCCGTTCATCGTCGGGAACCTCGGCAGCGGCACGGTGGAGGAGATGTCGAGGTGGTGGGAGTACCTGCACGCCCCGACCGGCAGCCCGCTCGGCGACGAGCGGGCGAGGAACGGCCATCCCGAGCCGTACGCCGTACGGTTCTGGGGCGTGGGCAACGAGAGCTGGGGCTGCGGCGGCGCGATGACGCCGCACGCGTACGCGGACGCGTACAAGCGCTACGCGGAGTACCTGCGGGGGACCAGGCCGTTCCGGATCGCCTCCGGCCCCAACACGGACGACTACGCCTGGACGGAGACGATGATGCGCGAGGCCGGCTGGATGATCGACGGCCTCGACCTGCACTACTACACGGTCGTGGGGCCGTGGTCCCACAAGGGCTCGGCGACGGAATTCGGCGAGCGCGAGTGGTTCACCGCCATGCAGCGCGCCGAGCGCATGGACACGCTGATCACGCGTCACGCCACGATCATGGACCAGTACGACCCGCAGAAGCGCGTCTGGCTCATCGTGGGCGAATGGGGGATGTGGCACGACCCGGAGCCGGGCTCCACGCCGGGCTTCCTCTACCAGCAGAACACGCTGCGGGACGCGGTGGTCGCCGGGCTGCACCTCAACATCTTCAACAGCCACGCCGACCGGGTCCGCATGGCCAACCTCGCGCAGACCGTCAACGTGCTGCAGTCGCTGGTCCTGACGCAGGGCGACCAGATGATCCTCACGCCCACCTACTGGGTGTTCGACCTGTACAAGGTGCACCAGGACGCGACGCTGCTGCCGCTCCACATCGCGACGGACGCCTACGCTTTCGGCGGGGAGTCCGTGCCGGCGGTCAGCGCCTCGGCCTCGAAGGACCGGGACGGGCGCATCCACCTCACGCTGGTGAACCTGGACCCGAGCCGCGGTCGCACGGTGCAGGTGGACGTCCGCGGGCAGCACGTCGCGACCGCCGCAGGCCGGGTGCTCACGGCGCCGGCCATGAACGCGCACAACACCTTCGAGCAGCCGAACGCGGTCCAGCCGGCGGAGTTCCGCGGGGTGCGGCTGTCCGGCGACGTCCTGACGCTGGACCTGCCCGCCAAGGCGGTCGTGGCCGTCGAGCTGCGCTGAGCCGGCCGTGGAGCCGCCGCGTCCGGCGCGGCCACGTCCCGCCCGGCGGTCCGCCGGGCCCGCGTGCGGGGCTCAGCGCCGGAGGCGGAGGATCTCGCTGCCGGCGAGGAGCACCGCGCCCACGCCGTGCGCGTCGTTCAGGGGGGTCGGCCGGCGGTAATAGAAGGAAAGGGAGTCGCTCACGCCGGTGCCGGTGCAGGTGCCCTCGATGGCGCCGTCGGCCCGGACCCGCGAGGCGACGCCCCGCCAGCCCCGCCGCGCGAAGACCGCGTAGCGTCGGCCGACGTACCCGGCGTTCACCGCGCGGGCCAGCGCGTAGGTGAACATCGCGCTGGCGGAGGTCTCGAGGAACGAGTCCTTCCGGTCGAGGAGCTGGTGCCAGAGGCCGGAGGCGTCCTGCCGGCGCACCACGCCGTCGAGGTGGCGGCGCAGCAGCACCAGCAGCGTGTCGCGGCGCGGGTCGCCCCGCGGCAGCCGGTCCAGCAGGTCCACCTGCGCGAGGAGCGCCCAGCCGTTGGCGCGGCCCCAGAACGCGACGCCCGGCCGGCCGGTGTCCGAGTACCAGTCGTGGCGCATCAGCCGCTCGCGCGCGTCGAACAGGTAGTGGTGGAAGCGCTCCACCTGGTGCGCCGCGTCGTCGAGCCCGCGGCGCTCGCCGGTAAGCGCCGCCATCCGCCCCAGGAACGCCACGCTCATGTAGAGGTCGTCGGCCCACAGCGTCCAGCGGCGCGGGAAGGCCCGCACGAGGGTCCCGTCGGGGAGGCGGTTCTGGCGGTCGGCGGCGTACGCGGCCGCCTGCCGGAGATACGCCAGGTAGCGCGGGTCCGGCTCGAGCCCGTACACCTCGATCACGGCCGCGGACATGGCGCCGTAGTCGTCGAGCTCCTCCATCACGAACCGCTGGCCGAAGGGGTAGTCCCACTTGCTCTCGCCGCGGTAGCGCCGTTCGAAGTGGGGGTAGGTGTCGAACGCGAAGGCGACGTCGCGGCGCGCGAACACCGCGTAGCGCGGCTCGCCGAGCGCGTCGGCCGCGCGCAGCATGCCGAGGAGGAGCACGCCGTTCCAGTACCGCCAGTCGTTCCAAGCGCTGGCGGGTCGGAGGCTCGCGCCCTCGGGCGCCTCCTCCGGCGTGGCGTAGCGGCGTCCCGTGGCGGAGTCCAGCAGCCGGAACGACCCGTCCGCCACGACCGCGTCGGCGACGCGCCGCACCACGCGCCCCGCCTCGGCGCGGGTCTGCGCGCGGGCGGGCACGGTGGCGCAGGCGAGCGCCGCGGCGAGCGCGAGCGCGCGGCGTCCGGCTACCCCAAGCGGTACGTCTCCTTCGCCAGGTCGTAGGCGAGCGCGCGGGCCATCTCGCGCGCCTCGGCCTTCCCCACCACGTGCCGCGCCACCAGCCCGGCCAGCCAGTTCGCGTCCACGCGCCGCGCGAGGTCGTGGCGCGCGGGGATCGAGCAGAAGGCGCGGGTGTCGTCGTTGAAGCCCGCGGTGTTGTAGATGCCCGCCGTCTCGCACGTCCAGCGGCGGTGGCGCGCCATCCCCTCGAGGCTGTCGTGGAACCACCACGCCGGCCCGAGCCGCACCGCCGGGTAGTGCCCCGCCAACGGCGCCAGCTCGCGCGCGTACGTGGACTCGTCGAGCGTGAAGAGGATCAGCCGGAAGCGGGGATCGTTGCCCCAGGCGTTGAGGAGCGGCCGCAGGTTGCGCGTGAACTCGGCGGCGACCGGGATGTCCGCGCCCCGGTCGGGCCCGAAGCGCTCGAAGAGCGGCGTGTTGTGGTTGCGGAGCGACCCCGCGTGGAGCTGCATCACCAGGCCGTCCTCCGCCGCCATCCGGGCCATCTCCATCAGGCCGTGGGCCTCGAAGGCGCGCTGGTCGGCCGCGGTGGCGAGCCCCTCGAGCCCCCGCTGGAAGAGCGCCTCGACCTCCCGGTCCGGCAGCCGCGCGGTGTGCGGCTCCTCGACGCCGTGGTCGCTCGCCGTCGCGCCGAGGCTGCGGAAGAACGCCCGCCGCCCCGCCAGGGCCGCGACGAACTCCGCGTAATGCCCGATCGGCGCGCCGTGGAGCCGCGCGAGCGCGTCCAGCGCCGCCCGCCACTGCGGCGCGGCCACCTGGAAGAGCGCGTCGGGACGGAAGGTGGGGATCACGCGCCCGGGCCAGCCCGATGCGCGGATGCGCGCGTGGTGCTCCAGCGGGTCCGTCGCCGCGTCGGTCGTGGCGAGCACCTCGATCCGGAACCGCTCGAACAGCGCCCGGGGCCGGAACTCGCGCGAGCGCAGCCGCTCGGCGATCTCGTCGTAGACCGCCTGCGCGCTCGCGCCCGTCAGCGCCCTCCGCACCCCGAACACCTGCCGGAACTCGTAGCCGAGCCAGGCGGCCGTGGGGGTGCCGCGGAACAGGTGGAAGTGATCGCCCAACACCTGCCAGACCTTCCGGGGGTCCCGCTCTGCCCTGCCTCCGTCCCGCGGCTCAATCCCGAGTGCTTCCATCGGAATACCGTGGGAGTAGAGCATCCGGAGGATGTAGTGGTCGGGCTGGACGATGAGGGCGGTGGGCTCGGGGAACGGGGCGTCGTCGGCGAGGATGCGCGGGTCCACGTGCCCATGGGGGCTTATGATGGGGAGGTCGCGGGTCCCCTCGTACAACTCGCGGGCGATGCGTCGGACGGCGGGGTCGGAGTCGAAGTAGCGGTCCGCATCGCCGCGATCCGCCTCGCGCCCGCGCCGCGACCGGGTGGTGCGCGCCGGGAGTCGGGCCATGGGGCTAGTCTACGGGTCGCCGGGGGAGCCCGCCAGCGCGCCGGTAGCCTTGGGGTCCGCCGGGCGGCCGCCCGGTGTGGGCCGCCGGGGCGTGTATATTCCGTCCCCCTGAGGGCTTGGCCGGCCGCCCCGGCGGTCGCCCGGGCCGGATCGGAGCGCACCAGCGGATGGATGCCGGAGACCCGGAACAGCATCGCCCCACGGCGCCGCAGCGGCTGAAGGAGCTGCTACTCGGCAAGCCGCGCGACCTGCAGGACCGGAGGCTGTTCCACCACCTCTCGCTGATCCCCTTCCTGGCCTGGGTGGGGCTCGGGGCCGACGGGCTCTCGTCCTCCTCGTACGGACCGCAGGAGGCGTTCCGGGCCCTCGGGGAGCACACCTTCCTCGCCGTCGCCGTGGCGGCGATGATGGCCTTCACGGTCGCCCTGATCGCGGCCGCGTACAGCCACATCATCGAGCAGTTCCCTTCGGGCGGCGGCGGGTACGGGGTGGCCACCAAGCTCCTCGGCCCCCGGGCGGGCGCCATCGCCGGCAGCGCCCTGCTGGTGGACTACGTCCTGACGATCGCGACCAGCATCGCCGCGGCGGGCGACGCCACCTTCTCCTTCCTGCCGGCCGAGTGGGCGTGGGCGAAGCTGCCCTTCGAGACGGTCCTCATCATCGGCCTGAGCACGCTCAACCTCCGCGGGGTGCGCGAATCGGTGCTGGTGCTGGTCCCCGTGTTCATCGTCTTCCTCGTGACGCACGTGGTCCTCATCGTCGGCGGCGTCGCGTTCCACGCCGCCGACGTCCCGGCCACGCTCGCGCACATCCGCACGGGCTACGCCCGCGGGATGTCGACGCTCGGGGCGGGCGGGTTGCTGCTGCTGTTCGCCCGTGCCTACTCGCTGGGCGGCGGGACGTACACCGGCATCGAGGCGGTGTCGAACGGCCTGCCCATCATGCGGGAGCCGAAGGTGCAGACCGGCAAGCGCACGATGGTGTACATGGCCACCTCGCTGGCCTTCACCGCCGCGGGGCTGATCCTCTGCTACCTCCTCTGGCACGTCCAGCTGGAGCCGGGGAAGACCGCCAACGCGTCGCTGCTGGAGCGGATGACCGCCGGACTCCCGGGCGGGAGCGTCTTCCTGATCGTGACGCTCCTTTCCGAGGGCGCGCTCCTGGTGGTGGCGGCCCAGACCGGCTTCCTCGGCGGGCCCCGGGTGCTGTCCTACATGGCGGTGGACTCGTGGGTGCCGCACCGCTTCGGGGCGTTGTCGGAGCGGCTGACGACCCAGAACGGCATCCTCCTCATGGGGGCCGCCTCCCTCGCCGCGCTCGCCTACACCCGCGGCGAGGTGGGCCGGCTCGTCGTGGTGTACAGCATCAACGTCTTCCTGACCTTCTCCCTCGCGATGTTCGGGATGTTCCGGCTGTGGCGGGGGGCCCGCGACGCCGCGCCCGGCCTGCGCGCCCGGCGCCTGGCGCTGTACGCCGCGGGCTTCGTGCTGTGCGGGACGATCCTGATCGTCACGGCGGCGGTGAAGTTCCGCGAAGGGGGCTGGATGACGCTGGTGGTCACCAGCTCGCTGCTGGTCTTCTGCTTCCTGGTCCGGCGGCACTACCGCCGCGCGGCGGCGACCATGGAGCAGCTCTATGCGGAGCTCGGCAACCTCCCGCTCCGGCACGACACCGGGGCCGCGGAGCCGGACCCGAAGCGGTTCACCGCCATCGTGCTGGTCGCGTCGTACAGCGGCCTCGGCATCCACACCGTGCTGAACATCTTCCGCGCGTTCCCGGACTGCTATCGGGGTCTCGTCTTCGCGTCGGTGGGGGTCGTGGACTCCGGGGAGTTCAAGGGCGAGGGCGCGGTGGATCAGCTGCGCGCGCGCACCGAGGACATGCTCAAGCAGTACGTCGCCCTCGCGCGCGGCCTCGGCGTACCGGCGACGTACCGCCTGGCGCTCGGCACCGACGCGGTGGACACGGCCGAGACGCTGTGCCTCGCCATCGCGAAGGAGTTCCCGAAGTGCACCTTCTTCGCGGGGAAGATGATCTTCGAGAAGGAGCGCTGGTACCACGCCATCCTGCACAACGAGACGGCCCTGGCGCTCCAGAAGCGGCTGCAGTGGTCGGGCCGCACGATGGTCACCCTGCCGGTGCGGCTCCGGGAGGCCTAGGGGCGCCGGCGGCGTCCCGGAGCTAGCTTCTCCGGGCGCCGGACCCATCCCGGCACCCGAGCGACGGAGCCCGCATGGACGAAGGCGAGCCGGCACAGCGACGCCCCACGGTGCCGCAGCAGGTCAGGGAACTGCTGATCGGCAGGCCGCGGGACCTCCACGACCGCCGGCTGTTCCACCGCCTGTCCCTGATCCCCTTCCTCGCGTGGGTGGGCCTCGGCGCCGACGGCCTGTCGTCCTCCTCGTACGGCCCCCAGGAGGCGTTCGCGGCCCTGGGCACGCACGCCTTCCTCGCCTTGGCGGTGGCGGGGATGATGGCCTTCACCGTCATCCTCATCGCGTCGGCCTACAGCCGGATCATCGAGCAGTTCCCGCACGGCGGCGGCGGGTACGTCGTCGCGACCAAGCTCCTGGGGCCGCGGGCCGGGGTGGTGTCGGGGAGCGCGCTGCTGGTGGACTACATGCTGACGATCGCGACCAGCATCGCGGCCGCCGGCGACGCCATCTTCTCCTTCCTCCCCGCGCACTGGGCCTGGGCGAAGCTGCCCTTCGAGGCGTTCGCGATCGCCGGCCTGACGGCGCTCAACATCCGCGGGGTCAAGGAGTCGGTCCTGGTCCTGGTGCCCATCTTCCTGGTGTTCCTGGCCACGCACGTCGTGGTGATCGTCGGCGGCATCCTCTTCCACGTCTCCGCTCTCCCGGCCACCGTGGCGCACGTCCGGAGCGGCTACCGCGAGGGGCTGGCGGCGCTCGGCGCCGGCGGGCTGGTGCTGCTGTTCGCGCGGGCGTACTCCCTGGGCGGCGGGACGTACACCGGCATCGAGGCGGTCTCCAACGGCCTGCCGATCATGCGCGAGCCGCGCGTCCATACCGGTCGCGTGACGATGGTCTACATGGCCGCGTCGCTCGCGTTCACGGCGGCGGGGCTCCTCGTCTGCTATCTCCTCTGGAACGTCCACCTGGTGCCGGGGAAGACGGCGAACGCGTCGCTCCTCGAGGGGATGACCGCGGGCCTGCCGCTCGGCGCGACCTTCCTGGTGGTCACGCTCCTCTCCGAGGGTTCGCTCCTGGTCGTGGCGGCACAGGCCGGCTTCATCGACGGACCGCGCGTCCTCGGCAACATGGCCGTGGACTCGTGGGTGCCGCACCGCTTCTCGGCGCTCTCCGACCGGCTGACCACCCAGAACGGCATCCTCCTGATGGGCGCGACCTCGCTGGCCGCGCTGCTCTACACGCGCGGCGCGGTGAGCCACCTCATCGTGATGTACAGCATCAACGTGTTCCTGACCTTCTCGCTCTCGATGTTCGGGATGCTGCGCCACTGGACGGCCGAGCGCGCCGCCCCGGCCGCGCTGCGGGCGCGGCGCATCGGGCTCTTCGCCGCGGGGTTCGTGCTCTGCGCGACGATCCTGGTCGTCACGGTGCTGGAGAAGTTCGCGGAGGGCGGCTGGCTCACGGCGGTGGTCACGACGACACTGGTCGCGCTGTGCTTCCTCATCCGCCGGCACTACCGCCGCGCCGCGGCGACGATGGAGCGGCTGTACGCCGAGCTGGGCGCCCTCCCCACGCCGGATGACGCGCCCGCGGTCGAGCCGGACCCGAAGCAGCCGGTCGCCGTGGTCCTGGTCGGCTCGTACAGCGGGCTCGGCATCCACACGGTGCTGAACGTCTTCCGGGCGTTCCCCGGCTTCTACAAGGGGCTGGCGTTCGTCTCGGTGGGCGTGGTGGACTCCGGCGAGTTCAAGGGCGAGGGCGCGGTCGAGGAGCTGACGAGGCGCACCGAGGCGATGCTGCGGCAGTACGTGCGGCTGGCCCGGGGGATGGACATGCCCGCCACCTACCGCATGGCCGTCGGCACCGACGCGGTGGACGCCGCCGAGGACCTGTGCCTCGCCGTCGCGCGGGAGTTCCCGAAGTCCACCTTCTTCTCCGGCAAGATGATCTTCCAGCGCGAGCGGTGGTACCACGCGCTGCTCCACAACAATACCGCGCTGGCCCTGCAGAAGCGCCTCCAGTGGGCGGGGAAGACGATGGTCACGCTGCCGGTGCGGCTGCGGGAGACGTAGCGGTCCCTGCGCCGGGCCGCGCCCGCGGCGGTCGCGCCGCGGCGTGCCCCGCGCCCGCCCGGCGCGCGCTTGCCCTTCGCGATCCGGCCATCCAAGATGGGTGATGATCCTTACGGTCGGGGTCCTCGCGGCCGCCCTCCAGGCCGGCGGCGCTCAGCCGTCCGCGCCGGCGGCGGCCTTCCCGCCCGAGCTGGGGTACATCGCGCTGCTGTTCCTGCTGTTCGTGGTGCCGAAGTTCCTGCAGCGCTACCACCTCCCGGGCGCCATCACGAGCCTCGCCATGGGCGCGGCGGCGGGCCTCGGCGCGGGCCTGTTCCTGCACGACCCGACGATCCACCTCCTCTCGACCCTCGGGATCGTGGCGCTGTTCCTGTTCGCCGGCCTCGACGTGGACTTCGCCGATCTGCGCCGGGAGGCCCCCTTCCTCGCCCAGCACGTCGTGGTGCAGGTGGTGCTCCTGGCGGGAGCGGCCTTCGCCGTGCGGGCGCTGCTGCGCCTCGAGGTCCGTCCCGCGGCGCTGGTCGCGCTGGCGATCCTCACGCCTTCCACCGGGTTCATCCTCGACTCCCTGGGCCGGTGGGGTCTCGACCCGCGCGAGCGCTTCTGGGTGCGCTCCAAGGCGATCGCGACCGAGATCGTCGCCCTCGCCGCCCTGTTCGTGATCCTCCAGTCGACCACGGCCGGCCGCCTGGCGCTGACCACGCTGGTGCTGGTGGCGCTGGTGGCCCTGCTGCCGTTCCTGTTCCGCCTGTTCGCCACGAGCATCGCGCCCTACGCGCCGCGGTCGGAGTTCGCCTTCCTGCTGATGGTCGCGGTGCTCGCGGCGTACGTGACGCGCCAGCTGGGGATGTACTACCTGGTGGGGGCGTTCGTGGTCGGGGTCACGGCGCAGCGGTTCCGCGAGCGCCTCCCGGCGCTGGCGTCGGAGCAGATGCTGCACGCCGTGGAGTTCTTCGCGTCGTTCTTCGTGCCGTTCTACTTCTTCGGGGCCGGCCTGGACCTGAGGAGCGACGACTTCCGCGTCGACGCCCTCCTCCTCGGGCTGGTGTTCCTGGGCGCGGCCGTCCCGGTACGCGTCGGCGTGGTGGCGCTCCACCGGCGCCTGGTGCTGCGTGAACCGCTGGCCACGGGGGCGCGCGTGGCGCTCCCCCTCGTCCCGACCCTCGTCTTCACGCTGGTGATCGCGGCCATCCTGCGGGACCGGTACGCCGTCCCGCCCATGGTGTTCGGCGGGCTGATCGTCTACACGCTGCTCGACACCGTGCTCCCCGGCCTCGTCCTGCGGGTGCCGCCGCCGGAGTTCGAGGAGCCGCACGCACCCGAGGTCGAAGCGCCGGTCTACGAGAGCGACTGAGCCGCGGCGCGGCCGGCCCGGGGCCGCCGCGGCCGCGCTCCCCGGTCACCACGGGTCGACGTGGTCCCGCAGCCGGTCCAGTCCCGCCTGCGTGGAGAGGAGGACGAGGCGGTCCCCGGCCGCGAGCACGGTGTCCGGGCGGACCGCCATCATGTGCTCCCCGCGGATGAGCGTGATGATCGTCGTCTCGTCGTCGAGGCGCCCGCCGTCGGCGCCGATCGCGCGGCCCACCAGCGTGCTGGTCGGGCGGAGGACGCCGACGCTCAGGCGCCGGTCGGCGCCCAGCGCCACCGGGACGCCGGAGCGCAGCAGGTTGAGCAGGCTCACGCGTCGCCCCGAGGGGAGGGGCTCGGTGAGCTTCCGCTCCTCCAGGATCCGCAGGGCAATCTCCAGGTGCTCGCTGTGGTGCGCGGGCGAGTCGGCGCGCCGCGGCACCTGCGCCTCGTAGAGGGTGCGATAGCGCTGTCGCCGGGAGAGGCGGACCTGGACGAGGTAGCTGACCGACACCGCCAGCGCGGCGGGCACCAAGAGCGCGTACCCGCCCGTCATCTCCGTCACCATCATCAGGTTGGCCAGCGGCACCCGCCCTGACGCCGCGAACACCGCCGCCATCCCGACCACCGCGAACGGGGCCGACGGGAGGTGCGCCAGCGACGCCAGGGAGCCGCCCAGCATCGCCCCGACGAAGAGGGTCGGGGCGAACACGCCGCCCGACCCGCCCGAGGCCACCGAGCAGCTCATCGCCACCATCTTGGCGACGACGAGCAGCAGCATCGTCACGAGAGCCATCCGCCCGTCGATGGCCGCCTGCATCCACCCGTACCCGCCGGCGAGCACCTGCGGGAGCGCGAGCCCCATCATGCCGACCAGCAGGCCACCCAGGGCCGGCTTCGCGAACCCCGGGATCCGCAATCGCCGGAACGCGTCGCGCGTCCCGTAGAAGAACGCCGGGACCGCCGTGCCGACGATCCCGGCCGCGGCGCCGAGCACCACGAACCAGCCGTTGTCCCACACCCGCGGCAGCGCGAGGCTCGCCGGCATCCGGAACAGCGGCCCCCAGCCGGCGAAGAAGCCGTTGACGGCGTAGGCGACGATCGAGGCGAGCATAGTGTACAGGAGGGCGTCGGACTCGAACTCCATGTCCGAGTACAGGACCTCGATGGCCAGCAGCGCGGTGCCCACCGGCGAGCGGAAGATCGCCGCCAGGCCGGCCGCGGCGCCGACCACCAGCAGCAGCCGCCGGTCCTTCTCGGAGCGGCCGGTGAGCGTGGCGTACCAGGAGCCGATCCCACCCGCGATGAGCGCCACCGGCCCCTCGCGGCCCGCCGAGCCGCCGGACCCGATCGTGATCGCCGACGCGACCAGCTTCACCGGCGCCACCCGGGCCCGCAGGAACCCCTCCGCCCGGTGGAATGCCCGCACCACGGTGTCGGTCCCGTGCCCCTCCGCTTCCGGCGCGAGCCCCTGCACCAGCACGCCGACGACGAGGCCTCCGAGTGTGGTGGCCAGGGGGATCAGCCACAGCCCGTGCGGCCCGATCACCTCCACCAGCGAGCCCCCCTCGTGACCGAGCCCCGGCGGAGTGTACCCCGCGAGCTCGGTCAGGAAGAGCCAGTTCGCCAGGCGGAGGAGGAGCGTGAAGAGCTGGGCGCCGAACGCACCGACGACGCCGAGGAGGAGCGTGTCCAGGATGAGGCGCCGCTGGCGCGCCAGTGGCGAGGCGGGGTCCACGGCCTGTGAAGATAGCCGCTCGGGGTGGACGGGTAAATGGTTTGAGGGTTAACTATGCTGCGTCGCCCCCCGTCCCGGGAGGAAGGATGGAGGCAGACGTGGTCCGCGCGCCGGCGGCGGCGGCCGAGCGCCCGCTGGTCGTGGTGAGCAACCGACTGCCCTTCCGCGCCGTGCGCAGCGGCGACCGCCTCGTGATGACGAGGTCCCCCGGCGGGCTGGTCTCCGCCCTCGAGCCGGTGCTGAGCCGACGCGGCGGCGTTTGGGTCGGCTGGGCGGGCGCCCCGCGGGAGGACACCGAGGCCGCCGGCATGGTGCTTCCGACCTCGGAGCGGGTGCGCTACCAGCACGTGCTCCTCAGCGGGCACGAGATCGCGCAGTTCTACGGCAGCTTCTCCAATCGCACGCTGTGGCCGCTGTTCCACTACTTCGTCGGCCGCACCCGGATCGACGCGGCCTCGTGGCGGGTGTACGAGGCCGTCAACCAGCGGTTCGCGCACGTCGCCGCGGCGCAGGCCCCGCCGAACGCGCTGATGTGGGTGCATGACTACCAGCTGCTGCGCGTCCCGTACTACCTCCGCCGCTTCGCGCGCGGCTCCCCCCTCGCGTTCTTCCTGCACATCCCGTTTCCCGCGGCCGACGTGTTCCGGGTCCTGCCGTGGTCGCGGAGCCTGCTGCGCGGACTGCTCTCGTGCGACCTGGTCGGGTTCCACGTCCCGGCGTACGTGCAGAACTTCCTCACCTGCGCCCAGCGCCTGCTGGGCTGCGAGGTGGACCGGACGGCGGGCGTGGTGCGCTTCGAGGGGCGCGACGTCACGGCGGCGGCTCACCCGATCAGCATCGACGTCGGGCTCATCGAGCGGCTCGCGGCGAGCGCCGTCCCGCAGCCCGGCCCGCGCGGCCAGGACCGGATCGCCGAGGTGCTCGGCGTGGACCGCCTCGACTACACCAAGGGGATCCACGAGCGGCTGCTGGCCGTGGAGCGGCTGCTGGAGCGGTGGCCCGGCTACCGGGGGCGGGTGCGCTTCACCCAGGTGCTCGTGCCCAGCCGCGAGCGCGTGGCCGAGTACTCGGAGCTGAAGCGGCAGATCGACGAGATCGTGGGGCGGGTGAACGGCCGGTTCTCGGAGGAGGGGTGGATCCCGGTCCGCTACCTGGTGCGCGCGCTCCCGCCGGAGGAGCTGGTGCCGCTGTACCGCGGCGCCGACATCGCCCTCGTGACGCCGCTGCGGGACGGCATGAACCTCGTCGCCAAGGAATACGTGGCAGCCCAGCTCGAGAACGACGGCGTGCTGATCCTCTCGGAGATGGCCGGCGCGGCGGACGAACTGCAGGAGGCGCTGGTGGTGAACCCGTTCGACGTGGAGGCGGTGGCCGACACGCTCGACCGCGCCCTTTCGATGTCGGCGGAGGAACGGCGGGCGCGGATGTCCGCGCTCCGCGACCGGGTGCGCGAGCGGGACGTCCACGCCTGGGTGGAGCGGTTCCTCGCCTCCGCGGAGGTGGCGGTCGAGCGGGCGCGGTCCAGCGCGGCGTCTCCCGCCGACGAGGCGCGCCGGCGACTGGCCCACTGGCTGGGCCAGCGGCCCACCGTGGCGCTGTTCCTCGACTATGACGGCACCCTCACCTCCATCGCCCCGCGGCCGGAGGAGGCCCGTCTGGGCGAGGAGCCGCGCCGGGTGCTCGAGGAGGCGGCCCGCACCCCGAACCTGGACACGGTGATCGTCTCGGGCCGCGCGCTCGAGGACGTGCGCGCGATGGTGGGGGTCCCCGGGCTGACGTACGTCGGGGACCACGGGTTCACGATCGAAGGGCCCGGCATCTCGTTCCGCCACGAGGCCGTGGACCGCTACCGTGCGGCCCTCGAGCGCGCCGCCGCCGACCTCGAGGACCTCGGCGTGCCGGGCGCGTGGGTGGAGCGCAAGGGGGCCACGCTCTCCTACCACGTCCGCGGCGTCGCCGAGCGCGAGCGGGAGCGCGCCCTCCGTCTGGCCGACACGGTCGTGCGCCGCCGCCGCCTGCGCGCGACGACGGGGGCGATGGTCGTCGAAGGCCGCCCCCCCGTGGAATGGCACAAGGGCAGCGCCGTCCTCCACGTCCTCGTGCACCGTCACGGGACGGACTGGCCGGCCCGCGTGCGGGCGCTGTACCTGGGCGACGACACCACCGACGAGGACGCCTTCGAGGCGCTCCACGGCATCGGCCGCTCCATCGTGGTCGCCCCGGAGCGGCCCGCCGCCACCGCTGCCGACCTGCACCTCCCCGATCCCGACGCGGTCCTCCAGCTGCTCCGCTGGCTGGCCAGCGGTGCGTTCGCCCGGTCGGGGGCGTGAGACCCGGGCGCGCCCCGTGAGCTACCTCCCCATCGGCGACCACGGGGTCATCGGCGACCTCCACACGGCCGCCCTGGTCGGCCGGGACGGCTCCATCGACTGGTGGTGCGCGCCGCGCTTCGATTCCCCCAGCGTCTTCGGGGCCCTGCTCGACGATGCCCGCGGGGGCCGCTGGCGGATCGCCCCCGCGGGCGCCTGGACCAGCGAGCAGCGCTACCTCCCGGGCACCAACATCCTCGTCACCACCTTCCACCTCGAGGGCGGCGGCGTGGTGACGGTGACCGACTTCATGCCCGCCGGCGAGGCCCGCGGGGCGGTGACCGAGATCCACCGGCGCGTCGCGTGCGATCGCGGCGCGGCCGACGTCGAGCTGCTGTTCGCGCCCCGCTTCGATTACGGCACCCGGCCGCCGCTGCTGGAGATCCGCGACCACGGCGTGCTGGCGACCGACCAGGAGGACGACGTCGTGACCCTGGTCTCCTCCCTCGACCTCGCATGGCGGCGGGAGGACGGGGACGCGACGGCGACCGTACGGCTCGAGGCGGGCGCAGTGTTCTGGATGGTGCTGCGGTACGACGACGACGAGGTGCACCCGGTGGAGCGGTACGAGTGCGAGGCGAAGCTCGACGCCACGGCCCGCTGGTGGGACGCGTGGCTCGCCCGGCTGACGTATCGCGGGCCGTACCGGCAGGAGGTGGAGCGCAGCGCGCTGTTCCTCAGGCTCTGCTGCTACGAGCCGACCGGGGCCATCATCGCCGCGCCGACCACCTCCCTCCCCGAGACGCAGCGCGGCGGGCGGAACTGGGACTACCGGTATGCGTGGCTGCGGGACTCGGCGTTCGTGCTGTTCGCGCTCGACCGGCTCGGCTTCAGCGCCACCGTGGACGGATTCCTCGGATTCCTGAAGCGCGTCAACCGGCGCGTGGACGGCCGGCACCTGCAGATCATGTTCGGCGTGGACGGGCGGCGCGACCTGCCGGAGCGGGTGCTGGAGCACCTGGAGGGGTACCACGGCGCCCGGCCGGTGCGCATCGGCAACGGCGCCGCGGGGCAGTTCCAGCTCGACGTGTACGGGGAGCTGCTCGAGACCGTCGCGATCCGGTTCCGGGATCACCCGATCACCGAGGGGCTGTGGAAGGTGCTGCGCGGGTTGGTGGACTGGACGGCGGCGCACTGGCGCGAGCCCGACTTCAGCATCTGGGAGGCACGGCAGGAGCCGCGGCACTACGTCTACAGCAAGATCATGGCCTGGGTCGCGCTCGACCGGGGCGCGCGGCTCGCCACCCGGCTGCGCCTGGAAGCCGACGTCCCGCGCTGGCGCGCCGAGGCGGAGGCGCTGCGCGCCGAAGTGCTCGCGCGCGGCTGGGATGCCGGACGTGGGACCTTCGTGCAGGCGTACGATGAGCCGCAGCTGGACGCGTCGGTGCTCATCGTCCCGAAGGTGGGCTTCCTGCGGCGTTCGGACCCCCGCGTGCGGAGCACCCTGGAGGCGGTGCGCCGGGAGCTCGCCTCCTCCTGCGAGGACCTGCTCTACCGGTATCGCTCCCCCGACGGCCTCGACGGACACGAGGGTGCGTTCGTGGTGTGCAGCTTCTGGATGGTCCAGAACCTCGCGATGGTCGGCGAGTTCGACGAGGCCGAGCGCCTGTTCCGGAACCTGTTGCGGCGCGCCAACCACCTCGGGCTGTTCGCCGAGGAGATCGATCCGGCCAGCGGCGAGCACCTCGGCAACTTCCCCCAGGCGCTCAGCCACGCGGCCGTCCTCAATACCGCGAACATCCTCGAGCGGCTGCGGCCGCCCGCACCGACGCCGACCCCCTGACCGTCCCGCGGCGCGCCCCGCCGGTTGACCGCGGCGCGGGGCGTGCCTAACGTGCGCGGTGCACGCGATGAGCACCGCCCGCCGCTTCCGCTTCCTGGCCGCCACCGTCGCGCTCGCCGCCCTCGCCCCCGCCGCCGCGCGGGGACAGGACCGGCCGCGCGGCGCGCTGTCGCCCGAGATCGCGCCCCTCCTCGAGGCACGCCGCTTCCGGCACGCCACCTGGGGCGCGCTGGTGGTCAGCCTCACCCGCGGCGACACGCTGTTCGCCTGGCACCCCGACCGCCTGATGGTCCCGGCCTCCAACGCCAAGCTCTTCACTACCGCCGCCGCGCTGCACTACCTCGGGACCGGGTTCCGCTTCGTCACCGCGCTGTTCGCCGGCGGGCGCGTGAACGACGGCGTGCTGTACGGCGACCTGATCCTCTACGGCACGGGCGACCCGACCTTCGGGGCCGACGCCGCGAGCCTCGCCCCCTTCGCCGACAGCGTGGTGCGGGCCGGCATCGGGCGGGTCCGCGGCGACGTGGTGGGCGACGCGTCCTTCCTCGGCGCCGAGCTGACGGGGCCGGGGTGGTCCCCCGACAACCTCGGCCGCGCCTTCGCCGCGCCCCCCTCCGCGCTCAACGCCGCGGAGAATGTCGTGGTCGTCACCGTCACGCCGGGCCCGGCGCCCGGGGCGCCCGCGCGGGTGAGCATGGACCCGCCCAACGACTACTTCACGCTGGCGTCCAGCGTCGTCACGGGCCGGCCGCGCGCGCGCACCCGTATCGGCGTGGCGGCGGGCGCGACGCCGCGCGCGCTCGTGCTGCGGGGCGCGATCGCGCCCGAGCGCGCCGCTTGGCGCACCCGCGTCGTGGTGCACGAGCCGGCGCGGTTCGCGGCGGGCCTGCTGCGCCGCCTCCTCGCGGCCCGCGGCGTGGTGGTGGAGGGGGGCGTCCGCTCCGAGACCGCCGACGCGCCCGAGCGCGCCCGGCTGATGCTCGCCGCCGCGCGCGGCGACACCACGCGCCTCCCCGACGCGCTCGCCGTCCGGCGCTCCGAGCCGCTCGACGAGCTGGTCGGGATGATCAACCACCGCAGCCACAACCTCTCGGCGGAGCTGACGTTCCGG